>Ga0316202_10000028_pt1 | contig 336252 bp, 313 predicted proteins | sample 3monrhotite_MG_FD_204934 | JGI IMG/M metagenome (GOLD analysis project Ga0316202, IMG submission 204934) | Microbial mat bacterial communities from mineral coupon in-situ incubated in ocean water Damariscotta River, Maine, United States -... | ecosystem: Environmental > Aquatic > Marine >...
TCCTAGATGTGCGACCCTTCATTTGTTTCAACAACATGATTAGGCTGGTTTTAGGTGCATATTCAATATGCATATGAACATGGTCTGAGCTTATAACCCCTTTCAAAATTTCAACTCCTTCTGCTTCACAAATCTGAATTAGTAATTCTCGACATCGTGATTGGACATCTCCCCTCAAAACTTTATATCTATACTTTGTAGACCAAACGGTATAGCAACTTATTCTACTTACTGTATGAGAACCTTTTCTTTGATAATCTGTCATAAAGTAAAGATATAATTTTTAACATTACTAAAGTACTGCAATCAAATTGCAGGGTTTTAGACCCTAATTTGAAACCAATAAAATTAAAGTAATTATAAATTACTTTTTCTAATATTAAGGATTAATCTATAGTTCAATTTATTTAAAAAAACTTCGTAAAAATTATATAAATTATAATTCTGCGACAAAGTATATCAGTATAAATTAGTATTATTGCAAATGCTAAATAAATTAATAGTTATAGGTTTAATTTTTATATCAATTAAAGCCTATTCTCAGGAACCAAAAAAAACGGATAGCTTAAATGCTAATAATCCAACCCTATTTTTAATGGGACAAGTAGTTAATAACCTTGATAAAAAACCCTTAATTGGAGCTAATTTATTCAATTTAAATTCTGTAGTAGGTGCTGTTACTAATGATAATGGCTATTTTGAAATTGAAACTAAAGCGAATGATACTCTTTATATTTCTTACTTAGGATTTGAATCTATAAAATTAAAAATTACCAACGATTTATTAAAAGGTAATGAGTTAGTTATTGAACTAAACGAAAGAACAGAACAATTAAATGAAGTGGTTGTTAAATCTATTAAACTAATTGGTGTGTTAGAAATTGATGCTAAAAACGTTCCTAAAGACAAATATTCTCGTATTCATATAGTTGGTTTACCTCAAACTTATGAAGTTGGATCTAGCAATAATAATTACACCTCACCAATTGATGCTTTATTTAAACCTATAGATTTTGTATATAATATGTTTGGAAAAAAACCTCAACAGTTGAAAAAATTAAAAAAATTGAGAAATGATGATCACTTAAGATCAATGTTGGAAGGAAAGTTTAATAGAGAACTAATGATGGAGTATTTAGACTTAGATGCTCAAGAACTAAATGAATTATTAAATGAATGTAATTATTCTGATTATTTTATTAAATCAGCTAGTGATTTACAGTTAATTGAAGCTGTTTTATTGTGTTATGAAAATCATAAAGCTATAAAAAAAGGAAGTACTATAAAAGAAGTTGAAAAACAATAATTTTTAAAATTTAATTATTCAAATAAACTTATAAAAAAAACCAACTAAATGTTGGTTTTTTTTATAAGTTTATTATTATTTTTTATTTATTGATTCCCCAATATTATTGGCATACCACTTTTACCACTTCCAATAACAATTACTTTACTATTAGGTGATTCAGACAATTTAATGGTTGCATCAATCCCTTTATCCTGAAGAATTTTATCTGTTAAAGATGCACTTAATATTCGGTTAGCATCTGCTTTTCCTTGTGCTTCAATAACTTGTCTTTCAGCTTCTTTTGAAGATTTCTCAATTCTAAATTTATATTCCAAAGATTCTTGTTCTTGCTTTAATTTACGTTCAATTGCATCTTTAATTGTTGGAGGAAGTGTTACATCTCTAACTAAAACTTCATTTAATTTCACAAATTGGCTATCTAAAATCTTTTTAGACTCTTTAAAAATTTCTAATTGAATGGTGTCTCTTTTACTAGAATATAACTGCTCAGGTGTATATCGTCCAACAATACTTCTAGCTACTGATCTTAATACTGGAGCAATAACCTTATCTTTATATTGTTCTCCTTTTTGTTGGTGTAATTTACCTAATTCAGTGATTTTTGGTTCAAACCAAACTGTCATTTCTAATGAAATATCTAAACCATTTGAAGAAAGTACTTTCATTTTTTCAAATAACTCTTGCTGACGTACTTCATAAACTATTACTGTGTTCCAAGGTGCAACTAAATGAAAACCTTCTCCTAAAGCTGGTTGATCTGTTACCACACCTCCATCAAAACGTTTCCATAAAACGCCTGCTTCACCAGCATCAATGGTTACCGTTGATTTAGATAAAAAGATAACTAGTACAATACCTATTAATATAATAGGCATTAAAGTTTTTGGTAATTGTAATTGTCCGTTATTGCTCATTTTTTAAATTTTAAATTTTATCAAAAATACAAAACAGAAACCATTAAATTTAAAGTTGCTTGATATTTTTAAATAACTATTTTTTAATGTACTTTTTTTAATGTACTTTTTTTAAAAATATTAAAAATTCTTGATGATACAAACTCTAGATTTAATTAATATGTTAAAATTTAATTTTTTGAATCCTAACCGCATTTAAAATAGCTAATAATGCACCCCCCTACATCTGCAATAACTGCTTCCCACATTGTTGCCATTCCCATAGCACCAAGAATCAATACTAGTATTTTCACACTCAATGCCAAACCAATATTCTGCCATATAATCCTTTGACTTTCCACTAATCTATATTGATTTATAATTTATATTGGAGGTTATAACTTATTTTATAAAATATAATGCCCTTTCAATCTTAAATTGACTACCACATCTGTGTTACTATTATTTCTGAAAAACCAACCGTGTTTTCCTTCATAGGGTGCTAAAAAAGTACCAACCATATTATTGGAATTAGCTATTGTATAACTTTCAAAATATACGTCCTTGGCTTCAGTTTTCTGCTTTACTTCACCGTGAAAGTCAAAATAGAGCATTTCTCGGTTGGTAGTTGTCCACTCGTATTTCATTGTACCATATTTCAGCATATTTATTTTAAATTCTATGCCCTTACCTGCTGGCACAACCACTTGAACGCTGTCTGATTTATGTTCCAATTGCTTTATTGGTGGAGGATTGTCCACCTCTACAGGTCGCTCCACATCTGGTCCTGATCCTGCTTTTTCAAGCTTAATTAGTGGGGTAGAAGGATTTGAAATCACACCTCCGAAATTGGTTTGCTCTTCATCATCAGGAACATAGAGTTTACTAAATCCTAACAATTTGCCTGCACCTATTGGGTCTATACCATATTCGGCAGGTAATACCGCTACTACTAATAATACTGCACCTAAAATCAATGCAATAATAGTTGCTTTAATAATTTTTCTTTTCTCTAATACTGGATGATTTATTTCTAACATAATGTATTTTTTTTAAGTTGTAAAGTAGCCTGCTAATTGAAAACCTAGCAATAAAAAGCCGGCTGCCATTAATGCTGTATTTGTTATTGTTGAAAATTTCATAAAACTACGTTGTCTTCGCCATAGCGTAATAAGTAGTAATATAACTGCTAAAGCAATAAATTGACCTATTTCGACACCAATATTAAAGCCTATGAGGTTGGTAAATAAACCTTCTCTATCGAATTTAAATTCTTGTAATTTGCTAGCGAGCCCGAAACCGTGAAATAACCCAAATATTAAAACAGCAGCTTTGGTATTAGGTTGCTTTCCAAAAAATCGTTTAAAGCCTCCAAGATTATCGAAACCTTTATAGACAATAGACAGGGCAATAATGGCATCAATGAGGTACGAATTAATAGTTATATCACTTAATACACCAAATAATAATGTAGTACTGTGACCAATCGTAAAAAAACTTACGTATAGCAATACTTCTTTTGGTTTATATAGAAAGAAAATGACTCCGACCAAAAATAAGAGGTGGTCATAGCCCGTAATCATATGCTTTGCACCTATATATAGAAAAGGGCCAAATGCTACACCACTGTTACCGAGCAAAAAGCTTTGGGTATTATCATCTACCCCGTGAGCAAACGCAGTACTGAATAACACACCTATGAGCATTAGTACTGTTATAGATATTATTTTTTTTATATTCATTTATTAAAGTTTATAGTGCATTTTTTTATTAATGTGCGTGCCCGTGTGCCCTTACTTGTTGAATACTATCTAATTTTCGATTTTCTTCTTTTACGGCTTGAATACTATCTTGTTTTTGCTGAACTTCAGCATTATTTTCTATCTTCGATGTATTACCAGGAGTTTCTGCGTTTTCATTTTTAGAAATTTCTTTGCAAGATGATAAAAGTGTTATGGCTATTACCACGATAAAAATTGTGTTTTTCATACTTATTTGTTTTAAAGATTAAATTGATTTTACTTTTTAAATTTTGATTTTTAATAGTTTAATTGAATTAATAAAGACTAATGTAATGTGTCTGGTACTAAGTGAATTGCAACAGCTTCAATTGGGCCAAGTATTTTTTGATAACACCAAGGTTGTTCCAACAATAAGTACCAAACCAACACCTACAATAATATTCTCTTTAATTGTACAGAAAGCTCTTTTGCTTATAGTTCTTGCACGTTCAATTTTTTTAAGTTTATCCTGTATTAATACAATTATTCTCCTTCTTCCAAATTCCTTATTGCTGACAGGATGGAATACGCATTTTTTATTACAATTTTTGAATTTTGAATTTTCACAGTATCAGACATGATAATTGCGGTATATCCTTCTTGTTCTACCCCTTTTCTAATTTGCTCTAGTTCAAATGTTATGTGGTTATCAGTCTCATTTGTTTGTAGAATAACAAAGTCTTTACCTTCCAATTGCACGATTGCATCCGTAGGTATGGCATTTTGTTTATTTGTATCTGTTTCCACCCAAGCTTTGATATACATACCTTGAAGTAGTCCTTTTTCTTCACCTTCTATATGGCAATAAATAGGAATAATTCGGTCTTCTCCTGATGATTTACCTACCAAGAATACTTTTGCTGTGCGATTAAAGTTATTTTCATTAGCCAATGAAAATTTTACAGTCTGCCCTTCTTCAATTTTAGCCACATCTTTTTCAAAAGCGTTTAATGCTAAATGTATATTGTCCAAATTTACAAGTTCAAAGATGACATCCTGTGGTGTAACATAGTCTCCAATATTTTTGTAGCTTACCTTTATGTAACCATTTATAGGTGCATAAAGATTTGCTGTTCTCGTAATATTCCCATTTTGAACAGATGATTTATTTATTCCTGCCAATGCCAATTGCTGTTCGTAGGCTTTAATTCTGGCTTGCATCACTTTATAATCTGAAGTGACTTGTTGAAAGGTTTTTGCAGAATTTATATCCTCTTCCCTTAATTTTTCTTGACGTTTATATTCTTCTTCTAAAAATTGTAATTTACCTAGGCTTTCAAGATAATTTTGTTGGATGTTTATAAATTCCGGATTTTCAATTGTTGCTAAAACCTGTCCTTTTTTAATGGCTTCTCCCGGAAGTAAACCTGCGGTTTTAAGATAACCACCTAAAGGTGCAGATACTGTTGCCATACTTTTAGGTTCAACATCTATAACACCATTAAGTTTAATGATATTACTTAAGTTTCTCATTTCTATTGGACCCGTTTCAATGCTAGCCAAATTGTATTGGTCTTTTGTAAAGGTGATTTGTTTTATGCCATTTGATATTTTCTCGTCCTGCACTGCACTTTTACTTTCAGGAAATTCTTTATTATTTCCCTTATTGCCACAAGCTGTAAAAAATAAAATAGACAGAAATACGGCTGAAATTCTTGATATAAATTGTATGTTCATTTTTCTATATTTTAAAGTGAAATCCTTATTGCTTTAAGCCCATTAGGGTTTCAATAATTATTATTGATTTATTATACTGATAAAGTGTGCTTAAATATTCCGTTTGAATAGAATTGGCTAATGTTAGATTTTGCAAGTATTGTGTATAAGAAACATCACCGCTCTTAAAGCTTTTTTCAGAATTATTAATTATTAATTTGGCCTGTTGTAAGGCTTCATTCTGATAATATTGTAGTGTTCCTTGAAGCTTATAATACTCTTGTAACAAATTTCGTAATTGACCTTGTAACGTTGTTTTAGTTAAATCCAGCTGTGACTGTGCAATATCTTCATTTATTTTTGCAGCTTTTATTTTTGAACGATGACCACTTGGTAGAATAGGTATTGCTACACCCATTTGAAAAAATGAAAAACGGTCGCTATCAGTAAATATCTGATTTTCGGAATTTTGGTTTCCTGTAAACGACTGATTGTTATATCCAAAAATTAAATCGGGCAACATTTTATTTCTTTCTACCTTAGTTTCTTGCTCATTGAGCTTTACTTGTTGTTGTAAATAAACAACAAGAGGGCTTTGTTCGGCAGCGTTGGTTTGTGGTGAAAGGTCTAATTTGAAAGGTTGCAATTTGGTCTCTGAAATCACAATATTATCTGTTGTGTTCAACAAGGTTTGTAATTGTTTTTTAGCTATTTCAATATCCGCTGTATTTTGCTTTAACCTGTTTTTTATTTGCATTGATTGAGCCGCAGAGGTTACACTTTCTAATTTAGTGGATTCTCCTGTTTTATACCGCTGAAGGCTAGACCTGTTTAAATTACTGTAAAGACTTACCTGACCTAGTAGTAGCTGCTCTTTCTCTATTACAAACATATAATTTAAATAGGCTGATTTCACATCACCAATCAGCTCATTTTCCTCAATTACTTTTAATTGTTGGCTACTATTAACTCTTGCTTTAGCTAATTTAAATTGACTGCTATAAAGCGTAGGAAAATTGACTCGTTGATAAATTCCATAAATATTATCGCGGATTCCTGGGGAATTTACATCTCCAGTAGTATATGAAAATTCTGTTTTTGGAATTGTTATGGCTCCCAACTTTCCAGTTTTTGCAACCTCAATTTCATAATCCGCAATTTTTATACGGTTATTATTTGCCAAAGCCTCATCAATGGCTTGTTGTAAAGTAAATTCTCGAACTTGACCATTACCAATTTCTTGTGCTTGTGTTTGAGCAAAAGGACTTAACAAGGCCCCAAATAATATACATCTTGTTATTATTTTGTTTCTTTTTAATTTTAGTTTCATTTTTCCTTCAGTAAAATAAATATATAATACTGGCAATACAATAAGTGTCAATGCCGTTGCGGTAATTAAACCACCAATAACAACGGTAGCCAATGGTCTTTGAACTTCTGCTCCTGAACTTGAGGACAATGCCATAGGTAAAAATCCAAAAGAAGCCACGGCAGCAGTCATTAAAACAGGACGTAAACGAATTCTAGTTCCTTTCAGAACACGTTCATTTATATCTGTGACACCTTCTCTATCAAGTCTATTGAATTCTGCGATAAGAACTATACCATTTAGAACGGCAACTCCAAATAATGCAATAAAACCAACACCAGCCGAAATACTAAAAGGCATGTCACGAATAAGCAATGCAAAAACACCACCTATTGCTGATAGTGGAATAGCCGTAAATATGAGCAAACTTTGTTTTATAGAACCAAATGCAAAGTATAACAACAATAAAATAAGTAATAATGCCACGGGCACTGCTATCTTTAAACGATTATTAGCCTCTTTTAAGTTTTGAAATTGACCACCATAGGTTACGTAATACCCAGAAGGCATTTTTATATTATTACCAATAATTTTTTGAATATCATCTACAATACTCTGCACATCACGATTACGTACATTAAACCCTAATGTTATTCTCCTTTTGGCATTGTCTCGTTGAATTTGAACAGGCCCAGGTTTATATGAAATTTCGGCAACTTCACTTAACGGTACTTGTTGATTTGAAGCCGTATTGACGTATAAATTTTCTACATCTGTGATATCTGTACGGAAGGCTTTATCCAATCGAACTACAAGTTCAAAGCGACGCTCACCTTCATAGACCAATCCAGCTACTTCACCAGCAAAAGCTGTTTTAATAGCATTATTGATCTCTTCCACATTCATACCATATTGAGCTATTTTATCTCTATTTAGTTCTATCTGTATTTGTGGCAAGCCAGTTACCTCTTCAATATATAAATCTTCTACACCATCCACTGACTTAATTTTTTTACCCACATCATTTGCGAGGTCTGAAAGAATATCGAGATTTTCACCATATATTTTTATAACTACATCTTGTTTTGCACCTGTAAGCAACTCATTAAAACGCATTTGAATAGGTTGTTGAAAACTGAATGTAGCATTCGGAATTACTGATAATGACTGTTGCATTTTGGCTACAAGTCCCTCTCTATCTTCTGCACTTGTCCATTCGGAACGCGGTTTCAATATCACCATCATATCTCCTGCTTCAATAGGCATAGGGTCAGTTGGTATTTCACCCGAACCAATTTTATTTACAATTTGTGTTACTTCCGGATAATTACTTAAAATAATATTTTGTGCCTTTTGCGATACGTCAATCATTTCATCTATAGAACTACCGACAGGAACTCTTGTTTCTACAGCAAAATCACCTTCATCAAGCTGCGGGATGAATTCACCACCCATATTGAAAAATGTTATTAATGTTATGATGAACAAACCAATTGCTATTGTAACCACCAATAATTTTTTATGAATAGCGGTTTCAATAGCAGGTCTATAAATACGTTGCAAAAAATCCATCATACGGTCTGAGAAATTGCGTTTATGTTCTGTTTTTTTGCTTAATACAAGTGTAGAAATCATAGGCACATAGGTCAAGGACAATAAAAATGCTCCTAAAATGGCAAAGGAAACGGTTTGCGCCATTGGTGTAAACATTTTTCCCTCCACACCCACTAATGCCCAGAGAGGTAGATAAACTATAAGAATGATAATTTGTCCAAAAGCAGCAGCCTTCATCATTTTTCCTGCCGATTGTTTTACTTCAACATCCATTTGTTCAGAAGACAACTTTTTAACCCCAGCATATTTTTTTTTGCTCGTATATATTCCGAACATCACTGATTCCACAATTATAACGGCACCGTCCACTATTAGACCAAAATCGATTGCACCAAGACTCATTAAGTTCCCAGAAACTCCAAAAAGATTCATCATTGATATTGCAAATAACATTGAGAGCGGTATTACCGATGCCACTACCAAACCCCCACGAAGATTACCCAAAAATAGGATTAGTACAAAAATGACGATTAAAGCTCCTTCTGCAAGATTTGTGGTTACTGTTGCAATAGCACTATCAACCAGTTTTTTTCTATCAAGATAAGGTTCAATTGTTACGCCTTCCGGAAGTGTCTTTTTTATTTGTTCAATCTTATCCTTTACGTCTGTGATAACTTGTGATGTGTTTGCTCCTTTCAACATCATAACAATGCCTGTCACCACTTCACCTTTACCATTTCTAGTGGCTGCCCCATACCGAACACTGTGACCAAACTGTACTTTTGCTACATCCCTTATTAAAATGGGAGTGCCATTGTTACCTTTAACAACAATTTTATTTAATTCTTCAAGATTATTAACCAAACCTTCACTACGAATAAAATAGGCACTTGAGCCTTTGTCTATATATGCACCTCCCGTATTTTGATTATTTTTTTCAAGTGCTGTGAAAATATCGTTGATGGTGATATTTAAACTATGTAACTTATCGGGATCTATTGCGACTTCGTATTGCTTCACAAAACCTCCAAAACCACTTACTTCGGCAACTCCAGGTGTACCTAATAATTGCCTTTTTATTATCCAGTCTTGAATTGTACGAAGTTCTGTAGCATCATATTGATCTTCGTAACCTTTTTCTGGATGTATTACATATTGATATATTTCGCCTAACCCAGTTGTTACAGGTGCCATTTCAGGTTTTCCAATACCTTCAGGAATGTCTTTAGCTGCAATAGATAAGCGTTCTTGTACTTGTTGTCTCGCCCAATACAAGTCAACATTTTCTTTAAAAACAACGGTAACAATTGAAAGTCCAAAACGGGAAAAAGACCGCATGTCTTTAATTCCAGGTATGCTTACCATTGTTTGTTCTACAGGAAAAGTTACTAATTGTTCAACTTCTTGTGCTGCTAACGTTGGAGATATGGTGATTACCATAACTTGATTATCTGTAATGTCTGGTACGGCATCAATGGGAAGCTTTGTTAGCGAATAAGTTCCCCATCCTATTAAAGCCAGCGTAAATAACCCGATAACAAGTTTATTGTTTATAGAAAATTGAATGATTTTGTCTAACATTATGTTTAAGTATTTTTATATCGTAAAAAGAAAAATTAAAACTACCATATACTTTAAATATTGATTTTGACTTGTTCAAAACCAGTGATTTAAACTTAAATAATTATGGTATAGGGGTGATAAAAGCATAATAAAACAGAAATATCCTAAGACTAAAACTATATTAGTATTGGCTTGATTTTATTAAACTTGAAAAGAAATTAACAGGTAGGTGGTCCCCTGTGTGGAGAAGCCGCCAAATAAGCATGATTATTGTAATTCTGAGGAGCATAGTCTATAGATACTAACAAACGCTCTCCATAGTCATCTTTGTAAGCAGTGTTCTCTAAAATAAAAAGAGAAAAAGAAATATCCTTAACATTTCTTTGCTGCTTTGTGTTATTTGTAAGTACAGGGATATTATCAATTGTACTGTATTGATGCGCATGACCTTCAAGTAGAAATCCTAATATTTCATTTATATGATGATCATTTTGCTTGTCATCATGATTATGTTTTTCATTTCCTTCATTGTGGTGATGATCAGATAATTCAATAGAACTCTCCGACACTTCATGTTGATGATGATCATGAGGGAAAATAATATGAAGCATCATCACACCATAGATGCTTAGAAACAGAAGGGATGATATTTTTCTAAAAGATTTCAACAGTCGCAAATATATAAATTTATTTGAAACGATTACACATAATATTAAATTAGCGAAAAAGTAATTATAATGTATAGTATCAAAAAGAAGATTAAAAAAATAAGATTTTTTAATCTTGGCTATTTTTCTTTCGAACCTCTTTTCGGAAGAAAGGCAGAAATTTATTATACTAATTTCTTTAAGGTTTTAAGGGAATTCACCTATAAATACGTTCTAACTATACTTTTTAAAATTTCATCTTTTGAATTCTCACTGCATTCAAAATAGCCAATAAAGCTACACCAACATCGGCAATTACCGCTTCCCATAAAGTTGCCATTCCTAATGCACCAAGAATTAACACCAAAATTTTAACGCCTAATGCCAAAGTTATATTCTGCCATATAATTTTAGTAGTTGCATTGCTTATTTTAATGGCTGTGGCAATTTTTGAAGGTTGATCGGTTTGTATCACTATATCGGCTGTTTCAATAGCTGCATCACTGCCCAAACCACCCATTGCCATACCTACATCAGCAATTGTAATTACAGGAGCATCATTTATTCCATCACCTACAAAAGCAATGATTCTCCCTTGTGCTTTTAATTTTTCAACTTCTTTTATTTTATCTTCCGGCAACAATCCACCAATAGCTTTATCAATACCCAATTGATTTGCAATTTTATCAACAACTGCTTGTTTATCACCTGAAAGCATCACAATTTCAGTTATACTTTTAATTGAATACAGTTCTGTTATGGCTTTTTCAGCATCTTCTTTAAGGGTATCTGCGATTGTAATATAACCTGCATATTTACTATTTATAGCAATAATAACAATGGTTTCTGTATTAGAATTTAACTGTGTATTATATGAAATCTTAAATTTTTCTAATAGCTTTGTATTACCTGCCAAAACTTCATACTCCCCAATTTGACCTTTCATTCCGTAACCGGAAATTTCTTCGACATTTGTGGATTTATAATTAGTCTTTTTAATTGCAGCATATTTCACAATAGCTTCTGCAATTGGATGGGTAGAATTTGTTTCTAAAATAGCTGTTAATTCAACTAATAATTCTTTACCAAAATTTAGGGCAACAATTTCTTGCACTTCAAAAATCCCTTTGGTTAAAGTACCTGTTTTATCCATAACTATGGTATCAACTTTTGACATTAAATCCAAAAAGTTAGAACCTTTAAATAAGATGCCATGATGTGAAGCTGCACCAATACCACCAAAATAGCCCAATGGGATTGAAATTACCAATGCACACGGACAAGAGATTACCAAAAAGATTAGGGCTCGTTGAAACCACATTTGAAAAATATAGGCATCTCCAAGAAAGAAATACGGAACTATCATCAAAGCTATCGCCAACCAAAATACAATTGGCGTATATATTTTAGCCAAACGGCTCACTAATAGTTGGGTTTTTGCTTTTCTACCAACAGCTTCCTGTACTAATTTTAATGTTTTTGAAAGTTTTGTATCCTCAAATTTACTGGTAACTTTTACCTCTATTACTTTAGAGAGATTTATCATCCCTGCCAATACATTCTCTCCTTTTATTTTTGTGTCTGGTGCAGATTCACCGGTTAAAGCAGCTGTATTTAAAATGGCATCGTTTGAAATTAACACCCCGTCCAAGGCAATTTTCTCACCTGATTTAATTTGAATTATTTGACCAACTTCAACATCTCTTGGGTGTTTTACTATCGCTTTATCATTCTCTAATACGGTTACTTCTTCAACCTGTACTTTTAATAAGGCTTCTATAGAACGTTTGGCTTTATTTACGGCGGCTTCCTGAAACAATTCTCCAACAACATAAAATAACATAACGGCAACACCTTCTTCATAGGAACCAATTAAAAAAGCCCCAAGAGTTGCTACGGACATTAAGACAAACTCATTATAAATATCTCTTTTGGCTATTAATTTTATAGCCTTGAAGATAACGGAGCCGCCAATAAGGAAATAGAGAATACCAAACCAAATTAATGGAACAGGAGTTTTAAAAAAAGAAATATCAAAATAATCAAATCCTATTCCTACTAATAAAAAGAAAAGTCCAATTACAGGAATTAAATATTCTTTGTTAAAAGAAAATAATTCTTTTTGTTTGACTTCTTTTGAATAATCTATAGCACAGGCACCATCTTCGCATTTATTATCTTCATTCATAAAATTAATTTTGAAACAAATTTAATAAAATGAAACATGCAACGGAAGTGCATTTTTCCAAATTAATTTAAACCGAGAATTCAATCAAACTCTCAAAACAACCTGAATAAACTGGAGTTCTATTGTTTCATCCAAATCAGGAATCAAATCTTCTAGCCCTAGCTTTGAAGCTTTAATTTCTCCAAAAGTATTTAATTGGCAAGAAAAAAAGGATCCTTCCTCAATATGCACAAGGGTTGTTTTAAATACAATCTCAAAAGTTTTATTTTGAAAAGTAACATTCACAAGCCAATTGAAAACCAATGGTTCATGTGGCTGTGACATAAAATCATTTGCAGGAATTACTCCAGAAAACTCAACTAACATTGGTTGTTCAGCTTTACTCAAATAGCTGTTCAATTCGGGAATTTCAGTAATCAAAGTTCTAAGATCCATTGTTCCACTCATTTGTTTAGTTGTGTAATCAAGGAATACGGAAAGATTATGGGTTTCTATAGCGACTGGTTGATTGTCTATTCTGCCAATCATTTTCAAATGGCCATTTTTAGTCATATAATTAGTTTGTGACTGCATTTGAAAAGCCAGAACAAAAAAGCAGATGAAAAATAGATATTTTGTTATCATAAATATTTAATTTAATAAATTGTTTTTATTGCCATTACATTTATCACAAATTCCTTTTACAACTAGGTTAACATCTTCTGCTATATAGCCTTTAGGCAAACTAATTGTTGGAATTTTATAATCGGTAATGCACACGGTTTCATTACAATTAGTACAACGAAAATGCAAATGCAAATCGGTGTCTATTTCGCAATGGCAATTTTCTTCACACAATGCATACTTTGGAATCCCAGTACCATCATCAATTTTATGGGAAATACCCTTATTCACAAATGTTTGTAATGTACGATATAATGTTGTTCTATCGGATTTTTCAAAATGATTTTCTACATCCGTTAAACTAATTGCCACTTTTTTAGTTAAAAGAAATTGTAAAACCAACAAGCGCATCGCCGTTGGTTTTACGTTATTATTCTTTAATATTTTTTCGAATTCATACATTATACTATTTATTAAATCTTTTTATGGATTTCCCAGTTTTAATTCTGAACGCATCATTAATTTCTGATACATAAAGAATTCCATCTGCAGGATATGGCGTGGCGGATTTTTCACAAATAATTGCCACCGCTTTTTCTGCTTCTTCATTTTGGCAAACTAATTCCAGCTTAATCATTTTACTATCTGCAAAGTGAAATTTTAACGAAGGTAATGAATCTTCTCGTTTATAAGTTCCTGTCCCTTCACATTCTGACAAGGTTACGCTTTTAAAGCCATTTTCTCTAAGTGCTTCAACAACGTTCTCTAATTTATTGGGTTTAATAAATGCTTTAATTTCTTTCATTTTGAATATCTTAAAATTATAAATTTAATCTTCATCTCCAAACTCACTTTTTTGCATTTCTGCATTTAAGTAATAGGCTCCTTTTGTGACAATTACAACATTTTTTGACAATTCCTTGATAAATACAACTTCTGTAAAACTTAAATCAGAAACACCTTTATTAACTTGTACCTTTTCAAATTCAATTTTATCCTCAGTTTTGTTATTTTGGACAAAAACATAATCCAATCCTTTTTCATTAACAAAAGCTTCATTAGGCAACGCATTCACTTTTTTACTAGAAGTAACTATTCTGGCTTCAACAAACATACCTGTTAACAACCCTTCATGAGTTCCAATTATTTTAGCATGAACTATTACTGCCCGTGTATTCATATCGAATGCTTTACCCAAGGCAAATATTTCCGCTTCATAAATTTTATCTGGCCTTGTTGTTAATGAAAATGTGATTTTTTGTCCAATTTTGGCTTTATCTATATCTTTTTCAAATATTTTAAGCCCTAAATGTAAAAAGTCATTATCAATAATTTCAAACATTTCTTGCTCTGGACCCACAAATTTTCCAATATTAATTTGAATGTTTTGAACAGATCCTTTTATGGGAGATACTACAGGAACAGTGGTTGCCATTATTCCATTTTCTAAAGCCGAAATATTTATTCCCATTAACTGTAAAATTGATTTTGCAGCATTCAATGCCGATTTCCCTTCATTGTATGCAGCTTCCGCTTGCTGAAATGATTTTGCAGAAGCTATTCCGTCTTTTAAAAGCGCTTTTTTACGTTGAAAATCTTGCTCTAAAAATGAAATATTACTTTTTGCTGAAAGATATTCGCGCTGCATTGTAATAAATTTAGGATTGTTTAAAAGGGCAAGAACTTGCCCTTTTTTCACATAATCTCCTTCTATTACAGTAATACTTTGTACCCTGCCTCCAACTAAAGCGCTAACACTTGCCTTATTTTGTGGTGGCAATTCCAATTGTCCGTTTACTTTTAATGCATCACCTAAGTTTACTTGTTTAACATTGCCTAATTCTATGTTCATAACCTCCAATTGTTTTTGCTGTAAAACAACTATATTAGCGTTTTTCATAGGCTGTTCAGTGTTATCTTCCTTATTCTCGTTCAGTTGAGATTTTTTGGTTTGACAGCTCCCTAAAACAATAAGAAATAGTAAAATGGTGCTTATTTTTAATATATTTTTCATGTGTTAATTATATTTTCCTGTTAAATAGTTGATTTCATTTACGGTTTGATTGTATAGATTAAGTCTGTTTAAATAACTTCTCTTAATTTCTACGGCTTGCTCTAATGTCGCTATATATTCTACATAGCCAACCTCACCTTCTTTATACGCTTTATTGGCAGATGAAAATAATTTATCAGCTAATTGCAAGCCTTTGGTTTCATAATACAATAAAGAAGCCTTATGTTTTTCCAAATCCTGAAAGTTGCTTTGTAAAATCGAATTTACATTTAATTTGGTTTTCTCATAATTCATTTGAGCAATTTCACTATTTTTTTTGGCCGCTTGTATTTTCCCTTTTTGCAACCAAAAGAACACAGGAACTTTTACGCCTACTTGAAAACCTGTAAAATTCTTGACACCATCAATTTGTTGATTGAAATACCCTGCTGATAAATCGGGAAGAAATCTCGTCATTTCTAATTTATGTTCTCTTTCCGAAACAGTAACAATTTGTTCTTGAAGTTTTAAAATAGGGCTCTCATTTCCTATTTCTTCCACACCCATAAAAGGAATTTTTCTCAAATCACTATCCACAATTGTTACGGCACTTTCACTATTCATCAATAATTGCAATTGCTTTCTTAAATTTTCAACATCCAAACTTGCTTCAGATTTTAAGAGGTTTATTTCCGCTTGTTTTCCTTCCGCTGACATTTTCTCAATCAAATTGGTTTCGCCAAATTCAAATCTTTTTTCGGCTATAATGGCGAAATTCTGAAACGCTGACTCTAAGTCTGAAATCAAAATAAATTTGTTTTTTGCAAACCACAACTCCATATAAGCTGATCTCACATCCCTTTCCATTCTATTTTTTTCGAGAGCCAAAGAAACTTCGCTTAATGCAATTCGTTCTCTCTGTAATTTCGATTGTGTGCCATAAACGGTTGGGAATTTAAAATCTTGATTCACGCTGATTTCATAATCTGTTTGCAACCCATTTAGTTGTCCTTTTGTATATGAAACATTTGTTTTATCTAAATCGAAAGCGGATTTTTTTAAGCTTTCTTGTTTTTCTATTTCCAGATTGGCGGCTTTTATGGTTGGGTTATTTTCAAACGCAAAGGCAACAGCTTCCTCTATTGTTATATGTTGAGGCTGTTCTTGGGCAATTGCTAAATTTATTCCTGTGAAAGAAAAGAAAACCAATAGGATTATCGATAAAATTGAAGTATTTATTGCACCTATTTTTTTATCCATTCTTTTTTGTGAACGCATTTCAACAAAATAATACAACACTGGAACAACCAATAGTGTTAATAAGGTAGATGAAATTAAACCGCCAATAACAACAGTGGCTAAAGGTCGTTGTACTTCAGCACCTGCAGATGCGGAAATTGCCATAGGTAAAAATCCCATAATAGCTGCAACAGCTGTTAATAATATAGGGCGCAAACGCTCTTCGGTTCCCAATAAAATACGATCTTTTAAATCTGTCATTCCTTCTAATTTTAAACTGTTAAACCTGCTTACCAACACCAGTCCGTTTAAAACCGCTACCCCAAACAAGACCACAAAACCAACACCAGCCGAAATACTAAAGGGCATACCGCGTAAAAACAAACTAAAAATTCCACCAATAGCCGCCAATGGCACCGCCATATAAATCATTGTTGCTTGTTTTACAGAGTTTAAAGCGAAATACAGCAATATAAATATTAGAAATAACGCAATAGGCACCACAATGGTTAAGCGTTCTTTCGCCCTTTTTAAATTTTCAAAAGAACCTCCATATTCAATAAAATAGCCCTCTGGTAATTTTAATTGCTCCTCTAATTTTAACTGCACTTCTTCCACCATTGACTCAACATCACGTCCTCTTACATTTACGCCTACAGATACTCTTCTGTAAGTATTATCGCGTGAAATTTGCATAGGTCCAGGTTTGTAACTAATGTCAGCCAATTCATTTAGCGTAATTTGTGATCCGTCATTTGGCAAATCCACAAATAGATTGCGTAAATCATCAATACTTTGTCTGTAATTATCTGAATAACGTACTACTAAATCAAAGCGTTTTTCCCCTTCAAAAATAATCCCTGCATTTGCCCCAGCAAAAGCAGTGCTCACATATTGGTTTAATTTATCAATGGTTAACCCATATTTGGCTAATTTATCTTTTTGGTAAATTACTGTGATTTGGGGCAAACCTTCTGTGGCTTCAGCGCGTACATCTGCGGCTCCTTCAACCGTTTGAATTATCTTTGCCATTTCTTCTGCTTTAATTGCCAGAACATCTAAATCGTTTCCATATAATTTAATGGCAACATCTTCACGAACACCGGTTAATAATTCATTAAAACGCAATTCAACTGGCTGTGTAAAAATAAAGTTAACACCCACAATGGCTTTCAACTTATCTTGCATCTTTTCAATTAACTCAGCTTTGGTTTTTGCGGAAGTCCACTTACTCATATCCTTTTCTAAAATGATGAAACAATCAGCAATATCCATTGGCATTGGGTCTGTTGGTATTTCTGAAACACCAATTCTTCCCACCACTGTTTTTACTTCAGGAAAATTATTATTGATAATATTTTCAACGTCTTCTGAAACTTTAATTGATTCAGATAAGGAACTCCCGGGTTTCATAATAATTTGCATCGCAATATCCCCTTCATCTAATTTTGGAATAAATTCCCCTCCCATTCTTGTAAACACAAAAGCAGCAATTATAAATAAAAGCACAGCAATAGCAAGTACCATTATTTTGAACTTTAAAGCACCTTGAATTAAAGGTTTATATACTTTAAAAATGCCTGTCATCATTTTATCACTAATTTTGGTTAACCAGTCTTCAAGTTTGGAGAACCAATTTCGTTTCTTTTGAGAAATAGGCTTTAAAAATAATGATGCCATCACAGGCACATAGGTTAAGCATAATAACAAGGCTCCCAATACAGCAAAACCAAAAGTAAATGCCATTGGTCGAAACATTTTACCTTCCACACCCGTTAAGAATAAAATAGGAGTAAACACAATTAGTATGATTAATTGTCCGAAAAAAGCAGAGTTCATCATCATACTGCTCGATTTATATGTAAGTTCGTCCATTTCTTGCGACGTAAAATCGGCTTTATTCTTTTTGATTCGTTGTTCTATATGGTACACGGTTCCTTCTACTATAATAACTGCGCCATCTACAATAATCCCAAAATCAATAGCACCTAACGACATTAAATTTGCCCAAACCCCTGTTGCTTTCATCAAAATAAAAGCGAACAATAAGGATAAAGGAATAATAGATGCCGTAAGTAAACCTCCTCGTAAACTTCCTAACAATAAAACCAACACAAATACAACGATTAGCGCTCCTTCAATTAGGTTTTTTGAAACGGTGCTTGTAGTACGTGAAATTAAATCACTTCTATCTAAAAAAGGCCTTATTTCAAGTCCTTCAGGTAATGATTTTTGAATATTTACAATACGTTTTTGAACATTTTTAATCACTTCATTCGGGTTCTCTCCTTTTAACATTAGTACTTGACCACCTACAGCTTCCTGACCGTCTTCAGTGAAAGCTCCATAACGAACTGCAGACCCAAAACGAACAGCGTCTGCAACATCTTTGATTAAAATTGGTGTGTTTTCATTGTTTTCAACCACAATGTTTTCAATGTCCTTCAGGGTTCTAGCCAACCCTTCACCACGAATAAAATTGGCTTGATGGTTTTTTTCGATATAGGCGCCACCCGTATTAGAATTATTACTTTCAAGAGCCTCAAAAACTTCACTAATACTAATTCCCATACTATTTAATCTATTGGGATTTAAAGCAATTTCATATTGTTTTACATTTCCACCAAAAGAATTTATTTCAACTACGCCGGGCACTAATGCCATTTGACGTTTAACAATCCAATCTTGTATTGTACGTAGTTCGGATGGCGAATATTTATGTTCAAAACCTTTTTTTGGTACAAGGGAGTATTGGTAAATTTCTCCCAAACCAGTAGCGATTGGTGCCATAAATGGCTTTCCAAAACCTGCTGGTATATCTTCTTTTATTTCAGTTAGTTTTTCTTGAACCAATTGGCGGGGTAAATAAGTTCCCATTTCGTCTTTAAACACAATGGTTACCACCGAAAGTCCGAAACGCGACACAGAACGCAACTCTGTAACACTTGGTAAATTAGCCACAGCCAATTCTATCGGATAAGTAACAAATTGTTCAATATCTTCTGTTCCTAGATTGGGAGCGACAGTAATTACTTGTACTTGATTGTTTGTTATATCGGGTACTGAACCCAATTTTATAGTCATCATTGAATAGGTGCCTACACCAACAAGTACTAAAATAAGTAGGCCAACAATGAATTTATTGTTAATAGAAAAGCGAATGATTTTATCGATCATTTTATCATATGTTTAAGTTATTAGAAAGTAGTCACCTAAAAAATAATAGGCGCTTAAAAACGTATTTATAACTTAAACTTGTGGTGGCTGAGAAATTAGCGTAAGCAAATTATTGGTGAAAAAATCTATGTATCTAGTATGCAATTCTTTGGCATGGATTTCCGAAATTAGAATATCTCGTTGAATTGTAGGTTCTAAAACAACACCTGTGCAACAAATACAGATACAAAAAGGAGAGCACAAATCTGAATGTTGTGAATGATTATCTAGATTAATAACTTCAGCCAAAGTTTCAGATTGTTGGTTGTCAAATCTCACATCATCGCACGGTAATGCAGACAATGAAAGTATAAATAATGCTAATATGATTGCTGAAAATTTCATTCTGAATGCAAAAGTAATGAAATTACAGTTGCAACAGTATTGCAATCATTCGTATTTTTAAATTTTTCCAAAATATTTACGTGTAAACCATTCTGCACTTAAAAAAAATAAAATGAAGCCTAAAATCCATTTCCAATCTATTAAAGGTGTTTTAATTATATTGGCTTTTTCAATACTTTTAAAACGTGGGTCTGTATTCAAATTTTTAATAAGTTTTGCCTCTTCACTAGAATAATATACTGTTCCATTTGTTTTGACTGCAACTATTTTTAATGGTTTATCATTAGCATTTGCAAACTGCTGTTCTACTTCAAAAGGAAGTATTTTAAAACTTCCTGACTCCGTTAAAACTTGATTTTCAATTGAAACTGTATATTCATATTCTGCTGAAGGAAGGTTTGATACTTCAGCTGTAAACCGACTATCTAACTCCGCAAAAGGGATTTTTTTTAGAAAATTAGCAGCCTTATTTGAAACTATTAACCACAATTTTGCTCTAGTATCAAAATTGAAGTTTTTATCTAAATAATTTGCTGAAATTCTAATTGTTTCGTTCGCATAATAAATAGGTTCTACGGAAACAGATAATCTTTTATCTTTTTGATTTGAAGCTAAATACTGAACTAATTTAGAAATGAATCCATCAAAAAACTCAAAAGTTTTAGTTTCTGTATAACTATTCATTCTCCAACGCCACGAGTTTTCACCCAATAAAATGGCACCTCGCTGATTGTTGTTTTCAAACGTTGCCAATAATGGCTTTTCAGTCTTAATCATTCCAATTTGTTGAAATAATAATGCTTGATATGGAATAGAAAAACTAACATCACCAAAATGATCTTCTAAAGGTGAAAAATCAGAAAACCCAATATCATCGTTCAAAAAACTAGCAAAATTTGAATTAAATATTGGATAGTAATTTTCAGCTTGTGAAATCACATTCTTTGAAAAATTATGCTGAATTTTATTTAAAAAATCCCAATCTGTACTAAGTCCTGAAATTATAAAATAATTTAACTTTTTAGAATTAATTTGTTCAAAAACATTTTTAAATTCCTTCGTAGGCTGATTTAATACAATTAATTGAAAATCAGATAATTTACCTGTAAAATCATTAATATTAAAAATAGTAACTGAACGCTGTTGCTTTGTTTCAATAGATTTTTTCAACATTCCTAAATCTGGATGAATGATAGATGTTAAAATTAAAATTTTAGACTTTTCTTTAATAACATTTATGCTAAAACTTTTCGAGTTATTAATCTTATTTTGCTCATTATCTAATGCTGAAATTTTTGCTGTATAATATTGTGTTCCTTGTTCTTCAGCAGTTAAAAAGAGTGATTCAGTTTTTATAGCTGAAGTTTTTAAAAATTGAAGTTCTTTACTATATATAATTTTACCTTTATGAAAAATGTTTAATTTTTTTAAAACTGAATTAGTTCCAACATAGTTTATAAATAGTTCTACAGGAAATTTATTTTTAAAATTGGTAAACTTATTTACATTTAACTGACGTATATAAATATCTTCAAAAACAGTTGTATCACCAACTATAAATGGAAAAACAGGACTTTTATAATTTACAAATTCAACATTGCTTCCAACTGTTTGATTTCCATCCGTGATTACTATGACTGGAGCTGTTTCAGTTTTATATAATTTTGTAAATTCTTCAAATGGCAACGCTAAATTTGTCTGTTTTTCATTAAAATTTAAAGAATCTAAAACAGTTACATTATTTCCAAAACTATAATATTCTATTGAAAATTTTTTATTTAAACCCTCATTATTTTTAAATAATTTAACTAAATTTTCAATTGCTGTATTTTGAGAAATATTTTTAATTGAAGTCGAATTATCAACGGCGATAACTAAATTAGGCTTTACAATTTTAGTTGTACTTTTTTTTATTGAAGGATTAATAATTAATAATAGAATGCAGAAATACGCTAGAAATCTTAAAAAAGAAAGCCAATATTTTAATTGGCCTTTTTCATTATTTTTAAAAACATATTGAAATAGAGCTATCAATAAAGAAGCAAATAAAGCTAGTAGTATAAATAACAATGTTTCTGTTTCCATTTTAATTTTTCAATGCAAGGTTTATTACTTATTTTTTACTTCAACTTAACGCATTGCCAAAAATAAACTTAAAATTTTAAGTCAACATACCTCCATCAACACTTAACGTTTGCCCAGTAATATATGAACTCATCTCAGATGCTAAAAATACACAGGCATTAGCAACATCTTCTGGAGTTCCACCTCGTTTTAATGGAATAGTACTTCTCCATTCTTTAACTGTATCTTCTGGTAATTTAGCTGTCATTTCAGTCTCAATAAATCCAGGAGCAATAACGTTGCTTCTAATATTTCTTGAACCCAATTCTAGCGCTACAGACTTAGAAAATCCAATAATTCCTGCTTTTGATGCTGCATAATTAGCTTGACCTGCATTTCCTTTTAATCCAACAACTGAACTCATATTTATAATAGAACCAGACCTTTGTTTCATCATAGGTCTAATAACAGCTTTTGTTAAATTGAAAACCGATTTTAAATTCACTTCAATTACAGTATCAAAATCTGCTTCAGAAATACGCATTAACAAATTATCTTTAGTAATTCCTGCATTGTTTATTAATACATCAATAGTTCCAAATTCTTTCAAAACATCGGCAGCCAATTCCTGTGCTGCAGCAAAATTTGCCGCATTAGATTGGTATCCTTTAGCTTTAACGCCAAAAGATTCCAACTCTTTTTCAAGTTCTTGAGCTGCCTCTATTGAAGAGCTGTACGTGAAAGCTACATTGGCTCCTTGTTTTGCAAATGTTACTGCAATTCCTTTTCCTATTCCTCTTGTTGCACCAGTAATTAATGCAGTTTTATTTTCTAAAAGTTTCATATTTTAATCTTTACGTACATTTTTAAATTTACAATAAATCAAATATACACATTTGTATAAAAAAAGCCTCCATAAAGGAAGCTTTTATATAGTGTTAATAAATAATTATCATCCTAATATTTCAGCAACTTTTTCTCCTATTTTGGCAGGAGATTCAACTACATGAATACCATTTTCTCTTAAAATTTCCATTTTTGCTTGTGCAGTATCATCAGCTCCACCAACAATAGCACCTGCGTGTCCCATTGTTCTACCTTTTGGAGCAGTTTGACCAGCAATAAAACCAACAACTGGTTTTTTATTACCTGTTGCTTTTACCCAACGTGCTGCTTCCGCTTCTAATTGACCACCTATTTCACCAATCATTACAATAAGATCAGTTTCATCATCATTCATTAATAATTCAACAGCTTCTTTAGTAGTGGTTCCTATTATTGGATCTCCACCAATTCCAATTGCAGTAGTAATTCCATAACCTTTTTTTACAACTTGGTCAGCTGCTTCATATGTTAACGTACCTGATTTAGAAACAATACCAACATTCCCTTTTTTAAATATAAAACCTGGCATAATACCAACTTTAGCTTCTTCAGGAGTAATAACGCCTGGGCAATTTGGACCAACCAGTCTACAATCTTTATTGTCAATGTAAGCTTTTACTTTTACCATATCCGCAACTGGAATTCCTTCAGTAATACATATAATTACTTTTATACCTGCAGCAGCAGCTTCCATAATAGCATCAGCGGCAAATGCTGGTGGTACAAAAATTATTGAAGTATCTGCTCCAACTTGATCAACAGCATCTTGCACAGTGTTAAAAACAGGTCTATCTAAATGTTTTTGTCCTCCTTTTCCAGGTGTAACACCTCCTACAACATTAGTACCGTACTCAATCATTTGAGTTGCGTGAAATGTTCCTTCCCCACCTGTAAAACCTTGTACTATTATTTTTGAATCTTTATTTACTAAAACGCTCATTGAAGTATATTTTTATATTAAAGTATTAAGTATTAACTATTACAAATGTAATTTTTTCTCTGTTCTAAGTAAAAAAAAAGTTACTTTTTTTACTTTTTAATTAATTGTTTTATTTGAGCCATTTCTTTTAACTTTTTTCTTGATTCATCAATTGGAGTTCCAAAATAAGTTTTTCCTCCAACAACAGATTTGGTTACTCCTGTTTGTCCTAAAATAACAGCTCCTTTTCCAATCGTAATACCACTATTTGTTCCAACTTGTCCCCACAGCGTAACTTCATCTTCAATAATAACACAACCTGCAACTCCTGTTTGTGAAGCAATTAAACATTTTTCTCCAACAACAGTGTCATGACCAATTTGTACTTGATTATCTATTTTGGTTCCTTTTTTTATAGTTGTATTTCCTGAAACACCTCTATCGATTGTACAAAGCGCTCCAATATCTACATTATCTTCAATAATTACACTTCCTCCTGATACTAATTTATCATACCCCTCAACACGTTTTTTATAATAAAAAGCATCAGCCCCTAATATAGTTCCTGCATGTATTGTAACATTATTCCCTATCTGGCAATTATCATAAATTGTTACATTGGGATGCAACATACAGTTTTCTCCTATTGTTACATTATTTCCTATAAAAACATTTGGTTGTATTATCGTATTTTTACCAATAATAGCTGTTGATGAAATTAAAGAATTTGAAGTTTTAAAAGGATTAAAATGTTTTGTTAATTTATTAAAATCTGTAAATGGATCTTTGGATATAAGCAAAGCTTTTCCCTGAGGGCATTTTACTTTTTTATTAATTAATACTACTGTTGCTTTAGATTCTAAAGCTTTATCATAATATTTAGGATGATCTACAAAAACGATATCTCCCTCCTCAACAACATGAATTTCATTACATCCTAATATTGGAAAATTAGTAGGGCCAACTAAGGTAGCTCCTAATAATTCTGCAATTTCTTCCAAACTATAAACACGAGGAAATTTCATAATTTTTATTCTTTAACTCGTTCTAAATAAGCTCCTTTTGAAGTATCAACTTTAATTTTGTCGCCTTCATTAATAAATAAAGGGACATTTATAACTGCTCCAGTTTCAACTGTGGCAGGTTTTGTGGCATTTGTTGCTGTATTTCCTTTTACACCAGGCTCAGTGTGTGAAATTTCTAGAACTACACTAGAAGGCATATCAACTGAAAGAGGCATATCATCTTCTGTATTAAATATAACAGTTACAATTTCTCCTTCTTTTAAAAGATCTGGAGCATCAAGTGTTTCTTTTTGCAAAGCAATTTGATTGTAATCATCTGTATTCATAAAGTGAAAAGTATCACCTTCTGGGTATAAAAATTGATATTTTCGAGTTTCAACTCTAATATCTTCAATTTTTCTACCTGCAGGGAATGTATTATCTAATACTTTTCCAGAAGATAAACTTTTCATTTTAGTTCTTACAAAAGCAGGTCCTTTACCTGGTTTTACGTGTAAAAATTCAATTACTTTAAAAATATCATTATTATATCTTAAACACAATCCATTTCTAATATCTGATGTTGTTGCCATTTATTTTGGTTTTAAGCTGTAAATTTTAAGTGTTTTATTTGTTACCCAATTAAAAAAATACACCTTTTAAAAATTTTAATTGATTAAATATAAATTATGAATTAACTACCTGTGTAGCCTTTCATAATTCCTCTTTGAGAATTTTTAATGAAAAGTATTATTTGATCTCTTTCTTTTGTTGCTTCCATTTCAGCTTCTAACTTTTCTAAAGCTTGTGTGGTATTGTAATTTTTTTGATATAATATTCTATAAATATTTTGAATTTCTCTAATTTTTTCTGTGTCAAAACCCCGTCTTCTTAAACCTATTGAATTTATTCCAATAAATGATAGTGGTTCTTTACCTGCTTTGGCAAATGGAGGAACATCTTTTCTTACTAAAGAACCTCCTGATACCAATGCGTGATCACCGATATGAATAAACTGATGTACAGCTACTAAGCCACTTAAAATTGCGTAATCTCCAATTGTTACATGCCCTGCAATAATTGAACCATTGGCTAAAATACAATTATCGCCAACTACGCAATCATGTGCAACATGTGAAGTAGCCATAATTAAACAATTATCTCCGATTTGAGTTTTCCCAAGTGCTTTCGTTCCTCTATTAACTGTCACACATTCTCTAATTGTGGTATTATCTCCAATAATTGCAAGAGAATCTTCTCCATCAAATTTTAAATCTTGAGGAATTGCGGAAATTACCGAGCCTGGAAAAATTCTACAATTTTTACCAATTCTTGCACCTTCCATAATCGTTACATTGGAACCTATCCATGTACCCGCACCAATAGTTACATTATTATAAATTGTTGTAAAAGGTTCTACAACTACATTTGTTGCTATATTTGCACCTGGATGTATATATGCTAAAGGTTGATTCATTATTCTTTAGGTTTTCTTGCTATTTGAGCCATTAATTCTGCTTCTACTACTAATTTTCCATTTGCATAACCACAAGCTTGCATATGGCAAATTCCTCTCCTAATAGGAGTTATAAGTTCTGCTCGAAATATTAAAGTATCTCCTGGTAACACTTTTTGTTTAAACTTAACATTATCCATTTTCATAAAATAAGTTAAGTAATTTTCAGGATCAGGAACTGAACTTAAAACTAAAACTCCACCACATTGGGCCATGGCTTCAACTTGAAGAACACCGGGCATTACTGGTGCGTCAGGAAAATGACCTACAAAAAAAGGTTCGTTCATTGTCACGTTTTTCATACCAACAACATGGTTTTCAGAAAGCTCTAATATTCTATCTATTAATAAAAAAGGTGGTCTGTGTGGAAGAATACTCATAATTTTTTGAACATCCATTAAAGGTGGCTGATCCAAATCATAAGTAGGTACATTATTTCTTTTTTCTTGCTTAATTATTTTTTGTAATTTTTTAGCAAAAACAGTATTTACTAAATGTCCTGGTTTATTTGCAATTACTTTACCTCTAATTTTTGTACCTACTAAAGCTAAGTCTCCAATTACATCTAATAATTTATGACGAGCTGCTTCGTTTGCCCAACGTAAGGTAAGATTATCAAGAATTCCGTTAGCTTTAACAGTTAAATTTTCTTTATTAAAAGCCTTTTTTAATTTATCCATAGTTTCATCAGATATTTTTTTATCTACATAAACTATGGCATTGTTTAAATCGCCTCCTTGTATTAAATTGTTATCTAATAACATTTCTAACTCATGAAGAAAACTAAACGTTCTTGCATCAGCAATTTCATTTTTAAAATCAGAAAGTGAATTAAGGGTTGCGTTTTGAGTACCTAATACTTTAGTTCCAAAATCTACCATGGTCGTAATTTGAAATTCGTCAGCAGGCATTAATATTATTTCACTTCCAGTTTCTTCATCCCTATATGAAATAATTTCTTTAACTATATATTCTACACGGTCAGCTTCTTGTTCTATAATTCCTGCTTTTTCAAGAGCTTCAACAAAATGTTTTGAAGACCCATCCATAATTGGAGGTTCAGGAGCATTTATTTCAATACATATATTATCTATACCTAAAGCAACAACAGCGGCTAAAACATGTTCTGAAGTATTTACAAAAACTCCTCTTTTTTCAAGGTTTGTACCTCTCTGAGTATTTATTACATATTCTGCACTTGCCTCAATCTTGGGCTCTCCTTCTAAATCAATTCTCACAAAAACATACCCATAATTTACAGGCGCAGGTTTAAAAGTCATAGTAACTTTATTACCAGTGTGCAAACCAACACCTGATAGTGTTACTTCATTCCTAATTGTTTTTTGTCTACTTTTCATTATAAGTTTTTTAACGCTTTTAATTCTTTTTCTAGCGAATTTATTTTTGCAACCAATTCAGGTAATTTTTTAAAGTATACATATGATTTATTATAATCTGAATAACCAATTGCAGGGGTTCCTTGAATTACATCATTCGCCTTTATATTTCTTGAAATACCTGATTGAGCTTGTATTCTTACATTATTACCAATAATTATATGACCAACGATACCTACTTGACCTCCAATCATACAATTTTTGCCAATTTTTGTTGAGCCTGCAATACCTGTTTGAGCTGCAATCACTGTATTTTTACCAATTTCAACATTATGTGCTACTTGAATTTGGTTGTCTAACTTTACTCCTTTTCTAATAATAGTTGAACCTAATGTTGCTCTATCAATAGTTGTAGCAGCTCCAATATCCACATTATCTTCAATAATTACATTTCCAATTTGTGGTATTTTAGTATAAATACCTTCTGTACTTGGTGCAAATCCAAATCCGTCAGCACCAATTATAGCACCTGAATGAATTGAACAATTTTTACCAATTACTGTTTCAGAATAAATTTTTGCGCCAGCGAACAGGGTTGTATTTGAACCAATTGTTACATTATCACCAATATACACATTTGGATAAATTTTTACATTATCTCCAAGTTGTACATTATTGCTAATATATGCAAAAGCTCCTAAATATAAATTTTTACCTATTATAGCTGTTTTACTAATAAACGAAGGGGATTCTATTCCTGTTTTATTTAATTTCACTTCGTTATAAAATTCTAAAAGCTTAGAGAATGAAGCATAAGCATCTTCAACCTTTATAAGTGTTGTTTCAATTTCATTTTCAACAACAAAATCTTTATTTACTATAACTATAGACGCTTTGGTTGAATAAATGTGTGGTGTATATTTTGGATTTGAAAGAAACGTTAATGATCCTTCCTCTCCTTCTTCAATTTTTGAAAGTTTATAAACTTCAATATTTCTATCCCCATCTATTTCACCTTCTAAAATTTCTGCTATTTGGTTTGCTGTAAATTTCATTGCCTGCAAAATTAATAAAAAAGTTGAACTCTACCTATTTCTTTGGATAGCATATATAATACTTATATACTGTGTTTGATAAAGCTTGCAAATTTAAATGATCTGAAGCTTCTGTAACATCCTTTATTTCACCTGTTTTATATAAAATTTGTATGGTGTTTTTTGTGGCATCATATGCCTGATTTTGAATTTTACCATGATAAACAAAATAATCTAACTCTAAATCAGTAAATCTAAATTTATCTTTAACTTTTTTCTTTATATTTTTAATTTGATCTTTTGTGAATTGTTCTTTTTGAAGAATTATTTTAGGTAGTACTCTATTAATCAGGCTTTCTGATAATCTTGAAATAATTTTATCTTCATATGAAATCCACTCTTTTATTGCAGAAAATATATCATAATCATCTAATTTGGCAAATGTTTTAAGCGCTTCTAAACTAAAATTATCTTCGGTGATTAGATGATTTAAAAAATATAAAAATGCTTTACTAGCAGGTAATTTTTTACCTGCTAATGATAATTCTTTTGCTCTCTTCAAAATTTTTCCCAATAATTTTTCTGCAACTAATCCTGTTTTATGTAAATATACCTGCCAATACATGAGCCTTCTAGCCACAATAAATTTTTCAACAGAATAAATTCCTTTTTCCTCAATCACTAAATTATCATCTTTAACATTTAACATAGCAATTAAACGTTCCGAACTTATATTTCCCTCAGCAACACCCGTATAAAAACTATCACGATTTAAATAATCCAATCGATCCATATCTAATTGACTGGAGATTAACTGATATAAAAACTTACGATGATATTTTCCTGTAAAAATGGTAATTGCTAAAGAAAGTTGCCCTTCAAACTCATCATTTAAAGCTTCCATAAATTTTAAGGAGATAGCTTCATGGCTAATTCCTGTAACAATGCTTTGCTCTAGTGCGTGTGAAAAAGCACCGTGACCAATATCATGCAAAAGAATGGCTATATTTAAAGCATTTGATTCTTCTTCAGAAATATGAATTCCCTTTGCTCTTAAATTTAACACTGCTTTTTGCATTAAATGCATACTTCCAATAGCATGATGAAACCGTGTATGATGCGCTCCTGGATAAACTAAATGTGACAATCCCATTTGCGAAATACGCCTTAAACGTTGAAAATAAGGATGATCTATCAAATCACAAATTAAAGTGTTTGGAATCGTAATAAAACCGTAAATTGGATCGTTTAATATTTTAAGTTTGTTCGTTTTTTTTTCGTTCAAAACAATTATTTTATAAATAGTTTAACAAAGATAACAATATGAACGATATAAAAATTTTATGGGTTGATGATGAAATAGATATTTTAAAACCTCACATTATTTTTCTAGAAAAAAAAGGATATACAGTTTCTACTTGTAATAATGGGGCTGATGCAATTGATATGTGTAATGAAAATAATTATGATATTGTATTTTTAGATGAAAATATGCCCGGATTAAGTGGTTTAGAAACATTGACAGAAATAAAAAGTAAGCAGGCAAATTTACCTATTGTAATGATTACCAAAAGTGAAGAAGAATATATTATGGATGATGCTATTGGGAATAAAATAGCCGATTATCTAATTAAGCCTGTAAATCCACATCAAATATTATTGAGTTTAAAAAAGAGTTTAGATAACGCTCGTTTAGTCTCAGAAAAAACAACGTCTAACTATCAGCAAGAATTCAGAAAAATAGCGATGGATTTAATGCAGGTTAATTCATATGAAGAATGGGTAGATATTTATAAAAAATTAGTGTATTGGGAATTAGAATTAGAAAATATCAGTGATTCTGGAATGATTGAGATACTTGAAAGTCAAAAACAAGAAGCAAATTCACTTTTTTTTAAATTTATTAAGAAAAATTATCCTGATTGGATTTACAACAATGATGATGCACCAATATTGTCAAATACATTATTTAAAAAAGTGGTGGTTCCAGAAATTAACAAATCAAATGGAACGTTGTTAGTAGTAATTGATAATTTACGTTACGATCAATTCAATATTATTGAACAAACCATTACTAAATATTATAAAAAAGAAGAAGAAATTCCTTATTTCAGTATTTTACCAACTGCTACTCAATACGCACGTAATTCAATTTTTTCAGGATTAATGCCTTTAGAAATGGAACAAAAGCATCCTAATTATTGGAAAAATGATACAGATGAAGGTGGTAAAAATTTATATGAAGAAGAATTTTTACAAGAGCAGTTAAAACGTCTAAAACTCAATATTAAACTTGGTTATCATAAAATTACCAATCTTAAATCTGGCAAACAACTCGCTGATAATTTCAATTCCATCAAAGAAAACGATTTAACAGTTATTGTTTATAATTTTGTTGATATGCTTTCACATTCAAAAACTGAAATGGAAGTTATTAAAGAATTAGCTAGTGATGACAAAGCTTACCGATCCTTATCTAATAGCTGGTTTATGAATTCACCATTGTTAGAAATGATCCAAAAAGCGCAGCATTTAGGCTTAAAACTTATCATCACAACTGACCATGGAACCATTAATGCTAAAGTTCCTTCAAAAGTGATTGGAGACAAAAACATAAGTTCAAATTTACGCTACAAAACAGGAAGAAGCTTATCTTATGAAGATAAAGAAGTATTTGCAGTAAAAGAACCTAAAGAAATTGGATTGCCTTCCATTTCCATAAATAGTTCATTTATATTTGCAAAAGAAGATTATTTCTTTGCCTACCCCAACAATTTCAATCATTTTGTAAAATATTATAAAAACACCTATCAACACGGTGGAATTTCTTTACAGGAAATGATCATTCCATGTGCTATATTTGTACCTAAATAATGTATTAATAATTGAAGTTTCCAGTCGCTCTTTTCAGAATTATTAATTTAATAGAACTGATAACTGATAACTGATAACTGATAACTGATAACTGATTTTGTATGATAAAAAATTACTCGCTAGAACAATTACCTGAAATTGCTAAAGAAATAATTCAATTTGCAAAACATAAAGTAATCTTGTTTTATGGCGAAATGGGCGTTGGAAAAACTACTTTAATTAAAGAACTTGTAAAACAACTTGGTGTATCAGATACTGTTAGTTCTCCTACTTTCTCATTAGTGAATGAATATCATTCTGAAAAAGGTGCTAAAATATTTCATTTCGATTTCTACAGAATTAACAAAGAAGAAGAAGCAATGGATATGGGAATTGAAGAATATTTTTATAGTGGTAATTGGTGTTTCATAGAATGGCCAAATAACATAGAAAATTTACTACCTTTAAAGTCCGTAATTATTACAATTACTACAAACAGTAATCAGCAAAGAGCTATAGAACTTATAAATAATGAGTAAAAAAGTAACATCTCCATTTAGCAGACAAGAATTATTGCCACAAGAAGAAACCTTAGAAATACAAAAACGAAAAGGTAAACTTGTTATTGGAATTCCAAAAGAAACACATTATCAAGAAAAAAGAGTATGCTTAACACCTGATGCAGTTGCAGCTTTAACTGCACACGGACATAAATTTGTAATTGAAACAGGTGCTGGAAATGGTGCCAATTTTTCTGATAAAGAATACTCTGAAGCTGGAGCAAAAATTTCTTATGATGTTAAAGAAGTTTTTGGATGCAATATTATCTTAAAAGTTGAACCACCTTCGTTAGATGAAATTAAATTAATCAATCCTCAAAGTACTTTATTTTCTGCTTTACAACTTAAAACACAAACTAAAGATTACTTTGAAGCTCTCGCAAATAAACGAATAACTGCAATTGCTTTCGATTATATTAGAGATGACCAAGGTGTCTATTCAATTGTAAAATCATTAAGTGAAATTGCAGGAACTGCTTCTATTTTAATTGCTTCTGAAATAATGAGTAAAGACAATGAAGGAAATGGATTGTTATTAGGAAATATTAGTGGAGTTCCACCAACTGAAGTTGTTATTTTAGGCGCGGGTACTGTTGGTGAATTTGCGGCTCGTTCAGCTATTGGCTTAGGTGCAAATGTTAAAGTTTTTGACAATTCCATCACAAAATTGAGATGTTTACAACAAAATTTAGGAAGAGCTATTTACACATCAACAATACAACCAAAAACATTGCAAAAGGCATTAATGCGATGTGACATTGCTATTGGTGCATTAAGAGGCATTAATAGAGCTCCAGTAATTGTTACAGAACTTATGGTTGAACAAATGAAGGAAGGTGCTGTAATTGTGGATGTTAGCATCGATAGAGGCGGTTGCTTTAACACATCTGAAATTACAACGCATAAAAAACCTACTTTTGTAAAATATGGGGTCATACATTATTGCGTTCCAAATATTCCTTCTCGCTACTCCAGAACTGCTTCATTATCAATTAGTAACATCTTCACACCGTATTTATTGAATATAGCTGAAGAAGGTGGTTTTGAAAATGCTGCTCGTTTAGACCGAAGTTTGCAAAAAGGAATGTATTTTTACCACGGAATTTTAACCAATAAAACTGTTGCAGATTGGTTTAATTTACCATTTAGAGATATTAATTTATTGTTTTTATAAAATGACTTTTAAACAGCGTATTCCCTATTATTTAATTGGTTTATTTTTTGGTATTATTTTAGTCATTTTTTTTCTTGATAAAAAAAGTGCCGAATTTGATTATTTACCAAACTCAAGAGTATTAAAAAGTATACGAAAAAAACCTCTTATATATTCCCCAGAAGCACTGCTAGTTTTAAATTCAAAAAAAATAGATAGCCTAAAAGTATCTAAAGTTTTAAAAAATGGGAATGTTGATATTTGGAATAAACTTAAATTAGATTCTTGTATGCAATACAATATTCAAGGACGTGCAAATCTAAAAAATGTAATGTTAACAGTAAAAAGATGCGATTCAATTGCTTTTATTGAAAAGATAATTATTGAGTAGCAATTTCTGAATAGTAATATTCTTTAATTTTTTTAATATTTTTAATTGATTTTTGAAGCCATTCCAAATAAAGCTCAATTTTTTCAGTCTCACTTAACGGCCAATTTACATTAGATTTTTTAAGCTTTTCATTCATACTTTGAAGTATAATTGCTGTTGCAACTGAAATATTTAAACTTTCTGTAAAACCAACCATTGGTATTTTTAAAAATCCGTCAGCATGCTCCATAACATCTTTTGACAATCCTTCTTTTTCAACACCAAAAAAGAAAGCAGCTTTTTGTGTAATATCAAAATCTTGTAACAAACAAGACTCATTATGTGGTGTTGTAGCAATAATTTTATAACCTTTGCTACGTAAATCATCAATACAAGCCAATGTATTATTGGTGTCTTTTTCTTTAAAAAGTTTAAAATTTAGCCATTTCTGAGCTCCTTTAGCCACTTGGTTTGAAGCATAAAATTTATATTTATTTTGAATTACGTGAATATCCTGTATCCCAAAAATTTCACAACTTCTAACAACTGCACTTGCATTATGTGGTTGATAAATATCTTCAATAGCAACAGTAAAATGTCGAGTTCTTTCATTAAGAATTTTACGAAATAAATTTCTTCTTTTATCAGAAACAAACTGTTCTAAATATTCTATAAATTTATAATCTACCATTCAAAAATATCTTTGTTCAAATATAAAATTTTACTTTTGAATAAATGAATGATATAAAAAAAATAGTTATTCTCACAGGTGCTGGAATTAGTGCTGAAAGTGGCATAAAAACATTTAGAGATTCGGACGGTTTGTGGGAAGGTCATGATGTTATGGAAGTTGCCTCTCCAATTGGTTGGAAACGAAATAAAAGTTTAGTGTTAGATTTTTATAATAAACGAAGAACCCAATTACTTAACGTTTTACCAAACGAAGGGCATAATGCATTGGTATTATTAGAAAAACAGTATGAAACTACTATTATAACTCAAAATGTAGATGATTTACATGAACGCGCAGGAAGTAAAAACGTCATCCATTTACATGGAGAATTATTAAAAGTACGAAGTTCAAAAAATGAAAACCTTGTTTATAATTGGAAAAAAACATTAAATATTGGTGATGTTTGCGAAGAAAATCATCAACTCCGACCACATATTGTTTGGTTTGGCGAAGAAGTACCCATGTTAGATAAAGCTATAGTAATAACTTCAAAAGCTGATATTTTAATTATTATTGGTACATCAATGCAAGTATATCCTGCGGCAAGTTTAATTCATTTTATAAAACCAAAAACACCAGTTTATTTTATTGACCCCAAACCTGTTATTCAAGAAAATCAATTTCCGAATTTAACAATTATTTCAGAAAAAGCTTCAACTGGTGTTCTGAAATTAGTTACTGAATTAATTGACTAATCATTAAAAACAGCTCACCTTTAGAAATTTGACTTCCCATTTCAATTAACTTAAAAATCTCTAAATTTCTATCTTCGGTGTATTTTTTTGACGCTTTAAAATAATCAATGTTATCGTCTAATGGATTTTTAATAAACCAATTATAATCATCAGCATTTAAAAAACTTTTAGTTACATCATTTAATTTTATGTAAATCCGTATAATTTCTTTTGAATTACATTTAAATAAATTAATGTCATTTTCTGAAATATGCTCTAAATATTTCGTTTTTACTAAAACACCTTCCCAAACAATAGCACTAAATAAGTTTAACTCTTCTTCAGCCATTAAAGGTTTCTCTTTTTTAATAATACCCCATTCATTTGCATCTATTTGTTGAGTTGCTAAGAATTTTGAAAACTCTTCATGCAATTCTGTAAATTGCTCTTTAGTTAACTGTCTGTATTTCATAGTTTCTCTTATTGCATAGTTAATGATTTAACGAATTTAATTTCCTTTACTATTGCTTCTTTTGTATTCAAATTAAAAAAAAACCGCCCAATTTGGGCGGTTTAAATATAATAAATATTTTTTTTTAGAAAGAATAACGTACGCCAAATTGCGCTTGCCATCTAGATAATAAACTTGAATCATACACAAATGTAGATTTTAAATTTTCACTAAATGTATAAGTTGGCGTGCCAGTTTCATCAACAGTAACACCAATTGGTTGTACTGCATTTGGTTGTTGAACTAATCCCCAATTAGAATTTAGTAAATTTCCAAAGTTTAAAATATCTGCTGTAAATTGTATTGAATTGGTATCAGATAATTTTAATTCTTGAATGAATTTTACATCCCATTTACCTCTCCAAGGAGAAATAGCTCCATAACGTTCTGCATAACTTCCTCTTCGTCCACTCATATAAGAATCTTGTTGAATAAAAGATTCTAAAGCTGCTGCTTGACCAGGTCCAGAAAAATTCATAGAACCAATTTCTGATGCAGTTGGAATATAAATTAAATCGTTTAACCCTGAGCCATCATTGTTTATATCACCAGAATACGTGTAATTAAATCTACCACCTTGTGCATATTCAAAAAATGTAGAAATGGTAGTTTCCCATTTATCATTTGCAGTATATGCCCATGTTTTAGAAATAACTCCTATAACCCTATGCTTATCACCATATTTTGAATAGGCTAAAGTTGCATCATTTGCATTCCCTAAAGTTGGATTAAAATCAAAGGCATCTCCTGTAATTTCTGCTTCTATAGAATTCACATCTTTAGAGTTCAAATAATTATAAGCACCCATTAAATACAAGCCATTTTCAAAAGTTTTTTGAGCCTTAAAAGAAGCGTTTAAAGTTCTCCCTTTATTTGAATTAGTGAATACATAAGCGTTACTTCCTTTATCTGAGGCAGCATAAACAGCTCTGTTATCAACACCTTGTAAACTTCCAGTTGGCAATCTTAATCCCCAGTTTTGAACTTGAGCACCATTAATATCTTTTGTATATGATAAATCTGAAGTTAATACTGTTCCATCTTCTAATTTATAATCTAACCCTAAGCTATTTCTCCATACTGATGGAAATTTAAAGTTTGGATCAACAACTTCATAATAAGTAGTAGTCGGGTTTCCAATTTGGTTTCCTAACCATACAAAAGGAAAACGTCCTGTAAATATCCCTGTTCCTCCTCTAACTTGCACTGTTTTATCTCCTTTTGCATCCCAATTAAATCCAAATCTTGGAGAAATTATAAATTGATTATTAGGCATCTTTGTTGAATTCAAAAAAACTGGCTTTCCAGTAGCAGGATTCGTATATTCAATAGACGGATCATAACCAGAACCAGAAAGATCAATAACATCTTGTGCTTTCTTACTTGAATCAAAGAATAAAGGTTTATCAAAACGCACACCATAAGATAATTTGAAATTATCATTTACATTCCATTCGTCTTGTGCATAAAACGCCATTTGCCCAACATTTGTTTCTGCTAGTGCCCAACCGCCAGGAGTACCAACACCTGCTGCATTTGCACTATTATATATATTTTGTGCATTTGTAAGATTTGTGTCAACAACACCTCCTGGTGCTGCAAGACTCAAAAAGTCTTGAACAGAAGTATAAGGACCTCCAAATCCTGGAATAGTAAACGTACCTCTATAAGGAAAAGTAAAAGTATCATACTTACCTAGATTAAATGAATTCGCAAATTTGAATTTTTCAAAAGAGAATCCAAGGGTGTAATTATGATTTCCTTTACTAATGTTTAAATTATCAGAGAATTGAATTACTTTTTGGTCTAAAGTATTATGAATTGAAAAAGGCTCATGACCTGCAATTATGTAATTTCCTCCACTTCCATCTTGAATTGTAATTACAGGTGCTGGAGCTGACTTAGGATTTCTAAAATCATCAAAATGAGTATAACCCACTTGTAATTTATTAGTTACATTATCCGCTAATGTAGAGTTTAACTCAACTAAATAAGATTTTAGTTTGTTATTGATTTGATATCCTGAATTTTCAAATTGCAAAATTTGAGAACTTGGACCTCTAAATCCTAATGCTGTTGGGTGTGCTGGTAAATCTCTTGAAGCATCTAAAAAGTTGTAAACAAAAGACATACGGTTATTTTCATTGATATTCCAGTCTAATTTAATAATACCTTTGGTGCTATTAGATGCATGTGTAAATCCTTGGTAAGAACCTGGGTTATATCCTAGATTACGTAAAGCGGCTTGTACTGCTAGCAAGTCTGTTTCTAATACTCTTGACTCATTAATACCTGTATTAGCATCTCCATTATTAGGCAACCAATTTTGACCTAAATCAGATCTTTTATCTTGTTCGTAATTTACAAAAACAAATAATTTATCTTTTATAATAGGAGCTCCAACACTAAATCCAAATTGAGATTGTTCCAATTTTGGAACCGCTATACTTTTACCTTTAATTTTACTACCTGTTAAATCTTGATTTCTAAAAAACCCATAAACAGTTCCTTTAACTTGATTTGTACCACTTTTTGTTACAGCGTTCACTGAAGCACCAGTAAAACCAGATAAAGTTACATCATAAGGTGCTGTTGCAACAGAAATTTGTTCAATCGCGTCTAAAGATACAGGTTGAGCACCTGTTTGTCCACCAGGAGTCGCAGCATCTAATCCAAAAGGATTGTTAAAGATAGAACCATCTAATGTAAAGTTATTAAATTGATCATTTCTACCTCCAAAAGAACCTCCAGAAGCGGATGGTTCTAAACGTGTAAAATCTGAAGCTGATCTTGAAATTGTAGGTAATTTTGTTAATTCTCTTTTACCAACGCTAGTTTCAGCACCAGTTCTATTATTATTAAAAGTAGAACTTCTTCCACCTGTAATAACAACTTCTTCAAGTTGTTCACTTTCAGCAACCATTTGCACATCAATATCTAGTGCAGTACCAAGATTTAAATATACATCTGTATATTCAATAGTTCTAAATCCTATATAACTAATAGTAATTGTGTAAGGTCCACCTACACGTAAATTTGGTAATGAATACCTTCCGCCATCTAATGTCATTGTACCTGCAACAGTACCTGTAGGTATGTGCTTAGCAACTACATTTGCACCAAATAACCCTTCAGAAGTGTTATCAGTCACCATTCCTTGAATTTTAGAAGTTGTTACTTGCGAAAAACCAGTAACAACTGAAAATACAGTGATTAATAATAAAAATAGTAATCTTTGTTTCATGTTATTTAATATTAAGTTAATTTGTTAATAGATAATTTTTTATATGCATCAAATATAAACAAAAAAAACTCACTTTAAAAGTGAGTTTTTTTTGTTTATTAACGAATTATTGTTAATTACTATTACAATCAACCAACTGATTATTGGTATATTAGTTTAAACCTCTAGCTTTTATCATTGATTCAATTTTAGGAGCTGCTCCTCTAAAGTCTTCATACATTTTTTCTAATTCTAGGGTATTACCTCTTGAAAGAATCATATCTCTATAACGTTGACCATTTTCTCTAGTTAAACCACCATTTTCCATAAAATAATCATAGGTGTCATGACTCAAAACTTCTGTCCATAAATAAGAATAATATCCAGCAGAATATCCTCCACTAAAAATATGTGCAAAATAAGTAGAACGGTATCTGGTTGGAACTTCTTTCAGTAATAAATGAACTGAATTTAATGCTTCTTCTTCAAAACTGTTAACATCTGTAATTTTAGTAGTTGTTGAAATGGTATGCCAAAGCATATCTAAATTAGAAGCAGCCAAAACTTCAGTTAAACTATACCCTTGATTAAAGGTACTTGCATTTTTAATTTTAGCAATTAATACTTGTGGTATTTCACTTCCATCTTTATAATTCAGTGCATAATTTTTTAACACATCAGGATATAACGCCCAATGTTCATTAAACTGAGAAGGGAATTCCACAAAATCTCGTGCTACAGAAGTCCCTGATAAGCTTGGATACTGTTGACTCGCAAAAAAACCGTGTAAAGCATGCCCAAATTCATGGAACATTGTTTCCACTTCATCAAAAGATAGTAAAGTTGGTTCACCTTCGACAGGTTTTGCAATATTCATTACATTGTAAATCACCGGTTTTTTGTTATATAATTTAGATTGTGTTACAAAATTATCCATCCATGCACCACCACTTTTAGAGCTTCTTGCATAATAATCCCCATAAAATAAACCAAGTGGTGTCCCGTCTTCTTCAAATAATTCATACGTAATTACATCTTCTTGATATGTAGGGAGGTCTGTTCTCTTTTTAAACGTAATTCCATATAATTTTTGAGCAGCATAAAACACTCCTTTTTCTAATACTGTATTCAGTTCAAAATAAGGTTTAATTTCATTTTCATCGAGGTCGTATTTAGCTTTTCTAACTTTTTCAGCATAAAAATTCCAATCCCAAGGTTCTAATTTAAAGGTTTTTCCTTGAGAGTTTATCATTTTCTGAATTTCAGCAGCTTCCTCTTTTGCTTTAGAAGTAGCAGCTGGTACTAATTTTGAAAACAACTCTAAAACTGCTTGTGGTTTTTTAGCCATGGTATTTTGCAATCTCCATGATGCAAAATCATCAAAACCTAATAATTTACCTTTTTGAGCACGTAATTCCACCATTTTTGTCACTAATTCTTTGGTATTATATTTACCATCATTGGTTCTATTCCAGCCAGCTTCAAATAATTGTTTACGTACCTCTCTATTTTCTAAGTATTGTAATTGAGATTGTTGTGTGGTATTTGTAATGGTTAATAACCATGTGTTTTCTTTCGTTTTGTCTTTAATATTTGCAATCTGTTCTTTTGAAAATCCTGCAAGTTTTTTAACATCATGAATTTCAATGGTAGCAGCACTAGTTGCATCTAGCAACGTTTGGTTGAATTTAGTACTTAAAGAAGCTAACTGTTCATTAATATTTTTAAGTGTAACTTTATCTTCTTTAGATAAATTTGCGCCTGCTGAAATGAATTTTTTATAATAGTAGTCCACCAATTTTAAAGATTCCTTATCTAGTTTAAAGCCTTCAGTATTTTCATAAATATCTTTAACTTTTGAAAATAAAATATCATTTAAATAAATATCATCATAATGTTTCGCGTCTAAAGGTGCAATTTCAGTTTGTACTTTTTTTAATGAATCATTTGTATTTGCACCAGCCAAGGAATTAAATACATTATTTACTCTGTCTAACATTTCTTTACTTTTTTCTAAAGCCAGAATTGTATTCTCAAAAGTTGGTTTTTTAGCATTCTCAATAATAGCTTTAATTGCATCTGATTGTTGTCTCATACCTTCAATTAATGCAGGTTTAAAATGCTTATTTTTAATTTTTGTAAAATCAGGAGCAGCATAAGGCAATGCACTTTCTTTTAAAAAAGGATTATTGGACAAATCATTTTCCATTACAGTATTTTTTTTGTTTTGATTACAGGATAAAATAGTAACCATAAGTGTAAATATTAATATAGTTTTTTTCATTATTAAATAATTTGGGTTATTGACTGTAAATTTAAGAATGCTTTTATAATTAACAACTATAATTATGACATAAAAAAAAGCCCACTTAAAAGTGGGCTTTTTGTATAAAATTTAACTAAGTATATTAGTTATTTTGTTCTGCAATTATTTCAATTGGTAATTCTATAATTACTGCTCTATGCAATCTAATTGTAGCGTTATATTTACCAAGTCTTTTAATGTTTCCACCTTCAACTTTAATGAATTTTTTATCAACTTCGTGACCAGCAGCAGCTATAACTTCTGCAACATTACCATTGTTAACTGAACCAAATAATTTAGAACCATCGCCTGTTTTAGCAACAATTTTAATTTCTAATTCTTTAATTGCATCTGCAATTTTAGTAGCATCACTTATTAGTTTTTCTTCTTTAAAAGCACGTTGCTTTAAAGTTTCTGCTAATACTTTTCTCGCTGAAGTTGTTGCTAATACTGCAAATCCTAAAGGAATTAAATGATTACGACCATAACCATTTTTCACAGCTACAATATCATCTTTAAAACCTAAGTTTTCAACGTCTTGTTTTAATATAATTTCCATAATTCCGTCCTTTTATTTTAACATATCTGCTACATAAGGCATTAAAGCCAAATGACGTGCTCTTTTAATAGCTACAGATACTTTACGTTGATATTTTAATGAAGTTCCCGTTAAACGACGAGGTAAAATTTTACCTTGTTCATTTACTAAGTACAATAAGAATTTTGCATCCTTGTAGTCAATATACTTAATACCATTCTTTTTAAAACGACAGTATTTAGTAACTTGTTTTGTGTCAATATCTAATGGAGTTAGGTAACGAACCTCACCTTGTTTACCTCCTTTTGCTTGTTGTTCTATAGACATAGCTTATTTTTTAGATGCGTTATTTCTTAGTCTTCTTTTTTCAGCCCAAGCAATAGCATGTTTATCTAACCTTACAGTTAAATAACGCATAACGCTATCATCTCTTCTAAATTCAAGTTCAAATGGAGTTATTGATTCTCCACTAACTTTGTATTCAAATAAGTGATAAAATCCACTTTTTTTGTTTTGGATTGCATAAGCTAATTTTTTTAGCCCCCAATCTTCTTTTGATATCATCTCGGCACCTTTAGAAACAAGATAGTCGTTAAACTTCTGTACTGTTTCCTTTATCTGAACTTCAGATAAAACGGGATTCAAAATGAAAACAGTTTCGTAATGATTCATAATTAAAAATTTAAGTTTTTACTTTTAAGGGTGCAAATATAATGCTATTTACTTAATTGACAAGTGATTTTGAAAGTTATTTTAGTGAAGTTAAAATTGCTATAATTCAGTATTCTAGATACTATTTTAACTAATATCTTTTGACTTTGCTCTTGAAACTAATAATTATCCACATCAATATTAAATTTAATTGGGCGAAACTCTTTCACTGCCTGAAAAGAATTCTTTACTCTTAAAATATTGTTTTTAGTTTTTAAAAGTGATTGTTTTTGTGGAATTTTAATAATAAGTGTTCTAATATAATAATTTCTAATTTTAGCTATTGAAGGTGTTGAAGGCCCTAATACAAATTCACCAAAAACACTTGTTAACGACTTCCCTAGCCAATGCGCTCCTTCATCAACCCTATTAAAATCTTTATGGCGTAACGTTATTTTTATCAATCTATAAAATGGCGGATATTGATATTGCCAACGTTCATCTAATTGTTCTTTATACATTTCTTCAAAAGAATTGGTAGACACTTGTTGTACTATTTGATGAAATGGATTAAAAGTTTGAATGGCTACTTTTCCTCTTTTTTTAACGCGTCCTGCTCTTCCTGAAACTTGCACCATTAATTGATAACTTCTTTCGTGCGCTCTAAAATCCGGAAAATTTAACATGGTATCAGCATTCATAATTCCAACCAATGAAACATTTGCAAAATCCAATCCTTTTGAAAGCATTTGTGTGCCAACTAAAATATCTATTTCCTGCGCTTCAAATTGCCCAATTATTTTTTGATAACCATATTTACCACGAGTTGTATCTAAATCCATTCTCCCAATTTTAGCATCAGGAAAAAGTTCCTCTAATTCTATTTCAATTTGCTCAGTACCAAATCCTTTTGAATTTAATTTTTCACTTCCGCAAGCACCACAATTATGCTGCATTGCTTTTTTATAGCCACAATAGTGGCAACGTAATTCTTTTCGATAACTATGAAATGTTAAACTTACATCACATTGTGGGCATTGTGGAGAAACTCCGCACGTTTCACATTCAATTACAGGTGCATATCCTCTCCTATTTTGAAACAAGATAACTTGCTCATTATTTTCTATAGCATCTGTAATCATTTCTAATAATCGATCAGAGAAATGACCTTTCATTCTTTTTTTTCGATGCTTTTCTTTTATATCAACTAACTCAATTTCAGGTAATAACACATCTCCATAACGTCTATTTAATTCCACAAAACCGTATTTACCTTGTTGTGCATTGTAAAACGTTTCTATACAAGGCGTTGCTGAGCCTAACAAAACATTTGCTTTATGCTGATTTGCTAAAACAATTGCTGCATCACGTGCGTGGTATCTTGGTGCTGGATCATATTGTTTAAAAGATGGTTCGTGTTCTTCATCAACAATTATTAATCCTAAGTTTGAAAATGGTAAAAACATAGAGGAACGTGCCCCTAAAATTAGTTGTGCTTTTTGTTTATTTTCCAATACATTATTCCATACTTCAACACGCTCATTCATAGAATATTTTGAATGAAATACGGATAAATATTCACCAAAATAATATTGCAATCTTTCTATTAATTGCGTTGTTAAAGCAATCTCCGGAAGTAAATAAAGCACTTGTTTTTTATTTTCAAGTAATACTTTAATTAATTTTACATATATCTCTGTTTTACCGCTACTTGTAACACCTTTTAAAAGTGTCGTTTGTTTAGTTTTAAACGTTGTTTTAATAACATTGTATGCAGCTTCTTGATGTTCAGTTAATTCTTTTAATTCTGAAGAATTTCCATTAAAATTAATTCGATCTGTTTGAATAAAATAAAATTCAAAAATTCCTTTATCAACCAGTGATTTTATAACTGCTGTTGAAAAATTTGAAGTCTCTTGAAGTTTATCTACTTTTATTGGTTTTTTTGAAGCATTTAATTGAAAATAAGTTAAAACTACATCGCGTTGTTTTTTTGCTCTACTTAAGGTTTCTAATAATTCAGCTAATTTTTCATTTGAACTCCACAAGGTTGTTAAACGAATGTATTTTATGAGTTTAGGTTTGTATTGCTCATAAATTTGTTCTTTTACAAGTATTACATTTTTCTCAATTAACGCTTTAATAATAGGAAAGATGGATTTCTTCCCTAAAATCTCAATAATTTTAAAAATAGATAATCTAGGTTGATGTTGTAATGCTTCAAAAACCAAAAATTCTTCATCAGAAAGCATTTCTTCTTTCGAAAAACTTTGAACCAATTCAATTTCTGTTTCACTTTCTAATAAAAATGCTGATGGTAAAGCCGCTCTATAAACTTCACCCAAAGAACACATATAATATGTTGAAATCCATTCCCAATGTTTTAATTGAATTTCATTTACAATAGGTGTTTCATCTAATATTTGATGAATCTCTTTTGCTTCATAACCAATAGGCGCTTCATTATGAATACTGTAAACTAAAGCTGTATATACTTTTGATTTACCAAACTCTACAGCAACACGCATTCCTTTTTTTAAGAAGGTAGCTTCTGCTTCTGTTATTTTATAGGTAAATAACTTTTGCAAAGGAATGGGTAATATGACGTTTATATAATGAATAGCTTTTAAATAAAAAATGAATTGAATTGTTGTTACAAAAATAATTAATTGAACATGTTATTTGCATAAAAATCCTATTATTAAATTATATTATTTTAACATGCTGAAAATCAATCGTATATATTTATTTTTTGTTTTTGGCACGCTGTTTGTAACTAGAGTAATGTATAATGCTAGCACAAAATTTAGTATGAACCTTTAAAATCCTTTATTATGAAAAACAAGATATTAGTATTCGCAACTTTTGTATTTGTAAGCTTAACAACGTTTGCTTCAACAAATACTTCTACATATAATCGTTATTATAATGATTATGGTGATTCATTTACGTTTGTTGAACAAGGTATCACCTTTTCTGTTTTTCAAAATGGAGAATTTGATTTTTATATCAATCAACGTAATGGCATAAATATTGGTTATAGAAGCAACAATGTAAACATTAGTTATAATTCTGGTTACAATTATGATGCTTATATGCAATATGATAATTATGGCGCTATTATTCAAATTGAAAATATCCCTATTTATTATGATTATTATGGTCGTGTAGATAGAATTGGAAACATAAACCTTAATTATCAATATGGAAGATTGGCAAGATTAGGTGGATTACATGTATATTATGATGGTTATGGATCTTATTCTTATTGTTCTGGATATATTAATAGGTATAATCGTAATTATGTGTATCACCCTTATCATAATTACTTTTCTAGACCTTTATTTGAATATAGAGTTGTAAGTTACAAACCATACAGAAACCACTACAAACCAAATAGATACACGTATTATAAAGATCATTCAAGAAATAAATATAATACAAAAAGTTATAAACGTTCAAACCATAATACAAGACAACGAGTTGTTACTCAAAATATACCTAAAAGAACCAATGATAATATTTCAAGAGTTGATAGGCGTAATGGAGAATTAAATAGTGCTGATCACACAAATAGAAGTACTCGTAACAATACAACCCGTAATTCTACTAAAAGAAATGCAACAAGAACAAATTCTGATAGAAATTCTACTGTAACAAGTAGAACAAGAGTTACTGATAAACGAGCACCTAGAAAATCAGTGCAAGAAAAACGCACTGTAACTGAAAATAGATCTGCTAGAGTTCAAGAAAAAAGAAGTACAGCAAATAACTCAAAAAGACCTATAATTTCTCAAAATAGAAATAAAACGGTAAATACTCGCAAACCAATAACAAAAGCAAAAGAAAGAAAAAGTACTGTAAGAACTAGAAAACCTGAGAGTAGAAAAATTAGCAGAACTGAAACTACAAGAAAAAGGAGAGGTTAATAAATTGAGTTAGTTAGTTTTAAAAAAAAGCTTTACAGAAATGTAAAGCTTTTTTAATTTCACTTATTTTAAGAAATGATAATTTCAAAATAGTTATTCTTCTTCATCAGATTGTATATTCTTTTTACCTTTTTTACTTCCAGCATACATATCATATCTCACAAACTTACAATCCAAATCTCCATTTTTTACAGGAATTTTCCTTGAAGTTCTTAAACCTACGTATTTTAAAGCTTCCATATCTGAAGTTATAAACCAAACAGTAGAATCTGGATAACCATGTTTCAATGTATCACCTATTTTTTTATAAAACTCTTGAACATCTACATTTAATCGCTCACCATATGGCGGATTGAATAAAATAGTAGTTTGCCCAAATACTTCTTTCATTGAATTAAAGAAATTTACATGATGAACTCCTATAAATTCGTCTAAATTGGCATTTTTAATATTTTCTTGTGCTTTTTTAACTGCGGAAGGAGCTTTATCAAACCCCATTATTTTGAAATGAGAACTTCTAATTTTTTTCAACAAAGATTCTTGAATGGTAAAAAACAAGTCTTCATCATAATCTTCCCATTTCTCAAAACCAAACTCTTTTCTATTAATATTTGCTGGTATATTATTCGCAATCATGGCTGCTTCAATTAAAATTGTACCAGAACCACACATTGGATCAATAAAATTACATTCACCTGTATACCCTGAAAGTAATACCAAACCAGCTGCCAAAACCTCATTTATAGGTGCAATATTTGTTGACAAACGATATCCACGTTTATGTAAAGAATCTCCCGAACTATCTAAAGAAACTGAACAATAATCCTTTTGAATATGCACATGAATTTTAAGATCAGGATGTTGTACATCTACATTTGGTCTTTTACTATATTTATTTCTGAAATAATCAGCAATAGCATCTTTTGATTTTAGGGAAATATAATGAGAATTTGTTGTGAAATTATCTGAATTTACCACTGCTCCAATAGAAAAAGTAGTATCTACATTCATATATTTTTCCCATTCAATTTGCATTAATTTTTTATACAAATCATCTTCATGTGCAACTTTAAAACGTTTAATAGGTTTTAAAATTCTAATGGCTGTGCGCAAAGCAATATTTGCCTTATACATAAAACCTTTATCTCCTTTAAAGTACACACTTCTTACAGCTGGTTCAACATCTTGAGCACCAAGGGTTTTAAGTTCAGTTGCCAATAATTCTTCAAAACCAAACATGGTGGTGGCAACCATTCTAAAATCACTATTCATATTTCTAATTTTTGCAAAAATACGGAAACATATTTGATAAAAAGGGGTTATACTCCTCTTAGTATTAAGCTTTCATTTTAAACTGAAATGCAATATGACACTTTAAACTAAAAACTATTTACTATTTTTGTATGCATTTTGAAAATTATGACTAAAAACAAAGAATGGTTTGCTTCTTGGTTTGATACAAACTATTACCACATTTTATATTCCCATAGAAATTATTCTGAAGCTCAAGAGTTTATGCAGAATATTGTAACTTTTTTGAAGTTAAAAAATGATGCTATTTTGTTAGATTTAGGCTGTGGTAAAGGTAGGCATTCCATCTATTTAAATTCATTGGGTTTTACTGTTGTTGGCGCCGATTTATCTAAAAATAGCATTTTAGAAGCAAAAAAAGCTAAAAATGATAGTCTAAAGTTTATTGAACACGATATGCGGAATCCATTCAATTCAAAATACGATGCCATTTTAAATCTATTTACAAGTTTCGGTTTTTTTGAAGATGATTTTGAAGATATTGCAGTACTTCAAAATATAAAAAATGGTTTAAAACCAAATGGAATTGCTATTATCGATTTTATGAATGTTAAAAAAGTCATAGCGAACTTAGTTGCTGAAGAGATTCAAATTATTGAAGGAATATCATTTAAAATTAGTAGATACCTACAAAACGGATTTATAGTAAAAGAAATAAATTTTGATGCAGCTGGTAAACATCATACTTATTTTGAGAAAGTTAAAAGCTTAGATTTACCAAAAATAAAAACATATTTGGATTCTATTGATTTTAAAATAAAGCATACTTTTGGTAATTATCAATTAGATGAATTTAATGAAGAAACTTCTGACCGATTAATTTTAGTTTTAGAATGACATATTTAGCTTTAGTCTTATCCGTTTTAGTTGGTGTTTTAATTGTTTTTGGATTAAAACCAAGCAATAAAACAGCTCAGTTATTATTAGCATTTAGTGGTGCTTACCTCCTATCTATTACAATTTTACATCTATTTCCAGAAGTATATTCAAGCAAAATTTCAAATATAGGATTGTTCATTCTTTTAGGTTTATTACTTCAACTAATATTAGATTTTTTCTCAAAAGGAGCCGAACATGGTCACTTTCATGTGCAACAAAACATGGTCTTTCCTTGGGCTTTATTTATAAGTTTAAGTATTCATGCTTTTATGGAAGGAATTCCGTTAGCACACAATTCGCATCATGAATACTTATTATGGGCTATAGTAGTCCATAAAATTCCAATTGCAGTTATTTTGGGAACGTTTTTTGTGAGCTCAAAAATTTCTAAAATGAATGCCGTATTATTTTTAACGCTGTTTTCATTAATGTCACCATTAGGAAGCTTTGTAGGTGAAAATATTCAACTAATAACCACCTATAAAACAGAAATTACAGCAATTATAATTGGAATATTTTTACATATTTCAACCATCATATTATTTGAAACTTCAAAAGATCATAAGTTTAATCTTTTGAAGTTTGTAGCTATAATTATTGGAATGTTTGTTGCTTTTTTAGCTTAATTTGCAACTTGGCTAATAAATTTAATACGCATTAATCGTAATTCTTCATAATCATATTCTCCATCAAATTCATCCATGGCGTCTTGTATTCTATCACTTTCAGATTCCATAAAATAGTCAAAAATTTCTTCTTGCTGCTCTTCATCTAAAAGTTCATTAATACAATAGTCTATATTTATTTTTGTTCCGCTGTAAACAATGCGCTGCATTTCTTCAATAAGATCCTCAAATTTTAAACCTTTTGACTTTGCAATATCTTCAAGTGGTATTTTTCGATCTGTATTTTGAATGATATATAATTTTAAACTAGAGTTTACTCCCGTACTTTTTACTATAAAATCATCAGGTCTAGAAACATCATTTTCTTCAACATATTTAGCAATTAATTCTACAAAAGGTTTTCCGAATTTTTTTGCTTTCCCCTCTCCAACTCCATAAATATTTGTTAATTCATCCATGGTTATTGGATATTTCAACGCCATATCTTCCAATGAAGTTTCTTGAAAAACTGCATATGGGGGAACTCCATTTTTTTTGGCTACTGATTTCTGTAAATCTTTTAATAATTTAATTAAAACTTCATCTGAAACTCCTCCTCCACCTTTTTGGTTCGTTATAATACTGGCATCGTCACTTTCATCATAAATATGATCTTCTGTCATCATAAACGACAACGGTTTCTCTATATAATGTAGCCCTTTTTTAGTTATTTTTACAACACCATACTGTTCAATCTCTTTTTTAATATAACCCGCAACTAATGCTTGTCTAATCAAAGCCATCCAATATTTATCGGTTTGATTTTTACCACATCCAAAAAATGGTTGATCGTCTGTTTTATGAGATTTTAATAATGCATTTATCTTACCTATAAGTGTATTTACAAGTTCTTTGGCTTTGTATTTTTGGTTTGTTTTCTTTACAACTTCTAATAGATTTTTTAAATAAGACTTTGCTTCATGTTTTTTCTTGGGATTTCTCATGTTATCATCCATATCAGCACCCAAACCAGTTACAACATCAAATTCTTCTCCAAAATAATGAAGTAAATATTGTCTTCTCGACATAGAAGTTTCTGCATAGCCTACCACTTCTTGTAAAAGCGCATTTCCAATTTCTTGTTCTGCAATTGGTTTTCCAGATAAAAACTTTTCAAGTTTTTCAATATCTTTATAAGCATAATACGCTAAACAATAGCCTTCTCCACCATCACGCCCTGCTCTTCCTGTTTCTTGATAGTAACTTTCTAAACTTTTAGGCATATCATGATGTATTACAAAACGAACATCCGGTTTGTCAATTCCCATTCCAAAAGCAATAGTAGCAACAACCACATCTATATCTTCCATTAAGAACATATCCTGATGTTTTGATCTTGTTTTACTGTCCAATCCTGCATGATAAGGAACTGCTTTAACACCATTCACTTGAAGTACTTGTGCAATTTCTTCTACTTTTTTCCTACTTAAACAATAAATGATACCCGATTTACCTGTATGTTGTCGAATAAATCGAATAATATCTGAATTTATGCTTTTCGTTTTTGGGCGAACATCATAAAATAAATTAGGTCGATTAAAAGAAGCCTTAAATGTAGTGGCATTAGACATACCAAGTGTTTTCAAAATGTCTTCTTCCACTTTTTCGGTTGCAGTTGCAGTTAGACCAATAATTGGCACTTTATCTATTTTTTCAATAATAGCACGAAGATTCCTGTATTCTGGCCTAAAATCATGTCCCCATTCTGAAATACAATGTGCTTCATCAATGGCAACAAATGAAATATTCTGTCTTTGCAAAAATTCAATATACTCCTCTTTAATAAGAGATTCAGGAGCTACATACAATAACTTAGTAATACCACTTTCTATATCGCTTTTTACTTGAGTTACTTCCGTTTTATTTAAAGAAGAATTAAGCACATGTGCTATACCATGCTCAGAAGAGATTCCTCTAATAGCATCTACTTGATTTTTCATTAAAGCAATTAGCGGAGAAACTACAATTGCAGTTCCTTCTTTAATTAAAGCTGGCAGCTGGTAACACAGCGATTTACCTCCACCTGTTGGCATAACAACAAAAGTATCATTGCCTTTCATTAAACTTTTAATAACTTCCTCTTGTAATCCTTTGAATTTATTAAATCCAAAATTCTTTTTCAAAGCCTCATGTAAATCAATTTCTCTACTACTCATTATACTTTTTAAATTATCTAAACAAGGTTAAATTTTCAACTAAATTTATAATTTCATTCTTAATAAATTATACAGGTTTAACAAATTATATTTTTATTTTTTATTAGTTTAATCAATTTCTAATTAAATAAATTTATTTTTGTTAGCTAATAAAGGTAAAACATTTTTTCAATTCAAAAACTTAATCTTTTGAAAAATAAAAATAATATATTAGAAAATGCGAAACAAACTATTTTAGCTGAAAGTATTGCTATTGCTAATTTAGTAAATTTTCTAGATGATGACTTTGAAAATGCAATAAATTTTATACATAACTCAAATGGTAGAGTTATTGTAACTGGTATTGGGAAAAGTGCAAATATTGCTACTAAAATTGTAGCTACATTTAATTCTACAGGAACACCTTCTATATTTATGCATGCAGCAGATGCTATACACGGAGATTTAGGTACTATCCAAAAAAACGATGTTGTTATTTGTATTTCTAAAAGTGGTAATACTCCTGAAATAAAAGTTTTGTTGCCATTAATTAAAAATTATGGCAATAAAATTATTGCAATTACAGGTAATAGTAAGTCATTTTTAGGAGAAAATGCTGATTATACATTAAATTCTTATGTTGAAAAAGAAGCTTGTCCTAATAATTTAGCACCCACATCAAGTACTACAGCACAATTAGTAATAGGTGATGCTATGGCAGTTTGCTTATTAGAATTAAATAATTTTTCGAGCAAAGATTTCGCAAAATATCATCCAGGTGGTGCTTTGGGTAAAAAATTATATTTAAGAGTAAGTGATTTAATTGAAAAGAATGAGATACCACAAGTTTCAATGACTACCTTAATTAAAGATGTAATTATTGAAATATCAAAAAAACGTTTAGGAACAACAGCTGTAATTGAAAATGATAAAATTGTTGGTATTATTACAGATGGAGATTTAAGACGAATGCTGAAAGATAATTCAGATATTAGCCAATTAATGGCAAAGGATATTATGAGTATAAATCCTAAAACAATTCAAGTAGAAGAAATGGCTATAACTGCATTAGAAAGGATGGAAAACAATAATATTACTCAAATATTGGTTGAAAAAGGTACAAAATATGTTGGTGTTGTACATTTGCATGATTTATTAAAAGAAGGAATTTTTTAAGATGGCGAAAAAAGTAATAGAAGAAAAAGAAATGTCGTTTTTAGACCATGTAGAAATACTGAGATGGCATTTAGTACGATCTGCAGCTGCCATATTTATAATTTCTATTGGGGCTTTTTTAATGAAAAATTTTATTTTTAACAAAATAATATTTGCTCCAAAAGATGCTAACTTTATTACATATCGATTTTTTTGTGAAGTTTCAAAAATATTTGGAACTGATGGATTATGCATCACTGAAATTCCATTTAAACTACAAAGTTTAGATATGGCTGAACAATTTAGCGTTCATATTTGGGTATCAATTACTGCAGGTTTTATTATTGCTTTCCCTTTTATAATATGGGAATTTTGGAAATTTATTAGCCCAGGGTTATACACAAAAGAACGTAAAGGTGCTTTAAGTTTTATTATTATTTCTTCTTTCCTATTTTTTATAGGAGTGCTATTTGGATATTATGTAATAACGCCTCTTTCTGTAAATTTTTTAGGAAATTATTCAATTAGTGATAGTGTTGAACGTAACATTCAAATAGGTTCCTATATTTCATTAGTAAAATCTTCTGTATTAGCCTCTGGGTTAATATTTGAGCTTCCAATAATCATGTATTTCTTAACTAAAATGGGACTTATAACTCCTGATTTTTTAAAGAAATATAGAAAACATGCTTTAGTTGTTGTGCTTATTTTGTCAGCAGTTATAACACCTCCTGATATTATTAGCCAAGTAATTGTAGGTATTCCAATTATGGCTTTATATGAGGTGAGTATTTTTATATCTAAAATGGTTATTAAAAGAGAACTTAAAAAAGAAAAACAAAATGCCTAATCAAGTTGAAGAATTTAATGCGTATCGCATAAAAATGAACGATAAAATATTGGCAGAAGACAATAAAGTTATAAAAAGAATCTTCAATTTAGATACCAACGCTTTTAAAAAGGGGCATTTAGATGTTAAAACAAAAGAACTATTAGGCTTAGTTGCTTCAGCAGTACTACGCTGTGATGATTGTATAAAATATCATTTAGAAACTTCATATAAAGAAGGAATTTCCAAGGAAGAAGTAATGGAAGCTTTATCAATAGCAACATTAGTAGGAGGAACTATTGTTATTCCGCATTTACGAAAAGCTTATGAATTTTGGGAAGAGTTAGAAGCTACAAATAACCAATATTAAATATTAAACAAAAACACAACAAAAAGTGATTTTAAGAGCTGAAAATATTAAGAAAAAATACGAAAATAAATACGTTGTAAAAGGAATTTCATTAGAAGTTGAACAAGGTCAAATTGTTGGGCTTTTAGGTCCAAATGGAGCTGGAAAAACAACTTCTTTTTATATGATTGTTGGAATGATTAAACCTAATGAAGGTGAAATTTATTTAGACAATAAACCTGTTACAAAATTTCCAATGTACAAAAGGGCTCAACAGGGCATCGGTTATTTAGCACAAGAAGCTTCTGTTTTTAGAAAATTATCTGTTGAAGACAATATTCTTTCAGTATTACAATTTACGGATCTTTCTACTTTCGATCAAAAGAAAAAATTAGAATCATTAATTGAAGAATTTGGTTTAGGTCACGTTCGTAAAAATCGTGGAGATTTACTTTCTGGTGGTGAACGTAGACGAACAGAAATAGCTCGTGCTTTAGCTTCCGACCCTAAATTTATTTTATTAGATGAACCTTTTGCAGGTGTTGATCCAATTGCTGTTGAAGACATTCAAAATATTGTTGCACACCTAAAAGATAGGAATATTGGTATTTTAATAACCGACCATAATGTTCAAGAAACACTAGCTATTACTGATAAAACCTATTTAATGTTTGAAGGAGGAATTTTAAAAGAAGGAACTCCTCAAGAACTTGCTGACGACGAAACCGTTAGACGCGTTTATTTAGGAAAAGATTTTGAGTTAAAAAAACGAAAATTTTAATATTCTTCTTGATTCAATGAATTATAAAAAAATATTTGCAAAAATAGCAAATGAGTTAACTACTTTTGAAGATAATGGCATTGTTGCCAACTATATTCCTGAATTAGGCACTGTTAACCCAACTAAATTTGGCGTTCATTTAACAACAATTAAGAACAAGCATTTTAATTTTGGCGATTCAAATGAAAAATTTTCTATTCAAAGTATCTCCAAGGTTTTATCGCTAGTAATGGCCTACAATTTTGAAGATGAAAAATTATGGAAACGTGTTGGTGTTGAACCTTCTGGTACTGCATTCAATTCACTTATTCAGTTAGAAACTGATTTGGGAATACCTCGTAATCCACTTATTAATGCTGGTGCATTGGTAATTTCAGATATTTTGGTAAGTCATCTTAAAAATCCTAAAAAAGATTTTATTGAATTTGTTAGAAAAGTATCAGGTATTTCAACAATTGATTATTGTCCAAGAATTGCAGAATCAGAAAAAACTACAGGTTATAGAAATGCAGCTCTAATTAACTTAATGAAATCATTCGGAAATATAAAAAATGATATTGATATTGTGATGGATTTTTACTTCAATTTGTGCTCTATTGAAATGACTTGCAAAGAGCTTTCTCTAACATTTCTTTTTTTAGCAACCTATGGAATATCTCCTTATTCTGATGAACGTATTTTAAGTAAAAGTAAATCAAAACGTTTAAATGCTATTATGCAATTATGTGGTTTTTATGATGAAGCTGGAGAATTTTCATTTAAAGTTGGTTTGCCTGGTAAAAGTGGTGTTGGAGGTGGAATTGTTGCTATTTACCCTAATAAATATAGTATTGTTGTTTGGAGCCCTAAATTGAATAAAAAAGGAAATTCTAATAAAGGAATTCAATTTTTAGAGCTTTTTACAACAGAAACACAAACTTCTATATTCTAAAACCCTCTTTTCAATTTATTTATTTTAAAAAAAGAATATATAAAAACAATTAAGCACTAAGTATTCATTACTAATCCTTATTAAGTTCTTCAAATAAGAAACTATAAATAAAAGCATTTTCTTTAATAATTGAATTGAAATCATTAGCCCCATAATGACCTGTTTTATCTTGTGACCACAATAAAATCGGATTTAATTGAGATGGATTACTTTGTAATTTAGCCGCAAATTTATACGAATGATAAGGGGGAACTCTATTATCATCACTTCCCGTCATAATTAACATTGATGGATAATTAATTGTATTTTTAATATTATGATATGGTGAGTACGAAAGTAAATTATTAAATTCATCTTCATTTTTAATAGACCCAAATTCGTTAATATTAGTATAAGTTGAGCCAACAGAGGAATTTTCAAATCTTAACATATCTAACACACCAACATCAATTACTGCAGATCCAAATAATTGAGGCTTTTGAATTAGTGCAGCTGCTATTATTAAACCACCATGTGAACTTCCCATAATTCCGATTTTTTTTGGTTTTGTATAACCTTCTTCTATTAAATATTCAGCAGCACTTGTAAAATCCAATATAGAATTTTTTTTGTTTAATTTTTTTCCATCATCCCACCATTTAGCCCCTAATTCTCCTCCTCCTCTAACATTAACATACGCAAAAGCTCCACCTCTTTCAATAAAATAAATTGCACCAGGATTATAAGAGGGTTTTGCTACAGTTCCATAACCTCCATAAGTACTTAGAAGAAATGGTGTATTTCCATTCTTTTTAATTGAATCTTTATAAACAATAAACATTGGCACTTGTACTCCATCATGAGAAGTGAATTTTTTTCTCATAAATTTATAGTTCTCCGCGTTAAAACCAACGTTTACCTTACCCAGATATTTAAATGTAAAAGTATCTAAATCCAATTCACAAGTTATAGGAGGCACAGTATAAGATGAGAGTTTAAAATAAAATTTACCATATAACTTCGAAAACACCAAATTACTAACACTTAAACCTTCTGGTGTAACTATTTCACCTAGAACTTCAGCATTAAAATTAACAATAGATATTATTGAAGATTTTTCAGATTGGTAGGAGATTACAATTTTATCATCCAATATTTCATAATCTGTGAAAACTGCATCTTTATATGAAGGACTTAAAAATTTCCATTTCTTAGGTTGTTTTAAAGGGAATGAAATAATAAACTTTTTATTTTTTATTGTAGTCAAAGCCAATACATTATCAGCTTCATAACCAATAAAATTTATGTTATAATTAATATTCTCAAACAGTGATTTAAATTCTAAATCTGAATCCTTTGAGTCTGTATAATAGAAACTAAAATTTTTATCTAACTTATTTGATTTTTTAATAATATATAAATCTTCTTTTGGAGTTCCATAAATATTTAATGTCTCATTTTCATTTTCAACATAAAATATTAGTTTATCCTCTATTTGTTTAGTTTCAAGTTTATGATACATTATTTTTGGAAATATACGTTTTCCTTGTGCTGAATCGTAAGGGTATTTTTTATAAAAAAAACCTTGGCCATACCAATAAACTTCAGATGATATGGTATGCATCAAAGTTTCATTAAAATAATGTCTTTTTTTTATTTGAACAATTTTAATTTCTTTCCAATCATTTCCATTTCTACTATACTGATAAGCTAAAAATCTACCATTTATTGAAGGCGTTAAATCTGTAAAAATTATTTTATCTCTGTTTGAAATTGAATTAGGACTTATTAATTTTTCAAACTCACCTCTACTCCCTGAGTAATAATATATTGAAGGCGTACTATTTGCACTAGGGTATAATAACCTAAAATACAATTTGTCATTTTTAACAGGTTCTATTAAACTATCATAATCCATTTTATGATACATCAATTTTCTCATTTTCCATTCTGAATCAATTGATTTATTAAGTTTATTTAAATACTTTTTTGATATTTTGTTTTGCTGTCTCACCCAATTATGAACTTCTGTGCTTTGTAGTTGTTCTAACCATTGAAAATTATCAATAATTTTAGTACCATGATATGTGTTTATTACAGGATTTTTTAATGTCTTTTGGTAATTTATTTGTGCATTACTTATTTGAAAATTTGAAATAGAAAAGAAAATAATAATAAATTTAATGTTTCTCATTTAGCAACTAATTTAAGTTTTTAGAAATTAAATTTCAGAAATTAAATGTAAAATTAATAAATCAAATTTTAAAATTATTAGTCTAAATATTTTTTCTTTTACCCTAATAAATATAGTATTGTTGTTTGGAGTCCAAAATTGAATAAAAAAGGAAATTCTAATAAAGGAATTCAATTTTTAGAGCTTTTTACAACAGAAACACAAACTTCTATATTCTAATTAGTAAGAAACACATTTCTAAAACTAAATTTACTTCTTAAACAACTTTTAATTTTAATAAATTTTAAGAATATACTTCCTTCTTTTTCATTAGTTTTGTAGCAAATAAACTAGATTTGAAAAATATACTTTTTATTATTTTTATAGTATTCAGCATTGTAGGTAATTCTCAAACTAAAAGAATTAAAATTTTACATGCCGATAATACATTTGTAAAACCTGAATTTCCAGGAGCAACAATTTCTATGGGAAATGTATTTATAGAACATGAAGGTGCTACTTTACGCTGTGACAAAGCCTATATTTATCAAGAGCAAAACTTGATGAAAGCTATGGGAAATGTTATTATTAATCAAGGTGATACCATTTTTCAATATAGCAAATACACTGATTATGATGGAAATACAAAAATAGCAACATCGTGGGGAAAAGTGTTCTTAAAAGATGAATTGATGGAGCTACGAACTGACACCTTACAGTTTGATAGAGTAAATCAGCATTTATATTACAAAAGTGGTGGGACTATAAAAGATACTACAAACGTATTGACTAGTAAAATAGGAAATTACTATTTGAAAACTAATAAATTTCAGGCATTTACAAATGTAAATGTTGTTAATAAGGATAGTAAATTAGTTTCAAATCATTTAGATTATTACACAGATACAGGAGTTGCAGAATTATATGGTCCATCAACAATTACCAGTGAAAATAATAAAATTTATACTGAAAAAGGACATCATAACTCAAAAACTAACATTTCCAATTTTATAAAAAATTCTAAAATATTTTACAGCGACAGAACAATAGAAGGTGATAGTTTATATTACAATAAAAACCTCGATTTTGCTTCTGCAACAGGAAATATTAAAGTAATTGACACCGTAAATAATTCTGTAATTAAAGGTGGTTATGCAGAATTCTTTAAATTAAAAGATTCTGTATTTATTATTGACAAAGCTGTTGCAATATCAAAAATGGAAAAAGATTCAATTTATATTCATGGTGATATTTTAATGGTTACAGGAAAAGTTGATGAACGTATTTTAAAAGCTTATAACCACGTAAAAATATTTAAATCCGATTTACAAGGTAAATGCGACTCATTAGTAAGTAATGAAAAAAGTGGACTCACAAAACTTTTCACAAATCCTGTTTTATGGGCAGAAGGAAATCAAATAACAGGTGATACTATTCATTTAATTTCAAACGCTAAAACTGAACAATTAGATTCGTTGAAAATTTTAAACAACGCTTTTATCATTAAAAAAGATTCTGCTGGTTTTACGCAGTTAAAAGGTAAATATATGTATGGAAAGTTTGAAAACAACAAGCTAAAATCATTAAATACTATTGGCAACAGTGAGTCTATTATATTTTTAAGAAACGAACTTAAAATACTCATTGGAATTGATAAGAAAAAATGCAGTAAAAATATATTTGTAGGATTAGAAAATAATGAATTTAGTTTTATAGATTATAATAATACTATTGAAGGAAAAACCTATCCGCCTTCAGACTTTGAAAAATTACTTCCAGAAGAAAAATTATTCAAAAATTTTATTTGGAGAGAAGATGAAAGACCGCTTACTAAAGACGATATTTTTAAAAGAGATAAAGAACTAAGTAATAAAAAAAATACAATCTCTAAAAAAGAAGTTAAAGAAGAAATAATAGAAAATTGAAAGAAGATTTCTTTAAATATCAAGCTCAAACTTCTCCTCACCCATTAGCATTAGAAATTTCTCATGCAAACGGTAGCTATGTTTATGATAAAAATGGAAAAGAATATTTAGATTTTATTGCTGGCGTTTCTGCAAATACATTAGGACACAATCACCCAAAAATTTCACAAGCAATTAAAGATCAAGTTGATAAATACACCCATGTAATGGTGTACGGAGAATTTATTCAACAACCTCAGTTAGATTTAACTAAATTACTTGCTAAAAATTTACCCAAACCTTTAGAAACAGTTTATTTAACAAATTCAGGTACTGAAGCAACTGAAGGAGCTATAAAACTGGCCAAGCGTTTTACTAGTAGAAGCGAAATTATAGCTGCAAAAAATGGTTACCATGGAAATACTCAAGGTGCTATGAGTGTTTGTGGTGCTGAACAACAAAATAGCGCATTTAGACCACTAATCCCTGGTGTTAAATTTATAGAATTTAATAATCTAGTTGATCTAAATAAAATTTCAAATGCTACTGCTGCAGTAATTTTAGAAACCATTCAAGGTGGTGCTGGATTTATTGAACCTACACATAATTATTTAAAAAAGGTAAAAGATAAATGCAATGAAGTTGGGGCTTTACTTATTTTAGATGAAATTCAATCTGGAATTGGAAGAACAGGAAAACTCTTTGGTTTTGAAAATTACAATGTTGTTCCTCATATTATAATTGCTGGAAAAGGATTAGGTGGAGGGATGCCCATTGGTGCTTTTATTTCTTCACATAAAATAATGAGCTGCTTAAAGCAACAGCCCAAATTAGGTCATATAACAACTTTTGGTGGACATCCTGTAATTGCTGCTGCTGCCAATGCAACTTTATTAGAATTATTAAATTCAAACTTAATTGATGAAACACTTCAAAAAGAAATACTCATAAGAAAATTATTAGTACACCCATTAATTAATGAAATTAGAGGAAAAGGATTAATGCTAGCTTTACTTGTTGAAACAGATGAAATAGCTTCAAAAATAATATTAAATTGTATTGATAAAGGTTTGTTATTATTTTGGCTGTTATTTGAAGGAAAAGCTATTCGTATTACTCCTCCTCTTACAATATCTGAAGATGAAATTTTTAAAGGTTGTTCTATTATTATTCAAGTTTTAAACGATATCCTAAAGGAATAAGAAGCGATCACTTAACTAATTCTTAACACTAACACATTTATTTTTAACACAATAGTTAAAAATATGTTAATATAGTACCTTGTTATACATAATAGCGTAACAAAATAATTACAAAAGCGTCATTTAAATAGAAACTAACAAATTAAACTATTTATTATGAAAACTTTAAATTTAAACGTACAACAAGAAAGTAAGAAAAAAGTGGTATTTGTAAACTTTACAAACACCAAAAGATTACAATGGAACAATTATAGAAGGTACGGTTTTTAAAACTTACAACAACTAAAAATTAAACCATATGAAAATTCATATTTAAGCCTGTAGTTGAAATTCAATAAAATTTCCTACAGGTTTTATTTTGAAATCAAGTCATCCAATAATTTGCGTACCTTATTACTATTCCAATCAGCAGCACCAACTTTAGAAATTAAAATAGCGCCATTTTTATCAATTAAATAACTTGCAGGTATGCTGTTTACTTCAGTAAACTTTTGTGGAGGTATACTTGCCGAGTTATAAATAGGTAAATCATATTCATTTTTATCAAAAAAGGGTTTTACTGTATTCCAATCTTCATTGGTAACAAATACAAAAACTACATTATCTTTATAATCATTGTATAATTTTTGAATCATTGGTAATTCAGCCCTACAAGGCGGGCACCAAGTTGCCCAAAAATTAACAAAGATTACTTTATCTTCAAATTTATTAAAATTTACACTTTGTGTGTTTAATCCTTTTAATTCCCAATCGTAGGAACTTATAACTTCAGTTTCATCCATATTATTTACCGACGGAGCAAAAGCAATTTGGCGCATACCCCACTCTCTTGTTGGTGGATACAACATTAAAGCTACAACAATTACAAAAATGATATTAGAAATGTTTTTTTTCGAAAATAATTTAATCATAAATAAAGATTTATTTCATTAGTTGTTTTATATACTAATTTCTTACAAACAAAGGTATAAAAAAAGCGTTGTCTACTTTGTAACAACGCTTCTTATATTTATCAATTAACTTTATCTACTCACAGTACCTGTTGGAAAATTTAAGTTTTGACTAAGATTATATGTTATATGATCCCCTGCATTTGCTGGAATATCACCAACTAAAGGTTTTAATGAAAATGGTGCTGGACTATTATCTGGATCTGGTTCTATAGAGATAACTGCTTTACCTCCTGCTAAATCTAAAGGAAATATAAATCCTGATGGTGCATTTACTAAATAATCTTCACCTGGAAATGGAGGTCCAGTCATAGTGCTACTATATCCATCAAAATCATCTACACTAGTTAGAGATGTGAATTTTCCTGATGTTAATGGACTAGCTGATACAGCCCAGCCTTCATATTTCCATCCTTCTGGTAATGTTGGCAATGATAAACCAACCGATGGTGAACCAGACGAGAGATCCAGAAACCAAATTCCACTATTTTCATTTGTCATTGCTCCATCAGTTGGTGTTGCCAAAATATAAGATCCGCTTGAAGTTGAAAAATCATTTCCTAGAGCAGCTCCATGTCCAATAGTTAATTGTCCAGAATTACCACTAAAATCACCTGCTAAAATATGAACAGCACTTGGTGAAGGATTATCACCTGTAACTGGTTCAATAGTTAAAACAAATGTTGTTGCCGCTGCAAGTTGGGTTATATCAATTGTAAAACTTGATTCTGATAATATTCCACTATCATTTACTGAAAATCTACCTGTTGATATTGGGCTATTATTAACAATAATCCATCCTTCATAAACAAAATCTGCTCCAAGGTTTTCTAATCCTGAGATGTTTAAAGCTAAGTCTTTTGTTGTTGGGTTATCGTCATTTGAACAAAATGTTACAGTTAATGCGACAACTACTAATACTAATAATTTAAAAATTCTTGTCATACTATATTTTTTAGGTTTCTATATGACAAAGGTATTTTGTAGAATAAACATAAAATGTTAGGTAGCTAACATTAAGCAGATTTATGCAATAAAAATATTTGTTTCCTATTAAAATCAATCATTCCTTCTTCTTTTAATTCATTTAAAAGTAAATTCAAAGTAGGTCTAGAAGTACCTATTAAATTTGAAATATCTTTTTGAGTATATGGATGCTCAATTTTCATTCCACCTGTTTCTTCACAACCAACACCATAATCATCACATAATTCATCCAAAAAATCTAACAAACGTGTTTTAGCATCTTTAAATAACAGCAATTGTATTCTTCTTTCTAACTTTTGAATTCTAAAACTAATGAATTTATATATTTTTAAAGTAAAAGTATGGTTATCACGCATTAATTCATGAAGTGTATTAACTCCAATAGGACAAATGGAGGTGTTATTATCTATAGACTGCGCAAATTCGCTTCTTTTTTCTTCACCTAATATTGCTTTTTCTCCAAAAACTTCCCCCTTACATAAAATTGCTTTAACAATTTCATTTCCTTCTTCTGTATAGTATCCTAATTTTACCTTTCCTTTTTCAATTAAATAAACCTTTGTAGAAGCATCTTTTTCAAAATAAATATAATCACTTCTTGTATAAAGATTAAATTTATGACTGTCTTTATAAGCCGAAAATTTATGTGGACATAAAATCTTAAATAGGTTTACATTTTCTAAAAACCAAATTTTACTCATAGTTTAATTTTTACTGTAATATCGGAAATTAAATGATTCCTTACAAATAAAACATTTGAAAGCGTTTTAATACTATAGAACTTATTCTTAAATCAAAATTTAAATTCCTAGAAAGTATACTAATTTACTTAAAGACAAAAATAACAAAAATTCATTACTAATTTTAGTAATGAATTTAAGACTAAATAATCATTTATAGTATTGCTAATTATTGAATATAATATTAAAAATATAATAAATGATACAATGTTATCTTTAAAATGTTAAATTTTTGTTATATATTGGCAAAATTAATTAACATAAATCAAAAAAACATGAATTCAAAAAAACAATTTATCTTAGCAATTTTATCGCTATTTACGATGGCAATTTATGCACAATCGTATCAAGTTTCGGGAACGGTTACCGATTCAGATAATCAACCTTTACCTGGTGTTTCGGTTACTATCGAAGGGACTTCTAGAGGAACTACAACTGATTTTGATGGTAAATACGCTATTAAAGTTGAGTCAAGTGAAAATCTTATCTTTTCGTATGTTGGATTTAACGATAAGAAATTACAAATGGATGGAACGCAAACATTTGATGTTGTATTGGTTTCTGGAGTTTCATTAAATGAAGTTGTTGTTGTTGGTTCAAGAAATCCAAACAGAACTGCTGTAGATACTGCAGTTCCTGTTGACATCATTGATGTTACTGAATTATTAACTGCTGGTCCACAAGTAAATTTAAATCAAATTTTAAATTATGTGGCTCCTTCATTTACATCAAACACGCAAACAATTTCGGATGGTACTGACCACATTGACCCTGCTTCTTTAAGAGGTTTAGGTCCAGATCAAGTTTTAGTATTGATTAATGGAAAAAGAAGACACAACTCTTCACTTGTAAATGTAAATGGTACATTTGGACGTGGTAGTGTTGGTACAGATTTAAATGCAATTCCTGCGGCTTCTATTGAGCGTATTGAAGTTTTACGTGATGGTGCTGCTGCACAATATGGTTCTGATGCCATTGCTGGGGTAATTAACATTGTGCTAAAAAGAAGCACTAACGAGTTAACAATGAATGTTACAACTGGTGCTTATTACTCTAAAAACGCTAACGACCAAACTGGTGGTAACGATGGGCAAACTACTAACGTTAGTGCAAACTACGGTTTACAATTAGGTGATAAAGGTGGTTTCTTAAATTTTACAGGAGATTTTGATGTCAGAGATCCTTACAGTAGAATGAAAGAATTTGAAGGTGGTATTTTTAATAAATACAATACTATTGAAAGAGTTGCAAATGATGCAGGTTATGATATTACAAATTTATTAGATGATGATGTTGCTGATGTTATCCAATATGGTAATCAAGCTGGTTTTGGTTTAAACCTAGGAGCCACAAAATCTGAATTACAAAGTATTTTATCTGATGATAATACAACTGCTGAATTAGCAGCACGTAATCAAACTAGAAGTGATTATAACATGAGAGTTGGCCAATCTGGTTTACGTGGTGGCCGTTTCTTTGCAAACTTCTCTTTACCATTAAATGATGATGGAACAGAATTATACTCTTTTGCTGGTTTAAGTTCAAGAAAAGGTAACTCCGCAGGTTTTTACAGATTACCTAGTCAAAACAGAACTTATACTCCTGCTTATATCAATGGTTTTTTACCTGAAATTAACTCAACAATTACTGATAAGTCATTTGCTGTAGGAATTAAAGGTAAAGTTGGTGAATGGGATATAGATTTTAGTAATACTTCTGGTAAAAACGAATTTTTATATACTATTGGTAATACATTTAATGCTTCTCAACAAGGTGCTTCACCTACAACTTTTGATGCTGGTGGATTCTCATTCGCACAAAACACCACTAATTTAGATCTTAGTAAATTTTATGAAGACACGATGTCTGGTTTAAACGTTGCTTTTGGTGCTGAATACCGTATTGAGACGTATGAAATTTATGCTGGTGAATTAGGTTCTTATGCGCAATATACAGCAGATGGACAAGTTATTACTACACCTAGTCAAAATCCTTCAGTAGATTTCTTTGACAGATCTAGACCAGGTGGTTCTCAGGTATTTCCTGGATTTAGCCCAGCTAATGAGTTATCTCGTGGTAGAAGTAGTGTCGCTGGTTATTTAGATGTAGAAGCTGATGTTACTGAAAACTTTTTATTAAATGGAGCAATACGCTATGAAGATTATTCTGATTTTGGTTCAACGTTAAATGTTAAATTAGCAACTAGAATTAAAGCTGGTGAAAATACCAATATTAGAGCTGCTTTTAACACAGGATTTAGAGCACCTTCTTTACATCAATTAAACTTTAACTCAACATCTACAATTTTTGATCAAGACGGTAACCCTATTGAAGTTGGGACATTTTCAAATGATAGTAGAGCTGCCAAATTATTAGGGATTCCTCAATTAAAAGAAGAAACTTCTAAAAGTTTAAGTCTTGGGTTTACTACAAAAATTCCAGATGCACATTTAACAATAACTGCTGATGGATATTGGGTAGGAATTAATGATAGAGTAGTTTATACTGGTAGATTTTCAGGACCTGGAACAGGAACTGAATTAGATAATTTATTAGCTCAAGCAAATGCTGGTGCTGCCGCTTTCTTTGCAAATGCAATTGACACTGAATCTAAAGGTTTAGATATTGTAATTACTTATGATGCTATGTTAGGTGATAATGCAAAATTAAAAAATGATTTAGCTGCTACTTTTTCAAATACTAAAAGAGTTGGTAATATTCATGCTTCACAAGTTTTAATTGATGCTGGTAAAGTTGACACCTATTTTGATGAAGCTAGTAGAGTCTATTTAGAAGAAGCTGTACCAGGAACAAAAATCAACTTATCACATAGCTTAACTACTGATAAATATAATATTTTCTTAAGAAACGTTTATTTTGGTGAAGTTACTGAAGCAACAAATAATGTTTTAAGACAACAAGTTTTTGGAACTAAAGTAGTCACAGATTTATCTTTTGGTTACAAAGTATCTGAAAGCACTACAATTACGGTTGGAGCAAATAACTTATTTGATATTGAACCAGATAGAGCTGCTCTACAATTCTCTGATGGTGGTACTAACAGAAGTTCTGGTCGTTTTGACTGGTCAAGAAGAGCACAACAATTTGGTGTTGGAGGACGTTTCTTATTTGCAAGGTTAAACTTTGTACTTAAATAAAATTTAAACTGAGATATTTTCAATAGAAAATATCATTTAACACATTTAAAATCCGTAAAGATTCATTTCTTTACGGGTTTTTCGTTTTATATAATAAAAATATATAAATAACTCAAAATAGTATAACGTGATAAATATCATATCTTATAGATTCTTTAATATCGAATTTTGTAATAACAAATTTAATCAGTGTAATTACTTTTTTTAAATGCTTGATATTTAAATATAATAAAAATGAAAACTACTTCAGTTCTATTATTTCTAGTTTTTTTAACGATACAAATAAAATCACAAAGTATAGTATCCTATTCAGAAGATATTGCAGAATTAGCGACTATTGAGCAACCTATACTTTCGGAAAAAATAAATTCTCAGGCTGAATTTCCGGGAGGTAATAAAGAATTAGCAAAGTATTTAACCAAAAACATGAAATACCCTAGAAATTCTAGGAATTCAAGTTCTAGAGGAAGAGTAATTGTTTGTTTTTCAATTGAAAATGACGGAAAAATAGCTGATGTGAGAATTGAAAAAGGAGCTAATAAAATTCTTAATAAAGAAGCTAAAAGAGTAGTTGAAAATATGCCTAACTGGAAACCTGCTTTTGAGAATGGTATTGCTATTAGTTCAGTACTTAAAATTCCAATAGTATTTTTCAGAAATTAATATTCATTTTATATCTTATTTAAAAAAGAGACCATCTTAAAGTGGATAATGTCTATTAGAAATTGGGTATTATACTAAACCCCTTTTTAGCTATATTTGAAAACAGGATTTAACTATAAATAATTTAATCCTAAATTTTGAAACTTACACAGATTTTAGGATAGTGTCTTAAAACTAAAAAAGCATTGAAAAAAATTTCAATGCTTTTTTTACAAATTACATCTATCTTTAATTTATCAATTCAAAAGATTGTTTTGCTATCTCAACTTCTTCATTGGTTGGTATTATTAAAATCTTTGTTTTTGAATTTTCTGTATGAATCTCAGTAATTTGTTTTGCTCTGATATTATTTTTTTCTTTATTCAATTCAATTCCAAAAAATTCCATATTAGTACAAACTAACTCTCTCATTAAAATAGAATTCTCTCCAATTCCAGCAGTAAAAATAATAGCATCCAAACCATTCATTGCAGCTGCATAAGAACCTATATATTTTTTAATTCGATAGGCATTCATATGCAAAGCAAGCTTGCAATCTAAGTTCCCTTTTTCAGCTTCAGCTTCAATATCTCTCAAATCACTATAACCTGTTAACCCTAACATGCCACTTTCATTTTGTAACATATCATTAACATCTTTTAAAGAATAACCTAAATTATTTACCAAATAGTAAATAATCGTATGATCAATATCTCCACTTCTGCTTCCCATAATTAGTCCGGTAACAGGTCCAAATCCCAATGTGTGATCTATACTTTCAGCATTTTCAATGGCTGTCATACTACATCCATTTCCTAAATGAATAGTAATTAATTTAGAATTTTGTTTTCCTAAATATTCAATGGCTTTTTCAGAAACATATTTATGGCTTGTTCCATGAAAACCATAAACACGAATATTTTCTTCTGTTAAAAATTTATTAGGAATTGCATATTTATAGGCAACTTCTGGCATTGTTTGATGAAAAGCAGTATCAAAAACAGCAATTTGTTTTGCTTTTGGAAATATATTTTCACATACAATTATACCTTCTAAATTTGGTGGATTATGCAATGGAGCTAAAGAAAATAATGATTTTATTTTATCTTTTACTTCATCATTAATTATTGTAGTTTTAGAAAAAGTACTTCCACCATGTACAACTCTATGACCAACTGCTTCAATTTCATCAGTAGATTTTAATACTCCAACTTTACCATCTAATAACAAGTTTACAACTTTCTCTAAACCTATTTTATGATTTGGAATATCTAAAACCTCATTAATAGTATTTTCTGAGGATTTGTAATGAATTTCGGCATTATTCAATCCTATTCTTTCTACTAATCCTGAACATATAACTTCTTCCTGAGGCATGTTTATCAATTGATATTTAATTGATGAACTACCTGAATTTATTACTAAAACTTTCATTTAAATTCCTTGTGCTTGTATAGCTGTTAAAACAACTGTGTTAAATATATCATCTACTGTGCAACCTCTACTTAAATCGTTTACCGGTTTATTTAAACCTTGCAACATTGGTCCAATTGCCAAAGCTCCAGTTTCACGTTGTACTGCTTTATAGGTATTATTACCTGTATTTAAATCTGGAAAAATTAATACGTTTGCTTGTCCGGCAACTTCTGAATCTGGCATTTTACTTTTTCCTACGGCTGCATCAACAGCTGCATCATATTGTATTGGCCCTTCAACTTTTAAATCTGGACGCAATTCTTTTATAATTTCTGTAGCCCGTCTAACAATATCAACATCTTCCCCTTTACCTGAAGCTCCTGATGAATAAGAAAGCATGGCTATTTTAGGATCCATACCAAAATTTATACTTGAATCTGCAGATGAGATTGCAATTTCAGCCAATTGTTCTGCATTTGGATTTGGGTTAATAGCACAATCTCCAAAAACAGAAACCCTATCTGCCAAACACATAAAAAAGATAGAAGAAACTACTGAAACTCCTGGCTTAGTTTTAATAAATTGTAAGGCTGGTTTTATAGTATGTTGTGTTGTATGAGCAGCTCCTGACACCATTCCGTCAGCTAAACCTTTATAAACCATCATAGTCCCAAAATAAGAAACATCTCCCATTAGGTCTTCAGCCATATCAATAGTAAGTCCTTTATTTTTTCTTAATTCAAATAAAGTATTTGAAAAATCTTGATAATATTCAGATTCTATTGGATTTATTATATTCACTTTACTTAAATCTAATTTTAATCCAAGACGAATAATATTATTTTCAATAGTTTCTTTATCACCTAAAATAGTTAAATCAACAATATCCATTTCAACCAATCTGCAAGCAGCAGTTATAATTCTATCATCATTCCCTTCAGGTAACACAATATGTTTTCGCTTTGTTTTCGCTCTTTTTAATAAGTCGTATTGAAACATTCTAGGTGTAATACCATTTTTATTTTCAAATGAGATTAATTTTTTATTTAATTTCTCAATGTCAATATATTTATCAAAAGTATTTAATGAAGTCATAATTTTTTGCTTGTTACCTGCATACATATGAGAACGCACAGCTCCAATTTTATTTGCAACATCAAAAGTTCCTTTTTTAACTGATAAAATTGGAATTATTTGCGATAAACCTTCAATTAATTTTACAATTGGCTCTTCAGGAATAATACCACCTGTTAAAACAATTCCTGAAATTTCAGGATAGTTTGTTGAAATATTAGCTTGTAAAGCACCTAAAATAATGTCTGCTCTATCGCCCGGTGTAATTATCAAACATTTTTCTTCTAAATGATTTAAATAATTACGCAACTGCATGGCTCCTACTTTAAAGCTTGTAACCTGATTATTCACATGTTCTTCACCAAATAATAATTCAGCGTCAATAGCTTTTGCTATCTCTTTAATTGTTGGATTATTTAAAGTAGCAATCAATGGAATAACATTCACTAAAACATTTTTTGGTAAATTTTTCTCCACTCCTGTTTTTACAAGCTCTATATTTTCTTTTTGAACTTTATTTGCTATAACAGCTAAAACTTTTACATCTTTTTCTTTAAAGGAATCATAAGCAACATGCAATCCATTAATAAATTCATCTAATGTTTTACCAACACCGCTGGAAACTATAATTGCAGGAATTCCTAAATTTTTTGCTATTAAAATATTGGTGTCTAATTCTATTGCTGAACCCTCTCCTGAAAAATCAGATCCTTCAACTAACATAAAATCATTTTTTTCTTCTAAAGCTTTATACTTTTCAATTATAGTATCATAAATTTCACCTTCTTTTCCTTCATTTCGCTTTTTTATAAATTCAGAACGTGTAAAAGCATAGGCTTCATTTGGATTAATATCTAATTCAAAATGAGAAATTATGGTATTAATATGATTATCCTTTTTCCCTTTTTTTACATTGTCAATAATGGGTCTAAAATATCCAACTTTGGCTGTTTTACCCAATAACATTCTCATTAACCCTAAGGCAACTATAGATTTACCACTATTGGCTTCACTTGTTGCAATATATATGGCTTTGTTCATTTGTTTATTTTTTTGCAAATATACTTCAAACGCTCCTTAATACCTTATAAACCGAGTTAATTTTTAGTGACATTTATCACTAAAACGTAATAGTTTTACAACAATTAAATCTCCATAAAATAACTGTATATTTGAATCTATAATTTTATTTAAATATGACTACTTTAATTACCAATATAAAAGAATTATTACAAGTTGAAGAACAACCAAAGGAAATGGTGTGCGGGAAAGATATGAAGCTACTTCCTAGTATTAAAAATGCTTTTTTACTAATTGAAGATGATTGTATTAAAGATTTTGGAAGTATGAATAACTTACCAACTTTAAATACAAACACTACAATAGATGCTACTGACAGAATTGTGCTTCCTACTTGGTGTGATAGTCACACACATATTGTGTACGCAGGTAATAGAGAACAAGAATTTGTTGATAGAATTAATGGTCTTTCGTATGAAGAAATAGCTAAAAATGGTGGAGGAATATTAAATTCAGCAAAAAAACTACAACTAACTTCTGAAGAAGATCTATACCAACAATCTGCAATTCGTATTGAAGAAATCATGAAATTAGGAACTGGTGCTATTGAAATTAAATCTGGCTACGGTTTAACAAAAGAAGCCGAGTTAAAAATGCTTCGCGTTATTAAAAAACTAAATAAAAACTTTCCAATCACTATAAAAGCTACTTTTTTAGGTGCTCACGCACTTCCTACAGAGTTTAAAAATAATAAAAGTGGGTATTTAGATATAGTAATTAATGAAATATTGCCAATTGTAGCCAAAGAAAATTTAGCTGAATTTATTGATATTTTTTGTGAAACAGGATATTTTTCAGTGAATGATAGTGAGCGGCTATTAAAAGCAAGTGCAAAGTTTGGACTCATTCCAAAAATTCATGTAAACCAATTTACCGCAATTGGTGGTGTGCAAGCTGGCGTAAAATACAAAGCGCTTTCAGTTGACCATTTGGAAGAAATGAGAGATGAAGATATTGAGATATTAAAAAATTCAAAAACAATGCCAGTAGCTTTACCTTCTTGCTCTTATTTTTTAAGTATTCCATATACGCCAGCAAGAAAAATAATTGATGCGGGTTTACCATTAGCTTTAGCTTCAGATTACAATCCTGGCTCTACACCTTCTGGAAATATGAATTTTGTTGTATCAACTGCTTGTATTAAAATGAAAATAACACCTGAAGAAGCCATAAATGCTGCAACCATAAATGGAGCTTATGCAATGGGATTAGAAAAAACACTTGGAAGCATTTGTAAAGGCAAAAAAGCTAATCTTATAATTACAGAAAAAATTCCAAGCTATAGTTTTATCCCATACTCCTTTGGAAATAACAAAATACACCAAGTTATCATTGAAGGAAAAGTTATTTAAAACTAATTAACTCTTGTTTTTTCTTCTAAATAATTTTCTTAAAATAGATTGTGCTTCTACTTCATGATAGCCATTTGAATATTTTCCATAACCGTAACCGTAACCGTAACCGTAACCATACCCATATTTAGATTTTACTTCAAAGTCATTTAAAACAATGCTTATATTTGAAATCTCCTGTTTACGATACTTTTCATTAATCATTTTTAACATTCCTTTTTGAGAATACCCTTGTCTAACAACGTACACCGTTGAATCAGAAAGCTTTATCAGCTCTAAAGCATCAGAAACCAATCCGATAGGTGGTGTATCTAAAATAATATAATCATATTCATTCTTTAAACTGTTAATTAAATCTTCAGTTGCAGAATTAATTAATAATTCAGAAGGATTTGGAGGAATTGGGCCAGAAGTTATAACATCTAAATTTTTAATTTTTGTTTTTTGAATAATATTTTCTTTGCTTTCTTCACCAATTAAATAATTTACAACTCCAACTTTATTGGTAATTTCAAAGTCTCCAAATATTTTGGGTTTACGTAAATCCAATCCAATCAAAATGGTTTTTTTACCACTTAAAGCAAAAACTGTTGCTAAATTTATTGAAACAAATGTTTTTCCTTCTCCACTAACTGAAGAGGTTACTATAATAGTTTTACATTTATCTTTTGTATTTCTTGCAAATAGAAAATGAATATTAGAACGTAAGGCTCTAAAAGATTCTGAAACCGTTGATTTAGGCTTTAAAAAAACAGCTAAATTATTTTCTGCCGTACTTTTACCAACAACGCCTAATATTGGAATTGGTGAAATTCGTTCAATATCTTCCGTAGTATAAATTTTACTATCCAATATTTCTTTTGCTATAATTACAAAAAGAGGTAAAATAGTTCCTAATAACAAAGCTATCACATAATTAAACGAAACCCTAGGCAGAATAAAACCTTGACCTGTATCTTTAGCAGTATCTAAAACAGAAATATCAGATACACTTGCTGCAATTGCTATTTCAGCTTCATATCGCTTTTGCATTAAAAACACAAAATTAGATTCAGTTAAACTATATTTTCTTTGAAAATTTAATAATTTTTGTTCTTTATTTGGAAGTTTAGTTAACTGATAATTATAAGAATTTAATCTGTTTACACTATTTTTTAAACTAACATTTGTAACTTTTTTTAATGATGAGATATTCTCAAGCAACACATTTCTTGCTGTTTCAATTTCATCATTAATTAACTTTAATGAAGGATGATTTGCTGTAACTTCTTTTGCTAATTTCTCTTTTTGTATAGAAAGCTCTGTTAATTTACCAACCATCCCAGCTATGGAAGCATCTTCAATATTTATAATAGCTGGTGCTGGTATTTTAGAATAATTTGAATTGGTTTTAATATAGTTTTCTAAATTTTCAAAATATACAATTCTATCAGCTAATCGCAGTTGCATTTTATCAAGTCCTAATGTTTGTGAAAATATTTCACCCGCTTCAGCAGATAAATTATAAATAGAATTTTGTTTTTTGAATTTTCCGATATTATCCTCAATTAATTTTAAACTATCTGACGTATTTTTAAATTGAGCATCTATAAATTCTTTTGTGCTATAAGCATAATTTGTTTTTTGTTCTAATTCATATACTGATAAAACTTCAACTGTTTTATTTAAATAATCTACTAATCTATTTTTATTTGAACCCGTTAATGACAATTCCACAAGTGAAGTCCCAGCAAGTCCATTGGCTCTTATATTTTGATATTTTCCTGTTGCTTGACCTATTGTTCTTAACTGTATATAAAATGTTTGTCCTGTTAAAGATTTTGAATGATCCTTAATTTCAATTTGTGCTTTTAAAAATGGTAAATTTATATACTCATCCATTAAAAATGTTTGAGAAAAATACGCATTTTCAATAGTTATTTTTTTTGTAGATTCATCTTTATAATTAATAAGATTACTACTAGTTTCACCTTTAAAATCTATTGATAATTTAAAACTGTTGTTATCAATAAACTCAATTTTAATAAGTTTATTTAATAATTGATACTGATTAGGTTGTAGCGTAATTACAAAATTGGTTTTTCCGTAAACATCTTCCGTTCTATAACGTCCATCTTTTAAATAGTCTATATAAAATTTTAATTCCTTAACTACTTTTTCATTATGAGTTCTAGAAATTAATGCTTTCCGTATTGATTCTACTTTATCGCTTACACCTCCCCAATTGAATGCGATATTGGTTCCTGATGCAAAAAGTGGATTTTGTTGCTCTTTTACAGCAATAGTTGTTTGTAAACCATATATTTTTTCAGTTGAAATATTAAAATAGTACGCTATTCCAAACGCAATAAGAATTGAGAATAAAAACCATTTCCAATTTGCCAGAATTCTAAACAAATAATCTTTAATATCTGATATATGCTCTGCTCTATTTTCAATAAAATTGAATTTATTCTCCATTATTACTATTATAAATTTTTAACTAATAATACAGAACTTACCAAAAACGATAAAACTGTTACAACTGTTGAAAAAGTTTGAAGTCCTGTTGTTCCTGTCCCCCAAGCTTTTTGTTTCAAAGGAGCTACATAAATAATATCATTAGGCTGAATATAAAAATTCTCCGATTCAAATATTTCAATTTTTGTTAGGTCTAACTTGTATTTTTTAACACCATCTAATGTTTTTCTAATCAATGTTACATTTTCTCTATTCCCCAACTGAGAAATTTCTCCTGCATTTGCAATAGCATCAATTATTGAAACCTGATTTTGAGCCAAATTAATGGTACCGGGCGAACCAACTTCACCTGTAACTATAAAATTAATACCCGCCAATTTTACGGTCACAAAAACCAAATCTGGATTTTTTAAAAAATTACTTAATTCACTTTCTATTTTTTTTCGAACTTCATTTTCAGTGTAACCTAACACATTTAAATCTCCTATATATGGTATTCTAATATTACCGTGCCGATCAATAGTATAACCCGAAAAGTATAAATTCCCCCCTTTATTTGAGCTATTATTATTGCTTACTTCACTTTTAAATAAAGAAACAAGATCTGAGTTAACAGCCTTAATATCAATGTATAAAACATCATTTACTTGTAAACGATAAGGCTCATTATTTAACTTGTAAATTTCTGATTTCTCAATTGGCTCTCCCTGAAAATAAGTCATTTGTTTTGTTGTAACACAAGAGGATAAACAACCTAAAAGCAATACGTATAAAAAAAGTTTCTTCATATAAAATTAGTGTAGTAAGGCAAATATAATTTTAAATAGCAAATTAAAATAATATTTCTATTATTTTCGTGCTAAATTTAACCTAATATGTGGTTCAAAGTTAAGTCATTTATTTTATTTCTATTAAAATCTACCAATCAACATGGTGTGCATTCACCTTTTGTATATAATTTAGTTACAAAATGTTTTTATCAAAAAACGGATGCATCCAAAGTTAATTTAGTAAATACTGCTAAAAAATGGCTGTCTCTTAATAAAAACACCATAATTGTTACAGATTTTGGTAGTGGCTCAAAAAAATTTAAAAATAACGAACGAAAAATAGCTGACATTGCCAAAGTTGCAGGAATTAACACGAAAAAAGCAGCACTTTTACTTAGAATTTTAACGTATTTTGAAATAAAAAATATGTTAGAAATTGGAACCTCTGTTGGTTTAGGAGCTGCAACATTTAGTATAGGAAATCCAAAAGCAACCATTATCACACTTGAAGGATGTAAAAATACAGCAACAATTGCGCAAGAATTATTTAATACTTTTAATTTAAAAAATATTAAATTAACTATTGGAAACTTTAATGATACATTACCTTCAGTGGTAAGCAATACTAAATTCGATTTAATTTATTTTGATGGTAACCATCAAAAAGAAGCAACTCTAAACTATTTTAATTTGTGTTTAGGAGCAGCCCATAATAATTCTATATTTATTTTTGATGATATAAATTGGTCTATACAAATGCAACAAACTTGGGAAGTAATAAAAAAACACCCAAAAGTGACGGTTAGCATTAATACTTTTTTTTGGGGAATCATTTTCTTCAGAAAAGAACAAAAAAAAGAACATTTTACAATAAGAGTTTAATATCTTATTTAATAAAAAAATTAATTACTTTTAAATTATGAAAATTTACACAAAAACAGGCGATAAAGGTAAAACATCACTTTTTGGAGGAACAAGAGTCTCAAAATATAATCTACGAATTGAAGCATATGGTACAGTAGATGAATTAAATTCATACATCGGCTTAATCCGTGATCAAAAGATTGAAGTACATACTTCTAAAATTTTACTGAAAATTCAGCATGAATTATTCATCATTGGGTCCATGCTAGCTACTCCAATAGAAAAAAAAGTGTTGAAAAATGGAAAAGAACGCTTAAATATTTCAAAAATAAACACAGAATCCATTGAATTATTAGAATATGAAATTGATAAAATGAACGAAACATTACCCCAAATGACTCATTTTATTTTACCAGGTGGACATACAACAGTGTCATTTTGTCATATTGCTCGTTGCATTTGCAGAAGAGCTGAGCGAATAGCAACTCAACTTAATGATGAAATCAGTGTTGAACCACAAATTTTAATATATTTAAATAGACTTTCTGACTACCTTTTTGTGCTGGCACGAAAATTGACAATTGATAATAACGCACAGGAAATTCAATGGATTCCTGAGAAAATAATATAAGTTCTTTTAAATACTAAAAAAAAGTAATAAAAAACTTGACTATTTGAGTAAAAAAATTATTTTTGCAAAAAATTAATACAAGAAAAATATGTATTGGACATTAGAATTAGCATCATATTTATCAGATGCACCTTGGCCAGCAACAAAAGATGAATTGGTTGATTATGCAATTAGAACTGGTGCACCACTAGAAGTTGTTGAAAACCTTCAAGAACTTGAAGATGAAGAAGAAAATTTTGAATCTATTCTTGAAATTTGGCCAGATTATCCATCTGAAGATGATTATCTTTGGAATGAAGATGAATACTAAAAAAATAATAAATACAAAAAGTCTCGTTGGAGACTTTTTTTTTTGGTTTATCAGCTAAAATTTTAAACATATTTTAAGCCTTTTAAAATTAAAATATTTTAAATTCGCTTACTATTTAGAAAACAACACCGATTACACTAATAATAAGTAATCAATATAAATTGACACATTAATTATGGATATTATAAATTCAGTACTTAAAGTATTTGTAGGAGATAAAAAGAAGAAAGATTTAAAAATACTTCAACCAATTGTTACCAACACTCTTTCTTTTGAAAAAGAAATTTCAGGTTTAACAAATGATGAGTTACGAGAAAAGACAACATACTTAAAACTTAAAATAGCAGAAGCTACAAATCAATTTACTGCAAAAATAAAACTTCTAGAAGAAGAAGCTCATGAAGCTAATATAGATAGAAAAGAAGAAATTTATGATGAAATTGACACCTTAGTAGACGATTCTTATGAAATTTCAGAAAAGGTACTAACAGAAATTATGCCTGAAGCTTTTGCTGTTATTAAAGAAACTGCAAAACGATTTACTGAAAATGGATCTGTTACTGTAACTGCAACTCCTTTTGACCGTGAACTTTCTGCAACAAGAGAGAATATTATCCTTGAAAATGAAAAAGCTATATGGGCAAACAAATGGGATGCTCAAGGAAAAGAAGTTACTTGGGATATGATACATTATGATGTGCAATTAATTGGTGGTTCTGTTTTACACCAAGGTAAAATTGCAGAAATGATGACTGGTGAAGGAAAAACATTGGTATCTACACTTCCTGTTTATTTAAATGCACTTTCAGGCAAAGGAGTACACGTTGTAACTGTAAATGACTACTTAGCAAAACGAGATGCTGCTTGGATGGGTCCAATTTTTGAATTTCATGGATTAAGTGTAGATTGTATAGATCACCACGAACCAAATTCCGACGCTCGTAGAAAAGCTTATAATTCAGATATTACTTACGGTACTAATAATGAGTTTGGTTTTGATTATTTGCGTGATAATATGGCACACTCTCCAAACGATTTGGTACAACGTCCACAGAACTATGCCATTGTAGATGAGGTAGATTCTGTATTGGTTGATGATGCTCGTACACCTTTAATTATCTCTGGAGCTACTGCAAATGCTGACCGTCATGAATTTAACGAATTAAAACCTAGTGTAGATAAAATAGTTTCAACACAACGTAATTATTTAACAGCAGTTTTAGCTGAAGTAAAAAAATTAATTAAGGATGGTGAAACTAAAGAAGCTGGATTCTTATTGCTTCGAGTTTTTAGAGGATTACCAAAAAGTAAAGCATTAATAAAATTTTTAAGTCAGGAAGGTATTAAACTGTTATTGCAAAAAACTGAAAACTTTTATATGCAAGATAACAATCGTGAAATGCCTAAAATTGACGAGGAATTATATTTTGTGATTGATGAAAAAAATAACTCTATTGAGTTAACCGATAAAGGAATTACATTTTTATCGGGAGATGATGGTGATGAAAACTTTTTTATTTTACCAGATTTAAGTACTGAAATAAGTCAAATTGATAAAGGAGATATTAGTACAGAAGAAAAAACTTCAAAAAAAGAAGAATTATACCGAGATTATAGTATAAAAAGTGAGCGAATTCACACCATGAATCAATTATTAAAAGCATACACTTTATTTGAAAAAGATATTGAGTATGTAATCATGGAAGACAAAATTAAAATTGTTGATGAGCAAACTGGTCGTATTATGGATGGCCGACGTTATTCTGATGGTTTACACCAAGCAATTGAAGCAAAGGAAAATGTAAAAATTGAAGCCGCTACACAAACATACGCAACTGTTACATTACAAAATTACTTCAGAATGTATCGTAAACTTTCTGGTATGACGGGTACGGCTATTACTGAAGCAGGTGAATTTTGGGATATTTACAAATTAGATGTTATTGAAATCCCTACAAATGTTCCTTTAATTCGTGATGATAGAGAAGATTTAGTATTTAAAACGAAGCGTGAGAAATACAATGCTGTTATTGATGAAATTGAAAATTTAGTAAAAATTGGTCGCCCTGTATTAGTTGGTACTACTTCAGTTGAAATTTCAGAATTGCTAGGTAGAATGCTTGGTATCAGAAAAATTAACCACAATGTATTAAATGCAAAATTACATAAAAAAGAAGCTGATATCGTTGAGCAAGCAGGTAATGCAGGTATTGTTACAATAGCAACCAATATGGCTGGACGTGGAACAGATATTAAATTATCTGATGAAGTAAAGACAGCGGGTGGTTTAGCAATTATTGGTACAGAGCGCCATGATTCTCGTCGTGTTGACCGTCAGTTACGTGGTCGTGCAGGTCGTCAAGGAGATCCAGGTTCTTCACAATTTTATGTGTCATTAGAAGATAACCTAATGCGTTTATTTGGTTCTGAGCGTATTGCAAAAATGATGGATAGAATGGGATTAAAGGAGGGTGAAGTAATTCAACATTCTATGATTACCAAATCTATTGAAAGAGCGCAACGTAAAGTTGAAGAAAATAACTTTGGAGTTCGTAAAAGGTTACTAGAATATGATGATGTAATGAATTCACAACGTGAAGTTGTTTACAAACGTCGTCGTCATGCTTTATATGGAGATCGATTACAAGTTGATATTGTAAATATGGTTTTTGATACTTGTAACTTATTAGTAAGAGAAAATAAAATTACTAGTGATTTTCAAAATTTCGAATTTGAATTAATTCGTTTTTCTTCAACAAGTTCACCATTTACTGAAGAAGAATTTAAATCGTTATCTGAACAAGAACTTTCAGATCAACTATTTGATATTGTATATAAACATTATAAAGAAAAATTAGAAAGAAGTGCAAAAGCAGCATATCCAGTAATTAAGGATGTTTATGAAAATCAAGGGGATAAATATGAACGAATTGTAGTTCCTTTTACTGATGGAACAAAAGAATTAAAAGTAGTTACAAATTTAAAAGAAGCATACGAATCTCAAGGAAAAGGATTAGTTACCGATTTTGAAAAAAATATTACACTCGCTATAATTGATGATACTTGGAAAGATCATTTACGTCAAATGGATGAGTTAAAACAATCGGTTCAAAATGCAACATATGAACAAAAAGATCCTCTTTTAATTTACAAATTTGAATCGTTTGAATTGTTTAATGAAATGCTTGACAAAGTTAATAAAGAAGTTTTATCATTCTTATTTAAAGGAGAATTACCATCTCAAGCCGTTAATCAAGTTTCACAAGCTAGAGAACAAAAAAGAGAAAAAGTTCAATTAAGCAAAGAAGAATATGGTAACCAAACTGAAAGTACACAAACTAACCAAACTCAACAACCACAGATTATTGAAACAATTGTTAGAACGGAACGAAAAGTTGGTAGAAATGAACATGTTACCATAAAAAATGTAATAAGTGGTGAAAATAAATCATTGAAATTCAAACAAGCAATTCCATTAATTCAAAAAGGAGATTGGGTACTTGTAGAAGAATAAAATTTAACATCAAATAAAAAAAAGCTTAGGAGATTACCTAAGCTTTTTTTTGTACATATTTTTTGAGATACTACTCTTTTAATTAAAGCGAAATTCTATTTTTACTTTACATTTTAAACTTCCTTATTTTTATCATAAGGAATACTATTTAATATATGGTTAATAGCAACAACTCTTGCCGATGTTTTTTTGTTTGCTCTAATAATTTTCCAAGGAATAATACCTTCTTTAGTTTTATCAAACATTTTATTTTTATAGTCTGTATAAACATCCCATAATTCTTGAGCTTTCTCATCAACAGCAGTCATTTTCCATTGTTTTAATGGATTACTTTTAATATCCTCAAATCGTTTAGCCTGTTCTTTTTTAGAGATAGACATATACATTTTAACTAAACGTATACCAGATTCTGTAATCATCCTTTCAAAATCATTTACTTGATTCATGAACACTTCATATTCTTCATTTGTACAAAACCCATTAACAGGTTCAACAACAGCTCTATTATACCAACTACGGTCAAAAAAGACAATTTCTCCAGCTTTTGGAAATTGCTTTACGTACCGCTGAAAATACCATTGAGTTTTTTCATCTTCAGTAGGTTTTGGTAATGCTACAATTCGAAGTTGACGAGGATTCATTCTTTCTGTTGCACGTCTAATAGCGCCACCTTTTCCTGCTGCATCACGGCCTTCAAAAATCACAATAATTCGTTCATTTTTATCAATTGCCCAAAATTGTAATCTTATTAGTTCTACTTGTAATTTTTTTAATTTTTTTTCATATTTAACGTATCTAACTGCTCTTTCTAAATTATATGGTTCTTTAGCTAACAAAGCTTTTAACCCTTTATTTGTGTTTAGAATTTCAACGTCATCCTTAGTTAATTTAAATCGATTATTTTCCATCTTAATTTAGTTGTTTAGATGATCTATAATATCTCATTACAATATTTGGATCAGGCAGCAAAGTTGTTAAAGCTTCTTGTTTACCTTCATATTCAAATTGTGATAAAACATATCTAATACTCTCTAATCTTGCAATTTCTTTATCATTAGCTTTCACAGTTATCCAAGGACTATAACTTGTGTGTGTTTTGCTAAACATTTGTTCTCTATAGTATGTATATTTATCCCATAATTCTTGTCCTTTTTGGTCAACAGGGCTAAATTTCCAACGTTTTAAAGGTGTTGCTATACGAGCGTTAAATCTTGCTAATTGCTCTTCTTTAAGAATAGAAAACCAAAATTTAATTATAACAGTTCCATCTTCATATAACATATGCTCATATTCAGGGACTTGTGCCATAAATTTTTGATATTGATCCTCTGAGCAAAAACCCATAACAGGTTCAACAACAGCTCTATTATACCAGCTTCTATCAAAAAAAACAATTTCTCCTGGATTAGGTAATTTTCGAATGTAGCGTCTAAAATACCATTGTCCTCGCTCAACTTCTGTTGGTTTAGTTAATGCCACTACTCGCATTGAACGTGGATTTAAATGCTCTGTAAATCTACGTATAGTACCTCCTTTACCGGCAGCATCACGCCCTTCAAAAATTATAACAACGCGTTTTTTATTTTTTAATATCCAATGTTGTAGTTTCACTAATTCAATTTGCAAACGACGTAATTCTTCTTCATAAAATAATTTTTTATTTACTTTATTAATTGAGATATTCTTTTGCTTAATTATTTGTAAAAGCTCATTATTTGAAGATACTTTTTTTAAATCTTCAATGGTTAATTTTGGTATTTCTTTCATTATTAATCATCATTTTCTACAGTTATACACTGTGTAGGATTATTTGAGAGTTGCAATTTAGCGTCTGAAGGTGAAATATAAGGAATTCCTAATCCTAATCCTCTCAAAATAAATAATATTCCTATAATAACAACAAAAACAGGAATTGCCTTTTGAATTTTAACACGTATTTTTAAACTCACAAAATTACCAATTAACACTGCGGAAGTCATTAAAGGAACTGTTCCCAATCCAAATAAAATCATGTATAGAGCTCCTCCGAACGGATTTCCAGTTGAAATTGAACCAATTAAAGCCATATAAACCAAGCCACAAGGTAAAAATCCATTAAAAAAACCTATTAAAAATAATGCTTTATTTGATTTTTTTGTCAAATAAAATCCCAGTTTATGTTTTATTTTACTAATAATTTTATACAATGGTTTTGAAAAATTGTATTTGTTAAATATAGATATTGGAATAAACACCAAGCTAATCATTATAACACCTGCTAAAACAGATAAACGTTGCTGAAATCCTGCTAAATACAATCCTTTTCCAATAAAACCAAATATAATTCCAATGATTGCATAGCTTGATATTCTACCAATATGGTATAAAAATGTTTGAAAAATAAGTGATGATTTCGAATCTCTATTTACTGGTAAAATAAATGCAATTGGGCCACACATTCCAATACAATGAATGCCTCCAGCCAATCCCAAAAGAAGCCCTGTCCAAAGCATATTAATACATTATTTTATCTTTAAATAAATAAGCAATGTTATTTACAGTCCATTCAATTTTAACATTCCACCTTCCATCAACTAGCTTGTCATCAGAAATAAGTAGATCATTAGTTTTTAACTCAATAGGCAATAGAAAATCTATTTTATCATTAGATAATCTTTGAAAAGCTATAGTTCCTTTAATTTTTGAAGCTTCAAACTCTGAAGGAAAACGAATCAGCAAACCTAAATCTACCTTTTTTAAAATAAGATTTTGCTTTAGTTCAGCAGCATTATTTAATTTATCAATCTCTTGTTGATAATTTAATTCATCTTTGTAATAATCATCTGAAACCAAATGATGATCATAAGCTGGTATAAACGTAGCTTTATAAACAAATGATAATATAAAAATTACAAAAGCTATAATTGCAATAATAATACCTATTGGCCAACTTATTTTAAATTTCATTTAGTTAATTTTTAATGGTCCTGTAAAATTTGTTTTTGTTGTCTCTATCAATTTTCCGTTAGAGTAAATACCAATTTTTAATTTTTCTTTTGATGAATTTAGGTCTTTTTTGTTAATTTCTATAAATAATGTTCCTTCTTTTAGACCTTGTTTTTTGACAAATAAATTACCTCCTACCATATTTACTCTACCTTTATGAGAAATTAATTTCACTTCAACATTTTCGAAATTTTCAGTTGTTTTGTTAATTAATTTAATAGTGTACACATTTTTTATAGTCGTTTCAGTGCTTTGAAAAGTTTGTCCTGGCAATCTTAAAATTGTTGCATCAACGTCTGTTCTTAGAAATAACATTGTTAAAAAAACACCTAATAAAATAACTAATACTACCGAATATGCAATTAAACGTGCATTAAATTTAAATTTTTCTTTTTTTTCAATATCATCTTCTGATGCATAACGTATAAGTCCTCTTTCAAATCCAACTTTATCCATTATTTCATCACAAGCATCTATACAAGCAGTACAATTAATACATTCTAGTTGTGTTCCATTTCTAATATCTATTCCTGTTGGACAAACTTGGACGCACTGCTTACAATCTATACAATCGCCTATACCTAGATTTTCTCTATTTTCCTGTTTTCGCAAAGACTTACGACCATTTTTAGCTTCTCCCCGTACAAAATCATAGGCTACATTAATAGATTTATTATCTAATAACGCCCCTTGAAGTCTTCCATAAGGACAAACAATAATACAAACCTGCTCTCTAAACCATGCAAAAACAAAGTAAAAAACAACTGTAAACATCAAAAGTTTAACAAGTGTGCCTATATGTTGTTGTGGACCATCAAAAATATAACCTATAACATAATCTGAACCTATTAGATAAGATAAAAATACATTTGCAATAATAAATGAAATTAAAAAGAAAACAAACCATTTTAAAATTCTTTTTTTAATTTTTTCGGCATTCCATGACTGTTTATCTAATTTAATTTGTTTAGATCTATCGCCTTCAATTAAATATTCTACCTTTCTAAAAACCATTTCCATAAAAATGGTCTGTGGACACATCCAACCACAAAATATTCTACCAAAAACTACTGTAAATAGTATTATAAAAACAATACTCACGAGCATGGAAATCACCAATAAATAAAAATCTTGAGGCCAAAAAGGAAAACCAAAAATATTAAATTTTCTTCCTACAACATCAAATAGTAAAAATTGATTCCCTTTAATTTTAATAAATGGTGCCGAAATTAAGAAGGCCAAAAGTATCCAACTAACATACGTTCTATAGTTATAAAATCTTCCTTTTGGCTTTTTGGGAAATATAAAATTTCGTTTTCCACTTTCATCTATGGTACCTATAGAATCTCTAAATCTTTCTTTCTCTTCTTGTTTCATATTTAAATAAAATAAGGCTGTTTTTAATAATTTTAGTAGTTTGCAAATTTATGGTTAAATAAATATCCATATAGAAACAAATGTGACAAAAATTAAAAACAACCTAATTAAAATTAAAATCGATATAACAGAACCTAGAAAATTCTGTTTTATATTTTATTCTTTTGGCCAAATTATCTCACCCTGAGCTGCTTTTGGCGCTGCTGGTTGAGTACCTTGCATAGCTATAATATAACTAGCTAATTGTATTCTTTCATCTCTTGTAATTGTAGCTTCCCAAGCTATCATTCCTTTTCCTGGTCTTCCTCCCTTAGAAATGGTGTTAAAAATAGTTTTAACATCTCCTCCTAAAATCCAATGATTATCAGTTAAATTAGGCCCAATACTACCGCCTAAATCTGCTAAATGACAAGCAAAACAAGTTTTAGATGTAAATAATTCTTTTCCTTTTGCTATATTTTCATCATCTGTAAAAACAACAATATTAGCGTCATCAAATAATTCTGGGTTTGCAGCTTTATAAGCTTCTATATCTGCCTTACCTTCAGCTACCTCTATAGCAAATTCTTTAGATTGATTATAATCCTCAGGATTCATGAAAATTTGAATAATATAAAATATACTAATGGCAATAGTTATATAAAAACCATACAACCACCATGGTGGTAATACATTATCCAATTCTTTAATACCATCATAATCATGTTCTAACATGATATCTTCTTCTGTGCCTAATTCGTGAGCTTTGGTCATAGATTTCATAAATCTTTTCCAGGCCGATAATTTTTCTGAATTTTTATTCATGATTGTTTTCTTTATTATTAGTACCGTTATCTAAAGGCAATTGGCTTATTTCATCATATTTATTTTTAGGCATTTTTATAACAATAATAAACATTGTAACAAAAACTGTAAAAAATAGTACTAGTGAAATAATTGGATAGATCTCAATTCCGTCCATACCATCAAAACTATGCGATATAAATTTTAACATATAATTATTTTAAAGCTGTTTTACCTACTTTAATATCAGTACCTAAACGTTGAAGATAGGCAATTAAAGCTACAATTTCTTTATTCTGGATGTTACTATTTCCATAATTTTTCACGAATTCCGGATTTTGTCTCAAATTATTTTCAACTTCTTTTGCTTGTGTTAAAATACTTTGCTTAGCATTGCTAATTTCTTCAGCTGTATAAGGAACTCCTAATGTTACCATGGCTTTCATTTTTGCTTCAATATCAGATGCGTTTAAATCATTTTTAATAATCCATGAATATCGAGGCATAATTGAGCCTGGAGACGTTGAACGAGGATCAGACATATGATTAAAATGCCAATTATCGTTATATTTTCCACCTATTCTATGAATATCAGGTCCTGTTCTACGAGAGCCCCATAAGAAGGGGTGATCATAAACAAATTCCCCCGCTTTTGAATATTCTCCATAACGCTCTACTTCTGAGCGGAAAGGACGTATCATTTGTGAATGACAGTTATTACAACCTTCACGCATATAAATATCTCTTCCTTCTAATTCTAATGGAGTGTAAGGTTTAACACTTGTTATTGTTGGAATATTAGATTTTACTAAAATTAAAGGAACAATTTCAACCAATCCACCAATTAAAATTGCAACCGTAGTTAAAATTGTAAATAATACAGTTCTTCTTTCTAACCATGTGTGCCAACCTTCACCAGCAATTCTTTGCCCACTAATTTTTTTCAAAGGTACAGCCTCTGCCAATTCATCTTCAACAGTTGAACCTGCTTTAGCCGTTTTAATAACATTATATGCCAATAATAAAAAACCTGTTAAATATAAGGTGCCTCCAATAGCACGCATTGCATACATTGGCATAATTTTAGTAACTGTTTCAAGGAAATTACCATAAACTAAAGTTCCGTCAGGATTAAAATCTTTCCACATTAAAGCTTGTGTAAAACCTGCAACATACAATGGAATTGCATAAAATAAAATTCCTAATGTACCAATCCAAAAATGTGTATTTGCTAATTTTTTAGAATATAATGGTGTTTTCCATAGTTTTTCAGCTAACCAATAAACAATACCAGCAATCATAAATCCATTCCAAGCTAAAGCTCCAATATGAACGTGACCAATTATCCAATCTGTATAATGGCCAATTGCATTTACATTTTTAAACGATAACATAGGTCCCTCAAATGTTGCCATACCATAACCGGTAATTGCAACCACAAAGAACTTTAAGACTGGATTTTCACGAACTTTATCCCACGCTCCACGAAGCGTTAATAAACCGTTAATCATACCACCCCAAGATGGAAAAATTAGCATTATAGAGAATACAGTTCCTAAATTTTGTGCCCACTCTGGTAAAGCTGTATATAATAAATGGTGAGGACCAGCCCAAATGTATAAGAAAATTAAAGTCCAGAAATGAATAATAGACAACCTATAAGAATAAACAGGTCTGTTTGCTACTTTAGGAACAAAGTAATACATCAAACCTAATACTGGTGTAGTTAAGAAAAACGCTACCGCATTATGTCCGTACCACCACTGAACCATAGCATCTTGCACACCTGCATATACAGAATAACTTTTAAATGCAGTTACTGGTAATTCTAAATTATTAAATATATAAAGGACTGCAATTGTAACTAACGTAGCTATATAAAACCATATTGCTACATAAATATGTCGTTGTCTTCTTTTTAAAATTGTTCCAATCAAGTTAATTCCAAAAACAACCCATATTAGAACAACAGCTATATCAATTGGCCATTCTAATTCTGCATATTCTTTTGTTGAAGTAAAACCTAAGGGCAATGTAATTGCTGCAGCTACTATAATAGCTTGCCAACCCCAAAAATGCACTCTACTTAATACATCGTTAAACATTCTTGCCTTTAAGAGTCTTTGAGTCGAATAATAAATTCCCAAAAAGATACCATTACCTACAAAAGCAAAAATAACGGCATTGGTATGTAATGGTCTCAATCGCCCAAAACTTAACCACGAAATAGCATTGTCTGATCCTGCAAATTCTAATAATCCTGGGAATACAAAAAGTAAGGCTACCGTAAGCCCTACTAACATGCCTACAATTCCCCAAAGAATTGTAGCCCAAAGAAACATTTTTACGATTTTATTATCATAATAAAACTGTTCTTTTTCCATACTTGTTTGATTAATTATTAATTGATTAGTTATTGATTTATTATTTATCTTTATCTTTATCTTTATCTTTCTTTTTTTTCTTGGTAACTAATTCATCATCAAATAACATACGCACTGAAGGTGTGTAGGTATCTTCATATTGCCCAGATTTAACTGATTTAATAAATAAAATGAAAAATAAAACGGCTATAATAATACTAACGCCTATTGTTATGTAGACTACTTCCATTTTTTGTTACTGGTTATTTATTTTTACTTGTTCACAAAAATATATTTAAAATCATAAAAAAAAATGATATTTATCATTTAAAAAAAAAATTCAATCATTTATACAAACATACTAAAGTTTTTTTGAAATCCAATTTGTTAAAATTGTTACAAAAATCACAATTGTAATGGAGCTTAAAGGCATTAAAATTGCAGCAACAATAGGTGTTAATTGCCCTGTTAAAGCAAAATACATTCCAATAACATTATACAATAATGATAAAACAAAACTAGCTTTAATTATTACAATTGTTTTATTAGCTAATGCTAAAAATTTAGGCAATTTGTTAAAATATATTGCATCAAGTATTGCATCGCAAGCTGGAGAAAATACATTTACATCTTCTGAAATTGCAATTCCAACATTACTTTGTGCCAATGCACCAGCATCATTTAAACCATCTCCAATCATCATTACTTTACTACCTTTATTTTGTAGTGCTTTTATATATTCTAATTTACTTTCTGGTTTTTGATTGAATTGATATTGTATATTTTTAGGCAATAACTCTTGTAAATATTTCTTTTCACCATCATTATCACCAGAAAGAATTACCAAGTTATATTTTTTTGATAAATTTTCAAAAACCTGTTTTGTTCCTTCTCTATAATTGTTCTTAAAAATATAACTTCCTTTTAATTCATTATTAATTTTAATATAAATTGCTGTTTTATTTATACCAACGTTAGCTGTCTCAACGAAACTAGCTGAACCCAATTTTATTTCTTTATTGTTAATTGTAGCTATAATCCCTTTCCCTAATATTTCTTCAAAAGAAGTAAGACTTTCAATTGATGGTTCAACTTCAATATATTCATAAAGCAATCTACTTAATGGATGATTTGAGGCTCTTAAAACGCTTTTTATTATTGAAAGTTCTTTAGTAGAAAGTTTTTCACCTTTATAAAATAATTGGGTTTTATCATTCGATGTTATAGTTCCTGTTTTATCAAAAATAATAGTTTCAATTTTTGATATATTTTCAATAGTTTCGGCATTTTTTAAATAGAATTTCTTATACCCAAAAATTCGTAACATATTACCTATTGCAAAGGGAGCAGATAAGGCTAACGCACAAGGGCAAGCTATTATTAACACAGCTGTAACAACATTTATTGCCATTGATACATTAAAAAAATACCAGAATATGCCTGCTGAAATAGCAATAATTAATATAGCAATTGTAAAGTATTTACTAATGGTATCTGTTATATTTTTTATGGTAACATCGTTAGTTTTATTAAACACATCATTACTCCACAGTTGTGTTAAATAACTTTGTGAAATTGTATTAATTACTTCCATTTCAATGGCTCCAGCAGTTTGTTTACCACCAGCAAATAACTTATCTCCAGATTGTTTAATTACGGCTACCGATTCACCAGTTACAAAACTATAATCTATAGCTGCATTCCCATTAATTAAAATACCATCAACGGGAATTAATTCTTCATTTCTAATTAATAGTCTATTTCCTTTTATAACATCATTTACAGAAATACTTTTTTCAATACCATCAACAATTATAGTTACTGCAATTGGGAAATATGATTTATAATCACGTTCAAATGATAAAAAATTATATGTTTTTTGTTGAAAGAATTTACCTAATAACAAAAAAAGAATTAATCCTGATAAACTGTCAAAAAAACCTGAACCAATACCCAAAATAATTTCAACAGAACTTCTTATAAATAATACAGAAATTCCAAGCGCTATTGGAACATCAATATTTAAAATTTTATGTTTAATTCCTTTGTATGCTGAAATAAAATAATCTTTTGCTGAATAAAAAACTACTGGAACTGCCATAGTAAACATTAACCATCTAAACAAAGGTTTATATTTATCTAACCAAAACTCATTAACAGCAAAATATTCTGGAAATGATAGTAACATGATGTTTCCAAAAGCAAAAGCCGCTATAGAAACTTGATAAATTAAAGTTTTATCTACTTTATTCCTTTTGTTATCAGCATCCTCTAAACTTATATAAGGTTCATAACCAATGGATGTAATTAACTCTACAAGTTGCTTTAAATTAGTCTCTTTATTTTTAAATGTAATTCTAATCGTCTTCATTGGAAAATTCACCATTGAAGTTGAAACTCCATTATTTATTTTATTTAAATTTTCTAAAACCCATATACAAGAACTACAATGAATGCTAGGTATGTAAAATTCTACTACTGAAGTTTCATTATCATTAAACTCTAAGAGTTTTTCTATAATTTCTTCATTTTCTAAATAATTATATTTGCCTTGTATTTCTTTTGGAATTGTACCAGGGGAAGATTCCAAATCATAATAACAATTTAACTCATTGGTATTTAGTATTTCATAAACAGTTTTACAACCGTTACAACAAAAATCTTTTTCATTAAAATGAATTGGTTTTCTACCACAATCAGCTCCACAATGATAACAACTATTCAAATTCATGCTATTATTTAAGTTCTGCACAAAACTATTCATTTATTGATTCATTCGTATGACAAATATCATTTATTTTTGTACATTTACGCGCAATTACTACAAGTATTAAAATCAAATTTATGTCGAAATGTGGACAATGTATCATTAAAAGATTTAACGCTCTAAAAGCTTTAACTCAAGATGAGCTAGAAAAATTTTCAGACCATAAAACTTCACTTTTCATTAAAAAAGGTGAAAATTTAATGACTGAAGGAAATCCTATTAATGGCTTATATTGTATTAGAGATGGTAAAGGAAAATTAACAAAGCTTAGTACAAATGGCAAAGAACAAATTATAAAATTTGTAAAAGGTGGAGATATTTTAGGGCAACGTTCAATATTAAGTGATGAACCCGTAGGTTTAAACACTACTGCATTAGAAGATATGCATGTTTGCTTTATTCCTAAACAAGATATTATAGATACAATTAAAGAAAATGGCCAATTTTCTTTAACTATAATGAAGGTTATTTCTCATCAATTAAACCAAGCTAATACGCTAATATCTCAAATGGCTCAAAAACCAGTTAAAGAACGATTAGCTGAAACGTTACTCAGTTTAGAAGAAATTTTTGGCGTTGATAATGATGGTTGTATTGATGTTGTTTTAACTAGAGAAGAAATTGCAAATACAATTGGTACAGCCACAGAGTCTGCAATTAGATTGTTATCAAACTTAAAAAAAGATGGAGTAATTGATTTAGTTAATAAAAAGATAAAAATTGCAGATAAAAATGCACTTAAAAACATGTCTGCCGGATATTAATCCTGAATTTATAAACTAAAAAGGGCTTATAGAAAATCTATAAGCCCTTTTTAGTTAATTTTAAAATTAAATCTATTCCATCATTGTTGCAGCAATACGTTTATAAATGCCATTTTCAAGTTTTGAACGAATTGCAGAAAAAGCTTCAATAGTTAATTTCACATCTTCTAAATTATGACTTGTAGTTGGTATTAACCTTAAAATAATCATACCTTTTGGAATTACAGGATACACAACTATTGAACAAAATATTCCATAATTTTCTCTTAAGTCATTTACCATTGCCATAGCCTCTGGAATATCACCTTGTAAAAATACTGGTGTAACACATGTATTTGTTTCTCCAATATTAAATCCATTTTCTTTTAATCCATTTTGCAAAGCATTCACATTTTCCCAAAGTTTATTTTTTAACTCAGGCATGGTTCTAAGCATATCCAACCGTTTTAAAGCCCCTATTACCATTGGCATAGGTAATGATTTAGCAAACATTTGTGAACGCATATTGTATTGTAAATACTGAATAATATCTTTATCTGCTGCAAAAAAAGCACCTATCCCAGCCATAGATTTGGCAAATGTTGCAAAATAAACATCTATTTCATCTTGTACACCTTGCTCTGAGCCTGTTCCTCTACCATCTTTCCCTAAGGTTCCAAACCCATGTGCGTCATCTACTAACAATCGAAAGTTATACTTCTTTTTAAGAGCTATAATTTCTTTTAATTTACCTTGTTCACCGCGCATCCCAAAAACACCTTCTGAAATTACAAGAATTCCACCATCGGTATCTTCAGCATTTTTTGTAGCTCGTATTAAATTTTTTTCTAAACTTTCAATATTGTTATGTTGAAATGTAAAACGCTTTCCAGGATGCAATCTAACACCATCAATAATACAAGCATGTGCATCCATATCATATACTATAACATCATTTTTACTAACCAACGCATCTATTGCTGAGACCATTCCTTGATATCCAAAATTCACCAAGTAAGCAGCTTCCTTATTTTCAAATGCAGCCAATTCTTCTTCCAGTTTTTCATGAAATTTTGTATGCCCAGACATCATTCTTGCACCCATAGGATATGCCATCCCATATTCTGCAGCAGCTTCAGCATCTACTTTTCTAACTTCAGGGTGATTTGCCAATCCAAGATAATCGTTAATACTCCAAGTAATAACTTCTTTACCATTAAATTTCATTCTATTAGAAATTTCACCTTCTAATTTTGGAAAAACATAATAGCCTTCTGCTTGCTTAGCCCATTTCCCTAATGGACCTTTATCTTTCACTATTCTTTCAAATAAATCTTTCATTGTTTAATTATTTAGGGCAAAATATATTTTATAACTATCTCTTTTTAAGATTGCAAAGTACGGCATTTTTTTTATGCTATTCAAATGTTATTAATACAAAAAAAGAGGTTTAAAATTAATTTTAAACCTCTTTTTTATTAGTATTTATACATTACTTTATATATTCTACCTCAGTATGTGCTTGTTTTTGTGTATCAAAAAAACCTTGATCCTTCATCCAATCATCACTATATATTTTTTCCATATAACGAGATCCATGATCAGGTAATATTAATACCACTTTTGAGTTTTCATCAAAATAACCCTTTTCTGCATATTGCATAGCTGCTTGGACAACTGCACCACTAGTATATCCTGTAAATAAACCCTCTGTTAGTGCTAGTTCTCTAGCTCTATGTGCGGCTGCTTCATCAGTTACTTTTTCAAAAACATCAATAACATCAAAATTTGTTGCTGTAGGAATTAAGTTTTTCCCTAAACCTTCAATTCTATAAGGGTAAATTTCATTCTTATCAAATTCTTTTGTTTCATGAAACTTCTTTAAAATTGAACCAAATGCATCCACACCTAATGTTTTAATGTTTGGATTTTGTTCTTTTAAATATTTAGAAACTCCTGAAATTGTACCACCCGTACCACTTGCTGCTATAATATGTGTAACTTCTCCATTAGTTTGTTGCCAAATTTCAGGACCCGTTGAATGATAATGAGCATCAAGATTTAATTTGTTAAAATATTGATTTATATAAACTGAGTTTGCTGTTTCTTTATGTAATCTTTTAGCCACTTCATAATAGGATCGTGGATCATCAGCATCTACATTTGCAGGACAAACATATACTTTAGCTCCCATCGCTTTCAGCATATTTATTTTCCCAGCTGATGCTTTAGAATTAACAGCTAGTATGCACTTATATCCTTTAATAATACTAACTAATGCAATACTAAACCCTGTATTTCCAGAGGTTGTTTCAATAATTGTACTTCCTTCTTTTAGTATTCCTTTTCTTTCAGCGTCTTCAATTATATGCATAGCAATTCTATCTTTCATAGAATGTCCTGGATTAAATCCTTCGTACTTTACGTAAAAATTACCTGTAAGATTTTTAGTGATTTTATTTAACTTTATTAAAGGAGTGTTACCAATAAGGTCTAAAATGTTGTTGCTTATACCTGTATTTCGTGTCATTTTTATGAGTTTAATTCAATTATGAAATATTCAAAATGAACTATGAATAATAATAATCTATAACGTGCAAATTTAATAATTTTTTTTAATTTTTAATGTAACCTTCTAAATCTATTATAAAACTATAATCTCTGGCTACTTCTTTTAATGCATCAAATCTCCCTGAAGCCCCGCCGTGACCTGCTTCCATATTAGTATGCATTAATAAAATATTTTTATCTTTTTTTAATTCTCTTAGCTTAGAAATCCATTTTGCAGGCTCAAAGTACTGTACTTGAGAATCATTTAATCCTGTTGTAATTAACATATTTGGATAATTTTGTCTTAAAATGTTGTCATATGGCGAATACGATTTCATATAGTCATAATATTCTTTTTCATTGGGGTTTCCCCATTCATCATATTCTCCTGTTGTAAGCGGAAGACTTTCATCAAGCATGGTAGTTACAACATCTACAAAAGGAACAGAAGCTAAAATTCCATGGAACAAATCAGGATTCATATTAATAATAGCACCCATTAATAAACCACCTGCTGATCCTCCGCTAGCGTATAAATGATCTTTTGAAGTGAAATTTTTAGTTATTAAAAATTTTGCGCAATCAATAAAATCTGTGAACGTATTTTTTTTATTTAATAATTTGCCGTTTTCATACCATTTACGACCTAAATATTCACTTCCTCTTATGTGAGCTATTGCGTAAACAAAACCTCTATCTAACAAACTTAATCGCGTGGTGCTAAATCCTGCATCAATAGTAATACCATACGAGCCATAACCATATAAAAGTAATGGGGTGTCTTTTGATAATTTTGTGTTTTTATGATAAACAATAGATATCGGTAATTGAGTCCCGTCAATTGCTGATGCCCATAAACGTTCACTTATATAATTTTTCTTATCAAACTTCCCTCCTAAAACTTGTTGTTCTTTTTTTATTTCTTTTACTTTGGTATCTACATTAAAATCTATCACAGAACTTGGTGTTGTCATAGAATTGTATCCATAACGTATTACATTTGTATCAAACTCTGGGTTGTAATAAACACCTGCCGAATACGTTTCTTCTTCAAAAGGAAGATAATAATCTTCAGAATTATTCCAAAATATAATTCTAATTTTATTCAATCCGTTAGTCCGTTCTTCAACAACTAAAAAATCTTTAAAAATTGAAATATCTTCCAATAAAACATCCTCTCTATGTGAAATTACATCAATCCAATTTTCTTTTAAGGTCTTCTCTTCAGAAGTTTTCATTAATTTAAAATTAATGGCTTTGTCTTTGTTTGTATGTATGTAGAAATGATTATTATAATGTGCTATGCTATATTCCAAATCCCGTTCTCTTGGCTGAAATACTCTAAACTCACCCGTTGGATTATCAGCTTCTAAAATACGATACTCGGTAGACACTGTGCTGCTTGAACCTATAATTATATATTTTTCAGATTTGGTTCTATAAACATAAGTACTAAATGCCTCCTCCTCTTCAAAAAATACTTCAAAATCTTTTGATGGATCCGTTCCTAAAACGTGTCTAAATACTTTTTCACTTCTTAAAGTAATTGGATTCTTTTGTGTGTAAAAAATAGTTTTGTTATCACTTGCCCAAGATGCACTTCCTGTTGTGTTTTCAATTATTTCAGGATAAATTTCTCCTGTAGTTAAATTTTTAAACTGCAACGTATATATTCTTCTACTTACTGTATCAATACCAAAAGAAACTAAATTATTATTTGGACTAACAGACAAACCTGAAAGTTTAAAGTAATTATATCCTTGGGCCAATTTATTAACATCAAATAAAATTTCTTCTTTAGCTTTTAAAGAACCATTTTTTCGAGCATAAATTGGATATTGGCTTCCTATTTCAAATCTTGTAATATAATAGTAGTTATTTTTTTTATAGGGTACGGACTCGTCATCTTCTTTAATGCGAGATTTCATTTCTTGAAATAAATTATCTTGAAATTGTTTTGTATGAGCTGTTTTTGCATCATAATATGCATTTTCCTCATTTAAATAAGCAATAACTTTTGGATTTTCTTTATCATTTAACCAATAGTAATTATCAATTCTAACATCATTATGAATTTCTAATTTCTTCTCAATCTCTTCAGCCTTTGGCACCTTGATTATATTATCTATCATTTTTATTAATTTCTGAGCGGCAAAAATAGGTTATTTACTTTTAAATTTATTTTTATTGGTTGAAGACTTCATTTTAATGTTACATTAATACAACTTTACAACTTTTACATTTAAATTTAAAACAAACTCTTATTCCTTAAAAAATTCTTCTTTAAATCCAATTAAATATACTTTTTCCTGTGCGCGAGTTACAGCTGTATACAACCAACGTAAATAGTCAATATTTTGACCTTCAGGTAAATATGGTTGTTCTATAAATACAGTTTTCCATTGCCCACCTTGCGATTTATGACACGTTACAGCATATGAGAACTTCACTTGCAACGCATTAAAATATTTACTCTTTTTAACTGCTAGCAACTGCTTGTATTTAGAGCTTTCATGGGCAAAATCTTTACCAACTTCTTGATATAATTTATTAGATTCTTCATATGAAAGCGAAGGTGTTTCAGAAGAAAGTGTGTCTAATAATAATACCGTTTCAAATGGTTTTTGATTTGGGTAATCTATCATTCTTAGTTTAACTTCCGCAAATCTAAATCCATAAAGTTCCTTAATATTAAAAATTTCTAATAGTTCACAAATATCTCCATTGGCAATGAAACCAGCTTCACTATCATCTTTTAACCAGAAATAATTATTTTTAACAACCATTACAAAATCTCCCGTAGAAATTTCATTTTCTTGTCCTCTAATTTTACTTCTAATTTGTTGATTGTATTGATTTGCACGTTTATTTGAACGAACTATAAAAGCGGTGTCTTCTACTCCAATATTATCATAAGCAGTATTTATAGCATCTTCAATATCATAACCATCAATCAATCTAATTAAATCTGGAAAACCCAATTGAAATTGAAAATTACAAAAACCGTTATTCGCTAAGATTAAACGTAGTTCCGTAGCGTTTATCAAAATTCCCGAATTTTCATGCTGACGCATTACTTCATTCAATTCAATTTCGGTAACATCTTTATTATAGTTTAATGAAAGTTTTTTGGCATCTAAAGCTGGACTAATATCTAATTTAACTGGCGGTAACTGTGCAGTATCACCAATTAAAATTAATTTGCAATGTGCTCCAGAATAAACATAGGAGATTAAATCATCTAATAAAGACCCATTTTCAAATAGTTTTGAACCTGGTTGTGAATCTGGAATCATAGAGGCTTCATCAACAATGAACAATGTATTTGTATGTTTATTTATTTGCAACGTAAAATCTACACCTCCTGCTTTATTCTTTTTAGGAAAATATATTTTTTTATGAATTGTAAACGCCTTTCTATTTGAATATCCAGAAATAACTTTCGCGGCTCTACCTGTTGGTGCTAACAGTACAGCTTTTTTACCAACTTTCCATAAATTATTTACAACAGTACTAATTGTAGTTGTTTTTCCAGTTCCTGCATAACCCTTCATTAAAAAAAGCGCCTCTTTATTTGTATCAAAAACAAACTCTGACAACTTAACTAATAATTCATTTTGTGAAGTTGTGGGTTCAAAAGGAAACTTTTCAATAATATCTTGATAAAATTCTGGTGCATTTTTTGTCATATTTCAAATAAAATTCAAATATACAAATTGATTTATGCCGAAAAATTTTTCTCATTAAAAAAAATTTGTAGATTTGCGTACACACATAAAATTTAAATACAAATGATGACATTTTTGATTATAATTGCTGGTATTGTAGTTACTGGTTTTTTAGCTTATGCAATTGTTAATTTTATTCCAAGAAAACTTCATTGGATAATTTCTGTAGTACTAATTGCTTTGGCAGCATTGTTAATATTCAAAATTAATTTTGAAATTCAAAAGCCTGTTCAATTTAACAAAGAGAAAAAAGTAAGATATGCTGCAGTAATTAAGAATATGAAAATTCTTCGTGATGCTGAAATTGCTCATAAAAAGGTAACTGGGAAATATACTACAAATGGTGAAGGGTTAATTCAATTTATTGACACTGCTAAATTTGCATTAACACAAACTAGAAATGTTGCTAAAACAATTCATGTTGGTGGTGGAATTACTAAAGAAATTGAAGAAAGAGTTGTTGATACTATTGGGCATGAGGATGTTAAAAATCAATTTTCTGGATTAGATTATAAAAATATGCTTACCATTCCGGGTACAAATCAGAAATTTAAAATTGAAGTTGGGGAAATTGAAAAAATAGCTGGTTTATTTGCACCAGTATTTGAAATAAAAGTTGACAAAGCTTTAATTTTAAAAGGAATGGACTATAACCTAATTAAACAAGAAAAAGAAGCATTCGGAGGTGAAGAAGTTAGAGGTGAATACTTAAGAGTTGGTTCTTTAGGTGAAGTAAGCGAAGACGGTAACTGGCCACCATTTTATGATAAAAGAGATAAAAAAGATAACGAATAATAACGTAGATTTTTTAAATCTACAAGAAAATCATATATCCATCCAACTAAGTTTGGATGGATTTTCTTTTTGTATTTATAATAAAATACAAGAAGAAATAGGTGTTTTTGCAGTATACGAGTTTAAAAATGATTCAAATTCACCATATAAACATCTAGAACAAGTTAAACAATTATATCAAAAAGAAATTTTACTTCATGTAAAATATGAATCTGTTAGTGTTTCGCATTTTAATAATTTAGTTACACAAGTTCCTAAAGCCTTTTTCAATAAAAGTAATTTAAAAGATTACCTACAACACACAATTAAAGTACTTGATAATGATTATGTTACTTATGATGAAATTTGGAATTCAGAAATTATAAATGTTTACATTCCATTCATAAATATTAATAATTTTTTATTAGATATATATGGAACCTTTTTATACAAACACTCTTCTACAATACTTATTGAAAAACTATTAAATAATTATAAAAATTCAGAAGGTGATTTTTGCTTTGTAAATGTTTTTAATACAACTTTTGAAATAGTTGTACTAAAAAATAAGAAATTTGAATTGTTTAACTCCTTTAGTTTTGTTACAAAAGAAGATTTTATATATTATATACTTTTTACTGCTGAACAGCTAAATTTAAATCCTGAAGAGTTTAAATTAGTACTTTTAGGTGCTATTGAAAAAGAATCTGAGTTGTATAACATTTTATATCAATATATAAGAAATATAACATTTTATGAACCAATTGCTTTTTCACCAATATTGAACGGTATTTCTTCTCACGCTAACTTCACCTTGCTAAATCAACTATAATTAATGCGTATTATTTCAGGAAAACATAAAAGTAAACGATTACAAGCACCAAAAAACTTACCTGTAAGGCCAACAACAGATATGGCTAAAGAAGCTTTGTTTAATATTCTTAATAACTCCTATTATTTTAATGACATATCAGTACTAGATTTATTCTCTGGAACAGGTAATATAAGTTTTGAATTTGGGTCAAGAGGAACTGAAAACATTACAGCAGTTGACGCACATTTTGGTTGCATAAAATTTATAAATGAAACTTCTAAGGAATTAGATTTAACTATTCATACCCTAAAAAGTGATGTATTTAAATATTTAAATAAAGCAACTGGTAAATTTGATGTCATTTTTGCAGATCCACCTTATGAATTTGAACTTGAATTATTTGAGAAAATTGTTGATTTGGTTTTTGACAAAAATTTATTAAATGATGAAGGTACCTTAATTGTTGAACACTCTAAACAAACTGATTTATCAAAGCATCTATATTTTAGTTATTCAAAAAAATATGGAGGAAATATGTTTAGTTTTTTCGAAAAATAAAATGAGGTCTAAAACAACGCTTCAATTATTTGTTTTTCGGTAATCCCTTCAGCTTCAGCTTTGTAATTTTTAACAATTCTATGCTTTAATATTGAGTATGCAACAGCCTGTACATCTTCTATATCAGGTGAATATTTTCCATGAACAGCTGCATTTGCTTTTGCTCCTAAAATTAAATTTTGTGAAGCTCGTGGACCTGCTCCCCAATCTATATAATTATTTACAATCTCAGGTGAATTATCGGTATTAGGCCTCGTTTTAGAAACCAATGTTACAGCATATTCTATTACATTATCTGGAACAGGAATTCTTCTTATTAAATGTTGAAACTTATTAATTTCCTCATCAGAAAGTAATGCATTAATAATGGGTTTTACATCATTAGTTGTGCTTTTTACCACATCAACTTCTTCTTGAAAACTAGGATATTCTAAATTTATTGAAAACATAAACCGATCTAACTGAGCTTCTGGTAAAGGATACGTTCCCTCCTGCTCAATTGGATTTTGGGTAGCTAATACAAAAAATGGTTTTGCTAAATTATAATGATGTCCAGCAACAGTTACTGTACGTTCTTGCATTGCTTCTAAAAGTGCCGCCTGCGTTTTTGGTGGAGTTCTATTTATTTCATCTGCTAAAATAATATTGCTAAAAATTGGACCTTTTATGAATTTAAAATGGCTGGCTTCATCTAAAATTTCACTCCCCAAAATATCTGAAGGCATTAAATCTGGCGTAAACTGAATGCGTTTAAAATCTAAACCTAAAGTTTTAGCAATTGTATGTACTATTAAGGTTTTTGCTAAACCAGGAACACCTATTAAAAGTGAATGACCTCCACTTAAAATTGAAAGTAATATATGATCTACTGCTTCATTTTGCCCTATAATTACTTTTCCTATTTCTAGCTTTAAAGCTTTATGTTTTACAACGAGTTCTTTTAATGCAGCAACATCAGACATATTAATCTTTTTTCCAATTATTTTTAAATTCACATTTTTTAAAATCCTTGTTTATTTTAATGTAAGTATCTTTAATTTTATCTTTTGCCCATTTATCAACAGTTTCTTCTTGCTTTTTTTGTAATGTTAATTGTTGTATTTTTTCATAATCTTGTGTAAAACTAGCAGTATGTGCTTCTTCTTTACTCTTTAACAAAATTATTTTATGCATTTTTTCACCTCCTCTTATCTCATCATAATAGGTTTCAGTAATTTCTCCTGCTTTTAAATTACTAACGCGTCCATATAAAGTTGGATCCATACGAGTTAAATTAAAACGTGTATCGTTGGTTTGTGGGTTTAAAATTAATCCTTTATTATTTTTTGTCTCTTTATCATCTGAATATTTTAATACTGCATCTTCAAAAGTAATTTCTCCGCTAAGTATTTGCTCACGAATTTTAGACAATTCATCTTTTGAAGCCTGTAATTCAACTTCGCTAATTTTTGGTTGTATTAAAATATGACGAACATCACGTTCTTGTCCTTTAATTTTCTCTACTTGAATAATGTGATAACCAAAGCCTGATTCAAATGGTTCCGAAACTTCACCTTCATCTAAACTAAATGCAACTTCTTTAAATTCCTTAATAAAACCACTTTCCCGCGTAATTGTATATTTTCCACCAGCACCAGGGCCATTTCCAGAAACAGCTGGATCATCTGAATTTATGATTGCCTTTAATCTGAAACTATAACCATCTTCTATTTCCTTCCTAATTGCGTTTAATTTCACAATTACACGATTAATCTCTTCTTCAGAAGGTTTAACATATTTTACAATTTGAGCCAATTCAATTTCAGCACTAAATTCGGGTAAACTATTTTCTTTTTTAAGATTGTTATAATAGGTTCTAACCTCTTCAGGAGTAACATCCACCTTTTCGGTAATACTTTCTCTTTCTTTTCGTATTAAAATCTGTTCCTTTTGAATATCAAATAATTCTTTTCTTAAATCTTCTTCATCATTAAAACCATACATTTCAACCACTTTTTCTATAGTACCCAATTGTTGGGTGAAATAGGCTATATTACGTTCAACTTCGCCATTAATTTCAACATCTGTAGCTACAATACTATCAACTACCGCATGATGAGCAATTAATTTTTGAATCATAAGTTCTTCTAACATTTCACAATCTGTAATGTCTACTTTACCTTCAACACGTTGTTGCAATTCCTTTTTAAATTTATCAATATCAGAATCTAACACTATATTTTTACCCACAACTACAGCAACACCGTCTACTTTTATTTTTTCAAACTTATTAGTATCAACGCTTAAACTATCCTGTGCATTCATTCCTATAACAAATAACAGAAATGTTATTCCAATAATATTTTTTTTCATTTTAGTAAATTTCAATTTGTTGTTTTTTAGTCGCATCATCAATTAATGTTTCTTCAATATTTCTTAATAATAATAATTTTCTTTGATGTAAAATCATCTGTTTAATAGTTGGTGTTATATAGCTTTTTGGAGCTAATTCATTCCTGTTTAACACCTGTTTAATAGTCACCAAATATAAGCTTAATGAATCTTCTTTTTGAATAAAGTTGTCTTTTTTTAACAACTGATTTTTGTCTTCATTATTAAATACTGGTATTTTATCAAGTAGATCACTAAATTTAATCCAAATTGAATCATTTAAGTGATAAGATTTCAAGGATAGCTCTTTAGAATTTAAGCTGTCTAAATCTTCTTTCTTTGATGAAGTAAAAAGTTTGATAAGCTCTTTTTTGTTCAAAACATCTTTACCTATTTTAATGTATTTAAGCTTCACTAATTCTTCATTTAATTTAAAGTTTTGATTGTTCTCTTTATAAAATTTATCAATATCATCTTCCGTAATTTCAGTATTTAAATATTGTTTAACGGCAGCTTCTTTATATGAATTTATAAATAAATCTTCTCTATATTTTTTAACAAGTTCCTCAAATTTTTTAGTTTTATTTTCTAAATTTATTTGAGCTTTAGATAATAGTAGGTGTTGTTTAATCCAATTATTAATATAATTATTAGCTATTAAAATACTGTCTTGAGTTGAAATATCTTTGGTAAAAATATTTTTTAACTCATCCTTATATAAATACACATTATTAACACGTGCAACAGGTTGACGAGTATCGTTTTTAATTGTAAAGTAATTACAAGATTGTAAACTAATAATAGCTACTAAATAAATATATAAGTGCTTCATTTATAAATTATATTTTTAACTTTTTTAATCTCTTTTTTTCCGAACTATTTATTTTTACTGTATACTTATCTCTAAGCTGTTTTGAAAATAGTGTTTCTAAATAATTCTGATAATCTGAAATAACTTCACCTTTTATATTTTTTAGCTCATTTGATTTATATTTTTTTGAATTTGAGTTAAAATAATTTTGTAAACCTATACTATCTTTTGCTTTTTCCCAAACTTCCTTTTCCAACAAATCAAAAAGTAATAAACCTTCATGAAACTCTTTATAAGTTGTTGCAAATTCAGGATTAGAATATTCTATATTTTCTTTGTAATATTCTAAAACTTCTTTTTCTTTAAAAGCTATAAAAGCTTCATTTAAAGGCATATTTACAACAGTTTTTAAGTACGTTATAAATTTATTTTGAAGAATATTTTTATTGTTAATTGATATTAAATTTTGTTGAAAATTTTCAGAATTATTTTTCCAATCTTCTGTAAAAAATTGCTGAAGTGCAGCTTCATTAACTGTAATAGTATATTGATGAAGCAATTTATTAATAACAGCTTTACTAATTAAATTTGAACGTTCATCTTTTTCAACTTCTTGTTTTAATTTTGCCCTCATCTTCTCAAGGCTTTCAATAGGATATTTTTTAATTAATTTTACAATATGCCATCCAAATTGAGTTTTAAATGGCTTAGAAATATCTCCCTCGTTTTTTAAGGAAAATGAAACTTTTGAAAAATCTTCAATCATTGCTCCTGAACCAAATTTAGCTAGTTTTCCACCTTTCATACCACTTGCTCTATCTTCAGAAATTTTTTTAGCTAATTCATAAAAATCTGATTTATTAGTAAGAAGCACATTGTAAACTGAATCAATTTTTCTTTTAGCTTCTAAATTATCATTTTTAAACATGATATGAGCAACTTCAACTTCGCCTACAGATTCTCTTATGGCATTTACTTTTAAAATATGAAATCCAAACTTGGTTCTAAATGGTATTGAAACTTCATTTACAGGGGTTTTATACGCCATATTTTCAAACGGATATACCATTTGTAATGCTGTAAAATACCCAATACTTCCTCCATTTTGCTCAACGGTAGGGTCTTTAGAATATTTTTTTGCTATTTCAGCAAAATCATTACCTTCTAAAATTAAATTTCTAGCTTCAATTAAAGCATTATAAGCCAATAAAGTATCTTTTGGTGAAGCTTCAGGTTTTAAAAAAATAAGAATATGGCTAACATTAACTTCTTTTTTTAACCTATCATAAGCTTCTTTAATAAGCTTATTTGTTACTTCTTTATCTTTTAAATAAGGTAAAACTAAATTATTTTTATATTGTTTTAATTCATTTTTAAATTTCTGAAGCGTATCTAATCCTATAGATTTACCCTTTTTTACTTTTAATTTATAATCTATAAACAATTTTAAATAACTATCTAAATCAGATTTTGAATCAGTTACTAACTGCAAATTCTTTTTATAAACTGTTAAAAACTCTTGAGAATAGTAGGGTTCACCATCAATTGTAAATAAAATATTTTGATTTTCCTGTGAAAAAACTTCAAAACCAATAAAAAATAATGTTAAAAATAAATACTTAAACTTCATAAAATAATAATTTTTCTTCAAAAATAACAAAAGTGTGAATATGAATCTAATTCTAAAACGCTGCAAGATATTTTTTATTTTTTGACAACGATGTTAAAGGAATCACAAAGAAATAATACCTTCAACCTTTTCCGCTTCCATATATTTCAGAATAATATCATCTGCTTTTTTCATCACTACAAGTACTGATAAACTTACAAATTTTCCGGTTTTAGAAGATGTTTTAGTGATAACAGCACCTGTAAAATCGAAAATATCTTCAACTTGTTTAATTTTTTCTTCTGATGCTGGGACAATAAATTTAAAAAGATATTTTGCTGGAAATGCAGTGTCTTTTTTAAGTTTTTTCTTTAATTTTTTATAAAACTGTTCTCTTTTATCCATTTTCTTTTAAAATAAGGTATCAAATTTTATACTGTATACTATTGTTAATATTTAACTGACAAAATTACATGAATATTTTCAGTATAATTTAATGAATAACTTAATTTTGTAATATGCAACAAAAAATAGTAATCACTGGTGGACCAGGTACAGGAAAATCTACCATTATTGAAGAATTAATAAATCGCAATTTTACGTGTATGAAAGAAATCTCAAGAGAGGTTACTTTAAATGCGAGAAAAAATGGTACAGAACAATTATTCATAACAAAACCGCTGTTATTTAGTGAACTATTATTAGAAGGACGTGTAAACCAATATGTTGAAGCTGAAACAAAAAATGCTAATCTTATTTTTTTTGATAGAGGAATTCCTGATGTTCATGCCTATATGAATTATATTAGTATTGATTATCCTAAAACGTATCTTACCAAAAGTAATTTGTATAGATACAATTACATATTTTTAATGCCTCCTTGGGAAGAAATTTATATTTCTGATAATGAACGTTATGAAAATTTTGAACAAGCTTTAGCTATTCATAATCACTTAGAGCGTACTTATAAAGAATTAAACTATAAAATAATTGAAGTGCCAACAGGAACCATTGAAGCCAGAACAAACTTTATATTAGATCATATAAAATAATGAAAACACCTCTTGAAATATTAAAAAAATATTGGAACTTCTCTGAATTCAGAGAGCCACAAGAGGAGATTATTGAAGCTACTGTAAATGGAACAAATACTATTATTTTATTACCTACTGGAGGAGGAAAATCATTATGCTATCAAATTCCAACTTTAATTTCAGACGGAATTTGTATTGTTATTTCACCACTTATTGCTCTTATTCAAGACCAAGTTAATAGCTTAAAAGAAAAAAACATAAAGGCAATAGCTTTAACTTCTCAGCTAAGTCAAGATGATATCATATTAGCTTTTGACAATTTACAGTTTGGCGATTTTAAATTTTTATATCTTTCACCCGAAAAATTACAATCTCCTTTTATTCAAGAAAAGATTAAGCAATTAAATGTTGCTATTATTGCTATTGATGAAGCGCATTGTATTTCAGAATGGGGACACGATTTTAGACCTTCCTATTTACAGTTGAAAATATTAAGAGAATTACAACCCAAAGCTACTTTTATGGCTTTAACAGCAACGGCTACACAAAAAGTTTTAGAAGATATTCAACAAAACTTAGAAATAAAAGAAGCTATAATTTTTAAAAAATCTTTTCAACGAAGTAATTTAAATTATCATGTGATTACTACTGAAGATATATATGGGAAATTGCTTCAAATTATTCGTAAAATAGACGCTTCAATAATTATTTATACCAATACTAGAAAACAAACGAAAGAGATCTCTAAATTTTTAACAAAAAACAATTTCAAAAGTAGTTACTACAACGGTGGACTTTCAACTCAAGAAAAAAATAATTCTTTTACTAGTTGGATGCAAAATGAAACACCAATTATGGTTGCTACAAATGCGTTTGGAATGGGAATTGATAAACCCGATGTTAGCGCAGTAATTCACATAAATACACCAAATAGTTTAGAAAATTTTATTCAAGAAGCAGGGAGAGCTGGGAGAGATGGTAAAACAGCTTATTCTATAATTTTAACCAATAAATCGAATCTTTTTGATGCTACAAATAAGTTTAAAATTAATATGGCTTCAACCAAAGTCGTAAAAACTGTTTACAACCATTTAAATCAATATTATAATATCACTTTAGGTGAATTACCAACACAATTATTTGATTTTTCAATCCAAGAATTTTGTCATACTTATCATCTAAAACTATTACAAACATACAATGCTATTAAAACTTTAGAACGTGAAAACATTGTAAGTTTAGATGAAAATTACAGTAAAAAATCTACCCTTAAATTTTTAATAAGCAACACTCAAATTTTTGATTATTTAAACAATCAGCCATCAAAAAGTGAGTTAATACAATTAATATTAAGAAGTTATGGCGGTATTTTTGATCATTATACCATAATTAATGAGTTTTCACTTTCCAAAAAATTAAATTGTACAAAAAAAGAAGTTGTTAAACATTTAAATGATTTGCATTCAAATGGTATTGTAAACTATTCTTATGAAAATACCACTTCAAAGTTATTGTTTTTAGTTACAAGAGATGATAATTACACTATTAACAATATTTCAAAAAATATTGAACAACAAAATAGTTTAAAGCATGAAAAATTAGAAGCCGTTATTTCATACATTCAAAATAATAAAACATGCAGAAATATTCAGCTACTCTCCTATTTTAATGAAACTACTACAGATAATTGCGGTAATTGTGACGTTTGTAAAGCTAAAATTAAACCTAAAAATTCTTTAGAAACTATTTCAAACCATATTATTAATTTATTAGATAAAAAACAGCTCACATCACAAGAAATAACAACACTCTTAAATTATTCAGAAAGTGAAATTTTAAATTCATTAAAAATACTTTTAGAAAAAAATAAAATAGTAATAACTTCGCAAAATAAATTTAAACGTAACTTTTAATGAGAGATTTAAGAATTGTATTTATGGGAACCCCAGATTTTGCTGTTGCAATTTTAGATGCACTTGTAAAAGCAAAATTAAATGTAGTTGGTGTAATTACAGCTCCTGACAAACCAGCTGGAAGAGGTCAAAAAATAGCCGAATCTGCAGTCAAAAAATATGCTTTAGAACACAACCTAACAATTTTACAACCTACAAATTTAAAAAGTGAAGAATTCACAAAGGAATTAGAGACCTTAAAAGCTAATTTACAAATAGTTGTAGCATTTAGAATGTTACCAAAAGTAGTTTGGCAACTACCAAACTATGGCACCTTTAATTTACACGCATCATTATTACCAAATTACAGAGGAGCTGCACCAATAAATTGGGCAATAATAAATGGTGAAACAAAAACAGGCGTTACCACATTTTTTATTGATGAAAAAATTGACACCGGAAACATTATTTTACAAGAAGACGTTGAAATAAGTAAAAATGAAACTGTTGGTGAATTACATGATAAACTAATGCTTATTGGAAGTAAGTTAGTAGTTGAAACTGTTAAACAGATTGAACAAAATAATGTTAAAATAGTTAAGCAACCCGAAATTGATGAGAAACCTGCTCCAAAAATATACAGTGAAACATGTAAAATAAATTGGAATGACTCTTTAAATAATATTTATAATTTAATAAGAGGTTTAAATCCATACCCTGCAGCTTGGACAACTTTAATAAACAATAATAAAGAAATTAAAGTTAAAATTTATGATGTTAAAATAGAAAATATAGCACACAACTATAAAATTGGAACACTAGTTACTTCAAAACAAGAAATTAAAGTTGCTGTTACAAATGGTTTTCTTATTATTAACAGTTTACAATTAGCTGGTAAACGAAAAATGGAAAGTAAAAGTTTGTTAAATGGATTTACATTTTCAGAAAATTCAATAATGCAATAAACCTATATTTTAAAGGGTTTATAGCTTTTTTCAATAAATAGCATTAAGGTTATTAACATTTAATACCATTTATTAACAAAAATACCATTTTTTTGTCCAAAAACTTGCACAAACCCTTATTCCGTATAACTTTGTTAAGCTATTAATAGCGAAATATGTTTAACCAATTAATTTAAAATTTAAGTTATGAACAAATCAGATTTAATTGATGCAATGGCAGCTGATGCTGGTATCACAAAAGCAGCAGCGAAAGCAGCATTAGAATCATTAACAGACAATGTAACTAAAACTCTAAAAGGAGGAGGAAAAGTAGCATTAGTTGGATGGGGAACTTGGTCTACTTCTGCAAGAGCAGCAAGAAGTGGTAGAAACCCTCAAACTGGAAAAACTATCCAAATTGCAGCTAAAACTGTTGTTAAATTTAAAGCAGGAGCTGGACTTAGCGATGCTGTAAACTAACATATAAGAAATATTTCTTATTTTAAAAACTCTCTAAATTTTTTAGAGAGTTTTTTTTTATTCAAAATTTTTGCTATATTTAAATCATACAATTTTACAATGATAGAACTAAACCCTTCTAAAGGCAAATTATTGGTTTCAGAACCATCTATATTAAATGACAAATCATTTAATAGATCTGTAATTTACTTATCTGAACATAATAATGTTGATGGCTGCATTGGTTTTATTATAAACAAACCAACTGAATTTATTTTAAATGATTTAATTCATGAAATTAAATGCGATTTTAAAATATATAATGGCGGTCCTGTTGAACAAGAAAATTTATATTTTATTCATAAACTACCAAATTTAATTCCAAACAGCATTGAAATAGATAAAGACATTTATTGGGGTGGTGATTTTGATATTTTAACAAATTTATTAAATAATAACACTATAGAACCAACCGACATACGTTTTTTCTTAGGTTATTCTGGTTGGTCTGTATCACAATTAAAAGAAGAATTAAAAGAATCTACTTGGACAGTAGTTGAAAATAAGTACAAGAATATATTAGAAGTTGAAAGTGTTGATATTTGGAAAAATCAATTATTAGAGTTTGGTGGCGAATATCAAATTTGGGCTAATGCACCAAAAAACCCTAATTTAAACTAGCTTATTAAACTCAAAAGTTAATTCTTCTGAAACGTCAGTTTTGAATACTGTTTTTTTATAAACTAAAACTGGCTGTATTCCAATAATAACATTTGAAATAAAAATTTCATCAGCTTTTTGCAAATCAAAAGGCGAAATTACAGCTTCTTCTAATGTGTATTTTTCAATTTTTGATATAATTTCAATTATTTTTTTTCTTGCAATCCCTTTTATACAACCTTCACTTGTTGGAGGTGTTTTAATCAAATTCCCATTTACAACAAATATATTTCCATTGATAGCTTCAACTACTTGCTTTTTTTCATTTACCAAAATACAATTATCAAACTCATTTTCAGAGGCATAAATACTTGCTAAAACATTCGTTATTTTTTGAGTAGTCTTTATTGTTGATAACAATCCTGAGTAGATATAATAATCTTTAAATATATCAATTGTATAATTTTCTTTAATTACTGAATTGAGTTCAGAAGCTTCAATTAAATAATCAATTTTATTTGTTAATGGTTTATATAAACCACCATCTTTTCTGAAAACGGTAAATCGAGTTCTAGCATTCTTCAAATTATTTTGCTCAGCAGTTTTAAGTAACTCACTCTCGAAGAATTCTAGTGTGAAATTAACTGGGATTTCCATTCGAAGCATTCGCATAGAAGCCATTAATCTAAAATAATGATCTTCAACAAAGTAAACCTTTAAATTTTTAATTTTTATAGTCTCAAATAAACCATCTCCATATTTAAAAGCTCTATTATTTGAATTTAAAATTTCAGCTGATTTGTTATATAGTGTACCGTTTAAATTAATCATTTTTAAATTTTAGATGACAAATTTACATAAAAAAAATCTTGAAAAAATTCAAGATTTATATTAGTATAAAATTAATCTAATTATGCTCCTATGGTATGTTTTAGCTCATCAATCTGATTTTCCCAAAACATTTTAGCTTCATCAACTTCATCTTCTTCAGCAAAATCTGTAATAATTAATGAAACATCTTTCGTAATTTCATCAACTTCAATTCTAAATTCAAAGTAAATTTTGTTCTCACCATCTTCAAGCCATTTAAATTTTATTTTTTCTCCTGGTCTTTCTTGAAGCACTTTTGCTTTTTCTTCAGATCCATCCCATATGAATGTATATATCTCACCACGAGAATTTACATTATCTGCAAACCATTCAGAAAGTCCTGATGGTGTACCAAAATATTGGTAAAGCATTTGTGGTGAGGCGTGTATAGGAAATTCAATTTCAAATTTAATTTTTGTCGACATCTTTTTTATTTAAAAGCACAATATATATAAATATTCCTTTCTAAAAAAATTTAAATTCTTAAAAAATAGAAGAATTTATTTGTTGCTATAACTATTTTATTTTTTATATTTGCAGCCTTAATAAATGGCGTGGTAGCTCAGTTGGTTAGAGCGTCGGATTCATAACCCGGAGGTCTCCAGTTCAATTCTGGATCACGCTACAAATTAAAAATGTGGAAATAAGCGATTTAGTACTTCTAAATCGCTTATTTTTGTTTAATTTAAATCAATCGCCTAACTTTTAGCATAAAAATGAACACATTTTGGAACACAATTTACAAATGAAGAATAATTTTTCTTCCCAAAATTTATAATACAAAAGTGATTTAAAAAAGCGTTGGTATGTTTATTTCTCTTATCGAAATCCTAAAACTGGAAAATGAAAACGAGTTATACCTTTTTATTGTGAGTGGTACAAACAGTTAACATACCCATAGAATTTCATTTTTGTTGATATTAAGTCTTAATATAAAAATATTATAGTAAAAGATAAACCCATTAAGAAAATTTATTAAATTGCTATAATTGAATCAGTATTAAACATAAATAGGTTAATTCCTCACACTTTTAATTCTGAGTTATTTTTATATTTGCAGCTTATGTAAAATTTATAAAAAATGAGTGAGTATAGTAAGTGGCATCACCCCTATAAAATTGCAACAGCGTACAATAAAAAAGTGGCTTATTTCAGTATGGAATTTGGAATTCATCAAGCTTTAAAAATTTACTCTGGAGGTTTAGGATTTTTGGCTGGTTCACATATGAGATCAGCTTTTGAGTCTAAACAAAATATGATTGGTATTGGAATGCTATGGAAATATGGCTATTATGATCAAGCTAGAAATGAGGATCAAACATTAAGAGCCGATTTTATCGAAAAAACATATAATTTTTTAGAAGATACAGGTATAGAGGTTGAAGTTCCTTTACATGATAATCCTGGCGTTAAAGTTAGAGCTTATATTCTAAAACCTGAAATTTTTGGTTGCGTACCCATGTATTTATTAAGCACTGATGTTGAAGGAAATGACCATTTATCAAGAACAATAACTAATCATTTATATGATTCTAATGAATTAACGCGTGTTTCACAAAGTATTATTTTAGGTATTGGTGGTGCAAAAGTTGTAGAAGCTTTAGGCGGTGCCGATAAATATCATTTAAATGAAGGCCATGCATTACCTGCATTTTATTATTTAAGAGATCAAGGAATTAAAAAAGAACAGTTTGCATTTACCACGCATACGCCAGAAAAAGCAGGAAATGAAGAAAGAGATGCGCGTCATTTAAATCGTTGTGGTTTCTTTGGACGAACACTTTCTGAAGAAGAATTAAGAAAAGAAATGGTAAATAATGGTATGATTAATTATACTGTTTCTGCACTTCGTATGGCTAACAAATCTAATGCTGTATCAAAATTACATGCGGTAGTTTCAAATGATATGTGGAAAGGCTTTGATGGAATTTCTGAAATAATTCCTATTACAAATGCACAAAATCAAAATTTTTGGCAGGATAACGAAATAAAAAAAGCTTGGCAAAAGAAAAATGCGAAAGCATTTAAGAAAAGAAAATTCGAACTTAAATCTGAACTTTTTGATGTAGTTTTAAATCAAACAGAAAAAATATTTGATCCAAATGTACTTACAATTGTTTGGGCAAGACGCTTTGCTGGTTACAAAAGAGCCGATATGTTATTATATGATTTAGAACGATTTGAAAAATTACTTTCTAATGAAAAATATCCAGTTCAAATTATTTGGGCAGGTAAACCGTATCCAAAAGATTACTATGCTATTGATATTTTTAATCATTTAGTTAACTACTCTAAAAATTCTAAAAATTTAGCAGTGTTAGTTGGTTATGAAATTGATTTATCAAAAAAATTGAAATGCGGATCTGATATTTGGTTAAATACTCCAAGAATTACGCGTGAAGCATCTGGAACTAGTGGTATGACAGCCGCATTTAATGGTTCAGTAAATGTTTCAATAAATGATGGTTGGATTCCTGAATTTCAAAAAAATAAAAAAAACTGTTTTGTTTTACCTGAATTAGATCACAATAGACCTGTTTGGGAACAAGATGAAGAAGATTGTTCAAACTTATTTGATATTCTTGAAAATGAAGTTTTACCAACCTATTACGACAACCAGAAAAAATGGCAACAAATTGTTTTTAAAGGTATTGATGATGTAATTCCAGAATTTACAAGTAAAAGAATGGCTGACCAATACTATAAAGAGTTATATTCATAATTTAACAGAATTCTATAAAAAATAAAATATTAAAAAAATTATGTATTTATAATATAAAAGAGTACATTTGTAGCTAATATAATTTTTAATATCAATATAATGAGTAAAGGAACAGTAAAATTCTTCAACGAAACAAAAGGATTTGGATTTATCAGCGAAGAAGGTTCAAACAAAGAACATTTTGTACACATTTCTGGCTTAATCGATGAAATCCGTGAAGGTGATGAAGTTGAATTCGAATTAACAGAAGGTAAAAAAGGCTTAAACGCAGTAAATGTAAAAGTAATTTAATATATACTTACCTTTTTACAATGTAGAGCCTATCAAAATTTGATAGGCTTTTTTTATTTAATTTATTTTCATGTCTTATTATTTTAGCTAATTTTGATTTACAATTCATAAAAATATGCTGAAATACAGATTTAAATTATTGTATTTATTATTAAATGTAGTTATTCTAACTTCTTGCGGAACAACTCATAAAATTAAAAGTAGCCTAAAGCATCGTAATAAAGAATCTTCTTTCTTTAAAGGTTTTGTACTCTACAACCCAAAAACAAAAAAAGAAATTATAAATTACAACGGACAAAAGTATTTTATACCTGCTTCAAACACAAAATTATTCACCTTTTATACAGCCTATAAAGCACTTCAAGATTCTGTTGTGGGTTTGGAATATTACAGAACTCAAGATTCATTACTTATCAAAGGAACTGCAGACCCATCTTTACTTTATGGTTTTGAAAGCACTAAAACAATTGATTTTTTAAAAAATGAAACTGACAGCATCTATTTATTAGATAAAAAAATTGTTGAGCCCCCATATGGAAGTGGCTGGGCTTGGGATGATTATCAGGGTTATTATATGCCCGAGAAAAGTTTATTTCCTGTATATGGAAATATTGTAAAATATTCAATTAAAGACAGTTTAGTTACGTCAACTCCCTCCTATTTTGAACAAAATATTACAGTTTTAGACTCAACTTCCTATTCCAGAGAGCTAACTGAAAATATTTTTTATATTGAAAAAAATCATGAAAAAGAAAATGAAGTCCCATTTATAACTTCCAATCAACTTGTAGCTGAATTATTAAGTGAGCAAGTTAAAAAAAATATTAAAGTAATTTCAACTACCAAAAAATATGATTTTAAAATTTTAAAAAGTATTCGTTATGATGAACTTTATAAACAAATGCTTGTTGTAAGTGATAATTTTATTGCAGAACAACTGATGCTTCAAGTTGGAAAAGAAGTTGCTAATTCATATTCAGTAAAAGCTGCAATAGATTATTCTTTAACTAATTATTTGCAAGGATTACAACAAAAACCACGTTGGGTTGATGGTTCTGGTCTATCAAGGTATAATTTATTTTCGCCAAATGATTTTGTTTTTTTACTAAATAAAATGTTTCACGAAATACCTTTACCTAAATTATTAAATTATTTTCCAACTTTAGGTGAGTCGGGCACATTAAAAAATTGGTGTGGAAACGAGAAACCTTATGTGTTTGCTAAAACAGGCTCCCTATCTAATAATTATAATTTAAGTGGTTACTTAATCACCAAAAAAGGGACGCTCCTTATTTTTAGTTATATGAACAATCACTATCAAAAATCAACTTTAAGTATTAAAAGTGATATTGAAAAAACTTTAAAATTAATTTATAGAAATTATTAATTTTTAATAATTGAAAACAAAAGGGGTAATTGGTGAAATGGGCAGGAAAAATCTTTGGTATATTATGACAACCTAAACAGTATAGTAAATGAATTATTAGGAAGATTTCATTCTTGTAAAATATCATGATTTTAGTTCATTTTTATGTTAATAATGTTAAAATTCATATATTCATACTTCAAAAATTCATGCAGAAATGCAGTTGAATAGGCTTTCAAAGAATAAAGTTCGTATATTTAAAAAGTTATAATTTATTTAAAATAAAAAGGAAATGACAACTTCACATAACCTCACAGAAGAAAAAAAGATTAAAGATTTTTTAAAAAATTCTTCTATTATTGAATACTCAATAGATAATTTTACTAGAAAAAAATTTAACTCAATTGATGAAGTTGTAATTAAAAATAATGGAAGTTCTATTCAATGGTTAAATGTTTACGGACTTAAATATCAAGAAATTACACAAAAAATTATTCAACAAAATAATTTAGATGAATTTTTAATGAATTTAATTATTGATGATGACCATAGAAATAAAGTGATTGAATTAAATGATTGCATCTTTTTAACATTTAAAACACTTCACTATATAAATTCATCTTTTCATTTTGAACAAATGATGTTTATTGCTTCCTCAAATTATGTTTGGAGCATTCAAGAGAAAAAAGGTGACTATTTTGAGCATATCAGAGAACGAATTAGAGATAATAAAGGAATTGTTAGAAAAAAAAATGCAGATTATCTACTCTACAGAATTATAGAATCAATTATTGATAATTACTTCCTAGCCTATGAAAAATTACTTAAAAAAAGTTTAAATCATAAAGATTTATCACAAGTAAAACCTAGTCCCGAATTTGCAATTATTATTGAAAATAACAAACAAAATTTATTCATCTTAAAAAAAGCGATAAGCAGTTTAAGAGAAGCTATAAGTAGAATTGAGAAACTAGAATTAGAAAATTTTGAAACCCACTACTTTAGTGAATTAAAAGAACAAGCTAGTTTTTTAATTGATGACATTGATTTTGACTTACAACAATTTGAAAGTAGTATTAACTTAATTTTTAACATCCAAAATCATAGATTAAATGAAGTGATGAAAACATTGACCATTATTTCGGTTATTTTCATTCCACTTACTTTTTTAGCTGGAGTTTATGGTATGAATTTTAAAAACATTCCAGAACTAAATAATGAGTATGGGTACTATATAACCATTACAATTATGGTTATAATTTCTTTAATTAATTTATATTTTATCAAAAAAAAGAAATGGTTTGACTAGCTCATTAAGTTATTTTTAAACTTCAACAACCAATTCATCATATGCTATAAACACATTTTTAGGTAGTGTTTTTTCTACTTCAGCATGAAATCCTAAATACTGACTAATATGGGTTAAGTAGGCTTTCTTTGGTTTTAACTCTTCAATTAAAATAAGGGCTTCTTCTAAATTTAAATGAGAATGATGAGGTTTAATTCTTACAGCATTCAAAATTAAAACTTCTAAATTTTGAAGTTTTAATTTTTCTTCGTTAGAAATTGTTTTAACATCTGTTAGATAAGCTACATTTTGAAATCTAAACCCAAAAACAGCAAGTTTACCATGGGCAACTTCAACAGGGATAACCTCTAAATTTCCAATAACAAAAGGTTTATTTTTAATTTCATTTTGTTGAATACTTGGGGCTCCTGGATATTTGTTAGTATCATTAAAAATATAATCATATCTAGTTGCTAAATAGTTTAACACTCTCTTATGAGCATAAATAGGAACAGCACCTTGAGCAAAACTAAACGGACGTAAATCATCTAAACCTGCTGTATGATCTGCATGTTCATGTGTAAACAATACACCATCCATTCTTGAAACTTTTGCGCGCAGCATTTGATATCTAAAATCAGGACCACAGTCAACAACGTATTTATATTCTCCCCATGCTACTAAAACTGAAACACGCAAACGCTTATCACGAGTATCGTTTGATAAACATACTGGGTGTTTACTACCAATTACTGGAATTCCTTGAGAGGTCCCAGTTCCTAAAAAAGTAATTTTAATATTCATTTAATATTTGCTAAAGTACAAGTATAACCAATAATATATATAATTAATGAATAGGTAGGGTAAAATAATTATAACTTGTTAGTTATTTATATAGAACTAAAATTATAAAAAAATCTATTTTTTAACAAAGTATTTGTAACAATAATTACCTAACCAACCTATTTTAAGAGAAATATAGGGGATATAAAAATGTGATTAAAATCAACTTTTAGCCTTAAATTAATACCTATATTTGCAAAACCATTTATTGAAAACATGAAAAAAAACTCATTAACAATAATTTGCTTATTCAGTAGTCTTATTATCATAATAGTTTGGAGTGTTTTTCTTTCAAATAATAACATTAGTATTTATAAAACTAGCCTTGTAGCTGGTTTTCTTTTTTTTTCAATGCTCATTAATTTTTATAAAAAAATAATTTATATAATTTTTTACATAATAAAACCATAGATATATGAAAATAGGCGTATTAAATGAAACACAATTAAGTGAGAAGCGTGTTGCTATTTCACCCAATATTGCCAAACTACTTATTGGAAAAGGGTTTGAAATTTTGGTTGAAGAAGGTGCAGGTATCGGTTCTTCATTTAAAGATTATGACTATACCTCAGTTGGTGCCGTTGTTAATAAAAGAGATGTCGTTTTTAAAGAAGCAAATGTGTTAATTAAAATTAATCCATTTAATGAAGAAGAATTAGACTTCGTTAAAAAAGGTCAGGTTTTAATGAGCCAACTATATTATAAATCCCAGCCAGAACTTATTAAAGCAATTGCAACAAAAGGAGTTTCCGCTTTTTCTATGGATGCAATGCCTCGTATTTCTAGAGCACAAGATATGGATGTACTTAGCTCTCAAAGTAATTTAGCCGGTTATAAAGCAGTAATTGTTGGAGCTAATGAAATGACTAAAATATTTCCATTAATGATGACCGCTGCAGGAACAATAATACCTTCAACAGTATTAATTTATGGAGTTGGAGTAGCTGGATTACAAGCAATTGCAACAGCAAAACGTTTAGGTGCAGTTGTAATGGCAACTGATATTAGAACAGAAACCAAAGAACAAGCAGAATCACTAGGAGCAAAATTTATCTCTGTAGATAATACTGGTGAAGAATCTGAAGGAGGCTATGCAAAAGAAGCTTCTGAAGATTATGCTCTTAGGCAAAAAGAAGCAGTTAATAAATCATTATTTGATGCCGATTTAGTAATTACTACTGCTATGGTTCCTGGGCGTAAAGCTCCAGTTTTAATTACTGAAGAACAAGTAAAACAAATGAAAAATGGTGCGATTATAATTGATTTAGCGGCATCATCTCAAGGTGGAAATTGTGAATTAAGTAAAATGGGAGAAACAACAATTGAACATGGTGTGAAAATTATAGGGACTTCTATGGCTCCTCATAGTGTATCTACCAATGCAAGTGAGCTATATGCTAAAAATATGTACAACTTCTTACTACATTTAACCGATAAAAACAACGCTTTTAAATGGGAATTAGAAGAAGAAATTACCGATGGTACTTTAATTGTACTTGATGGAAAAATTAGAAAAAACTAAAACTAAAAGAAAATGAATAAATTATTAGAGTTTATTAGCAATAATCTAGAGTTGATATATATCCTCATTTTAGCGATATTTATTGGTGTAGAATTAATAAAAAACGTTCCGTCAGTGTTACATACTCCTTTAATGTCTGGAGCTAACGCTTTAAGTGGTGTTGTAATAGTTGGAGCATTATTAGTTATGCTACAAGCTAAACCCAATGATTATTTAGCATTAGGTTTAGGTTTTATTGCCGTAGTATTAGGAACTTTAAATGTAGTTGGTGGTTTTGCCGTAACCGACCGCATGTTACAAATGTTTAAAAAGAAAAAATAATGAGTATAACCTTAAGTATTATCTATTTAATAGCAACCGTAACATTTGTTATTGGTTTAAAGTTGTTGGGACATCCAGAAACTGCAAAAAAAGGAAATTTAATTGCTGCTGTTGGTATGGTGCTAGCAATAATTGGCACTATATTTTTACATAATTTTGAAGTACCAATGATAAATTATATTTTAATTGGAGCTGCTCTTTTAGTTGGAACCATATTAGGTTGGATTATTGCAATGAAAGTTGCAATGACTAAAATGCCAGAATTAGTTTCTTTATTCAATGGATTTGGAGGTGGAAGTGCACTTTTAATTGGATTAATTGAATTCGGAAATAATGTTGGTGCTGAAGACTCTGCAAAAGCATCAGCTTCTATAATAACTACTATTTTAGCTGCAATTATTATTGGCAGTATCACCTTCACAGGAAGTTTAGTTGCTTGGGCAAAATTAAATGGCTCTATGAAAGATTTAAGACTGCCAAAATACAATCTAATAAATAACATCTTGTTTTTAATACTTGTTGCCTTTGCAACATATATGGTGTTATTTAATACAAATAGCATGTTATTAATTTATGTATTATTAATAGCATCTTTAATTTATGGTTATTTGTTTGTAGCTCCTATTGGTGGTGCAGATATGCCAGTAGTAATTTCATTATTAAACTCTTTAACGGGTATTGCTGCAGCAATTACAGGTATTTTATATGGAAATATGGTCATGTTAGTTGGTGGTATTTTAGTGGGTTCAGCAGGGTTAATTTTAACGTTTGTAATGTGTAAAGCTATGAACAGATCTTTAACTAATGTGATTTTTGGTGCTTTTGGAGGAGATGCTGCTACAGGTGCTATTACAGGTGGAAAATCTGGTGGAACTATCAAAAAAACAACGGCGAGTGATTCAGCAATTTTATTAAATTATGCAAATAAAGTAGTCATTGTACCAGGATATGGTTTAGCAGTGGCACAAGCACAACACGTAATTCATGAACTAGAATTATTACTTACTAAAAAAGGAGTTGATGTATCTTATGCTATTCACCCAGTTGCTGGTCGTATGCCAGGACATATGAATGTTTTGTTGGCCGAAAGTAATGTGGATTATGATAAATTAATTGAAATGGATGACATCAATCCTCAATTCCCTAATACCGATGTGGTTTTAGTAGTTGGAGCAAATGATGTTGTAAATCCTGCTGCACATAACGACCCTTCAAGTCCTATATATGGAATGCCTGTTTTAGATGTAGAAAACGCAAAACATATTATTGTTAACAAACGTACTATGAATGCTGGTTATGCAGGTATTGAAAATGAGTTATTCTTCAATACAAAAACTTCAATGTTATTTGGTGATGCAAAAAGTGCTTTAACTGAATTAGTTAGTGAACTTAAAAATATGTAATACTTTATAAATACAATTCATAAAAGAAGGGTGAGAATTAAATTCTCACCCTTCTTTTTTTACAATATCTAATAACTCTCATTTTTTAGTACTTTTGAAAAAACTAAAATATCAAAATGGCTCTAAAGTTAAAAGGTGATATAGAAATTCATGATGTTCCTTCAAGTAAAGCAAAAGCTCTTAAAATTAATTTGAATAAATATATTTATGGAACTTTTGCTGAAATAGGTGCTGGTCAAGAAACTGTTCGTCACTTTTTTAGATCTGGTGGAGCTTCAGGAACTATTGCAAAAGCAATGAGTGCTTATGACAAACACTTTTCTGATGCTATTTATGGTATTGAAGAGGATGAACGTTATGTTACTCAAGAACGATTAAAAAAAATGCTTCATCATGAAATTGAACTTATAGAAGATCGATTAAATAGAAAAGATCACCCTGGAAAGGTATTCTTTTCATACGCAAACACAGTAACCACCATAGATTTTGCTAGAAAATTTAAAGGACATGGTTGGGTTGGGTTAAAATTTCAATTAGATCCATTAGAAGATTATAATGAAATTATTTTACATGTTAGATTTAAAGAAACTGACGTCAAATTGCAACAGGAAACACTGGGTGTTTTAGGTGTAAACTTAATTTATGGTGCGTTTTACTTAAATAACAAACCAAAAGAATTGTTAAAATCATTGTATGATAACTTACATGAAGTTCAACTTGAAATTGATATGATTAATTTTTCTGGGCCTCGTTTTTCTTATGTTGATAACCGTTTAATGAGTTTATTATTAGTTAAAAACGGAATGACTAATGCTGTAATGTTTGGACCAGATGGTAACAACCTTTTACCAGCACAACAATTATATAAGGCCAATATTTTGGTGCTGCGAGGTAGTTTTAGACCTGTAACTAAAGTAAATATGGACATGTATAAACTTTCAGAACAATTGTTTATAAATGAAAAAAAAGTTAACAAAAATAATACTAAAATTATTTTTGAGATTACATTAACTAACTTAATTTCCGAAGGAGAAATTGATGAAAGAGACTTTTTAGAAAGAGCTGAATTACTTTGTTCTCTTGGCCAAAATGTGATGATTACCAATTACCAAGAATATTATAAGCTGGTTGAATACTTATCTGAATTTACCAAAGAACGTATTGGTTTAGCAATGGGTGTTAACAATTTTGTACAAATTTTTGACGAAAAATATTACCGTAATTTAAGTGGTGGAATTTTAGAAGCTTTTGGTAAATTATTTTTCAAAGACCTTAAAGTTTATTTATACCCTACTAAAGATAGAAGTACTGGAGAAATTAAAACAAGTGAAAATCTAATGGTACATCCGCGTATGAAAGAATTATATAAATTCTTTAAATACAATGGAAAAGTTGTAGACATAACAGATTATAATCCTGATATATTAAGCGTTTATTCAAAAACGGTTTTAGAAATGATTTCAAATGGAGAAAATGGTTGGGAAGAAATGCTTCCCAATGGAATCCCTAAAATTATAAAAGAAGAACGATTATTTAGTTATTCAAAAAGAAAATTTAAGAATTTGAAGTAATTTTTGGTTTTCAATTAAACCTTTACTAAATTTAGTTGTCTAATATTAAATTTAATACGTGAAAGACGAAGAAATATTAGTAACTCAACTTAAAAATTCCGACACGCAAGAAAAAGCTTTTCGAAGTTTAATGTCTTTATACAAAGAACGTTTGTATTGGCATATTCGTAAAATTGTACTTTCACATGATGATGCTGATGATGTGCTTCAAAATACCTTTATAAAAGTTTTTAAAAACATTCATTCATTTAAAGAAAATAGTAAATTATATTCATGGATGTACAGAATTGCCACAAATGAAGCAATTACATTTATAAATAAAAAAGCAGCAAAACAACATGTAGATATTAGTGAATTACAACACAAAATGACTGATGATTTACAAGAAGATACTAATTATTCAGGTGATGAAATTCAACTAATATTACAAAAAGCCATTGTTACTTTACCACAAAAACAACAATTAGTTTTTAATATGAAATATTTTGACGAAATGAAATACTCAGACATGTCTGAAATTCTTGGCACTTCAGTAGGGGCTTTAAAAGCTTCTTATTTTCATGCTGTGAAAAAAATTGAAGAATTCTTAAAGTCTCATTAAACCCATATTGAAAAGAAGAGTCTTACTAATATAAATGAAAAGAAAAAATTTACATAAAGTAGCACCCAAATTAAGTGAAATAGCACTTAAAAAAGCTGGTTTTGAAATTCCTAAAAATTATTTCGATGCTATTGAAGATGCTGTTATTGCGGAAATAACTGCTGAAAATTTTCAAAATATAAACAATAGAGAAACATTTATTACTCCGCAAGATTACTTTGATACTTTAGAAGCTATTGTTTTAGCGAAATTAAAAGCATCAGCAATTCAAAATACGAATAAAACTATCATTCCAAAAAATTATTTTGATACTATAGAAGATAGCGTTTTAAATAAGATAAAAACGAAACCAAAAGTAATATCCTTAAAAAATAAATTCATTAAATTTACAGTTCCAATTGGAATTGCGGCTTCACTCCTATTGGTTTTTGTTCTAAACAATAAGGCTACTACAGTTACATTTGAATCTTTAGCTTCTTCAGAAATTGAAACTTGGATTGATAATGGAAATATTGATATTGATGCTTTAAGTATTGCTTCAATATATCCAGAAATTGAATTAACTAATGAAATATATAGCGATTCTCTTTCTGATGATGAAGTTTTAGAATATTTAGATGATGAAGATTTAGAAGGTATAATATATGAAAATTAAAAGATGAAAAAACTACTATTAATACTATTCACAATACTAATTACCACTAGTGCTGCTTTAGCTCAACAACAAATCAATAGACAAAAAATAAGAGCATTAAAAACATCTTATATAACTGATGCTTTAAACCTTACACCAAAAGAAGCTGAAAAATTTTGGCCCATTTATAATTTATATTCAAATAAAATTCAAAATTCAAAAATGGATCTAGAAGGTGGTTTTCAACGTAGAATTAAATTTGCTGGAGGAGTTGAAAATCTTTCAGAAAACGAAGCCAAAAATCTAATAGATAAATCTATACAATTTGAACAGCAGATGACAGATTATAAAATAAAATTAGTTGAAGAACTGTCAAAAATAATTTCAGCAAAAAAAATAATTATGTTGAAAAAAGCTGAAAAAGATTTTAATAGAAGGATTCTTCAAGAATATGGTAAAAGAAGAAGAATGCAAAATTAAAAAAAGGAGCAAATTGCTCCTTTTTTTAATTATACATTTTAGCTCTTAACTCCTTAACTTTAGTGTCTTCTAAATATTCATCAAATGTAGAATATCTATCTATAACACCTTTTGGTGTAATTTCAATAATTCTATTTGCCACAGTATGCGCAAATTCGTGGTCATGCGTAGTAAACAAAACTGTTCCTTTAAAATTACTTAATGAATTATTAAATGCCTGAATAGACTCTAAATCTAAATGGTTAGTTGGCTCATTTAACATTAAAACATTCGCTCTCATCATCATCATTCTAGATAGCATACATCTAACTTTTTCTCCTCCAGATAAAACATTACATTTTTTTAATGCTTCTTCACCACTAAAAATCATTTTCCCTAAAAATCCACGTAAATAAACTTCTTCACGCTCTTCTTCCGTTTTAGCATATTGACGTAGCCAATCTACTAAGTTTAAATTTGCATCTTTAAAGAAATCTGCATTATCTAATGGCAAATACGATTGGTTTGTAGTAACTCCCCATTGAAATTTACCTTTATCAGCTTTATCATGTCCATTTAAAATTTCGTAAAAAGCAGTTACTGCTCTTGAATTTTTAGATATTATAGCAACTTTATCACCTTTATTTAGGTTAAAGTTAATGTCTTTAAATAAAACTTCTTCTTCAGTAGCTTTAGTTAAATGTTCAACATTTAAAATTTGATCTCCTGCTTCTCTTTCACGTTCAAAAATAATTGCTGGATATCTTCTGCTTGAAGGTTTAATTTGATCTACATCTAATTTTTCAATCATTTTTTTACGACTGGTTGCTTGCTTAGATTTTGCAACATTAGCAGAAAAACGACGAATAAACTCTTCTAATTCTTTCTTTTTATCTTCTGCTTTTTTATTTTGTTGAGCACGTTGTCTTGCAGCCAACTGACTAGATTCGTACCAAAAAGTGTAGTTCCCAGAAAAATGATTTATTTTACTAAAATCAATATCTGAAATATGTGTACAAACGGCATCTAAAAAGTGACGGTCATGCGAAACTACAATTACTGTATTATCATAATTTGCTAAAAAATTCTCTAACCAGCCAATGGTCTCAAAATCAAGATCATTGGTAGGCTCATCCATTACTAAAACATCTGGGTTTCCAAATAACGCTTGTGCTAATAATACACGTACTTTATCTTTTCCATCTATTTCACTCATTAAAGTATAATGCAATTCTGCTTTAATTCCTAAAGAAGATAACATGGTAGCTGCATCACTTTCTGCATTCCAACCTCCCATTTCTTCAAAATCTACACCTAACTCACCAACTTTAATACCATCTTCTTCTGAAAAATCTTCTTTTGCATAAATGGCATCCATTTCCTTTTTTATATCAAATAATTTTTTGTTACCAATCATCACAGTATCTAAAACTTGATATTCATCAAAAGCGTAGTGATCTTGTGATAAAACAGACATACGCTTACCGTGATCTAAATTAACATGACCCGATGTTGGATCTTGTTTACCTGAAATAATTTTTAAAAAAGTGGATTTACCTGAACCATTGGCACCAATAATTCCGTAACAATTTCCAATTGTAAATTTTGTATTAACATCGTCAAACAAAATACGTTTACCGAATTGAACAGATAAATTTGATACTGAAAGCATTCTATATATTTATTTTAAAATTTTTGCAAAAGTAATAAATTAGATTCACTAACAAATTTTAATTTAACGTTAATTTATTTTAATGTTAAGAAACCCTTTTTATATTTAACATCGCTTTAACAAGTTAACAATTTAGTTGTATGTATTTTTGTTTTCAATAAAATCTCAATGAAATACGTAATCAGTATCATATTAGCAATTTTAACTTTTAGTTGCAAAACATCTCAAAAAGATAATAGCACTAAAACTTATTTTGGTGGAGAAATTATTAATCCCAAAACAAATTTTGTAGTCTTTTTAAAAGATGATAAAGTAATTGATACATTAATACTAGATAAAAATAATCGCTTTTTAAATAATTACAATTCTTTAAATGAAGGGTTATATACCTTTAAACATGGCAATGAGTTTCAATATATCTATTTAAAACCTACTGACAGCGTTTTAGTGAGATTGAATACATGGGATTTTGACAAATCTTTAGTTTATAGTGGAAAAGGAAGTGCTAAAAATGAATTTTTAATTAATTTATTTTTACAAAATATAAAAGAAGAAAGAGAAATATATCAATATTTTAGTTTAAATGAATCTGAATTTCAAAGGAAAATAGACTCACTTTCAAATGAACGAGTTGCTATTTATAATGATTTTTCAACTACTGAGGCTGAAATCTCAGAAGGGTTTAAAAAATTAACATCAACGGCAATTCATTATCCTTTATATAGATTAAAAGAAATGTATCCCTATTATTATAAAAGATTTCATAAACTAGCTAAATTTCCAATAATATCAAATGATTTTTACAATTTTAGAAATAACATTAGTTTAAATGAAGAAAATTTAACATCATTTTATCCATATCAAAATTACGTTATTAGCTATTTATACAACTTAAGCTACCAACTTAAAGAAAATGATTCTTCAAAAAATAACATTACCGTTAATATATTAAACTCAACCATAGAAAATATTGATTCCGAAGAATTTAGGAATATGCTGCTCAAGAAATTTATTGTAAATGATTTTTTAAAAAGTGAATCAACTTGTAGTATTAATAAGAAAGCTTTAGACATTTTTTTAAAAAATTGCAGTAATCAACTCTATATTACACAAGTTAAAAACTTAGTTAATGATAGTAAATATGTTTCAAACAATGAACCTTTACATAATTTTGAAATAGTTTCTTATAACAATACTAATACTACTATTAAAGATATCACTAAAGATAGAAATTCCGTTATTTATTTCTGGTCAACATCCTTTATGTCTTCTGATTATTTAGTAAGTCGCATAAAATATCTAGAAAATAAGTATCCAAATATCTTATTTATTGGTATTAATATAGAAACTTCTTTTGAAGATATTACGTCGGAACCCAATTTAAAATTGCTTGACATTACAAAACAATTCAAGTTAACCAAAGATAGTTTTGCACATAACTACCTAACAAGCAAGTATCCAAGAACAATTATTATTAACAATAATAGTGAAGTTGAAAATGGATTTACATACTTAAATTCTAAAAAATTGAATTCAGAATTGAACAAATTAAAATAATTTTCTTTTTTTTAGCTTGCATTAAATATTAATGTACCTTTGCACGTTTTTTAACCGGTTTATAGATGGGCATCTGTAAATCAATAATTTATACAGAATGACTACATTTAAAGACTTAGGGCTTAATGAAAATATCATTAAGGCCTTAACCGATTTGGGCTATGAAAACCCTACAGAAATACAAGAAAAAGCAATTCCTCAAGTTCTTGCTTCAAAAGCAGATTTAAAAGCATTTGCACAAACAGGAACAGGGAAAACAGCTGCTTTTAGTTTACCAATTTTAGAACAAATTGACCTTAACAGTAAAGATACCCAAGCAATTATTTTATCTCCAACACGTGAATTAGCTTTACAAATAGCTAAAAACATAGAAGAATTCTCAAAACATATGAAAGGCTTTAGTGTTGCTGCAGTTTATGGAGGCGCAAGTATTGAAGATCAAGTAAGAAAACTTAAAAAAGGTGTTCATATTGTTGTTGGAACTCCTGGTAGAACCGTTGACTTAATTAAAAGAAAACAATTAAAACTAGAAAACATTCAGTGGCTTATTTTAGATGAAGCTGATGAAATGTTAAATATGGGTTTTAAAGATGAATTAGATAAAATTTTAGCAGTAACACCAAAAGAAAAACAAACATTATTATTTTCTGCAACATTTCCAAGAGAAGTTGAAAGTATTGCAAAAAACTACATGCATAAACCTGTAGAAATTACTTCAGGAGAAAAGAATAAAGGTTCAGACCAAGTATCACATCAATATTATGTTGTATCAGAAAGAAACAGATATAACGCTTTAAAAAGAATTGCAGACGTAAACCCAGATATTTACAGCATCATTTTTTGTAGGACTCGAAGAGAAACACAAGAAGTTGCGGATAAATTAATAAAAGATGGTTATAATGCTGATGCACTTCACGGAGATTTATCTCAAGCTCAACGTGATAGTGTTATGGGTAAATTTCGTAAAAAAGTTTTACAAATATTAGTTGCAACTGATGTTGCTGCAAGAGGTTTAGATGTAAATGATTTAACACATGTTATCAACCACAAATTACCAGACCAAATAGAATCTTATACACATCGTAGCGGAAGAACAGGACGAGCAGGAAAAGTTGGTATCTCTATTGCAATAGTTACGGGTAGAGAAAAAGGAAAACTTCGCCCAATTGAACGATTAATTGGAAAACAATTTGTGAGTACCCCTATTCCAACTGGAAAAGAAATTTGTCAAAATCAATTATTAAAATTAATTGATAAAGTTCATGATATTAAAGTAAATGATGTAGAAATAAACGATTTTTTACCATCAATTTATGAAAAGTTAGAAGGTTTAGATCGTGAAGAATTAATAAAACGATTTGTTTCTTTAGAATTTAATACATTTCTAACTTATTACCAAAATGCTCCTGACTTAAATGACAGCGATCAAATGAGAGGTTCTGATAGAAGTTCAGACACAAGAGGAAAACGTAGAGATGATGAAAACATGTCGCGTTTCTTTATCAATATAGGAAGAAAAGACAATTTAAACCCCGCAAGGTTAATTGGTTTAATAAATGACCAAAAAATTGCTAAAAATATTGAAATTGGTCAAATTGAAATTTTAGATACATTTTCATTCTTTGAGTTGGATAAAAATTATCAAGATGAAACTATTTCTTCTTTTAAGGATAATAGTGCTGAGTTTGAAGGTAGAAATGTAAATGTTGAAATCACTGAGAAAAAACGTACAGGAAGAAGTGGTGGAAGAAGAGATGGTGGAAGATCTAATGATAGAAGTGATAGAAAAAGAAGAAGTGACAATAAATCTGGAGGAGATTTTAGCGGATTTGGAAGAAAACGCTCAGATTCTAAAAGTGCTTTTGGATCAACTGATAAAAGTTCAAAAAGAAGAAAGAGATAATATTAAAATAAAAAAAGCAGCCAATTGGCTGCTTTTTCTATTTAGGCTTAAAATTCTTCAATAGTCTTTTTAATAATTGAAACGCAATCTAACAATTGCTCTTCATTCATTACTAAAGGTGGTGCAAAACGAATAATGTTTCCATGTGTAGGTTTCGCTAATAAACCATTATCACGCAATTTTAAACAAATATCCCAAGCTGTTGAACTATCTTCCGTATCATTAATTACAATAGCATTTAACAATCCTTTACCACGTACTAATTTTATCAAATCATTAGTATCAATAAATTTTTGCAATTCACTTCTAAAAAGGTTTCCTAATTTTTCAGAGTTTTCAGCTAGTTTTTCATCTTTCACAACTTCAAGCGCTGCAATAGCAACAGCACACGCCAATGGATTTCCTCCAAAAGTTGAACCGTGTTGACCAGGCTTTATCACATTCATAATAGCATTATTTGCAAAAACTGCTGAAACTGGATACACACCACCACTCAAAGCTTTTCCTAAAATTAAAATATCTGGTTTTACATTTTCGTGATCAACAGCTAATAGTTTACCCGTTCTTGCAATCCCTGTTTGTACTTCATCAGCTATAAATAAAACATCATATTTTTCACACAAAGCTTTTGCTTTTTCTAAATACCCTTCTGAAGGAACATAAACACCCGCTTCACCTTGTATAGGTTCAACTAAAAATCCCGCTATATTACTGCTTGATTTTAATGTGTTTTCTAACTCCTCTAAATTGTTATATTCAATTTTAATAAAACCAGCTGTGAAAGGACCAAAATTCTTACGCGCATCTGGATCATTAGAAAACGAAATAATTGTTGTAGTTCTTCCATGAAAATTATTTTCACAAACAATTATTTCTGCTTTATTTTCAGCAATTCCTTTTTTCTCATAAGCATATTTTCTACACAGCTTAATTGCCGTTTCAACTGCTTCAGCTCCAGTATTCATTGGTAAAACTTTATCAAAACCAAAATACTTTGTTACATATTCTTCATATTTTCCAAGCACATCATTATAAAATGCTCTTGATGTTAATGTTAAAACAGCTGCTTGATCTTGTAAAGCCTTAATAATTCTAGGATGACAATGCCCTTGATTAACAGCTGAATACGCTGACAAAAAATCGTAATAACGCTTACCTTCAACGTCCCAAACATAAACACCTTCTCCTTTATTTAATACTACTGGTAATGGATGATAATTATGTGCACCATATTTATCTTCTAAATTAATCACTTGCTGTGATGAGTTTTTTTCTGAAACCATCATTATAAAAGTTTAAAAATTGAAATTTTCCAATTCCTTCTTTTGGAGAGAAATCATCCTAATTTAAACCGCAAATTACAAAATATTTTAAACACAATAAGTCTTCAGAATTTTTATTTTTTAGGCTAAAATTTCATTTGAAAATAAAATAATATCATTTCTTTTAAACTTTGTTATAAAAATCACATCAACATTAAAATTAATTGAATAAATTTGTATTTACATTTAATAAAAATAATAAAAAATGAAAAAATCGATATTTGTAATAGCTTTAGCTGGCTTATTTTTTGTAAGCTGTGGTGAAAAGAAAAAAGAAGAAGTAAAGAAAGAAGTTGAAACTACTGTAGAAAAAGTAAAAGAAGATAATACAATGGCTTCCAAAGAATTAATTGAACTTGGTAAAAAATTGTTTACTGAAAAAACATGTACTACATGCCACAATCCTGATATGAAAGTTATTGGTCCTTCTATAAAAGATATCAATAAAATTTACACAGAACAAAATGGAAATATTGTAAAGTTCTTAAAAGAAGAAAGTTCTGCAATTGTTGATACAGACCCTGGTCAAGTAGCAATTATGAAAGCGAATCTAGATGGTTTTGTTAAAAACTTAACTGGTGATGAATTAGCGGCAATTTCTGCTTACATGCGCTCAGTAAAATAAACTAAATTATTATATTTTAAAAAAGGCTATCTAAAAAGTTTTAAAATTCGTTATTCTGAATTTATTTCAGAATTTCATCATATTGATTATTAATCATTATGAGAACCTGAATCAAGTTCAGGTTGACGTAAATTTTACTTTTTAGATAGCCTCTTTTTATGCTAAAATAGTACATTTGCAAAATGGGTAGAAGAAACAAACCAACAATTTTTGAAAATATAGAAATCATTGACGCTGGTGCACGTGGTAAAACGGTTGCTAAAGCTCCTGATGGACGTGTGATTTTTTTAACAAATACAGTTCCGGGTGATGTTGTAGATATTAGAACAGGAAAAAAAAGTAAAGCTTATTTTGAAGGCACAGCAATTAAATTTCATAAATATTCTGATAAAAGAGTTGAACCTGCTTGTGAACATTTTGAGCATTGTGGGGGTTGTAAATGGCAATTCATGGCATATGAACATCAATTAGCATATAAAGAAAAAGAAGTTACAAATAACCTCATAAGAATTGGCCATTTAGAATTACCTAAAATTACACCAATTCTTGGATGTAAAAAAACATATTTCTATAGAAATAAAATGGAATTTTCTTTTTCAAATAGTCGTTGGTTAACTTTAGATGAAATAAATTCTGAAGAAGAAATTGATAATAGAAATGCATGTGGTTTCCATATTTCAGGAATGTGGGATAAAATTTTAGACATTAAAAAATGTCATTTGCAAGAAGAACCTTCAAACCAAATTAGAAATTTTATTAAAGATTATGGAATTGAAAACGGATTAGACTTTTACAATCCAAGAGATCAAGATGGATTATTACGTACTATTATGCTTCGTATTTCTTCAATAGGTGAAATAATGGTAGTTATTCAATTTTTTAAAGAAGATAAAGAAAAACGAGAAGGTTTATTAAATGCACTTTCTGAAAAATTTACACAAATTACATCACTTCAATACGTTATAAACAGTAAAGGAAATGATACTTTATATGATCAAAAAATAATTTTATTTAAAGGAAGAGATCATATTTTTGAAGAAATGGAAGGATTGAAGTTTAAAATTGGTCCAAAATCATTTTATCAAACAAATTCAGCACAAGCCTATGAATTATACAAAATTACAAGAGATTTCGCTAATTTAACGGGAAATGAAATTGTGTACGATTTTTACACAGGAACTGGTACTATTGCTCAATTTGTTGCTAAAAATGCTAAAAAAGTGATTGGTGTAGAATCTGTTCCAGAAGCTATTGAAGATGCCAAGCTAAATGCACAATTAAACAACATTAATAACGTTCAATTTTTTGCAGGAGATATGAAAGATGTTTTTAATAACAATTTTATAAAAACCCATGGAAAACCTGATGTTATTATTACAGATCCACCAAGAGATGGAATGCATAAAAATGTTGTTTCAAAAATATTGGAAATTTTACCTAAACGTATTGTGTATGTAAGTTGTAATTCTGCAACTCAGGCACGTGATTTATCTTTAATGAAAGAACAATACAATATTATAAAAACACAGGCTGTAGATATGTTTCCACAAACTTTTCATGTTGAAAATGTTGTACTTTTAGAACTAAAATAAATTAATAATGAAAAAATATTTTACGATTATAACAGTGTGTGTTTTAACCATTTTAAGTTGTGAAAAAGATGATATTTGTATTGATGCAACTACTCCAAATTTAGTGATTCGTTTCTATAATAATGACATTCAGACTGATTTAAAAAATGTACTTTTAGATTCTGTTTGGGCTATTAACAAAAATGGAATTGAACAATATAAAGGCGTCTCTACTGATTCTATTGCCATTCCTTTAAATTTGAATGAAAACAGCACAACTTATATTATAAAAAACAACGCTATAAAAGATACTATTAAGTTTATTTATGATAGGAAAGATATTTTTGTTTCTCGCTCTTGTGGCTACAAAACAATTTTTGAAAACTTACAAATTGATAATAATTCAATAAATTGGATAAAAAATATTAGTATTAACAACACAATAATTGAAAATGACACAGCAGCACATATTACTATTTTTCATTAGTATTTTATTAACGGTAACTGTAAACTCTCAAGTTACACAACAAGATACTATAAAAAACAAAGAAAAATACGGTCTTAGAATAGGTGTTGATATAAGTAAACCTATAAATTCTTTTTTTAAAACTAAAAATAAAGGATTAGAAATAGTGAGTGATTTTAGAGTTTTAAAAAATTACTATGCTGCTGTTGAGTTTGGTTTTATGGATAAAACAACCAATGAAGATTATCTAAATTTTACAACAAAAGGTACCTATATAAAAGTTGGCTTTAATTATAATGCTTACGAAAATTGGATTGGAATGAATAATGAAATTTATGTAGGCTTAAGATATGGCTTAAGTTTTTTCAACCAAACTTTAAATAGTTACACTCCAAATGCATATGGAACCTACTTTATTGCAGAAACCCTAGAGCCAAAAACTGAATTTAAGGATTTAACTGCTCATTGGGTAGAATTTGTTTTTGGAATGAAAGTTGAAACATTTAACAATTTATTTATAGGCGTTAATGTTAGTTTTAATAATTTGATAAACACAACAAATCCTGATAATTTTAAAAACCTTCAAGTTCCTGGTTTTAACCGTGTATTTTTAAATAATAAGGGCGTTGGTTTTAATTACACTCTAAGCTACCTTATTCCTATTATTAAAAAGAATAAATAAATTTTTTGTACTTTTAAATTTTAGTAATTATGAAGAATATTCCAAGTGTAGATTTATCTGATTTTTTATCTGATGATCTTAAGAGAAAACAAAAATTTATAAAAGAAATTGGTGAAGCTTATGAAGAAATTGGCTTTGTTGCATTAAAAGGCCACTTTTTAACCCATGAACTTTCTAACAAATTATATAAAGAAGTAAAAAACTTTTTCGATTTACCAAATGAAGTCAAAGAGTCCTATGAAATAGAAGGCATTGGTGGACAAAGAGGCTATACTTCTTTCGGAAAAGAAAGTGCTAAAGGAAGAACTCAAGGTGATTTAAAAGAGTTTTGGCATTTTGGGCAAGAGGTAGTTAATAATGACAAATTAAAATCTGAATACCCTGATAATGTAAATGTTAATGAAGTTCCAAATTTTAATATAGTTGGAATGGAAACCTATAAAATGCTTGAAAAAACAGCCATATATGTATTACGAGCATTGGCTTTATACATTGGCTTAGATAAATTTTATTTTGACAACTATGTAATTAACGGAAATAGTATTTTACGACCAATACACTATCCTCCTATCCAAGGCGAACCAAAAGGTGCTGTAAGAGCCGCTGCTCATGGTGATATTAATTTAATTACACTTTTAATGGGAGCTTCAGCTTCAGGTTTAGAAGTTCAAAATAAAAAAGAAGAATGGATTCCAGTTACTGCACTTCCTGAACAATTAGTTATTAATGTTGGTGATATGTTGGAACGTTTAACTAATAATAAATTACGCTCAACTATACATCGAGTTGTAAATCCACCAAGAGAAGATTGGAACAAATCACGCTATTCTATACCCTTTTTTACACATCCAATTAGTGAAATGTCACTTAATTGTTTACCAGAATGTATCAATGAAACACACCCAAAAATGTATGATAATATTACAGCTGGTGAGTTTTTAAATGAGCGTTTAAGGGATTTAGGACTTATAAAATGATTACAAAAAAAGTAATTTCATTATTTACATTTGGTGTTTTTCTAATTTTAGTTGGAGCAATTTCTAAATTGTTTAATTGGTCACAATCTAATTTAATAATGGCAATTGGACTTGTTTTTGAAATTTTAGCAGCCTTACTATTTATTTGGAAAAAGTTAAAACAATAAGAAATATTTTTGTAAATTTATAGCTATCTTTTTTCAATAAAAATGGGCAAAAAAAAAATAAACAGTTTAAATGATTTAGGAGGTTTTGTTTTTTCTACAAACAATAGTTTTGAGTTTGATAAACAAGAAAATCAAGAAACTTTAGCACCTAAACAACAGTTTTTAGAAGCCTTATTCTCAAACAAAGGAAGAGGTGGAAAAACAGTCACAGTAATTACTGGTTTTATTGGAAATGAAGATGATTTAAAATCACTTGGGAAAATGCTAAAAACAAAATGTGGTGTTGGCGGAAGTGTAAAAGACAACGAAATTATAATTCAAGGAAAATTTAGAGATAAAATAATGGAAATCCTTAAAAAAGAAGGATATAACATAAAACGCGTAGGCGGATAAAAATATGACAAAAATAGCAGCATCAGAATTAATTCTGAACCCAGATGGTAGTATTTACCACTTAAATTTAAAACCGGAACATATAGCAACAACTATCATATTTGTAGGTGATCAAAATAGAGTTCCTATTGTAACAAAACACTTTGACTCTATTGAATTTGATATTCAGAAAAGAGAATTTAGAACTATTACAGGAACTTATAAAGGCAAACGTATTACCGTTATTTCAACTGGAATAGGTCCCGATAATATTGATATTGTAGTTAACGAATTAGATGCTTTAGTAAATATTGATTTAGAAACAAGCACCATAAAAAAAGAATTTACGCAATTAAATATTATAAGAATTGGTACTTCTGGATCATTACAAAATGATATTCCTGTTGATAGTTTTGTATTAGCAAAATACGGATTAGGACTTGATGGTGTGCTTCATTCATACGATTGTGAACACATTTTAAACCCTGAATTTGAAGATGCTTTTATAAAACACACCAACTGGAGCCCAAGAAAAGCTCGTCCTTATATTGTTAAAAACAGCAAAGAACTTGAAGATAAACTTATTAGTGATAAAGTGTTTTTAGGTTGCACAGCAACGGCTGTTGGCTTTTATGGCCCTCAAGGGCGTGTATTACGTTTACCAATTCAAGATCCTTTGTTAAATAGTAAAATAGATAATTTTGAATTTAATGGTACAAAAATCACCAACCTCGAAATGGAGACTTCAGCTATTTATGGTTTAGCAAAACTTTTAGGGCATAATGCTTGTTCCATGAATGCCATTATTGCAAATAGAGCAAACGGTACTTTTAGCCCGAACCCATATAAACCAGTGGAAGAATTAATAATTTACACTTTAGATAAACTAGCTTTGTAAAATAATTTATATATTTACTTCGTTTTAACTTAATAAACCCCAATCTATTATGAAAAAAATTACTCTAAATACACTGTTATTAGCTTTTGCTTTAATTGCATTTACATCTTGTCGATCTTCAAAAAAAGGATGCGGTTTAACTAGTGATGCTCAAAAAATAGAACAATCAACCACAGCAAACACATTAGCAGAAGTCTAAAAATTATATAAATATGAAACACTTTTTAAATCCGCTTTACAGCGGATTTTTCTTTTTAAAAATAATACCAAGTTATTTATAAATATTTGAATAAATAGTCATATTACTTTTATTTAAAACGAAAGTATGTATATTTGCAACGTTTAAAAAAATAAGAAAATGGATAACGGATTATACGCAAAATTTAACACCTCAAAAGGTGCAATACTTGTAAATTTAGAATTTAATAAAACGCCTGGAACCGTTGGTAACTTTGTTGCTTTAGCTGAAGGAAATTTAGAAAATAATTCTAAACCACAAGGAACTCCTTATTATAATGGCTTAAAATTTCATAGAGTAATTGCTGATTTTATGGTTCAAGGCGGTTGCCCTTTAGGAACTGGAACTGGTTCACCTGGTTACAGTTTTGATGATGAATTTCACCCTGATTTAAAACACGATTCTCCTGGAATTTTATCAATGGCAAACTCAGGACCAGCTTCAAATGGAAGTCAATTTTTTATTACGCATGTAGCTACGCCTTGGTTAGATAATAAACATACTGTGTTTGGAAAAGTTCTTGAAGGCCAAGATATTGTAGATGTAATTGCTCAAGACGATATTTTAGAATCTATTGAAATAATTAGAATTGGAGAGCAAGCTGAAAAATTTAATGCTGTTGAAGCATTTAGAGTTTTTGAAGGTTCAAGAGCTAAAAGAGAAGAAGAAGCAAAAAAAGCCACAAAAAAAGCGATGGATGAAATTGCTACTGGTTATAATGAAACTCCAAGTGGATTACGTTATCAAATTCTACAGGAAGGTAATGGAAATAACGCTGAAAAAGGCAAAACGGTTTCTGTACATTATAAAGGTCAATTATTAGACGGAACTGTTTTTGATTCATCTTATACCCGTAAGCAACCTATTGATTTTAAATTAGGAATTGGACAAGTTATTTCTGGTTGGGATGAAGGAATTCAATTGTTAAAAGTTGGAGACAAAGCTCGTTTTGTAATTCCTTCAAATTTAGCATATGGTAACCAAGGTGCTGGCGGTGTTATTCCTCCCGATGCAACTCTTATTTTTGATGTTGAATTGATGGATGTAAAATAAAATAGTTTATATATAGTTTTAAAAAAGCATTGATTTATAATCAATGCTTTTCTTTTTTTGTACTTTTGATATAATTTATTCATTAAAATTAAAAAAACAAAAATTAATCTCATGAAAGTACAATATTTAATATTGACACTATTTTCAATATTTATTTTTGGATGTTCAACTAATTCATACAATCCTGATTTTATTAAAAAATCAACTGGAAGATATTTATACAATTCCGATGAAATTATTAAAATTTATTTTGTAAAAAATGAATTACTTATGGAGTGGCGAGGAGCAAAAAATATTAAGCCAATAAAAGTGAATGAAACTACTTTTTTTGTAAAAGAAATGAATGAGAAAATTCAGTTTTTAACAAACCCAGAGAATCAAAAAGAATATATCGTTTTAATTCCAAAAGAAGAAAACAATCCCATAATTTTCAACTTCGTTAAACTTGAAAAATACGAAAATATTCCAAGCGAGTATTTAAAAAATAATGAATTCAATAAAGCTCTCGAAGGTTATTTAAATATTCAACAAAATGATTCTTTAGATCCTACAATAGAAGAAAAAAGATTTAATTCACTAGGATATAGAGAATTGCAAATTAAAGATTATAAAAATGCAATTCATGTTTTTGAAATAAATGTTGCATTATACCCAAAAAGTTCAAATGTTTATGATAGCTTAGCCGAAGCTTATATGAAAAGTGGTGATACTGTAAAAGCTATTGTAAATTATAAAAAATCTTTAGAATTAGATTCAGGTAATAAAAGAGCAAAAAATTATCTTAAAAAATTAGAAAAATCAGGTAATAAAAACTGAAAAATTACATATGAAAACATTACAACAATGGTTTGATGAGTATGCTATCAGTCATCAAAATAAAACTAACCAGTCTATACATTATATCTGCGTTCCTGCAATATTTTTTAGTATTATTGGTATGTTAATGAGTATTCCTACAAATTTAATATCAAACTTTACAAATATTAACAATCCTTTTATTGAAAATTGGGCTTCTCCAGTTTTAATACTATTACTATTATTTTATATTCGCTTGTCGTTTTCAACATTTGTAAGGATGCTAGCATTTTCAATAGTATGCCTTGTTAGTAATTATTTTTTATCAACTATTTTACCCTTATTTTATTCATCTTTAACTCTTTTTATTTTCGCATGGATAGGACAATTTTACGGACATAAATTAGAAGGGAGAAAGCCTTCATTTTTTAAAGATTTACAATTTTTATTAATTGGACCAGCTTGGGTATTTGAAAAATTATCTAAAAAGTAAAATTTTAATTTTTTTTAAATGAAAAAATATTTTATAACAATTGTATTACTATTAATTATTCATAAACTATACTCTCAAGAAACTGATTATAAAGTTATTAATACTTCTATAAATTCTAAATATGCAGAATTAGGAATTACATATTTAAGTGATAGTACTGTATTATTTGCATCTTCAAAAAAAATTGAAAATGACAAGGCTTTTGCAAAAGATAGGAGAAAAAACAATCGTCACCTTTTCTTAGAATTGTATCATGGTTTAATTGGCGAAAACGGAGATATTATTCAAGCTGCTAGATTTTCTAATGAAATGAATAATAAGTTTTTTGAATCTGATATAGCCTTTACTCCTGATTTTAAAACGATGTATTTTACCTGGAATAATTTTTACGATACTCAGAAAAGAACAGATTCAGCTAAATTTAAACCATTATACCTGTTCAAAGCTTCAATTGATGAAAATTTTAAACTCTCAAATATTTCACCTCTAACTTTTAATAGTAAAAATTACTCTGTTAGAAGCCCCGTAGTTAGTGCCGATGGCAAACAGTTATATTTTATTTCTGATATGCCTAACGGCTACGGTAATTTTGATATTTATGTTACTAATATACTCTCAAATGGTAGTCATAGTGCTCCTAAAAATTTGGGCGAAAATATTAATACCAAATTTGAGGAACTCTATCCATTTATAGACAAAAATAATACGCTTTACTTTTCATCATATGGACATAAAGGGTTGGGAAGATTAGATATTTATAAGAGTGAATTTAAGGATGGGAATTTTCAAAATTCCGAAAATTTACAAGCTCCAATTAATAGTAAATATGATGATTTTGCTTTTGTAATTGACAATTACACAAATTCAGGGTATTTTACTTCAAATCGTAAAAATGGAAAAGGTGGGGTAGATATTTATGCTTTTACACCAAAGGTTGAATTAAAATGTACGAAAAAGATTAATGGAATTATTCTGAATAAAGAAACGAAAAAATCTATTGATAGTGTAATTGTTTCATTATACTTAAATTCTGTTTTAAAAGAATCCAAAGTTATAGCTAAAAATACTAATTATAGTTTTGAATTAAAATGTAATGAAAATTATACCATAACTGCTAATAAAGAAAAGTATGATGAAATGGTAACAGAAATTGGCATTTTAAAAGCTCACAGCAAAAATATAGACAAAAATATTTTATTACAGCCAACTGTTGAATTTATCACAGTTCGTGAACAAAAAATGATTAAAACAAATCCTATTTATTTTGATTTAAATTCAGCACATTTGAATCCATCAGCAATAATAGAATTAGATAAAGTAGTTAAAATCATGAAGAATCATCCAACTATTATTATTAAATGTGGTTCTCATACTGATTCTAGGTCGAGTGATGAATACAATATAAAGTTATCCGAAAAAAGGGCGAAATCAACCGTAGACTATATTATTTCGAAAGGAATTTCACCAAATAGAATATCTAGTAAAGGATTTGGAGAAACACAATTAGTTAATAAGTGTACAAATAAATCAAAGTGCAGTGAAGCTGAGCACCAAATGAATAGAAGAACTGAGTTTGTAATTATTGACGAATAGATTTAAAATAAATAACATATGTTTGAATATCTGCATCAATTTTATTTAGTAACCTAGTTGAAATTTTTACTTTAAAATTTTAGCTCAAAAACAATACCTCTGTTATTTTTGAGTTAAATATATAACTAAACTTTAAATGAAACAGCTACTCCATATATTTTTCTTTTTATTCTTTACTTCTCTTTTTTCACAACAACAAGATTTTGAAGTTTTAAATACATCCGTAAATTCAAGAGATGCTGAATTTGGAGTTACTTATTTAAATGAAAATACCGTATTTTTTGCATCATCAAAAAAAAATGATGATGAAAAAATATTTAAAAAAAATAGAAGAAAAAACAACCGACAGCTTCATCTTGAATTATACCAGGCAATTATTCTTAAGAATGGGGATTTAATTCAAACCAACAAATTTTCAAGCGAAATTAATAACAAATTTTTTGAGTCAGATATTTCATTTACTTCTAATGGAAAAACTATTTATTTTACTTGGAATAATTTTTACAACACTGAAAAAAGAATTGATTCTGCCAAATGGAAAACCTTGCAATTAATGAAAGCTGATCTAAATGAAAATTTAGATATTTCAAACATTAAAAGCTTACCTTTTAACAGTGATAAATATTCAGTTAGAAGCCCTGTAGTAAGTAAAAATGGTAAACAATTATTTTTTGTTTCTGATATGCCAAATGGAATTGGGAAAACAGATATTTATGTTGTAGATATTTTAGGTGAAAATAGCTATAGCAAACCAAGAAATTTAGGTTCTAATATAAACACAAAAGAATCCGAGATCTTTCCATACATAGCCGAAAATAATACGCTTTACTTTTCTTCCTATGGACATAAGGGGAAAGGTTTATTAGATATTTTTAAAAGTAATTTTGAAAATGGGATTTATCAAAAAGCTGAAAATTTACCAAGTCCTTTCAATAGTAAATATGATGATTTTGCTTTTGTAATTAATGAAGCTAAAAACACAGGATACTTTACATCCAATCGCAAAAATGGAATAGGCGATGTAGATATTTATGCCTTTAAACCAAAAGAAGAAATAATTGAATGCACAAAAATAATTACAGGATTAATTGCAAATATAGAAACCAAAAAACCTATTGATAATGTGCTTGTTTCTTTATATAATAACACTGTTTTACAAGAAACTAAAATTATAGTAAAAGACTCTAAATATAGTTTTAAATTGAATTGCAATGAAACTTATAAAATTATTGCTGAAAAAGAAAATTTCAATTCTTTAGAATTCGAAATTATTCCTGAGACTTATGTGAGTAACGAGATTTCAAAAAATTTAGAATTAACTCCCTTAACTTGCAATCAGTTAGTTACAGGAAAAACACTAAATAGTGAAACAAATTCACCAATTGAATTCGTACAAGTTTCACTATATCAAAACAATATTTTAGCCGAAACTAAAAACGTAAATTCTGAGTTTAGTTTTGATTTAGAATGTAATAAATTTTACAAAATAGTTGCTGAAAAAGAAAACTTCAAAAATGCAGAAGTTATTTTTAAAATAGACAACAACAATGCAATTATAACAACTAAAAATTTGCTATTAACACCAATTAACTGCAAGCAATTAGTTACAGGAAAAGTATTAAATAAAGAAACAAATTCACCTATTGAATTTGCACAAGTTTCACTATATCAAAACAATATTTTGAAGGAAACTAAAAATGTAAATTCTGAATTTAGTTTTGATTTAGAATGTAATAAATCTTACAAAATAATTGCTGAAAAAGAAAACTTCAATAATGCTGAATTTGAATTTCAAACAAACAATACCAATGCATTTGAAACAAGTAAAATGTTGTTAGTAACACCAATTGAATGCAAGCAATTAGTTACAGGAAAAGTATTAAATAAAGAAACAAATTCACCTATTGAATTTGCACAAGTTTCACTATATCAAAACAATATTTTGAAGGAAACTAAAAATGTAAATTCTGAATTTAGTTTTGATTTAGAATGCAATAAATCTTATAAAATAGTTGCTGAAAAAGAAAACTTCAATAATGCCGAAGTTGAATTTCAAACAAACAAAAACAATGCAATTGAAACAAGTAAAACATTGTTATTAAATCCGATTGAATGCAAGCAAGTTATTAACGGAATTGTGTTAGATAAAGAAACGAACAAACCAATATCAAACGCATTAGTTACTATTTTTAAAAATAATCTGTTAATTGAAACCTTAAATTTAAATAGCAATGCTAATTTTAACTATAAACTTGATTGTAACTCTCATTATAAATTTATTGCTACACTAAAAAACTATGAAGAAAATATTACAAAAATTAATACTTCGAAAATTAACAACAGGATTTTAAATAAAACTCTTTTATTAAAACCTAAAACTGAATTTATTACAATTCGCAATCAAAAAATGATTAAAACAAAACCTATTTATTTTGATTTAGATAAAGATGAAATAAGACTTGATGCAGCAATTGAATTAGAAAAAGTGATTGCTATTTTAATTAAATATCCAAAAATTAAACTTGAAATTAAGTCACATACTGATAGCAGAGCACCAGATAGTTATAACCTATCTCTTTCTGAGAAAAGAGCAACTTCAACAATTAACTATATTACGTCTAAAGGGATTAGTTCTGACAGACTAATTGGAAAAGGATATGGAGAAACTCAGTTGATCAATAAATGTTCTAATGGTGTTAAGTGCTCACAGGCTGAACACGAGTTAAATAGAAGAACTGAATTTGTAATTATTCAAGAATAATTTTATATGAAACCAATAATTACATTTGAAGATTTTAGCAAAGTTGATTTTAGAATTGGAACTATTATTGAAGTAAATGATTTTCCAAAAGCACGCAAACCCGCATACCAACTTACTATTGATTTTGGTAAATTAGGTATCAGAAAATCAAGTGCTCAAATTACTGAATTATATTTTAAAGAAGAATTATTAAATAAACAAATTGTAGTTATTATTAACTTTCAAAAAAAACAAATCTCTAATTTTTTTAGTGAGTGTTTAATTCTTGGAATTGAAAATAATCAAAATAAAATTGTTTTACTCCAAGCTTCTAAGAAAAATTTAACCAATGGAGAACAAATTAATTAAACACACTTTAAATTAAAATCAAGTTATAATTTTAAATAAAGCCTTAAAATAATCCTAATATGAGTAAAGAAAAATATACCGCAGAAACTACTAGATATAAAAAAATGAAGTACAGACGTACTGGAAAAAGTGGGCTACAATTACCTGAATTATCTTTAGGTTTATGGCACAATTTTGGTTTTAACGATGATTTTGATAATTCTAGAAATTTATTAAAATGTGCTTTTGATAATGGAATTACACATTTCGATTTAGCTAATAATTATGGAATACCTGCTGGATCAGCAGAATCAACATTAGGAAAAATATTAAAAAAAGAATTCAAAAATTATAGAGATGAATTAATTATTTCTTCAAAAGCAGGTTACGGAATGTGGCCAGGACCTTATGGAGATTTTGGTTCTAAAAAATACTTGACAGCAAGTTTAGACCAAAGTTTAAAGCGTATGGGGTTAGATTATGTAGATATTTTTTACCATCATCGTCCAGATTCTGAAACACCTTTAGAAGAAACTATGGGGACGTTAGATTTAATGGTTCGCCAAGGAAAAGCATTGTATGTTGGAATTTCAAATTATAGTGCTGAAGAGACTGCTAAAGCTTCTAAAATTTTAAATAATCTTGGAACCCCTTGCTTAATTCATCAACCAAAATACAATATGTTTGACCGCTGGGTTGAAAATAGTTTATTGGACACTCTTGAAAATGAAGGCATTGGATCTATTGCCTTTTCTCCTTTAGCTCAGGGCATGCTTACCAGCAGATATTTAAAAGGTTTTCCTGAAGATTCTAGAGCAGTTAAAGATGGGCGTTTTATAAACACTACTCAAATAAGTAGCATGCTTTCAAAAATTAAGCAATTAAATGAAATTGCTAAAAACAGAAATCAAAGCTTGGCTCAAATGGCAATTTCTTGGATTTTAAAAGATCAAAGAATTACATCTGTATTAATTGGAGCAAGTAAAACATCTCAAATTTTAGATAGTTTAAAGGCTATTGATAATACTACTTTTTCTGAAGAAGAATTACAAAAAATAGAGCGTATTTTAAAGTAAAATATCTTTAAAAACAAAAAGGGACGCTTATAAATAAGTGTCCCTTTTCTAAAGTACATTTGCCAGCCATAGCTAGTGTACCGTTTTTTACAAACCAGCTAAACTAGCTTTTATAGTTTCCATTTTTGCTATTGCATCAGCTTCTTTTTGTCTTTCAATTTTAATTACTTGTTCAGGAGCATTATTTACAAAACGCTCGTTACTTAATTTCTTTTGAACAGATTTTAAAAAACCTTCCGTATATTTCAATTCCTCCTCTAACTTCACTTTTTCCTCTTCAACATTAATATTTGAGTTCATAGGAATAAAATACTCGTTAGATCTTACCCTAAAACTTAAAGCTCCTTCAACCTTTTCAGTAACGTATTTTAATGAAGATAAATTTCCTAATTTTTCAATTACAGTATCAAAATCTTTAGTTGAATTTTCGTTGTTTAAAACAAAACATTCTAGTTGATTTTTAAAAGCAATATTTTTATCTTTTCTAACATTTCTAATTGCTGAAATTACTTCTGAAGCAAATTTAAAATTGCTTATTAAAGGTTCATTAACTTCAACTATTTCAGGATAATTTGCAATTACTAAAGCTTCTTCATGAGTTCTTACTGCAATATCTTGCCAAATTTCTTCTGAAATAAATGGCATATAAGGATGTAATATTTTTAAATTATTTTCAAAAAAGCTAATTACTGAATTGTACGTTTTTGCATCAATTGGCTGTTGATAAGCAGGTTTCACCATTTCTAAAAACCACGAAGAAAAATCGTCCCAAACAAGTTTATAAATACTCATTAAAGCTTCACTAATACGGTATTGCTCAAAAGACTTCTCTAAATCTTGTAAAGTCTGCTGAAATTTAGCTTGATACCATGCTATTGCTATTTTAGCAGATTGTGGTTGTTGAATTGTTGTATCAATTTCCCAACCTTTTACTAAACGGTAAGCATTCCAAATTTTATTAGAAAAATTACGTCCTTGTGCACATAATTCTTCATCAAATAATAAATCGTTACCCGCTGCAGAACACAATAACATTCCAACACGAACACCGTCTGCTCCATATTTTTCCATTAACTCAATTGGATCTGGCGAATTTCCTAATGATTTTGACATTTTTCTACCTTTGCCATCTCTTACAATTCCTGTAAAATACACGTTGGTAAAAGGCTTTTCATTTCTAAATTCATATCCAGCAAAAATCATACGAGCTACCCAAAAGAAAATAATATCTGGTCCTGTAACTAAATCGTTTGTTGGGTAATAATACTCTATTTCTTTATTATCTGGATTTCTAATTCCGTCAAAAACTGAAATTGGCCATAACCAAGATGAAAACCAAGTATCTAAAGCATCTGGATCTTGTGTTAAATCAGCTGATGTTATTACTTTTCCTAATTTTTCTGAAGCCAATTTAGCAGCTTCCTCCATTGTTGAAGCAATTACAAAATCATTTACACCATCTCCATAAAAATAAGCAGGAATTTGATGCCCCCACCAAAGCTGACGAGAGATATTCCAATCTCTAATATTTTCTAACCAATGACGGTAAGTACTATTATAATGTTTTGGAAAAAAATGAATTTCTTCATCTTCTAAAACTGCTTTTAAAGCTGGTTTTACAATAGTTTCCATATTTAAAAACCATTGTGCAGATATTTTTGGTTCAATAACTTCTTTTGTTCTTTCTGAAGTACCTACTTTATGCATATATTGTTCAACTTTCACTAAACAACCCAAATCTTCCAACTCTTTGGTTACTTCTTTACGAACTACAAAACGATCTTTTCCTTCATAATGCAATCCAAAGGAATTTAAAGATGCATCATCATTAAAAATATCTATAACTTTTAAATTATGATTTTCTCCAAGTGTTTTATCATTTGGATCGTGAGCAGGAGTTACTTTTAAACAACCGGTACCAAACTCAATATCAACATATTCATCCTCAATAATTGGGATTACTCTATTCGCAATAGGTACAATAGCTTTTTTTCCTTTTAAATGTGTAAAACGCTCATCATTTGGATTAATACAAATTGCTGTATCACCAAAAATAGTTTCAGGTCGTGTAGTTGCAATTGTTAAAATAGCATCACTTCCTTCAATTTTATAATTTAAATAATATAAATTCCCTTGTTTTTCTTCAAAAATTACTTCTTCATCAGATAACGTTGTTTTTGCTGAAGGGTCCCAATTTACCATTCTATATCCACGGTAAATTAAACCTTTATTATAAAGATCAACAAAAACTTTAGCTACAGCTTCACTTAAATCTGGATCCATTGTAAACTTTGTACGTTCCCAATCACATGAAGCACCCAATTTTTTCAATTGCTCAAGAATAATTCCACCATGTTTATCAGTCCATTCCCAAGCGTGTTTTAAAAACTCATCTCTCGTTAAATCTGATTTATTAACCCCTTCCTCCTTTAATTTAGCCACTACTTTAGCTTCAGTTGCAATAGAAGCATGGTCTGTTCCTGGTACCCAACAAGCATTAAAACCCTTCAGTCTCGCTCTTCTAATTAATACATCCTGAATGGTATTGTTAAGCATATGCCCCATATGTAAAACACCAGTTACGTTTGGAGGCGGAATTACAATTGTGTAAGGCTCTTTTTCATTTGGAGTTGAATGAAAATAATTATTTTTCATCCAGTAATCATACCATTTTTTTTCAATATCTTGAGGGTTGTATTTTGTTGCTAAACTCATTGTGGTCTAATTTTTGTAATATAGTTTGCAAATGTACAATTAGATAAGAGAAAACACAAAATATTTTGAAAGCTTAAAAAAAATACTAACTTTACATTTTTAAACTCTAAAATATGAAAAAAATAATGACATTATTGTTTATTGGTTTTATTACATTCTCAATAAACGCACAAGTAAAAGAAGAAACCCCAACTGTTCAAGACCCAAACGCTCCAGTTTTTAAATTTGAAACTGAAGTTATTGATTATGGTAAAATTGAACAAAATGCAGATGGTGTTCGAATTTTTAAATTTACCAATACTGGTAATTCTCCTTTAGTAATTACTAATATTAAGTCTAGCTGTGGTTGTACGGTTCCAAAAAAACCAACTGAACCAATTATGCCTGGTAAAGTTGGTGAAATTGAAGTGAAGTATGCTACAAATAGAATTGGTGGATTTTCAAAATCTATCACTATAAGTTCTAATGCAACTGAACCTTCTAAAATGGTTAGAATTAAAGGAATTGTATTAAAACCTGAATCTCCTGTTGTTGAAAAAAATAAGCCAACAATGTCTGCAGATTAAGCAGCTACATGTTAAAATAAAAAAAGGCTTTCAAAATTGAAAGCCTTTTTTTATTTTAACATGTTTTTTAAACGAAATTGATATTCATAATCTTGCCCATTTCTTTCAATTACTAAGCTTATTTTTTTATTTTCTTTTTGATAAAATTTTTCAATTATATCTTCTAATTTTAAGTTGTAAGTGTATTCCCCATTTATCTTAATCACTATATCATTTGATTGTAAACCAGCATTATATGCAGGAGAATTTTTTCTTATTTTAAAAATTTTATAAGTAGGTTTAAAGCTATACTTGTAATTATAAGCTAACACAACATTATTTTGATCAGAATTTTGATTTTTCATAAATAAACCAATACTTGTATTTTCTTTTTCTTTAACTAATAACTTTCCATAATAAACTAAATCTATACCACTCATATTATATCTGAAAGGTTCCTTAAATGAATTTCCTTTTTTTAATGTTATTTTATTATTCAAATAATCAAACGTTACAATAAATCTTCTTAAAATGTTAGCTCCAATACTACCATTTCGTTCTTCAAATTGAAGTGCATGGGCAATAGATAAAGAATCTGGGAAAGAAACAGTTGGGTTTTTTAATTCAAATTTACCCAAAACAATTCCTTTAATAGTAGACCGTTTTCCATAAATAGTTCCACTTAACCCTTCACCTAATAAATCTTCAAAATACTTTTTGGGTGTTAATATATCTGGATGCGTATTTTCAAACAACCACATTGCATCACTACCACCAGAATCAATTAATAATTTAACAGGTGTAATTTTATTTGTTATACTATCCAATTTAACACCTAAATTAATATACGGTTTTAATTTATGAAACTCCAAAGCAAGCGTTTCGCACTTTTTACATTTTTTATACTTAAAAGTTTTTGGATTGTGAAATGTTATCTTTTTTAAACCATAATTTATTTTAACAATAAAATCTTTTAATAAATCATAACCAATAATGCCGTGTATTGTAATTCCAAGTTTAGAAGATAAATCAAAACTATCATTAAAAATAACATATAAATCTTGATTTGAACTTCTAATATTATTAAAACCAAATTGATTTCCCTTAGATAAAATTGCATCTATTGACTCTTCACTTCCCAATCCTTTAAGCTTAATTTTTTTAACATTTTTAAGTTGTACAGAATCTTTATTGTTAATATTAAATAAAAGAGTGTTTCCCACTCCAGAATCTAAAATAAAATTTAATTCTTTACCATTTACTTCCATAGGAAATACAACTAAATTATGCATTAACTTAAAAGAAATAGTTTGCTTTTTCGCATTATTTAGGAGTCTAAAATTATTTTGTGCCACACCCATTTTTGAACAAAATAGCAGCGATAAAATAATCAATTTATATGTAAAACTAATTTTCAAAAAACACTAAGTTTAATTTTAGTTGTAAACTACAAAAAAAGGCTTATAATAACATAACATTTAAGAAAACTTTAACCTATAACAAATCACAGTAAAATCTTAGAACTTTAAATTAAATTTCGCAATTTTGTAACATAATTTTTCAAAAACTAAAATAATGCCAACAATATCTATTAAAGGTAAAAATATGCCTGAATCACCAATAAGAAAATTGGTTCCATATGCAGAAAATGCTAAAGAAAGAGGAATTGAAGTTTTTCATTTAAATATTGGTCAGCCAGATATAAAAACTCCAGATGTTGCTCTTGAAGCTATAAAAAATAACACCATTAAAGTATTGGCTTATAGTCGTTCAGAAGGATCAGAAGAATATCGTCAGAAAATCGCAAACTATTACGCTAAAAATAATATAAATGTTACTTCTAATGAAATTATAGTAACTACTGGTGGCTCTGAAGCTTTATTATTTGCGCTAGGAAGTATTACTGATCCTGATGATGAAATAATAATTCCTGAACCATTTTATGCTAACTATAACGGATTTTCAATAGCTTCAGGCATAACTATTGTTCCTGTGATTTCTAAAATTGAAGATAATTTTGCCTTACCTCCTATTGAAGAATTTGAGAAATTAATTTCTCCAAAAACTAAAGCCATTTTAATTTGTAACCCTGGCAATCCAACTGGTTATTTATATTCAAAAGAAGAAATTCAAAAACTAGCAACTATCGTAAAAAAACACGATTTATTCTTAATTGCAGATGAAGTGTATCGAGAATTTGTATATGACAATGTGCAGCACCAATCTGTTTTACATAATTTCGGCTTAGAAAATAATGCAATTATAATTGATTCTGTATCAAAACGTTATAGTATGTGTGGCGCTCGTATTGGCTGTTTGGTTTCAAAAAATAAAGAAGTTATAAGCACTGCTTTAAAATTTGCGCAAGCACGTTTAAGTCCACCAACATTTGCACAAATTGCAAGTGAAGCTGCTTTAGAAACTCCTCAATCCTATTTTGAAGAAGTTATTGTTGAATACAAAGCAAGAAGAGATCTTTTAATATCAGAATTAAGTAAAATAGAAGGTATTAAAGTTGCATCTCCAAAAGGTGCTTTTTATTGTGTAGTAGAACTTCCTGTTGATAATGCTGATAAATTTGCACAATGGCTGTTAGAAGATTTTAATTTAAACAACCAAACAGTTATGGTTGCTCCTGCAGCAGGTTTCTATTCAACAAAAGGATTTGGAACAAAACAAATAAGAATTGCTTACGTTTTGAAAAAAGAGGATTTAATTACTTCTGTTAAAATATTAAAAGCTGCTATTTTAAAATACAATAAAAATTAATTGAAAATTCAACAAAACATACCTTTAAAAAAATACAATACGTTTGGTATTTCAACAAATGCCAAACGTTTTGTTTCAATAAATTCATTAAAAGAATTAAAAGAAATTATCACTCTTGAGAAGGATGTTTTTCTTTTAGGTGGCGGTAGTAATATGCTATTAACTAATGATATTGAGAAATTAGTAGTTCACTTAAATTTAAAGGGTATTATTGTAAATGATACAGAAAATGAAGTTGTTTTTGTAACTGCAGAAGCTGGTGAAAATTGGCATGAATTTGTAGTTTGGTGTATTTCTCAAAACTATGGCGGTATAGAAAACTTATCGTTAATACCAGGAAATGTTGGTACATCCCCCATTCAAAATATTGGCGCGTATGGAGTTGAAATAAAAGATACATTTCATCAATTGGAAGCTTTGGAGATTGAAACTGGAAAAATTAAAGTTTTTAATAATGAAGATTGTAATTTCGGCTACCGAAATTCTGTTTTTAAAAATGAACTAAAAGCAAAATACATTATTATAAATGTAACTTTTAAACTTACTAAAAGAAACCATCATACAAACATTTCTTATGGTGCTATTAAAACACAATTACAAAATATTAAAAACCCAACTTTAAAAGATATTTCTGATGCTGTGATTGCAATAAGGCAAAGTAAACTTCCTGATCCTAAAGAAATTGGAAATAGTGGGAGCTTTTTTAAAAATCCAGTAATTAATCTAATTTCTTTTAAAACATTACAAAAAACATATCAAGAAATTCCACATTATATAGTTTCAGAAAATGAAATAAAAATACCAGCCGGATGGTTAATTGAGCAATGTGGTTTTAAAGGAAAACGTTTTGGTGATGCTGGTGTTCATGCAAAACAAGCATTAGTTTTGGTAAATTACAACAACGCAACTGGACAAGAAATTTACAACTTAGCTAAAAATATTCAGCAAAAAGTAAAAGAAACATTTAATATTAATTTAGATATTGAAGTGAATATAATTTAAACTGTTACTTCTAACAATTTACAATTTTCTGAAATTATTATCACAGTATTTGCAATTGCAGGAATTAATATTGTTTCACCAATTTTGATAGTTTCTGAATTATCAAAAATAGAAATTTCAGCACTGCCTTCAACACACATAAAAATTACAAATGAATCAATTTTCGAATAATCAAGTACCGTTTTACTTTTTATCGGAATGAAATTAGTTTTAAAATACGGACAAGAAACAACTTCATTTAAAATATTAACCTCTTTATCATAACTTCTTTCTGTATCAATTTTATCACTAAAATTTAAGGCATCTACCGCTAATTCTGTATGTAATTCTCTTTCATTACCTTCATCGTCAACTCTGTCGAAATCATAAATTCTGTAAGTAATATCTGATGTTTGTTGTATTTCTGCTAAAACCACACCCGCACCAATTGCATGAACAGTTCCTGTTTCAATAAAAAAGGCATCACCATTTTTTACGGTAACATCATTTAAAACAGATAATATGTTTTTTTCTTTTAAAAGAGATACATATTGTTTTGCCGTTATAGTTTCCTTAAAACCTAATATCAATCTTGCATTTTCTTCCGTCTGCATAATATACCACATTTCCGTTTTTCCAAACGAATTGTGGCGTGTTTTTGAAAGTTCATCATTTGGATGGACTTGAACTGATAAATCCTGTTTGGCATCAATAAACTTAATTAATAAAGGAAATTTATCCCCAAAACTAGCATAGTTTTTTTTTCCTAATAAGTCAGATTTATAGGATGAAAGCAACTCACTTAAAGAAGTGTTTTTTAAATTTCCGTTAGAAACTATTGAAACTGTACCTTCAACATCAGAAATTTCCCAACTCTCTCCAATATTATCTAAAATCGATTTTTTATTAAATTGAGTAATTAATTTAGTTCCACCCCAAATTTTATCTTTTAATATTGGCGTAAATTTTAATGGATAGTTTATCATTATTTAATAATTTCTTTTAATGAATTGATTACATAATCTATTTCCTCAGGTGTATTTAATTTACTGAATGAAAATCGAATAGAAGTTTTAATAGCTTCTTTTTCATCTAATATGGCATTTAAAACATGTGAACCTTTATTACTTCCACTTTGACAAGCACTCCCGCCTGAAACTGAAATTCCTTTTATATCTAAATTAAAAAGCAACATTGCATATTCTTTTGGAAATCGTACATTTAAAATAATGTAACTACTTTTTGTTTCACTTTCTGAATAACCATTAAATGCTATTCCTTCAAAATTATTTTTTAATTCAGAAATAAAATAACTTTTTACTTTTTGAATATAATTAGATTCTTCTTTTAAATTAGCACAAGCAATTTCCAATGCTTTTTCCATTCCTAAAATACTGTGAATATTTTCAGTTCCCGCTCTGGCACCTCGCTCCTGTTCTCCACCGTGTAAAATAGGATTTACTCCAAAACCTCTTTTAATATAAGCAAAACCAACTCCTTTTGGTCCGTGAAACTTATGTGCACTAGATACAAAAAAATCTATAGGAGTTTCTTGAATATCAATTTTAAAATGACCTATTCCCTGAACAGCATCCGAATGAAATAAAGCATTATTTGCAATGCATAAATCTGAAACTTTTTTAATATCTACAATATTTCCAATTTCGTTGTTAACATACATTAAGCTCACTAATTTTTTTTCACTAGTTTGCTGAAGTAATTCTTCTAAATGTGTATAATTAACACCTCCATTTTCATCTAAATCTACCCAACAAACCGTAATCTTAAATTCATTTTTTAATTGTTCTATAGTATGCAATACTGCATGATGTTCAATTTTTGAAGAAATAATGGTAGTTACACCTAAATTAGTAACCGCATTTCTTAAAATTAAATTATCTGCTTCACTTGCTCCAGCTGTAAAAATAATTTCATTTGAAGCCGCATTAAATTGTTTTGCAATATTTTTTCGAGCAGTTTCAACCAAAGATTTTGATTTTCTTCCAATTTGATGAGTTGAAGACGGATTTCCATAAAAATTAACCATTGCATTTGTAATTATATCAATTACCACAGGTAAAATAGGTGTTGTTGCGGCGTTATCTAAGTATATATTTTTCATCAATTGCAAAAGTAAATAAAATAGTTGGTTTCATTTAACGTTGAATTACTTAAAACTCTTATTTTTGTCTTGAAAATTTTATATATATGAAAAAAATAATTACACTTTTTTTAATAATTTCATTATTCTCTTGTAGTGATGGGAATTTTGATGTGCCATCGTTTGGTTTTACTTCTAATGTTGAGACTTGCGGGAAATATGTTATTTACAAAAAAAATAGTACAAGTACTGAAGTCATCATTTTAACTTTAAATCCAACAAATTTAGGAACTATTGAAGGCGATAAAACCGTAGCAATTTCTACAACTTCGAGTGTAATTTACAGAATTTTTGATAATGGAATTGATTCGAATTATTTTTGCCAGTCTATTCCACCATTAACTCCAAAAATATTAAAGGAATTAATAGCTTTAAGTGGCACAATTAACATAACAACAACTGCTATTTTAACAAATGGAGTTATAACAGGATACACGTATACAATCACAATTTCAGATTTATTATTTAATGATACTAGTGGCCGTATTTTATTTCAGAGTTTTGATTTTGGGAAACTTACTGTTAACCTTTAGTATTTTGATAAATATAAACTTCTGTGGCGCCTAATCCATACTTTTGAAATGAAGCTTCATAAGATTTAACGTTATAATTTTTAAACAAAAACTCAAGTTCTGATTTTAAAACACCTTGACCAACTCCGTGAATAAAAACAATTTTAGGTATTCTGTTTTTTATAGCAAATTCTATTTTATGCTTAGCTTCATTCATTTGTAAATTTAACATATCATAATTATCCAGTCCTTTAGTTGAAGCTGTTAAATGATGAATATGCAAATCTACTTCCATTGGTGGAAGTTTCTCATTTAAATTAGCTGTTTTAAATTTAGGTAGATTCTTTTTCCCACTTGAATAATTTATTTTTTCTAACAAACTTTCATTAGAAATATCGCTAAATTTAGAAAGCTCTCTTTGGCTTTGTCTAATAACAACCAACTCCTTAGGTAAAAAATCAAAAGAAAATCCATCTTCAGATTCAATTACAATTTTATGAGCATGCACTTCAATAACTTTACCTTTAATTACATCATCAAGTACAGCAACAGGATCCCCAACTTTAAATTCCATTTATATCAGATTATTTTTATTTTTAAAATTATTTTCTTTTAAAAAACTTAAAAATAGTTAATTATTTAACTTTAAATTAATTTTTCAGAAATAGTTATGCAAATTTAAAACAATATTATTGTAGAAAAAGGAAATAATGGTACAAACTATTTCAACAAACACTGAGCAATTTTTTAAAGATGCTCTTATTGATTTAAAAATTCACCCAAATAGAACTAAATTACTTCAATCTATTGCATTTTTTGCTGCAAATGAATTAAAAAATAATAAACGTGTTAACTTCAATTATATTTGTACCCATAATAGCAGAAGAAGTCAGTTAGCACAAATATGGAGTAGTTATGCTACTTATTATTTTAAATTTACTGAAGTTTATAGTTTTTCAGGAGGCACTATGGCTACTACTTTTTATAGAAATACACTTAAAACATTACAAGAAGTTGGTTTTAACTTTCAAATATTAGAATTTTCACATCAAAATCCAGTGTATTCAATTGGTTATAAAAATTGTATAAATCCAATTATTGGATTTTCTAAATTATATGATAATGAACATAATAAGAAACCATTTATAGCCATCACAACTTCTTCTAGTGCAAATAAAAACTGTCTTTTTATACCTGACGTAATTGAGCGTTTTCATTTACCTTTCAACAATCCAAAAATGTACGATAATACCTTGTACCAATCTGAAAAATATTTAGAAATAAACAAACAAATAGCTGGGGAAATTCATTTTATATTTAATTTTATTAAAAATTCAATATAATTTTGTCGTAAATTCGTACATAACATTTTTTATTTTAATTTTAAAATAAAGAAGATGGATCAAAATCAACCAAAGAACTACCTAGTTGCATCAATTTTAGCTGCTATTTTTTGCTATCAACCCAATGGTAGTAGGTTTTTTATTGTTTTTGGGATTAATCTTTTTTGTTATGCTCTAAGTCAAAGTTAAAATTAATGAATTTAAAAAAATTAGGATTATTACTACTTGGAATAGGTTTAGCAATCCTGTATTTTTTTGTAAATCCAAGTGACGTAAATTTTTTCCCTAAATGCCCTTTGTATATAACCACAGGTATTTATTGTCCTGGTTGTGGAAGTCAGCGTGCAACACATCAATTATTACAATTTAACTTACTTGGGGTTCTTCAACAAAATGTATTGTATTTTATTGGAATTTTAGTTTTAGGATATCATGGTGTTATCACTTTATTAAACTTATATTTCAAAAAGCATATTTACAACTATATATATCATCCTAAAACATCCATAATAATCTTCGTTATTATTATTATTTATTGGATTTTACGAAATATTCCATATTATCCATTTACTATTTTAGCACCTAATTAAAACAAATTACAATTAAATTTAAATACTATTTTGTTTGTTAAAATAGTATTTAATAACCAACAATTGCAACATAACTAAAACAGCAAAGAATACAAAACTGTATGTAAATGTGCTTGAAAAATGAATATTTTTAAAGATATTTATTGAAGAAATGGTTTCTAAAATTTTAATTGAAGTAATTTTGTCAAAAAATGATACATTTACTTTTGATAATAAATATGAATTTTCAGAATTTGCAGATAAAATAAGAATACTCAAAGCAAAAAATACAGTACTTATCAATAACCAAGCTGATTTTGATATTAACGGTTGATATACTTTTGTTAAAGAAAGTTTACGTTCTAATTTTACTGAATTCATTACTTTATCTAGAAAATTTTCAGAAGGCGATTCAACTTTAGCCTCCTTAATAATATATTTTGTGATTTCTTCTATGTTTTTAGTTGGCTTCATATTAAATCTACGGTTCTTGGTTCAATAACATGTTTTAAAATTGTTGCTAATTTTTTTCGAGATCTAAATAATTTTGTTTTAATATTATCTTCTGATAAATTTACAACTTTTGAAATTTCCTTTACTGGTAATTCTTCAAAATAATACAATGTTAAAATAATACGTTCGTCTTCATTTAACTTTAAAAGTGCATCATTAATTATTTTTTTTCGTTCTTTTTCATGTAAATATTCTAAAGCATCTTTTATATTTCCTAAATCAACTTCATTAAATTCGTCAATATTTTCAGAATTAACAAACCTCTTCTTTTTCTTTAAAATATCTAAACTTGCATAATACGCTATTTTATAAATCCAAGTTGAAAACTTTGATTCACCTTTAAATTTACCTAAATTTTTAAATGCTTTTACAAATACATCTTGTGAAATTTCCTCGGCTTCTTCTCTATTTTTAACAATTCTTATAGCAAGTGTATACACCATATGCTTATACTTTTCAACTAAAAAAGCAAAAGCATTAACGTTCCCATTTAACGTTTGTTCTATAAAATACTCATCGGGTTTGGTGTTCATTTAAATATATGACGACAATTAAACTAAAGTGGTTACAATTTAATATAAATAAATTTAAGTCCACTTTTTTGTAACCGAATGAAAACATGTATCGTCATATTGAATGAAACACATTAATAACTTAAAATTTATAATATGCCAGAATTAGTATTTATTGCATTATTTATCATCATTTTTGGAATTTTTTATTTACACTATTCCACAAGAAACAAAGAGCGTTTAGCACTAATTGAAAAAGGGGCTGATGCTAGTATTTTCTTTAGTGCAAAGGCAGCTCAAAAAAAATCATCTGTACCCATTTGGAAAGTATTAATTCTTAACATTTCTGTATTATTAATGGGAATTGGCGCTGGTGTTTTTATTGGTGCAATATTAGAAGCTTACACCGCAATTCAAGAAGAAGTTGGTTACACAGGTTCTATCTTTTTAATGGCAGGTGTTGGATTATTTGCTGGATTTACATTATCCAAAAAATTAGTTGAAAAAGATTAACTTTTGAAGTTTACGCATAAAAAAAGCACCTATAAAGGTGCTTTTTTATGTTTTAAATTAAATGATTATTGAATTTCTTCAAAATTCGTATCCATTTTAATATAATCTAAAAATTCTCTACGAACTTCTTTATCTTTAAATTTTCCTCCAAATTCTGAAGTTACAGTACTACTTACAATATCCCGAACTCCTCTAGAATTAACACATAAATGTTTTGCATCAATAACACAAGCAACATCATCAGTACCCATTGCCTCTTGTAAAGCTTGCACAACTTGCATTGTTAAACGCTCTTGAACTTGTGGCCGCTTTGCAAAATAATCTACAATTCTGTTCATTTTAGAAAGACCAATTACATTCCCATTTGAAATATACGCCACATGAGCTCTTCCAACAATTGGCAATAAATGATGTTCACAAGTAGAATAAACTGTAATGTTCTTTTCTACCAACATTTCACCATATTTATAATTATTATCGAATGTTGATAATTTTGGTTTATTAGCAGGGTTTAAACCGCTAAATATTTCATTCACGTATGCTTTTGCAACTCTTCTTGGTGTTCCCTTTATGCTATCATCTTCTAAATCCATTCCCAATGTTTCTAGAATATCTCTAATGCTTGCTTCAATACGATTTCTTTTTTCTTCATCAGAGATATCAAAAGCATCAGCTCTTAAAGGTGTTTTTGCCGATGATGCTGCGTGATCATCTCCTATTTCATCTATTGTGTTTTTCATTCCGTTTTTACCTTCAAACATTTTCACTAATTTAGCTTGCAAATTTACAACTTTGTTTCAAAGTTATACTGTGATTCTAAGTAATTCTTCTAAATTACATAAATGCTGGTCACCTGTTTGCATATTTTTCAATGTATAATTATTATTTTTAATTTCATCTAAACCAACAATTATCACATAAGGAATTTCTCTCTTATTGGCATAATTGAGCTGCTTTTTCATCTTAGCATTTTCTGGATACAATTCAGATTTTATATTATTTTTGCGTAATTCAACTAAAGCTTTCATACAATAGGCTGCTTCAATTTCTCCAAAATTTATAAATAACACCTTTGGTTTTGGTAATTCAACTTCATTAAATAAATTCAATTCTTCTAATACCAAATAAATACGATCTAAACCAAATGAAATACCAACACCACTCACATCTTTCAGCCCAAATATCCCTGTTAAATCATCATATCTACCGCCACCACCTATAGATCCCATATGAACGTTTTCTGGTGCTGAAACTTCATAAATAGCTCCAGTATAATAGTTTAAACCACGGGCTAAAGTTACATCCAAATCTAATTTAGCCGATTGTAAACCTAATGCTTCTATCGTATCAACAACAAATTTTAAATCTTTAACACCTTGTGTTCCTTCTTCTGAAGTTGCTAATAATTCTTGAAGCTGAACTAATTTTTCTTGGTTACTTCCATTGAAATTAAACAGTGGTTGTATTTTTTCTATAGCTTCAGCTAAAATTCCTTTTGAAAGCATTTCTTTAGTTACACCTTCTGCACCAATTTTATCTAACTTATCTAATGCCACCGTAAAATCTATCAACTTATCTTTAGCACCAATAATTTCTGCAATACCTGCTAATATTTTTCTGTTGTTAAGTTTTATAGTCGTTCCTGTTAATTTTAACTTACTAAAAACCGCATCGTATAATTGAACAAATTCAACTTCTTGCCATAAACCTTTACTTCCTACAACATCTGCATCACATTGAAAAAATTCTCTAAAACGTCCTTTTTGTGGTCTATCTGCACGCCAAACTGGTTGCATTTGATATCGTTTAAAAGGAAATTCAATATCGTTTTGGTGTTGAACAACATAACGTGCAAAAGGCACTGTTAAATCGTAACGCAATGCTTTTTCTGAAATTTTTGGAGTAATTTTCAAACTATCTTTTGAAGTTAATAAACTATCATCAACTTTATTTAAATAATCACCCGAATTTAATATTTTAAAAATCAAACGATCTCCTTCGTCACCATATTTACCCATTAAGGTTGAAGAATTTTCAAAACTTGGTGTTTCAATAGGTTGAAATCCATAAACCTCAAATACTTGCTTTATGGTTGAAAATATATAGTTACGTTTTGTTACTTCAGTTGGTGAAAAATCACGAGTTCCTTTTGGTATGCTTGGTTTTTGTGCCATTATTAAAAATTAGTTTGCAAATATCCGAAATTTAAAAAACTAATTAAAGCTTTTCTAATATTGATTTTTCTTTAGATGTTAATGGGACTTCTTTTGCGAATGTTTTTTTAGTAGGAAAAATAGCTAACATCATTATTAATAATATTCCAACAAGAATAAAATAAAAGCTATTTTTAGATTGCATCACAAAAATAATACACATCAATGCTGGGAATTCTAATAGTGCCAATCTAAAAATATGTGCAGTATTATATTTTGCTGCTTTTTGAAGTAAATCAGCATCTTTAGGTATTTTTTTAATCAGTTTTATAAACAAACTTTTACTCATTAAATTACCCACAAAAGATATCGTAATAGCGATATAAAGAAAAGCTTTATCATTTGTATAAGAAAAGTTTAATTGTTCATTTAATGTTATTGAAACATATGCTGCAAATGCAATAACTCCCATTAACAATACAAAATGAATGATTTGTAACGACTTTATAAAATCTTTTTTTGATTGATTAGTTATACTCATTTTATTGATTTTACTGGTTTAATTATTTTTATAAATTGCATTGGCTTTTTCTAAATCTTCAGGAGTATCAATCCCAATGGCTATTTGATTTGTTTCTACCATTTTCACTTTCATGCCATTTGCCAAGAAACGTAAATTTTCTAATTTTTCTGTAGCTTCTAGCCTATTTATAGGCAATTCAGTAAATTTTAATAAGGCTTCCTTTCTAAAAGCATAAATTCCTATATGTTTAAAATAAAGTGCTGTAGATTTTTCTCTTGGATAAGGAATTGGTGAACGTGAAAAATACATAGCAAAATTATTTTCGTCAGTTACCACTTTTACATTATTAGGATTGTTAATTTCATCATCTTCAACCATTTTTAACATTAATGAAGCAATGTCAATTTGCTTATTTACATCAAATTTAAATACTTCTAACAGTTTTTTTAAAGGTTCAGTTTGTGTAAAAGGTTCATCTCCTTGTACATTCACAACAATATCTACTTCTAAATTTTCAACAGCTTCAGCAATTCTATCACTACCCGATTCGTGTTCTTTTATACTTTTTATTGCTTTACCTCCATTTGAAATAATTTCGTCAAAAATTAGTTTACTATCTGTTACAACAAATACTTCATCAAATAAATTTGAAGATTTTGTTGCTTCATAAGTTCTAACAATCACAGATTTTCCTGCTAAATCTTTCATTAACTTTCCTGGAAATCGGCTTGCTTCAAAACGAGCAGGAATCATTGCTATTACTTTCATAAAATTTACTTTTTTAAATGTGTTCTTTTTAAACTACTAATACTTGCATTCAATTCAAATCCTAACAATAAAATAATTGAATTTAACCACACAAAAAGCATTAAAATTAATAATGTACCTATGGAGCCATATAACTTGTTATAGGTTGCGAATTTTATTACATAAATAGCAAATAACTTAAACATAACCAGTGTTAGTAAAGTTGTTAGTATTGAACCTGGAGTAAAAAAAGAATTGTACTTAACTTCCTTAGTTCCATACTTATACAAAAATGAAACAGATACAAATATTAAAATTACAAAAAACAAAAACCGTCCTTTTTCTATCCAAAAAACATCATCATCTAACCAACCTTTTGCCATTAAATTTTCAATACCTATTTGAAAATAAACGATTACTGCAACTGTAAGTACTAAAATAAATGACAATATGATAGCCATTCCCATAGAAATAAAATACTGACGTAAAACACTTCTCATTTCTTGAACGTGGTAAGAATATTCAAATCCACCTAAAACTGCATTTACTCCATTTGTCATTAAAAATATAGAAGCTATAAAACCAAAAGAAAGCAAACCACCATACTGATTATTAGCAATATCTACAATTACCTCATGAACAGATTTAGCCGTATTTGGTGGTAATAGTTGCTCAATCATAAATAAAAAATCTTGTTGAAATCCTTCAATTGGAACGTATGGAATTAATGTTAATATAAATAAAATAAAAGGAAATAGTGCCATAAAGAAGCTGAAAGCAATACCTCCTGCACGTGATGTTAATGCACCCTTAACGATTCCAATTACATACATTTCAATAACATCATATAAAGACATCCCTCTCAATCCAGGTATTTTAACCTTTTTTGCAAGACGTATAATCCAGTTAACAACTGGAATTTTATCAATTTTATCTTCAATTATTTTTGTCATTAAAGCGCTTTTAAACTTAAATCCATATTATAAACTGAATGGGTTAAAGCTCCTGATGAAATGTAATCAACACCACAGTCTGCATACTTTCTAGCAGTCTCTAAAGTAATATTACCTGAAGATTCCGTTTGGCATTTATCACCAATTAAAGCTACTGCTTTGCGAGTATCATCATAATTAAAATTATCTATTAAAATTCTATGAATGCCATGAGATTTTAAAATTTCTTTAATTTCATCTAGGCTTCTAGCTTCAACAATAATTTTTAAATCGAGTAAATTTTCTTCTAAATATTCTTGAGTTTTTTTTATTGCTTTCGTAATTCCTCCTGCAAAATCTATATGATTGTCTTTTAACATAATCATATCATACAATGCAAATCTATGGTTTTCACCTCCACCAATTTTAACTGCCCATTTTTCAATAGCTCTAATGCCTGGAGTTGTTTTTCTTGTATCCAAAATTTTAGTTTTTGTACCCTCTAATAAATTGGCAAACTTTTTAGTTTTTGTTGCAATTGCACTCATTCGTTGCATGGCATTTAAAACCAAGCGTTCAGATTTTAAAATGGATAAAGAACTCCCCGAAACATAAAAAACAATATCACCATATTTCACTTCAGTGCCATCATTAATTAAAGTTTCAACTTGCAAATTAATATCCACGTACTTAAAAATTCTCTTTGCAAATTCAACACCTGCAATTATACCCTCTTCCTTAACCAATAATTTTGCTTTGCCTTGTGCACTTTCCGGAATACAAGCTAGCGAACTATAATCTCCACCACCTACATCTTCTCTAACTGCATTGGTAATTATAATATCTAATTCTTTTTCAAATTGCTTTTTACTAATCATTTTATGCCTATTTAAAAACAAAAATAACTTTTTTATTTTCAAAAAATTCATCTTTATTTCTTTTTATATTTGCCAAATGAAAATTAAGTTATTGGCCATTGGTAAAACCGATGATAAAAATTTACAAACTTTGATAAATACCTATCAAACTAGACTGAAGCATTATATTAAATTTGAGCTTGAAATTATTCCAGATATTAAAAATGTTAAGAATTTAAGCGAATCAGAACAAAAAGAAAAAGAAGGTGAACTTATTTTAAAAAAGTTGACACCAACAGATGCTTTAATTTTGCTAGATGAAAAAGGTAAAGAATTTAGATCTGTTGATTTTTCTAGGTACCTTCAAAAAAAAATGAATTCAGGTATAAAACAATTAGTCGTTGTTATTGGAGGCCCATATGGATTTTCAGATACTATTTATAAAAAATCAACTGGTGAAATTTCTTTATCAAAAATGACATTTTCACATCAAATGATTCGTTTATTTGTTGTTGAACAAATCTACAGAGCTTTTACTATTTTAAAAAATGAACCTTATCATCATGAATAAATTAAAACTTGTTTTTGCAACAAACAACCAAAACAAATTAAAAGAAGTGCAGGCGATGCTTACTAATTTTGAAATTGTAAGTTTAGCTGAAATTAATTGTTTTGATGACATTCCTGAAACAGCTAAAACTTTAGAAGGAAATGCTATTATAAAAGCAAATTTTATTACTAAAAAATACAGTTTAAATTGCTTTGCTGATGATACAGGGCTTGAAGTTGAAGCTTTAAATAATGAACCTGGTGTTTATTCTGCTCGTTATGCTGGAGAAGAAAACAATGCAGAAGAAAATATAAAAAAACTATTGAATGAACTTGATAATAATTCAAATAGAAAAGCACAATTTAGAACTGCTGTAGCACTTAATATTAGCAAAAAACAATATATCTTTGAAGGAATTTGTAAAGGAACTATTTTGAAAGAAAAACAAGGAGAAAAAGGTTTTGGCTATGATGCTATTTTTAGGCCTGAAGGTTACAATAAATCTTTTGCTGAAATGAATATGGATGAAAAAGGAACTGTTAGCCATAGAGGGAAAGCCATTGAAAAATTAGTGAAATTTTTAAACAATTACACTTGGTAAATCCAACAAAATCATATAAAAATACATTTATTTTTTTAGTAATTACATTGCTATTAATTATTATTATAAATATTAGTTTAGGCTCTGTTTTTATACCTTTAAAACAAATTTTTCTTTCACTTTTTGATGGACAAGTTGAGAAAGAATCTTGGAGATCAATCATAATAAACTATAGATTACCAAAAGCAATTACAGCTATTATTGTTGGTTCTGGGTTGTCAATTAGCGGATTGTTAATGCAAACTTTATTTAGAAATCCGTTAGCAGGACCATTTGTTTTAGGAATAAGTTCTGGCGCAAGTTTAGGTGTTGCTATTTTAATTTTAGGCGCTTCATTTTTGGGTGCAAACATTACCGCCTACGCTTTTACAAACTGGGGACATGCTATTGCTGCTAGTATTGGAGCTTTTTTAGTGCTTTCTGCAGTAATGCTAGCAGCTATAAAAGTTAGAAATACCATGTCAATCTTAATCATAGGATTAATGTTTGGAAGTTTAACAGCTGCAGTAATTAGTGTTTTGACTTACTTTAGTAGTGCAAATCAATTGCAACAATATTTATTTTGGAGTTTTGGTAGTTTAGGAAACTTAAGTTGGAATGAAATTAGTGCGCTTTTAGTTACTTTCTTTATTGGAATTTCATTGGTTATTTTTATTATAAAACCATTAAATAGTCTGCTTTTAGGTGAAAATTATGCCAAAAGTATGGGTGTAAATGTAAAACGAACTCGTAATATTATACTAATTTCAACTAGTTTATTAACAGGTGTAATTACAGCTTTTTCTGGCCCAATTGCATTTATTGGATTGGCAGTGCCTCATTTAACAAAATTACTTTTTAATACCTCAAATCATAAAATTTTATTACCTGCTGTGGCTATAAGTGGCGCTATTATTATGCTAATTTGTGATAGTATTGCACAATTGCCAAGCAGTGAATATACATTACCCATTAATGCTATTACCTCATTATTTGGAGCGCCCATAATTATCTGGTTATTGGTTAGAAAAAGAAAAGTTTTTTATTAATGAAATTAACGACTAAACATATCATTCAAGTTAAAAATTTAAACATTGGTTATACTTCAAAAAAAGAAGTAAAAACAATTGCTTCTAATATAAATGTAGAATTAGATTCTGGAAATTTAGTTTGTTTATTAGGAAAAAACGGTATTGGAAAATCTACTTTACTAAGGACATTAACAAAGGTACAACCAAGCTTAAAAGGTGAAATTTTTATAAATTCAACGAAGTTAGAAGCATTTAATTTTACTGATTTCTCTAAAATAGTTAGCCTTGTATTAACTGAACAATTACCTGATAGTAGCTTAACTGTTTTTGAATTGGTAGCTTTAGGAAGGCAACCTTATACTAACTGGATTGGTTATTTAACAACTGAAGATTTGAATATTATCCAAGCTGCTTTTGAAAAAACAAACACCAAACATTTAATGAATTCTAAATGTTTTGAGTTAAGTGATGGACAGTTACAAAAAATTTTAATTGCTAGAGCTCTCGCCCAAAACACGCCAATAATTGTACTTGATGAACCAACTGCTCATTTAGATTTACATCATACAATAAATACATTCACTCTACTTAAAAACTTAGCTACCGAATTTAATAAAACAATTATAGTTTCAACTCATGAAATTAATTTAGCATTGCAATTAGCTGATGAATTATGGTTAATGACTCCTTCAAATTTTATTTCCGGAAAAACTAAAACATTGATTTCAAATAACAATGTAAACCAACTTTTTGAATCTGACTTAATAACTTTTAACAAAACATTAAAGCAATTCACCATCAATAACTTCTAATAATTTTAATATATTTGGGTTGTTTCTAAAATACCCTAAATGAAAAACTTACTACTGATTTTAACTTCAACAATCCTATTAAGTTGTGGAAGTAATATTATTACAAACCAAACTACAAACTCATTAATTGTTACCGGTAAAGTAGCAACAAAATTTGCTAATACTATAACTACTAAAGATTTAAAAGAATATTTATATGCTTTTGCTTCTGAAGAATTTGAAGGAAGAGAAACAGGTGAACTTGGTCAAAAAAAAGCAGCTGAATATTTAAAAAACTTTTATGTAGAACATCATATTGCTTCACCTTATGGTGGAACAGATTATTTCCAATCCATTCCAACGGAACATTTAAGACCTGAGTTAAATCCGTCAGAAAATGTAGTTGCTTTTATTAAAGGAAGCGAAAAACCTGATGAAATTATAATGATATCCGCTCATTATGATCATTTAGGTGTAAATGGCGATGAAATCTATTATGGTGCAGATGATGATGGTTCTGGAACCGTGGCTATTTTAGAAATTGCTGAAGCTTTTCAAGAAGCTGTTTTGGCAGGAAATAGGCCAAAGAGATCTATTTTATTTTTACACGTTACTGGTGAAGAAAAAGGATTGTTAGGTTCAAAATATTACACTAATTTCCCTATTTTTCCATTAGAAAATACTGTAACAGACTTAAATATTGATATGATTGGTCGTGTTGATGAAGCACATACAAATAATCCAAATTTTGTATATTTAATTGGTTCCGATAAATTAAGTACTGAATTGCATGACTTATCAGAAGAAATCAACGCACGTTTTACACAATTAAATTTAGATTATACTTTTAATGATGAAAATGATCCAAATCGTTTTTACTATCGTTCAGACCATTATAATTTTGCAAAAAACAACATTCCAATCATTTTTTATTTTAATGGTACTCATGAAGATTATCATAAACCAACCGATACTCCCGATAAAATAAATTATGAAATATTAGCAAAACGAGCACAACTTATTTTTTATACGGCTTGGGAAATTGCAAATAAAGAACATAGAATTAAGGTTGATAACTAAAATTAATTTTAAGTAGCAGTAGATAATTTTCAGTATTAGCTTTTTAACTAAAATTGGCTTCGACTCCGCTCAGCCACCAATTTTCTTTAACTTTCTTATTTTAAAATTTTACAATTTACACTTTAATGTATAATTTTAAATATCAATTCTTTTAAAATATCACCGTTAGGTAAATTAGCTCCAACTCCTTTACTTTTAACATCAGCATCTCTTAAAAAAGAAATAACCTGAGAAACTTTTCTCATTGGATAATTTTTTGCAGCTGTTATATAATCTGTAACAAAAAACGGATTTACACCTAACGCCTTTGCAACATTATTTTTAGATTTATCATTTAAACTATGATAAATAAGTAGCTGAGTAAAAAAACTATTTAATAAAGATATTGTTACAACAATTGGATTTGCTTTCTGATTTTGAGCAAAATAATTAATAATCATATTTGATTTATAAACATTTCGTTCACCAATAGCTTTCCGTAATTCAAAATTATTATAATCTTTACTAATACCAATATTTTCTTCAATGTCTTTAGGTGTAATAACAGATTCTATAGGTAAAACAACTATAAGTTTATCAAGCTCATTACTAATTTTACTTAGATCGTTTCCTAAAAACTCCACCAACATTAACGTTGCTTTTGATTCTATTTGATATTTTTTACCAGCTAAAACGCGCCTAATCCAATCAGCAACTTGATTTTCATATAGCTTTTTACTTTCATAAACTAAACCAATTTTTTGAATGGTTTTATATAATTTCTTACGTTTATCAATCGTTTTATATTTGTAACATAAAACTAATACCGTTGAAGGTTGTGGATTCTCTGCATAGGAAACTAGCTTTTCAATTGTTCTGGATAGGTCTTGTGCTTCTTTAACAATAACTACCTGACGTTCAGACATCATTGGGAAACGTTTTGCATTATCAGAAATCTCTTCAATAGCAACATCTCTCCCATACAAAACCATTTGGTTAAAACCCTTTTCATCTTCAGTTAGCACATTATCTTCAATAAACTCTGAAATTTTATCAATATAATATGGCTCTTGCCCCATTAAAAAATAAACAGGCTTTATATTTCCGTTTTTAATATCAGAAACTATTTTAGTAACGTCACTCATTTATTAAAAAAAATTAGCACTTTTGTGATATGCAGCAATTGAATTTACCAACATATAAATTCAGAATCAAAAGTACCAAAAATAAGTATGTTATTTTTGATATTATTAGAAAAAAATATGTGAGCCTTACTCCTGAAGAATGGGTACGTCAACATATTATTCATTTTTTAATAAATGAAAAAAAATATCCTATTTCATTAATAGCTATTGAAAAAAAAATAACAATTAACAACTTAACCAAACGTACAGACATATTAGTTTTTAATACTGAAGGTTTGCCACATATAATTGTTGAATGTAAAGCTTCATCAGTAAATATCAATCAAAATGCGTTTGACCAAATTGCTCGCTACAATTTAAAATTAAATGCCAATTACTTAATTGTTACTAATGGATTACAACATTATTACTGTAAAATGGATTTTGAAAATGAGCAATATATATTTTTAAAAAATATACCAAACTATATTTAAGAAAAAATTTGTTAGTTTTTAAATGCTTTTGAAGTAAGTTTGTCACTGTGAAAATAGCCATCGTCATATTAAACTGGAACGGGAAACAATTGTTAGAAAAATTTGTTCCATCTATAGTAAAATACAGCAATTTACCCAATGTTGAAATAGTTGTTGCAGACAATGCTTCAACTGATGATTCTGTAAATTTTATTCAGCTAAATTATCCGAATATTAAAATTGTAGAAAATATAGAAAATGGAGGTTATGCTAAAGGTTACAATGATGCTTTGAAATATGTAAATGCAGATATTTATGCTTTAGTAAATTCAGATATTGAAGTTACTGAAGGTTGGCTAACTACAATAATTTCGACGTTTGAAAGCGAACCCGACACAACCATTATTCAACCAAAAATATTAGATTATAAAAATAAAAGTAAGTTTGAATATGCAGGTGCAGCAGGTGGTTTTATTGATAAATATGGATATCCGTATTGTAGAGGTCGTATTTTTACAAATTTAGAAACAGACCTAAAACAATATGATGATGTTGCAGAAATATTTTGGGCTTCTGGTGCTTGTTTTTTTATTAGAGCTAAAGTTTTTCATGAACTAAATGGTTTTGATGAAAGTTACTTTGCACATCAAGAAGAAATTGATTTGTGCTGGAGAGCTAAAAATTTTCAAAAAACTATTAAATACGTTGGATCTTCTACTGTTTATCACGTTGGCGGAGCAACGCTAAAAGAAGCGAGTCCGAGAAAAACTTTTTTAAATTTTAGAAATAGCCTTTTTTCATTGGTTAAAAATTTACCACAAAATAAATTAGTTCCAATCATTATTTTTAGACTCGTTTTAGATGGTGTTGCTGGAATGAAATTCTTATTAGAATTACGACCTATACATACTCTAGCAATTGTAAAAGCTCACTTTAGTTTTTATTATTATTTACCAAAAACAATAAAAAAAAGAAAACAAATTCAACAAAAAAATAACTATTTCAGTATTAATAGTATTGTTTGGAATTTTTTTATTTCCGAAAAAAAAACATATAAAGAATTGTAAATATTGAATCTATAAAAAATCTAAGTCCCCTTTACCTACTCGCAAAACAGTTATTTCATCATCTGATAAATCAATAACGGTTGATGGAATATTACCTCCAAAACCACCATCAATTACAATATCAACCTTATTTTGCCACTTTTCAAAAATCAATTCCGGGTCTGTTGTATATTCAATTAAATCATCTTCATCATAAATTGAAGTTGAAACAATAGGATTTCCTAATTTATTAACCAACTCCCTAATAATATTAGTATTTGGAATTCTTATACCTACTGTTTTTTTATTCTTAAATGCTTTAGGTAAGTTATTATTTCCTGGTAAAATAAATGTATAAGGACCTGGCAATGCTTTTTTAAGGATTTTATAAGTTGCTGTATCAATTTGTTTCACATAATCAGACAGATTGCTCAAATTATGACAAATGAATGAAAAGTTCGCTTTCTCTAATTTAACTCCTTTAATTTTAGCTACTTTTTCCATAGCTTTTGTATTTGTAATATCACAACCAATACCATAAACCGTGTCCGTAGGATAAATAATTAAACCTCCTTTTTTTAAAACTTCAACTACTTTGTCTATTTCTCGTTCATTAGGATTTTCTTCATATATTCTTACTAATTTTGCCATACAACTCATTTTAAAGCAAATATAGTTTAAATTGAGCAAAAAAAAACCTGCATAAAGCAGGTTTAAATAGTTCTTATTTTTCTACAAGCCTAAAGCCTTCCCCGTGAATATTTAATATTTCAACATTTTCATCAAGTTTTAAATATTTACGAAGTTTCGCAATATATACGTCCATACTACGTGATGTAAAATAATTATCATCTCTCCATATTTTGGTTAAAGCTAACTCACGAGGCATTAAATCATTTTTATAAATTGTCAACAATTTTAACAATTTACTTTCCTTAGGAGATAATTTTTGTGGTTCTCCATTATCAAAAGACAAATGACGAAGTTTTGAATTGAAATCAAACTTACCTAATTTAAATTCAAATTTTTCTTCTTCAACATTTTCATCGCCTTCCTTACGTTGCAATATTGCTTTTATTTTGTACAATAAAACTTCAGAATCAAAAGGTTTATTTAAATAATCATCAGCACCAGCTTGATATCCCTTTAATACATCTTCTTTCATTGTTTTAGCTGTTAAAAATATAATTGGCACTTCCAAATTCGTAGCTCTTATATCTTTTGCTAATGAAAAACCGTCTTTACGAGGCATCATAACGTCTAAAATGCATAAATCATAAATATCATTTTTAAACATTATAAGTCCTTCTAATCCATCTTTTGCAAGTGTAACATTATAATCATTTAATGATAAATAATCTTTTAAAACTGTTCCAAAATTTGGATCGTCTTCAACTAATAAAATCTTTTTATTTTCCATACTATATTTATATTAATGGTAATTTTACTGTGAAAGTGCTTCCAATACCTTTTTCACTTTCAACAGAAACTTCACCTTGATGAATTTCAATTATTTTTTTTACGTATGAAAGTCCTAATCCATGACCTTTCACATTATGAATATTTCCTCTTTCTTCTCTATAAAACTTTTTAAATACATTTTTTTGAACACTTCCACTCATTCCAATACCATTATCTTTTATTTTAATTGTAATTTGGTTCCCTATGTTTTCAGTTAGAATTTCAATTTTTGGAACTTCTGCTGAGTATTTAATAGCATTATCTAATATATTAACAATCACATTTACAAGATGAAATTGATTGGCTAAAGTTTCTGTTGAATTGGCTTTTAAATTCATTTTAATATAACCTCCTTTATCTTTTACTAATAATTCAACGTGAGTGATAGCTTCATCTATTATGTCGTGAATATCTACTTTTTCCTTACTAACATCCAATTGATTTTTTTCTAATTTAGAAATTCTCAATACATTTTCAACTTGCGCATTCATTCTTTTATTTTCTTCTCGTATCATTTTAACATAGCGCAATACTTTTTCTCCATCTCCAATTATCTTTGGATTTTTAATAGCATCTAACGCTAAGTTTATAGTTGCAATTGGTGTTTTAAACTCGTGAGTCATATTGTTTATAAAATCCGTTTTTATTTCAGAAATCTGCTTTTGCCTAACTAATTGGTACAATGCACTTACAAAAGCTAAAATTATAATTAAAATAAAAAAAACTGAAAGTGCTAATATTTTATAAATTGATGATAAAATAAAACTTTTCTTTTCAGGAAATGTTACAAACAATTGAAAATTACTATTACCATTTTTATCTGCAAACATGGGTACTTTATAGCTTTTCCCGACTTCGTTCCTAAAATAGCCTGATTTTACCTGAGTTGCCAAACCATTACTATAAATACCATATTTAAAATCTGTATCAATTCCTCTGCTAGAAAGTTCATTATTTAGTCTATAGGTAATTTCTCTATTACTAACTCTTTTATGAATAGGTAATTTACTTGTATAAACATCAAAAACGCTTTCTAATGATGATTTTTCAGCTCCTTCCAACCTTCCTACCTTAATATAGCTTTCTTCAGGTGCATCAATTCTTTTATTATTATCTAAAATATGATCTTTTATAATTACTACCTTTTCTTTACTAAAAATTTCTTTAAAGTCAATAGAATCATTTTCAAAGAACTCAGTTGGAACCTTATAATTTTGCTCAATTATACTTTGAGAATAGGTGAATTTTTCATTGTTAATTGTATCTATTTTTTCATAGATAAAATTCCGAATATCTGATTCCTTAAATTTTTCACCTTCTTTATAAATATCAGATAATTTTAAATAAAAATTTTCAAATTCTCTTTGTTTAATATCTTCTGAAACTTTTGCCAAAGCAAATCTAACATTAGAGGTAAATTGCTCTTCTGTAATTTGTATGGTGTTTTTAATCCAAAATACTTGAACTGAAATAATACCTATTAAGGCAATACTCATTAAAATAATGATGAGCACAAATATCCTTTTTCTCATTATTCAAAAATAAACATTTAATAGTAATTATGTTAATTTTTAACGCAAGTTAACAAAAAATATAAAAATTTAACAATATATTAAGAAATCTTCTAAATTTTAGATGATGCCTTAATCAAAATATAAATAGTTGAAATTTGCTTCTTTACATTCTCAATTGTATTATTTCGAATTACGAAATTTGAATTTTTTACTTTAAAATCATCATTCAACTGATGTTTCATTCTATCCAAAATTTGTTGTTTAGATACACCATCCCGTTTTATAATTCTTTTAATTTTATCTTCAAAATTAGCGGTAACTGTTATTATGAAATCACATAAAGTATTACTGCTACTTTCAAATAAAATAGCTGATTCATAAATAACCATTTCAGCGGTTGAATTTTCAATAAAATTTTTAAAATGCTCTTGTACTTTTGGGTGCACTAGCTTATTTAACAAGGCTAATTTATTTTTATCACTAAAAACTATTTCAGCAATATAATTTCTATTTAATTCGTTATTCAAATAAGCTTTCTCTCCAAAAATCGATTCAATTTGTATTATTAATTTTTTATCAGAATTCATTAGCTTTCTCGCTTCAATATCAGCAATATAAGTTGCTGTCCCAAGTTCTTGAAACAATTGTAAAATGGTACTTTTACCACTCCCAATACCTCCTGTTACACCAATCACTTTCATTTTTGAATTAAAAATTCTATTTGACTTGGATATACTTTTAATAAAGAAATAAATTCACTTTTATGCTTAATTATTGGAGTTAAATACTTTATTAAAGTATCCTTTTTATACTGATCATAATCATAAACAACTGAAAAACTAGTTTCGGTAATCTTATTAAAATTTGAAAGTCCTGCTTGATAAACAACCTCAATTTCTTCAGGAAATGTATTAATTTTAACATCAATAGGTTTATTAATAATTAACACTGGTATTCTAAATTTTCCCTCGGTAAACTTATCAACTTTACCAATTATTTTAACATTATCTGTTGAAACAATTAAATTATATTTTTTAGAAGGCAGTTTTAAAACTACATCCCTATTTATATTTTTATAAATATCATGCATTTTAATTGAAGTAGTTTCAATTTCTTGTATAGAATCTACAAATTTTTGAGAGCCTGTTATGGTAATTGAATCCGGAATAATTTTCAGATTGTTAATCAAATTATAACCCAATTTAAATTTAAGATCAAGTGAAGGGTTTACGGGTACTTTTTTTGATTTAGTATATCCTAATTCAAAAAATATTGTGTCATTTAAAACATTTACAACTTCAATTCCCCCAGGAAATTGTGAATTTAAATAGGTTAGTTGTTGGTTTGGCAACAAATAATAGTTAGAATCGCTTTTAACAACGTTTTTTAAATTTAAGCCAATTTTTCTATTTTTTATTTTAAATTTTAATAGTGAAAATCCTGGAGCTTTTAAGATTATTTTTATTTCAGAAGTTGGCTTATTTTGTATTAATTTTCCTTGAGGTATATTTTTATACTCAACAATAAATGAAACAGTACTTGTTGACGTTTTAGAAAGTTCTATTAGTAACCAAATTATTGAGGTTAATACTAAAATAAATAAAAACACTTTAGCCTTTCCTTTATTAATTATTGATATTTTAGAATTTTTCACGTTCGTTTTCTTTTTTTAATACTAAATATTAAATATACAAAAAAAGTGAGCCTAAAGCTCACTTTTTTTGTATAGGTACAATTTCCTATTTAGTTTCTTTAGGCAATTGCAATTTTTTACTAAGCTCCATTGAAATAGCTGAACGCTCAAATTTAATTTTTCCAGCACCAGTTTCAATTATTACCGTGTTATCACTACCAACTATATCTAAAATTTTTCCATGAATACCACTTGATGTGATCACTTTATTTCCTTTAGCTATAGATGCTTGGAATGCTTTTTCATTTTTTGCTCGTTTCATTTGTGGCCGTATCATAAAAAGATAAATAACCACAAACATTAATAAGAAAGGTAACATACCTGACAAAGACCCTAAATCCATTTGTAATAATATTGATGTAAACATTTATTTTGTTTTTAAGTTAATTTTTTTTTTTGGTATAACAGTTCCTTTAATGTGTATTACTTCTGTAACTTTTTCTGTATTTGTTTTAAGTGTAATAGATTTATTTTGAACTCCTCTTTTACCTCTTGAATTAAAAGAAAATTTCAAATCTGCCGATTCACCAGGCTTAATAGCTTCTTTTGGCCAAACTGGAATTGTACAACCACAAGATGCTTTTGCATTGGTAATTAATAAATCTACTTTTCCTACATTCTTAATTTTAAAAGCCCCATCAACAACATCTCCTTCATTTATGGTTCCAAAATCAAAATCAGTTTTATCAAATTCAATAATTGGAGAACCTAGGTTTATTACTGCATCTCTTTCTTTTGCTGTTTCTAAATTTGTTTCTTTAATTTTTGATGATGCATTTTCCTTGCAAGATGCAATTACTAAACTTAGTATTGCAATGTAAATAATAGTAATTCTTTTCATTTTTTTAAAATTTTTATTTGTAAAAGTATAAAATTATAACAATCCTCTTCCTATTTTATTCAATCTTTTTGTAGTTGTAAAATCTTTTAGAATTTTATCTAAAACTCCATTAATAAAAAAGCTACTTTTTTCAGTAGAATAATCTTTAGATATTTCAATATATTCATTTATTGTAACACGTGTTGGCATTGATGGAAATTTTAAAAATTCACAAATTGCCATTTTTATTAAAATCATATCAATATCGGCAATACGATCCGTATCCCAGTTTGGCGTTTTATCTATGACTTCTTTTTCAAACTCAGTATGATTTAATACTACTTTCCTAAATAAATCAAGAACAAATTGCTTGTCATCAATATCTTTATATAGGTTTCCTAAATGAAAAGCTTGTGCTGGTTTTATTTGATTTAAGGTTTTAACAATCCAAGTATTTACAAATGGTATATCATCAACCCAACTAATATTTTTATCTTCAAAGTAATCAGCTAATTTATCGTTTGGTGCAATAACTTCTTTAAATAAGGCTACTATAAACTCTTTTTCTTCTTGAAATGAAGATTTTTCAGCATTCATAAAAGACCTATAGAGCCTGCTTTTCTTCGTTAATTTCAATATTTCATGAATATATTCATTATCTAAAGTCCAATAGTTTAAATTATTAGTGTCTAAATGTGTGTTTAATGAAACACTTTCACCTAATAATTTAAAAATTTCTAAATCAATAAATTTATTGTTTGGTTTTAATTCTTCTGCAGTCGCTAAAAATTTTTTTTGAGAAATTTCAATATGTTTTTTTTCTAAATTTCTAACTTCAACTAACAATCGAAGCATTAGTGCATATAAATCATACATTTTATCAATACTCGCATATAAGAATTTCTCTTCCTTATTTAGGTTGTCACTTTTAGATTGTAGCAATGCATATACCGATTGCATCACTTTAACTCTAATATGTCTTCTATTTATCATCTAAAGAACTTTGATTTTTTTATTTTTAACGTGGCAAAAATACTACTATTTTTTTAGAAATTAAATATTGTTTTTTGTTTTTTAAACAAAATTAAATCTATCTTAAACCATTTAAATTAAAATTTTATTGATGTATCTTCGTGCATTCAAAATTGAAATAGCATTAAATTCTTTATGAAAGCTTTACAATACTTAAATAAATATATACTAAAATATAAATATAGACTGCTAATTGGAATAGTTATTACAATCTTTTCCAAAATGTTAGCCTTACAAGTACCTCAACTTATAAGAGAATCTGTAAATATTGCCGAAGATTATAAAAATGGTCTTGTCTCTGATTTACCTTTTGTAAAATCTGAACTTTTAAATAACATTCTTTTAATAATTGGAGTAGCATTACTTTCTGGTTTTTTCACTTTTTTAATGAGACAAACCATTATAGTTACTTCTAGATTGATTGAATTTGACTTAAAAAATGAAATTTACCAACAATACCAACGCTTATCTTTAAACTTTTATAAGAAGAATAAAACAGGCGATTTAATGAATCGTATCAGTGAAGATGTAAGTAAAGTACGAATGTACGTTGGACCCGCAATTATGTATACAATGAATATGTTGGTATTATTTGTTGTTGCAATTATTAAAATGTACCATATAGACCCTGTATTAACAAATTACACTTTGCTACCGTTGCCTTTTTTATCTATTTCCATCTATATTTTAAGTAGAATTATTAATAAAAGAAGTACTATTGTTCAGCAATATTTATCAAAATTAACAGCTAATGCACAAGAAACATTTTCGGGAATTAGCATCTTAAAATCATATGGAATTGAACATAAAACTACTGTTGAGTTTGAGAACCTTACGAACACTTCAAAAGAAAAAAATATTGATTTGTTTAAAGCACAAGCTTTATTTTTTCCATTAATGATTTTATTAATTGGATTAAGTAATATTTTAGTTATTTACATTGGTGGCTTACGTTATATTGAAGGCACCATTACTTTAGGTGTAATTGCTGAATTTATTATGTATGTAAACATGCTAACGTGGCCTGTAGCTGTTGTTGGCTGGGTAACTTCAATGGTGCAACAAGCTGAAGCTTCACAAAAAAGAATTAATGAATTTTTAGAACACAAACCTGAAATAATTAATAACAACAGTAGTCCTTCAAAAATTGAAGGAAATATTGAATTCAAAAATGTTTCATTTACCTATGATGATACTAATATAACGGCGCTTAAAAATGTTAGTTTTAAACTTCAAAAAGGAAAAACATTAGCTATTTTAGGAAATACTGGGGCTGGAAAATCAACAATTATTAATTTAATAGCTCGCTTATACGATGTAGATTTTGGCGAAATTTTAATAGATAACATTCCTATTAAACAACTTAATTTAAACAACTTACGCCAAAGTATAGGTTTTGTACCACAAGAAGCATTCTTATTTTCAGACACCATAAAAAACAATATTAAATTTGGGGACGAAACTGCTTCAGATAATAAAATTGAACAAGCTGCTAAAGATGCATATATACATCATAATATTGTTGAATTTAATAAAGGATATGACACCTATATTGGTGAAAGAGGCGTTACTTTATCTGGCGGACAAAAACAACGTATCTCTATTGCAAGAGCAATCATAAAAGAACCACAAATTTTAATTTTTGATGATTGTTTATCTGCCGTTGACACAGAAACGGAAGAAATTATATTAAACAATTTATATAAGATTAGTAAAAATAAAACAACCATTATAGTAAGTCACAGAATATCATCAATAAAAAATGCTGATACAATTATTGTACTTGAAAATGGAGCGATTATTCAACAAGGTTCACATAACGAGTTAGTTAATATTAGCGGATATTATAAAGAACTTTATGAACAACAACTTTTGGAAAAAGAAATTTAAAAATAGTGAAATAAGTCAAATATTTTTATAGATTTGTGTAGAAATCTAATTATAAGATTAATTAAAAATAGAGAGTTAATTATGGAAAACGAACATTTAGAACAAGAGGAAATATTTTCACAGGTTCTGAGAGCAGGAAGAAGAACTTACTTTTTTGATGTAAGAGCAACAAAAGCGGAAGATTATTATTTAACAGTTACTGAAAGTAAAAAATTCACACATGATGATGGGTCTTTCCATTATAAAAAACACAAAATTTATTTATACAAAGAGGACTTTAATGAATTTAATGAAATGCTAAAAACAGCAACTGATTATATTTTGAATGAAAAAGGTGATGAAGTAATTTCTGAACGTCACCAAAAAGATTTTAAAAGAGCTTCTGAAATAACTGATGAAACTGAAGAAATTAAAAGTACTGAAAGTTTTACAGATGTAAATTTTGAAGATATTTAAAAAGTTATAATATTAAATTAAAAAACACTTCAATAGAAGTGTTTTTTTTGCATAAAAAAACCGACTGAAAGTCGGTTTTTATTTTATAAATAAAATTATTATCCTAAAACTTCTTTAACTTTATCTGCCGCTTCTTGAAATTCAGTAGCTGAAATCACATCCAAACCACTATCATCTATTAACTGCTTAGCTTCAATTGCATTTGTGCCTTGTAAACGTACAATTATAGGAACTTTAATAGCATCACCCATATTAATAAAAGCATCAATAATTCCTTGAGCTACTCTATCACAACGTACAATACCACCAAAAATGTTTACTAAAATAGCTTTTACATTAGGGTCTTTCAAAATAATTCTAAAGGCTATTTCAACACGCTTTGCATCAGCAGTACCACCAACATCTAAAAAGTTAGCAGGTTCGCCGCCAGACTGTTTAATTAAATCCATGGTACTCATTGCTAAACCAGCGCCATTTACCATACAACCAACATTACCATCTAAATCCACATAGTTTAAACCTGCAGCATTTGCTTCAACTTCAATGTCATTTTCTTCACGTAAATCTCTAAGTAAGGCTAAATCTTTATGGCGAAATAAAGAATTATCATCCAACACAACTTTAGAGTCTACTGCTAAAATTTTATCATCAGATGTTTTTAAAACAGGATTAATTTCAAACAATGAAGCATCCGATTTTACAAAAGCCGTGTATAAAGAAGTTACAAATTTTGTCATTTCTTTTAATGCACCACCTGACAAACCTAAATTAAAAGCTATTTTACGTGCTTGAAATGGTAGTAAACCTAGTAATGGATCTATTTCTTCTGTAAAAATTAAATGAGGTGTTTTTTCAGCAACACCTTCAATATCCATTCCTCCTTCAGTTGAATACATGACCATATTTCTCCCTGTAGCTCTATTTAAAAGTACAGACATGTAATATTCATCAGGTTCATTTACTCCTGGATAGTAAACATCCTCAGCAATTAAAACTTGATTTACTTTTTTCCCTTCAGCAGAAGTTTGAGGTGTTTTTAACATCATTCCAATAATGCTTTCAGAAATTGATTCCACTTCAGCTAAACTTTTAGCAAGTTTAACTCCACCGCCTTTTCCACGTCCACCTGCGTGAATTTGTGCTTTAACAACCCACCAATCTGTGCCAGTTTCGGTTGCTAACTGTTTTGCAGCTTCTACTGCTTTTTTATGATTGTCTGCAACAATTCCGCGCTGTATTCTAACTCCAAAACTGCTTAACAATTGTTTTCCTTGATATTCGTGTAAATTCATTTGAAATTAAGGTTTTATTAAATGTACACAAATGTAACAATCCTTTATTAAATATTTATTTGATTTCAAAAAAAGTTTTCAATATGTAACAATATTAATTTTTAAACGTCTTTAACTATATTAACATATAATTAAGATGGTTTAAATATTATCTTAAATATTTTAGCAATATAGGTTTAATTCGATTCAATAAATTACAATGAAATACTATATAATTATTTTTTATTTACTCTCAGTTTCATTTTCATACTCACAATCTAGCACAAAAACTGTTAATGCATTAAGAATAACAAAATCTCCAACTATTGATGGAAATTTAGATGAAGATGTTTGGCTAACTGCCGAAACAGCTAAAGATTTTGTAATGTTTAGACCTGGAACAGGTGAAAAAGAACCTAAAAATCAAAAAACGGAAGTCAAAATAATTTATGATGACGAAGCCATTTATTTTGGCGCATTTCTTTATGATAATGATGTGAAAAATATACCTTTAGAATCAGCTACAAGAGATAATTTTTCACAAGCAGATTGGTTTGGAGTCATGATTAACACCTATAATGATGGTCAAAATGATACTGAATTTTTTGTGCAAGCAACAGGGAACCAAGCTGATGCAAAAAGCACAATTGACAGTGAAGATTTTAGTTGGAATGGTGTTTGGACTAGCGCTGTTAAAATTGTTGATAATGGATGGATTGTTGAAATGAAAATCCCTTATTCAGAATTACGCTTTTCAAATGAAAAAATACAAACTTGGGGTTTAAATTTTCATAGAAGAATTCAAAGTAAAAAAGAACAATATACTTGGAATTTTATTGACAAAACTAATGGTGCAATTCAACAATATGCAGGCATTTTAAATGGTTTGAAAAACATAAAACCACCTGTTCGATTAAGTTTTTCACCATATACTTCATCATCCTATACAACATATAATAGCGATCGTAATTTTGACAATAGCGTTGGATTAGATGTAAAATACGGCATCAATGAAAGCTTTACTTTAGATGCAACTTTAATACCTGATTTTGGACAAACTGCCTTTGATAATGTTACTTTAAACTTAAGTCCATTTGAACAACAATATTCTGAAAAAAGGTCTTTTTTTACGGAAGGCACTGAACTATTTAGTAAAGGAGATTTATTTTATTCAAGAAGAATTGGAAATACACCAACTGCATTTTATGACGAATCTAATTTAGCTAAAAATGAAAAATTAATAGAGAATCCTTCAAGCGTTAATATGTTAAATGCCATTAAAATCTCAGGACGAACTAAAAGAGGTTTAGGTATTGGAGTTTTTAACGCTATTACTGAAAAAACATATGCTAAAATTAAAAATTTAGATACTGATAAAGTTAGAAAAGTAGTCACAGAACCTTTTACAAATTATAGTGTTGTAGTTTTAGATCAACAATTTAACAAAAATTCATCAGTTAGTTTTGTAAATACTAATGTTTTAAGAAATGGATCATTTAGAGATGCAAATGTTTCTGCCATATTATTTAATTTATCAAATAAAACCAATAAATATAATGTGAATGGAGGTGTTGGAATGAGCACTATTAATGAATTTGGAGAAAAATCTAACGGATTTATCTCAAGTATTAATGTTGGTAAAATTAGTGGACATTGGCAATATAAAATTGAGCATAATCTACAAGATACAAAATTTGATAAAAATGATTTAGGATTTCAAAGACGTAATAATTTTAGTAATTTTGAAGGTAAGTTATCTTACAGAATATTTGAACCAACTAAAAAGTTTGATGACTACAGAATTACTTTTTGGAGCGATTTAAATTACTTATATAAACCAAATACCTACACAGGTAATAATTTGGGAATTAATTACTTTTTTCAAACAAAAAAAACAAAGACGGCTTTTGGAGGAAATTTTCAAAGTAGCATTGGTAAGCAATATGATTATTACGAACCTAGAATTGATGGTAGGTATTTTACACAAAACACCAGAATAGCTGGTAATCAATGGATATCAACTGATTACAGAAAGAAATTTGCTTTAGATTTTAATATTTTTTATGCAAATAGAATATATGAAAATAGCTCTTTTATTTATAGTGAATTTTCACCTAGATTTAGAGTTAATAATAAACTTTCATTTATCTATTCACTATCATATTCTAAAGACAAGAATGATAAAGGTTTCGTAAATGAATTGGAAGATGGCTCTATAATTTTCGGAAATAGAAATACAAAGTCTGTTACTAATGCCATTTCTGGAAAATATAATTTTAGCACAAAAGCTGCTTTATCCTTAACTTTCAGACAATACTGGTCGCCAGTAACATATGATGACCAATACTATTTATTAAGCAATGATGGAACATTATTAGAGAATAATTATACTGCTAATCACAATATTAATTTTAATACATGGAATTTTGATCTTAACTTTTATTGGGAATTCGCCCCTGGCAGTCAACTAATTGCGCTGTACAGAAATTCTATATTTAATGAAGATAAATTTTCAGATTTAAACTTTAAAAACAATTTAAACAATTTATTTAAAGAACCTATACTTCATAATTTCTCTATTAGAATGGTCTATTATATTGATTATAACAAAGCTAAAAATTGGTTTATTAAAAGTTCATAAAAATAATTATTTATGCTAATTTTTATTCTTTTACCTTATTAATTTGCTATTTTTGAATTATGATTGAAGCAAAAAATATTCATAAATTTTACGGTAATTTAGAAGTCTTAAAAGGTGTTGACTTATCCATTAAAAAAGGTGAAATTGTTGCCATTGTAGGGCCTTCTGGTGCAGGAAAAACTACGCTTTTACAAATACTTGGCACTTTAGATAATACTAAAGAATCTAAAAACGCTACCTTAACCATTAACAATCAAAACTTATTAGAATTAAAAGATAAATCATTGTCAAAATTTAGAAATCAACACATTGGTTTTATTTTTCAGTTTCATCAATTACTACCTGAATTTACAGCATTAGAAAATGTTTGCATCCCAGCTTTTATAGGAAATTCTTCAAAAAATGAAGCAGAAAAAAAAGCAAAAGAATTATTAATTTTTTTAGGATTATCTGATAGAATTCATCATAAACCAAATGAGCTTTCAGGTGGTGAACAGCAACGTGTGGCTGTTGCCAGAGCTTTAATTAACAATCCCGATGTTATTTTTGCCGATGAACCAAGTGGAAACCTAGATTCAGCTTCTGCAAAAAAACTACACGAATTATTTTTTACACTTCGAGATAAGTTTAACCAAACATTTGTAATAGTAACACACAATGAAGAATTGGCTAATATGGCAGACCGAAAATTAGAAATGAAAGATGGAAAAATTATCAACTAAACTTGAACAAAAATGATTGGTATTATTAGCGCAATGCAAGAGGAAATTCAAGCTTTACTACACGAACTTAAAAATGTATCAACTTCTGAAAAAGGCATGAGAACCTATTACACAGGAACTTTATTTAATAAAAATGTGGTCCTCGTTTTTTCTCGTTGGGGAAAAGTAGCTTCAGCAATAACAACAACCCAATTAATTAACGATTTTAATGTTAAAGAAATTATTTTTACTGGAGTTGCCGGTGGAATTAAAAAAGAATTAAACATTGGTGATGTTGTTATTGGAAATAATTTATACCAGCATGATTTAAATGCAAGTCCATTTTATGAGAAATTAGAAATTCCAATTTTAAAAAAGAAATTCTTAAAAACAACTGATGCTTCAAAACTTAAAGAAGCAACTAACTCATTTTTATCAACCTATAATGATTATATTAAAATAGCTGACGCCCATATTTTTAATATTACCAACCCGAAAATAATTTTTGGAGATATTGCAAGTGGAGATCAATTTATTTCAAGTTTAAAAAAAATTAAAAAATTAAACAAACTTATACCAACCGCCATTTGTGTTGAAATGGAAGGAGCTGCCGTTGCTCAAGTTTGTTTTGAATATGACATGCCATTCTCTATCATTCGTATTATTTCAGATAAAGCAAACGATAATGCAACTATTGATTTCTCTAAATTTGCAAATTCAATTGCCAGTAATTATGCTTTAGGGATTTTAAAAAACTATTTTGCATAAATAACTTTGAATAATTTAATATCTTTGAAAAACTTTATGAACAATGCAATTTAAGCATCCAGAAATTTTATATGCACTTCTGCTACTTATCATACCGATACTTGTTCATTTATTTCAATTACAACACTTTAAAAAAGTTCCATTTACCAACGTAAAAATTCTAAAAACTATTGAAAAGCAAACACGCAAAAGTGCGCGTTTAAAAAAATGGTTAATTTTAATAACGCGTTTATTAATTTTCACCTGCTTAATCATCGCTTTTGCACAACCCTATTTTTCAGAATATTCCACACATCAAAATTTTAATACCACTATTTATTTAGATAATTCATTGAGTATGCAAGCTAAAGGAGAAAATGGTGAATTATTAAAAAGTGCAGCGCAACAAATTATTGAAAACAACACAAACCCAAACAGTATTGTTTCATTGATTACCAATAATAAAACTTTTAAAAATTTAGACACCAAAAGTTTAAAAGATGAATTAATTAATCTTAAATATTACCCAAATAAAACTGATTTAAATACTGTTCTTTTAAAAGCTCAAAGTTTAGCATCAAACAAAGAGAATACATTAAATAAAACAATTATAATATCTGATTTTCAAGCTATTAATTTGATTTCAAAACCTGATTTTTCAAAAATTAATGTTTCTATAAATTTTGTGAAATTAGTTCCAAAAACAATAAATAATTTTTATATTGACAGTGGTTCTATTGAAGAAAATTCGACATCAAATACTAGTGTGAAAGTAGTTGTTAAAAGTTCACAAAAAAGTACTTCATCTATTCCAATTTCATTGTTCAACAATTCAAAATTAGTAGGTAAAACAACTTCAAAATTCGTAAATTCCAATAGTTCAACTGTTCAGTTTACCATACCAAATTCAACAAATTTTAAAGGTGAAATTTCACTAATTGATGACGCTTTACAATTTGATAACGACTTTTATTTTTCTATCTCAAAACCTGATAAAATTGCTATTTTAAACATTGGAAATATTGCTGAGTTTTTACCTAGAATTTATTCAGAAAATGAATTTAGTTATAGTACTACTCCCCTTCAAAATTTAAATTACAACAAACTTCAATACCAACATTTAATTGTTTTAAATGAACTTAAAAATATTCCAACAGAATTAATAAATAGTTTGAAAGATTTTTCTAAAAATGGCGGAAGTCTAGTAGTAATTCCTTCAGCAAATATTAATATTGATTCTTACAATACCTTTTTACAAGATTTAAATCTTGGTAAAATATCCACAAAAATTGAAACCGAACACAAAATAACAACTATCAACTATGAGCATCCTTTACTAAAAGATGTTTTTGAAAAAAGAGCTGATAATTTTCAATATCCAAAAACAAATTTACAATACCTAACAAATTTAAAAAACAGTTCGTCTATTGTTACAATGGATAACATTCTTCCATTTATCTCTTCAATAAAAACATTACACGGAACAATATATTGGGTTTCTTCACCATTAAACAATAATGTAACTGATTTTACGCAATCGCCTTTAGTAGTTCCTATTTTTTACAATTTTGCTAAAAAAAGTTTAAAAACAACTCAATTATATTACACTATTAAGCCTGAAACTGAAATTGTAGTAAAAACTTCTATTGGAAAAGATAATATACTAAAAATTCTAAATGAATCAGCAACTATAGAATTTATTCCGATGCAAATTAGCACTCAAAATAAAGTTACACTAGCATTAACACTGAATGACAATATTTTACAAAGTGGATTTTACACAATTTTAAGTGAAAATACCGCTGTAAAAACCGTTGCTTTTAATTATAACAGAGAAGAAAGTAATTTAAACACTGTAAGTATAGCATCATTCGTTGAAAAAAATAAAAACATAACTATTTCATCATCAATTACTGATGCTTTCAATGAAATTAACAATCAGCAGAAAATCAATTGGCTTTTTAAATGGTTTTTAGCATTTTCTGTGCTATTTTTGTTAATTGAAATGATGATCTTAAAATATTTCAATACATGAACCTACTTCTAAAATCTGCCACAATTATTGATAAATCAAGTCCTTTCCACCTTCAAAAAATGGACATTTTAATTGAAAACGGAATCATTACAAAAATTGCTAAGTCAATAAAGAATGATGCTTCAATTAAAGAAATTAAATTAGAAAACCTTCATATTTCACAAGGTTGGTTTGATACAAGCGTCTGCTTTGGAGAACCTGGCTTTGAAGAGCGTGAAACCATTGAAAACGGTTTGAAAACAGCTGCCAAAAGTGGTTTTACAGCAGTTGCTGTGAATCCAAATACGAATCCTGTAGCAGACAATAAATCTGCTATTGAATTTATAAAAAATAAAGCGAATGATTTTGCAACTTCATTATATCCTATTGGAAATCTAACTAAAAAAGCAGAAAGCAAAGATATTGCAGAGTTATATGATATGCAAAACTCTGGAGCAGTTGCCTTTGGAGATTATAATAAACCAATCTCTAGTGCCAATCTTCTAAAAATTGGTTTATTATATGCTCAAAATTTTGATGGACTTGTTTTAAGCTTTCCCCAGGATAACGAAATAGCAAGTAATGGTTTAGTGAACGAAGAAAAAAATAGTACAAAATTGGGTTTAAAAGGAATTCCTGCAATGGCAGAAGAACTCCAAATTGTACGTGATTTATTTATTTTAGAATATACTGGCGGTAAATTACATATTCCTACAATTTCTACAGAAAAATCGGTTAAATTAATTAAAGATGCTAAAAAGAAAGGTTTAAATGTAACCTGTAGCGTTGCTGCACATCATTTAGTTTTAACAGATAATGAATTAACAAAATTTGATTCTAATACGAAAGTTTCACCTCCTTTACGTACTTTAAAAGATACAAAAGCATTGATTAAAGGTTTAAACGAAGGTATTATAGATATAATTACAAGCGATCATAATCCAATTGACATTGAACATAAAAAAGTAGAATATGAAAATGCAAAATTTGGAACTATTGGTTTAGAAAGTTTATTTGGCGCCTTAAATAAAATTGTAGAAACTGAAACTTTAATTAAGTGTTTAACTGTAAACCCTAGAAATAGGTTTAATTTAGAAAATCTTACAATTAATGAAGGTGTAAAAGCAAATTTAACACTTTTTAACCCTGATTTTGAGTATGAATTTATGGCAGCTAATATAATCTCTACTTCAAAAAATTCAGTCTTCTTAAATAAGAAATTGAATGGTAAAGTTTATGGAATTATAGCAAACAACAAAGTGGTTTTATAATATATTAATACAAATTTAAATATGGAAAATCAAACAGTACACGAAGGGAAAACAATCGCAATTATCAGTTACATTACATTTATTGGGACAATTATTGCTTTTATAATGAACAATGATAAACATAATACATTTGCAGCTTTTCATATACGGCAAATGATAGGTTTAGCTATTTTTTCATTAGCAAACACTTTTATTATAGGAAGGTATGGAGGTTTTTGGGCAAGTGGATTTATTGGAATTGGTTTATTTGTTCTTTGGATAATAGGCTTTATTGGCGCAACACAAGGTGAAGAAAAAAAAGTGCCTTTAGTAGGTGATTTATTTCAAGATTGGTTTAAAAATATCGGATAAATAAATAAATAATTAATAATACTACTTTTCAAGTCGCGCTTTAAAGCGCGACTTTTATTTTACAACTATGGAAAAATTATCATTAGAATATATTGTTAGAGAACCAAACCAACAAACTAAAAAAACTTCGTTACTAATTTTATTACACGGATACGGTAGTAATGAACAAGATTTATTTTCATTTGCAACTGAATTACCTGAAGATTTGTTGATTATAAGTGCAAGAGCGCCACAAAGTTTAGGATTTGGCAGTTATGCTTGGTACACTATTAATTTTACAGCAAACCAAGGCAAGTTTTCAGATATTCCTGAAGCAATTGAGGCAAGAGATAAAATAGCTGTTTTTATTGAGGAAGTACAAAATAACTACAATATTACACCTGATAAAACTTTTTTATTAGGGTTTAGTCAAGGAACCATTTTAAGTTATGCTGTAGCATTAAATTACCCTGAAAAAGTACAAAAAATTATTGCTTTAAGTGGTTATATAAATCAAGAACTGTTACCTCAAAATATACAGACTAAAGATTTTACTAAATTAGACTTCTTTATATCTCATGGTAGCGTAGATCAAGTAATACCTGTAGAATGGGCGAAAAAAGCACCTGAATTTTTGAATACACTTGAAATTAAAAACTCTTATAAAGAATATCGTGTAGGACATGGTGTTGCACCACATAACTTCTTCGATTTTAAAAAATGGTTGGAAGAACGGATGTAAAATTCAAAACTGAATAATTTTCGTTATTTGCAGTTTGTCAGTGTTACATTATGAATTTAATTCTTTAATACACTCTTATTAGTACTGTCTATTAACTTAAAAAAATAATTTGTCGAAAATGTTTATATATATGATATAAATCATTAAGATTCATTATAGCAAGTTTTACCTTTAGCATATAATTGCACAATTACTTTACTTCTGGTTATCCTAAGGCACTAGAAGTAGAAATTAAAAGCAATTTTTACCACCCCTATTTGGGGTGGTTTTTTTTAAAAATAATATTTGATTTTCATTCATATATATATTTTAAAATCAAAAAAAAATGCCACTTTCTATATAAAAATATCAAAAAACATGAAAATTTAATGCTCTTGAAACATTTAAAATAAAAGCATAAATTTAAAAAAAGATAAGAAAGTTATTAAAAGTAACAAGTATCATTCTTTATTTGATATATTTTCAATATTATTGTTGTTTAAACTTCAAATTATATAAAAATAGTATGGTAATATTAGGAATTGATGTTGGCGGAACGGGAATTAAAGGAGCTTTAGTAGATGTAGAAACTGGTAAATTAACTAGTGAAAAACATCGAATACCAACACCAAACCCTGCAACACCTGAAGCAGTAGCTACTATTATTAAACAGCTTGTAAATCATTTTAACTGGAAAGGTTTGGTAGGTTGTGGTTTTCCTACGCCTTTACAACATGGAAAATGTTTAACAGGAGGGAATTTACACGAAGATTGGAAAGGTGTACAAGTTGATACACTTTTTAAATTGAAAACTGGAAATGATTTTTCTATTGTAAACGATGCAGATGCCGCTGGATTGGCTGAAATTAATTTTGGCGCTGGGAAAGGTGTAAAAGGAACTGTAATTATGATTACTTTAGGGACTGGAATTGGTTCTGGATTATTTTTAGATGGTAAATTGTTACCAAATACTGAATTTGGACACGTACTTTATAAAAATGGTGAAATATTTGAAAAATACGCTTCAGATTCCGCTAGAAAAAGAGATGATTTAAGTCGCAAAGCTTGGGGAAAAAGATTGCTTAAATATTTTAAACATATTAATTTATTAGTATCACCCGATTTAATTATTGTAGGTGGTGGAGCAAGTAAAAAGTTTGATAAAATTGAATCTCAAATTGATATTGATGTTTCTATAGTTCCTGCCCAAGCGGAAAATGAAGCTGGAATTATTGGAGCTGCACTGGCTGCAAAATATCAAATTAAATAAATCCTTTTGCCTTAAATTCTAAATATTTATTTATAACATTAACTGTAAGATTTTGTGGTTTTGTGAGTATTCCATATATACCTTTGCTCTCTAATTCTTTTACCATGAGTCTTTTTTCATAAGCAAATTTTTCAGCAATGGTTTTGTGATATATTGTTTGTAAATCTTCTGCATTTTCATTTATTAAAACATCTAATTCTGTATTTTCAAAAAACACCACAACTAGTAAATGGTTTTTAGCAATTGCTTTTAAAAATGGAAGTTGGCGTTTTAATGAAGCTATATGTTCAAAATTTGTATATAAAATTAATAAACTTCGTTGTGTAATTTTACGCTTTATAAGTGCATACAAATAGCCGAAATCAGAATCTGTATGCTGAGTTGAAATATTGTATAACGCTTCATTTATAGTGTTTAAATTAGTTTTTTTATTACTTGCAACAACAATTGTGTCAACCTTTTTAGAAAAAGTGAGCAAACCTGCTTTATCATTTTTTTGAAGTGCTATATTTGAAAAAGCCAATGTTGAATTTATAGCATAATCCAATAATTTCAGCTTATCAAAAGGCATTTTCATCACTCTTCCCAAATCTATTATTGAATAAATAGGTTGAGATTTTTCATCTTGATATTGATTTACCATTAATTGTGAGCGTTTTGCTGTAGCCTTCCAATTAATAGTTCTCACATCATCACCAGCAATGTAATTTTTAATTTGTTCAAATTCTAAAGTATGACCAATTTTTCTTATTTTTTTTAATCCAAACTCTGTTAAACGATTGCTCTTAGCTAAAAATTCATACTTCTTCATTTGAATATATGAAGGATATACCGCAACCATTTCATTTTGTTGAAACTTGAATCGTCTTGAAACAATTCTTAAAAAAGTTGAAACATACACATTCAAATTTCCAAAATAATATTCGCCACGCTCAACAGGTTTTACAGCATACTCAAATTCCCAAACTTCTGAAGGATTGATAAAGGAAACTTGTTCAAAATCTCTTTTTTGAAATTGAGGTGGTAATTCATCAATTAACTTCACTTCAATTTTAAATTTATAATTGTTTTTAACTGTGATGGGAATTGGATTTACATCTGAATTTGAAAATTTTTCAGTTAATATTCTTCGTGCATTAATCCCATTTTTCGTTTTAAAAAGTAAATAGATATCGCTTACAAACAATACGATTAAAATAGTTACTAAAAACCATGCTACCATATACAAAATTGGGAACCAAAAAGAAACCAAAAAAGTAGCAGCAATAAAGCTTATGTACTTATAAAAGCGTTCGTGTATGTATAGGTTTTTAATTATATTCATAATTAAAATTAAAAATGATTAATTAAACATTGTTTTTAGCTGTTTTAATTGAAGCAATTAACATTCTAATTATTTCAGATATATTTAGATTTAAATCTTTAAATTTTGCTTCATCTATATAATTTGTATCTTTCAAAATTGATATCCAATAATCTGTTTCATTTGCTTCTTTAAGTGAAATACTCATTTTTGAAATAAAATCTTTTTTAGATTGACCAAATTCAGCTTCTCGAATTAACGTTCCAACAGAAGTACCTGATCGTAATATTTGTTTACTTATTACATATTCCTTTTTATTCGCATTTAAATATTGACTTAAACGAACAATTTTAATAGCAAATGAATAGCTTTTTTCTTTCAATATATTCTCCCTAGCCATATAAAATAAGTTTTAATGATAATTATTCAATATTCATTTTGCTCTATTCATTAAAAATTTATCTTGGTACTTCAATAGATTGTACTATCATTTCAATTACTTTATCAGCTGTCATTCCTTCCATTTCACGTTCTGGAGTTACAATTAACCGATGGCGTAACACTGGTAAAATTACCTTTTTAATATCTTCAGGTATCACAAAATCACGTCCATTAATTGCTGCAAATGCTTTTGAGGAATTTAAAACTGCAATACTTGCTCTTGGTGAACCTCCTAAATATAAATGTGGATGATTTCTAGTTTTAGTAATTAACTGAGCAATATATTTCATTATTTTTTCTTCAACAATAACTTCAAAAATCTTATTTTTATAGTCTAACAAATCAGCTTCAGAAATTAATGCTGAAATTAATGTTTGTGGCAATACTCCTTTTCTTTCTTGATGCGTTTTTATTATTAAAATTTCTTCTTCTAAATTTGGATAACCTACATCAATTTTAAATAAAAAACGATCTAATTGAGCTTCGGGCAATGCATACGTACCCTCTTGATCTATAGGATTTTGAGTTGCTAACACCATAAATGGTGGTTTCATTTTAAAGGTATTTCCATCAATAGAAATTTGACGTTCTTCCATCACTTCAAACAAAGCTGCCTGTGTTTTTGCCGGTGCTCTATTAATTTCGTCAATTAAAACTAAATTTGAAAAGATTGGACCTTTTTTAAATTCAAACTCTGACGTTTTCATATTTAAAATAGAAGTTCCCAGCACATCGCTTGGCATTAAATCTGGCGTAAATTGAAGTCGACTAAAACCTGTGTCTATTGTTTTTGAAAGTAATTTTGCTGTAATTGTTTTTGCAACGCCAGGAACACCTTCAATTAAAACATGACCGTCTGCAAGTAAAGCAACGACTAGTAATTCAATAAAATTATCTTGACCAACAATAATTTTACCTAATTCTTCTTTAATATGAATTACCGCATTTTTTAATTTTTCAAGGTCAACTCTATTTTCAAAATTCAAATCGTTATTTTCCATATTGAATTATTTTTTTAAAATTTTCTATCATTTTATTTAAAGTGATAAGCTCTTCGGTTGTTATTTGATTTTTTAGATGAATTTGTTCACAAAAATGAAATAATTCCTCAACACTTTCATTAGAATTTCCACTTCTAGATGCTACATATTCATAAAAAGTAGTATCTATTCTTGTTGTTGGAATGTACAATTTCGTTCTAATAAATTCTAAAAAATAGCTTATTTTATGTTCTGCAATATTTTTATGCTCTTGCTTTTCAAAATACATATTGGCAATAGTACGTGTAAAAGCAACTGTCTGGTTTTTTAAAGGCGTTAAAATTGGAATATTACGTTGTTTCCGTTTTCCTTCAAATATCACAAAAAATAACACACCAAATAACACCATATAATAGGCCCATTTTAAATATTTTGAACTTAATAAATAATAAATTGGAGAAGTAATTCTACTCTTTCCTGTTTTATAATAAGAATCCCATAAAATGGGTAAATCATCTCTCAAATATGATAATACATTTGCTGTATGTTGCTGATTTGAAGATTTTAAAATAGTATAATTTGTAAATAATTCAGGGAATGTGTGAAAATAAAAATTTCCTTTTCCAAAAGAAAATTTCAAAAAATTAATTCCTTCTTCTGTTCGTTCATTCTGTGAATTTACATAACCCGTAATTCCTAATACTGTGGTATTTAATGTGTCTATTTTTGTAAAAACCTGATTTGCAAAAGATCTGTCGAACGAATATTCTTTTCCTTTAAAAACTTTGTTTTTAAGTTTAAAAAATACTTTTTCTTCTAAATTTTTGCTAACTAATAGTTTTGTTTCAAAATTTAATGTGTCAATATTTATTCCGTGCGTTGAAATAAAAACATCATTACCTCTTTCTACAAATTTCATCAAACGTAAAAACTCAGCATTCCCAAAATTTAAAGCCTCATCTACAAAAAAATAAGTTCCAACACGTGTTGTGTCTTCTAAAAACATATATGGAGGTATCCTAATATCTTTTATTTCATCTAAAGGAAATAAATTTGATAGTTCTTCACGTAAAATAAATGTTCCGTAGGGTATTTTGTGTTTAGCAACGTAACTTGGAAACCAATTTATAGGTTTTTTTTTAGTGCTTTCAAGATATATAAACCCAAAAATTAGCACTAAAAACGCAACACTATATATTTTAGCTTTCGTATCCAACTTATTTTTTTCGAATTAAGTTATTAGCCATTATAAAATCTGATTCAATACGTATAAATTCAGCTTCATTTATCATAAAATTTCCATACCAAACAAAATCGTACAGCCTTGTTAGATTTATAAATGATTGCTGAATATTTTGTGGTGCTATTTCATTGCTATAATCTTCATTTGTTTTTTGCTGTTCCCAAATAATAATTTCTTTATTTTCCAATTGCTTTAGAATGTTCAAATAATAATACCGAACCGCCAATCGATAATTTTTGTTATAAATTGCCTGTTGAATTAGTTTCTGAATATTGTTGTTTTTTATAAGCTCTTCTTCTTCAGAAATTGAAACAATTGGGTTGTTTTTTGAAGTTTCAACAATTGAGTTTAAATTTACTTTTAAGAAAAACTTCAACAAAAGAAATAGCACAACACCCGTAATAATATAAGGCAACGCAGAAAAAATTGTAGCCAAAATTCCTTTAGCATACTTTACACCAAAAATCCATTCTAAAAAACGTGAAAGTTGGCGAATAAACCAATTAAAAACTTGTTCTAAAAAAGAAGGTTCAGCTTTTACAGTATCTTCATCATACCTAAAATCTTTATCCGATTTGTAATTTTCTATTTTTTTTGAATCCAGCTTTTTTTGAACAATACTACTTTTATCATTTTTAACAACAAGCGAATCGGTTTGTGCAAAAGCACTAACCGAAAGCATTATCAAAATAAAAAAGAGTAATTTATTCATTATTAATTTTCATCACTTCCTAAACTTTCAATTTTTTCAAAAGTTCCTGTAAAGTTTTTTTGTTCGTTTAAATCGAAATAAATAAACGCAGATGACACTAATGTAACCGAATAAAATAAAAACTTTCCAAAGTAAGCAATCAAATTAAGCATCAAATAAATTGGATCTTCTAAAATGCCTAAAATAGCAGTTGGATCTTCATTGGTAAAAGAAACTCCCATTGATATTAGTTGATAGATTAATGAAGGAATTGAAAAAATAAAACCTAACATTGACACCAATATTCCAATTACTAGAACAACTCCAAAAGTATTCCACCACTCATTTTTTATTAGCGTAAAGCAATGCGAAATGGTATCTCTTATACTTTTACTCTCAAAAACCATAATTGGCATTGCTAGCGATAAAACAATTATAATATAAACAATTGGCAATACGCAAAGAACATAAGCTACAATCATCATTAAAATAGATAAAACACCTAAACCAACAAACTTCCAAATATTTGCATAGGTATTATCTTTAACTTCTTGAAAATTAGCAACCCCATTATTTTCTATATACGATTTTATATAAAATAATGAAACTTCAGCTAAAAGCGTATATACAATTCCAAAAACTACAAACATCAAAAATATCCAGCTAAACATTCCATACACACTGCTTAAAATTGCAGATGTGTCAGGTGCCGATTGATCCATGCCTATCATTCCTTTTATAGCGCCTGAATAAGAGGCCATTGCAAATACCAACAATGCTGCACCAACTAATAATACGGGTCCAATAATTTTAAATACCGTTAAAAAATAATCTCTCCAATTCTCTCGAATAAAAGAAAAAGTATCAGTTATAATTGCTCCTAAATCTCGTTCTTTTTTAAATTCAATACGGTTATTCATTTTCTTGTTTTTGTTTGGTTAATTTTATTGGGTATATTATATAGTAATATAAAATTGACATAAATGATATTATTATTATAAATAATGCCAACCAATCTGGCATTTCAGTATGACGCGTTACAAAACCTTCTAAAAAGCCGGCAATTATAAAAAATGGAATGGTACTTACCATAATTTTTAAACCCGCTTTAAAACTCATTTTAAAAGACACTAATCTGGAATATGTTTTGGGAAACAATAAACCATTACCTAAAACCAAGCCTGCACAACCAGCAATTATGATGACTGAAATTTCAATAGTTCCGTGAATCCAAATAGTACGCGAAGATTCCCAAAGCAATCCTTTTTCATAGAAAAAGTATAAAAAAGAGCCTAGCATAATTCCGTTACGCATCATAATAAACAAAGTTCCAATAGAAAAAAGCATTCCAAACACAAAAGCAGTCATAGCTACTTTAATATTGTTTAAAGTAATCAAAATAAACATATTACTTTCTTCCTTTTTTTTATAAACAGCCATTGGATCGCCTTTCAAAATATTATCTAATGTAGTATTCACATAATCATCACCCAAAATTAAACGAACAAAATCACCGTCATTTGCAGCTGAATATGCTCCAATAATAGCAAAAAAAACAAACGTTAAAAATGCAATACCCAATTGTTTATGGTATTTCCTAAATTCTAGTGGAAATTCAGTTTTAAAAAAAGTTAACAATCTGTTTTTACTCTCTTTTTTTGTTTTATAAATTTTTTGATGTGCTTTTGAGGCTACAGAATTTAAATATTGGGCTGTATTACTTTGTGGGTAAAAGGTTTTAGCATAACTTAAATCATCTGTAACTTCAATATATAAATCCGATAGCCTATCTGGTGAAACTTGCTCTTTTTTATCAAGAACATTTTCAAATAATAGCCATTTTTTTTTATTCCTTTTTACAAATGATGCTTCACGCATTTTTTTTACTTTTGTCTTTTATATAATTATAGTAATTTTAGTATACATTCGGGTAAACGAATGTAAAAAATCAAATTGTATCAGCCAAAAAAGATGAAGCATAATAATGGATAATTTTCAAATAGAAACAGCCCAAAATGTAACAATTAAACAAAATGTGGCTCCACTAAGCACTCGTATTGGGTCTTTCCTTATAGATATGTTAATTATTGCTGGATATTATATTATAATTATATTAATTATAAATGCGTTAGGTTATAGTCTAGACCAATCTCTCTATGTTTATTATGCCTTATTAAGTTTACCTGTTTTCTTTTATAGTTTATTTTTTGAAACTTTAATGAATGGGCAAACACCAGGCAAATACTTTAGTAAAATTAGAGTTACAAAACTTGATGGTTCAAAGCCAACTTTTGGAAGTTATTTAATTCGTTGGATGTTACGCTTAATTGATATCAGTTTAGCGTCAGGATCTGTAGCGCTATTAACTATCTTATTAAATGGAAAAGGACAACGCTTAGGTGATTTAGCAGCTGGAACTACAGTAATATCAGAAAAGAAAAATATAACTATTAATGATACTCTACTAGTTGATATACCTGAAGAATACAAACCTACTTTTTCTCAAGTAACATTATTAAACGATAAGGATATTCAAACTATAAAAGAACTTTATTTAAAAGCTAAAAGAAATGAAAATCATAAAACAATTTTAAAACTTCATCTAAAAATAATTGCGCTTACAGGAATAAAAACTGAAATGCAACCAATTAATTTTATAGACATAGTTATCAAAGATTACAATTATTTTACACAACAAACATAATGACATTATTTCATATTTTAGACCTTTTAGGAATTATCTCCTTTGCTATTTCAGGTTCGCTAGTTGCAATGCGGAAAAAATTTGACCCTTTCGGTGTTTTTATTATTGCTTTCGCAACCTCAGTTGGAGGAGGTACACTAAGAGATGTTTTAATTGGAGCTCAACCCGTATTTTGGATGAAAAATACACTCGTAATATTCTTAATAATTGGTTCCTATTTGTTTGCTATTTTTTTTAGAAAGAAACTGAAATATCTAAATAAATCTTTATTTCTATTTGATACTATTGGACTTGGTATTTATACTATCATGGGAACCGAAATTGGATTAAATTACAACTTTCATCCAATAATTATTATATCCATTGCTACTATGTCAGCTTCATTTGGAGGTGTAATTAGAGATATTTTATGCAATGAAATACCTGTTATTTTCAGAAAAGAAATTTATGCAACGGCCTGTGTATTTGGGTCTATCACGTATCTAATTTTACATAATTTAGATTTTAATAATTCAATTATATATATTGCTACATCTGTAATGGTTATATCAATAAGAATCATTGCTGTCCTATTTCATTTATCATTACCCGTATTTTATTCAAAAAAATAATGAATTTTAATCATTTTATAAATAACATATCAAAATTAACAGAGAATCCAATTGGTGGTTTAGATGCTCAGTTTAAATTAGCTCCCAAACTAAGACAAAAATATTCTAATGAGAAAATTGAAGTCCTTAATCCTAAAAAAGCAGCTGTTATTGCATTATTTTACCCTAATAATGATGGTGAGGTTTGTTTTTTATTAACATTACGTGCTGATTATGATGGAACCCATGCAGCTCAAATTAGTTTTCCTGGAGGAAAATTTGAAAAGAATGATAATACACTAAAAAATACAGCATTGCGCGAAACTTTTGAAGAAGTTGGAATTACAATAGGAACTATTTCAATTTTTAAACAAATGACAGATGTTTTTATACCTCCAAGTAATTTTTTAGTGACACCTTTTTTAGGTTACTTAAAACATGTACCAATATTTAAAAAAAATCATGAAGTTGAAGAACTTATAACTGTCCCACTTAAAGATTTATTGGATAATAATTCCGTTTCAACTACAACTTTATCAACTTCGTATGCGAAAAATATTGAAGTACCATGCTTTGTATTAAATAATTACGTAGTTTGGGGAGCAACAGCAATGATGCTGAATGAAATCAAAGAATTATTAAAGAATATATAAACTATTTTTTGCTTAAATTTGTGTTTCATTCAAAACTAAACCAACCAAAATGCCCATTTTTAAAAGAAATCCATTCGGACATATTCTATTTGTAAAAAAATGGTTAGTCAGAATTATTGGAGTTGTATCACACGGTCGCTACAGACGTTTTAATCAACTTCAAATTGAAGGATCTGAAATAATTAGAGATTTACCTCCAACCAACGTGCTATTTGTTTCAAATCACCAAACTTATTTTGCTGATGTTGCTGCCATGTATCATGTATTTAACGCCTCATTAAAAGGAAGAGTTGATTCTTTAAAAAATATAGGCTATATATGGAATCCTAAATTAAACATCTACTATGTTGCTGCTGCTGAAACCATGAAATCGGGTTTATTACCAAAAATATTTGCATATGTAGGGTCCGTTTCAATAGATAGAACTTGGAGAAGTGCTGGTAAAAATGTAAACAGACAAGTAAAAATGTCTGACATTAGTAATATCAATAAAGCGTTAGAAGATGGTTGGGTAATTACATTTCCTCAAGGTACAACCAAACCATTTAAACCAATTAGAAGAGGTACCGCTCATATAATAAAAACACATAGGCCTATTGTAGTTCCTATCGTTATTGATGGTTTTAGAAGATCGTTTGACAAAAAGGGTTTATTGATAAAAAAACGGAATGTTTTACAATCAATGGTAATTAAACCTCCAATGAAAATTGATTATGAAAATGAAACCATTGAGGAAATTGTAAAAAAATTAGAATTTGAAATTGAACAAGATGCTTCATTTTTAAAAGTTATTTCTATAAAAGACTATAAAAAGCAAGAAGACGAATTAAACAAAAAAAGAACTTTTTGGGATGTTTATTAAGAAAAAGCCGTTTTTAGAAATCTCAAAACGGCTATTTCTTTAATATTAGATAGCATTTAATTTAACCAAGAGTTTAACATCCAAATTGTTTTTTCTTGTTCAGCAATAAAATCACTCATCATTGAATTTGTTCCTTCATCATTAGCGTCATCTGATTCATTAAGAATAGCGCGTTCAATTTTTAATAACTCTGATAAAGAACTTACTACTAATTTAACGGCATCAACATCATTACTAATATTTTTACCAACCACAACTTTTGATAATTCTGAATATTCCGCAAAAGTATGTAATGGTGTTCCTTCTAAAGTTAAAATACGTTCAGCAATCATATCAATTTTTATTTGAGAATCTGTATAAAACTCTTCAAATTTCACATGCAATTCGAAAAATGATTTTCCCTTAATATTCCAATGTAATCCTCTTAAATTTTGATAATACACTTGAAAATTAGATAATAAGCTGTTTAAACTAACTACTAAATTCTCCGATTTATTTTGATCTAATCCTAAAATTGTTGTTTTCATAATTTTATATTATTTTTAAGTATTTATTATGTTTTAAATTCTTAACAAAATTATTCAAAAATAAACCTAATAATGTATAATTATTATTGATAGTTTTAATATCTTTATCAGAAATATTTATAACAATGACTATTACACAACTTAAATATGTTTTAGCAGTTGCTGAACATCTTAATTTCACTGTTGCATCAGAGCATTGCTTTGTTACACAACCAACATTAAGCATGCAAATTCAAAAACTTGAGGAAGAATTGGACACTCAAATTTTTAATAGAAAGAAAAAACCTATTCAACTTACTGAAATAGGTAAAAAAATTATTGAACAGTCCAAAATTATTGTTGATGAAAGTAATCGTATTAATGATATTGTAGATCAACAGAAGGGTTATATTGGAGGAGATTTCAGATTAGGAATAATACCAACTGTAATGCCAACCTTATTACCCATTTTCTTAAAAACGTTTATTAAAAAATACCCAAAAGTAAATTTAAAAATTGAAGAATTAACTACTGAAGAAATCATAAAAAAATTATCTGAAGGCCATATTGATGTAGGTATTGCAGCAACTCCATTAGAAAATGAAATGATAAAAGAACGTGTACTATATTATGAACCTTTTATTGGCTTTGTACCAACTGAACATCGCTTATATAAAAATACATCAATTGATGTTGATAGTTTAAATATTGATGATATTTTATTATTAGAAGATGGTCACTGCTTTAAAGAAAGTATCCTTAACTTGTGTAGTACATTTGGTCGTAAAAACCAACATTTTCAATTACACAGCGGTAGTTTTGATACTTTAATTAAACTCTCTAAAGAAGGTTTAGGCATGACTTTACTACCCTATTTACAAACATTGGATTTAAACCAGGAAGATAAAAAATATTTGAGAGAATTTAAAGAACCTGTACCCGCAAGAGAAGTCAGTATTATTTATTATAAATCCCAATTAAAAATTCAATTAATAGAAGCTTTAAAAAATGTTATTGATGGAATTATAAGAGGTGTAATAGCTTTTAACGACGTAAAAATAATAAGCCCTCTACACCAAAAAAAAGGAGCATAAAAGCTCCTTTTCTTTAATTTTTCACTAATGCTAAACAAGTATGTAAATCTGGTTTATTTAATGTAAATTCTCTTAACCATAAGTACAATTCTTTAATTTCGTAAGGTAATAATCTATTTATTGCTTTTTCTAATTCTTTTTTAAATAAGTCTTTATTAAAACTAACTTTTTCAAGTACGGTTTTAGTGTACTCAAACATTGCTCTTGCCATATTTTAAAAGATTTTAGTTGGTTAAATTAAAACGATTAATATATTATTTTAGTATAATAAATTTACAAAAAATAAATTTAAAAAGTAATCCCTTTCTTTATTAATTTTTAAAAAATTACAGTTTGTTTATCTTTTCAAGTAAATTATTAGCTATTTCCTCTAATTCTAACGTTATGTTTTTAAAATGCGCTTTCTTATTTTCAACATTTTTCATGTTTACTTTTTCAACTAAAGAATCAAATGCTTCTATTGCTTCATCAATAATAGCTTCAGTAGCTTTAGAATCTGTTTTAGAGTTTAATAATTCCCAAGTATAACATTCTTCAATAATATCACCTAAAACGTAATTAATATCTTTTTTTAAATTTTTAATGCTTGCCATAATATCTATTTTTTTTATCCTTGCAAATTTACAAGAAATTGATTCATTAATATCTAATTTCTGTGATTAATCTTTGATTTTTAAAATAAATTTATAATCTTAAATAAATTATTAATGCTTCACAAACATATATATAGACATTATTATACTTTTTAAAGATGTCAAGTTCTCTTTGAATATGATTTATAATCTATCCGTTATGCGTAATAGTAAACAGCAACCAACTTAATATTTGTATTTAATTATTACTGGTTTTATTATATTTTATCTAATTTTATATTTACCGAGTTATTATGTAGAAAGTGATTATTCATTAGTTTTACTCTTTTTTCTTGCAAGGATTTATCAGAGTGATTTCTTTGTCCTAAATGATAGAACCTACTATCATGTTCTTCTTGTCTTGAAGTGCTAAAGTTTGAAACTCGTTTAAGATAACCAATTACTCGCGTTCCATAATCAATATTTGTTGATTCACATTTACTACATTTTTGCAATGTTTTTTTATCAATATGACTACAACTATTACAAATTGTGACTTTTATATTAAAACAAAAATAATTACATCCAGCTAAAGCAGCTGCATTAAGTAGCTTTAAAAATCCATCTTTATTTGGAGCTTCTTCAAGGTTTAAATGAAGTGCTGAACCTCCATCTAAATATTGAATAATTTCTTCTCCATGCAATATAATTTTATCCAACGTATTTATTGTTGCATCTTCAACTGTATAAAAATATGAATTGTAACAATCTCTAGTAACAAATAGTCCATCCTCCTTATCCCACTTCGCATTTTTAACACCTAAGTTTTCTGCCGGAACAAATTCAGTATTAAACATATATCCAAACTCTTTTTTCGCCTCTTTATTTGCATCAAAAATTACTTTAAGATATTTTGATACAAAGTTTTTATATATCACACTATTTTCAACTTTTATTCCCTGACTTTCAGCAGCTTCAACCATTCCATTAATTCCAATTGTTAGAAATTGCTTATCCAAAGAAATAAACCCAGCTTGATATACTGGTAACATACCAGCTCCCATATACTCTTCAATTAACTTACGATACGCTACTTGGTACTTATGAATTTTTTTAATTTCCAATTTTAAATCATTCCCTTTCTGAATTAACCGATTCATATTTAACGTAATCACATTAATTGAACCAGTTGCAACACCACCAGCACCTAAAGAATAACTAAATGTATTATCACTTATTTCACTTCTTAGTCTACAACAAGAAGCTAAACTATCCGCACTTTTAGACTGATATATAAAAAATGAGTTTCCTTCACTTAGTTCCTCAGCACACATATTTGCAAATGCTGTGTCTTTTGGTTTTCCATCTTTCACCAACATTGCAGCAGTTACCACAGGAAAAGTTAATACTGCTTTTTCTCGTTCCTTATTAAACCATTTCATGAAATATTGCTGAAATTTTTTAAGACTCTCCCAGTTTGGCTTCGTCATATCTGGAAAAACAAATTCACCAAACATGCTATCAAAGTAAGATTCATCATATAAAGATATATTCCAAAAAACCGATTGATAACCGCGAGCCGCAGCTGGCTGGTTTATAGCGTACACTGCATGTTGCAAATGGTTTGCTACAGTTTTCTCATTTGTTTGTAAATAATTATCTCCATAATCTTTTCTTGCAAAATAATCGAAATACAGAAGAAACTCAACAGTAGCTAACGCACCGGCAAATTGAGAACTAACTGCAAATACCAAGTTTACAAACTCTCCACAAAAACTTTCTAAATGTTGGGGAGCTCTACTTTCACCTCCTAATTTAGTTAGTCCATCAAATAAAAATGGATACATACTAATTGAGACACAATAAGGTTTTAAAGATGTTTCATCATGCACGTATATTTCATGCGATTCTAATTGTCGGATATATTCTTCAGCCAAATCAGCACCGAATAAATTATTTATTTTATTTTTAACCAACTGCCTATTTACTTGAATATTAATATCCTTATTCAGCTCTGCCTCCATAGTAGCAATATTCTTTGAGGAAACATTTGCATTCGCATCCATCACCGATCCGTCAGCAGCATTATTTGAGTTGATATAGTTTTCAATAAAATTAATTTTTTTAGAAATTTGCTCTTCGGATAATCGTATCATAGTCTAATTGTTTAAGAATAAGTGATTTAATATTTTATTTGTTTTTACTTCAATAAATTTTTGATTGGTAGATATTGAATCTAATCCACCTAAATTCTGAATCCAAGGTCCCGTTTTTAACCAAGTTAATTCAGATACCAATTTCTTTTCTACTTTAATTTTCCCAGTATATAAGCAAGTTTTAAATCCCATTTTTTTTGCAGTTTTTAAATTTTGAATTAGCTCATGTAAATACCACTCTCCTCCCATAAATAATACACAACTAGCAAAACCTTTATATTTATTAAGAATTTCAAAGTACTTCTCTATTGATAGTTCCTTTCCATTCTCTTTTTTCCATAAATGTGTTGAATGGCAACCTCTACATTGAAGTTTACATCCAGTTATTGTAAAACAAATACTTATTTCACCTGGAACTTCCTGTAAAACAATTTCTATATCGGAGTAATTCATCTTAAATATGGATTAATCAAATTTATAGTAAGGCTTAAAACCTTAACTATCAAATACTATTAAAAATTAGAATGTAATTTCTATAAGAAATATATCCTTAAACTTTTTTCCCGAAAGTTTTATTCTACACTTGAAAAAGGCAGGTCTTCTGACTTACTTCTGTTTTACGCCTTCCCATCCATTTTATAATGATAGTGGCAAAAGATTGTAAAACAATTTACTGAGTTTACAGCTGCGGGAACAGTTCAAGATCTTCACTTGATTCCCTTTTAATCTTTTTAAATTAACATTTAATAAAGAACCTAATTCTAGTCCAAATCTATTGCGAATTGGCTATTAAAAAAATAGGTGTCTACAATTCTTATGAACTACTTATGAACAAATTTTATGTGCGAAGAAATAAAACTATATTTCTTTTAATTTTTTAAGAGAATTTTCAATATGCTTTTCTGCACCAAACTGACTGTTAAAAATATATTGTACAATTCCATTTTTATCAACCACATAAGTAACACGTCCAGGTAAAAAAATCATACTTTTTGAAACTCCAAATAATTTCCTTACCTCATTATTAATATCAGCCAATAATATAAAAGGTAAATTATATTTCAATTCAAATTTTTTATGAGATTCAACACTATCACCACTTATTCCTATAACCATTGCACCTATATCATCAAATTTTTCAAAATCATCCCTAAATTTACAAGCCTCTTTAACACAACCTGGTGTATCATCCTTTGGATAAAAATAAATAACCATCGATTTTTTAATAGCATTATTTATAGTAAACAAATTACCATTTTGATCCTTTAATTTAAATGAAGGTACTTTATCTCCAACTTTAATTTTTTCCATAGATGTGTTCTTCACTTTAAAATTTAATAATAGTATTCCAATTATTACAACTACTAATAAAATTAATTTTTTCATATTTAAAATTTTACAAATATCATTTAAAATAATTAAATCATTAATTTTGCAATTCAAAATTAACATATGAATGAGTTTCAATACAAATGAACTATTTTATATGCGAATTATACTGACCTTAAAAAAAATAAAAGAAATACAGATGAAAACATTTATAGAAAATTTACCTAAAGCAGAATTGCATTTACATATTGAAGGTTCTTTTGAGCCAGAATTAATGTTTAAAATCGCGAAAAGAAACCATATTAAAATACCTTATAATTCAGTTGAAGAAATTGAAGAAGCCTATAAATTTAATTGTTTACAAGACTTTTTAGATATATATTATCAAGGAGCAGGAGTTTTAACCACTGAACAAGATTTTTACGATTTAACTTATAGCTATTTACAAAAATGTGCAGCTCAAAATGTGCGTCATACTGAAATTATGTTTGATCCACAAACACATACTGAGCGTGGTATTTCATTTGAAACTATAATAAACGGAATTTCAAAAGCTTGTAATGATGCTAAAGAAAAGTTAAACGTTTCTTCATTATTAATTATGAGTTATTTACGTCATTTAAGTGAAAACGATGCTTTTAAAACATTAAACCAATCGCTTCCTTTTAAAAATAAAATTGCTGCTGTTGGGTTAGATTCATCTGAAAAAGGGAATCCACCATCAAAATTTAAAAATGTGTACGAAGCTTCTGTTAAAGAAGGCTATATTCCTATTGCTCATGCTGGTGAAGAAGGATCAGCTGATTATGTTTGGGAAGCAATTGATATTTTAGGTATTAAACGTATTGACCACGGAAATAATTCACTTCAAGATGAAAAATTAGTTGCAGAAATTATTAAACGTGATATGGCTTTAACTGTTTGTCCGTTATCAAACACTGCATTGCAAGTTGTTGATGATTTGAAAAATCATCCGTTAAAAAAAATGATGGATTTAGGTTTAAAAGTGACTATAAACTCTGATGACCCAGCCTATTTTGGCGGACAAGTAAATAAAAATTATATAGAGATTCAAAAAGCGTTGAATTTAACAAAAGTAGATCTTTACCTATTAGCAAAAAATTCTTTTCAATATTCATTATTAGATGAAAAAACTAAAGAAGTGCTTATTAAAGAACTTGATAATTATTATAAAAATAACGCTTAATGAAATCTGGAAAATTGTTCTTGATAACATAGCAATCCAACCAACGAATATTAAATCATTTTTAGAAAATTTCAATAATAGATTTAACGCTAATAAAGGTTAATTAAACAATAAAACAAATACCAATAAATATCACTTTAAAATTGTAATAAATTATCATTAACTTTCGTTAGTGACTTAATAAAACTAATTAAAACTATGAAAAAGAAAATCATATCTATTCTCATTATATCTTTCTCCTTAACTACGCTATTTAGCCAAACTAACCAAAAGTTTATTGATACAGGATCTGTAAAAAATCAATTCAATTATCTTATCCATAAATCATTCAGTTATAAAGATTATAAAAATATAAAACTAAATTGGTTAACTCAATTAGAAACTAACGTTATAGACTCTTTATCAAAGTCTAAAAATGAAGTTCTAAAAAATTATAGTACTATTAATTCTCAGAAAAAAACAATTGATAGTTTAAAAACTTCAATAGTAAATTATGAAAATAATATCGTCAATTTAACGAATGAAAAACAAAGCATTACTTTATTCGGAATGCATCTTGGAAAATCATTTTTTAAAACGCTAATGTTTTCAATAATTGGCATTTTACTTATTTTATTAGCCTATTTTATTTCTAAATTTAAAAATAGTAATCGTATTACTATCCAAGCCAAAGAAGATTTGAAAGAAATAGAAGAAGAATTTGAAACCCACAGGAAAAAAGCCTTGGAACGTGAACAGAAAGCAATGCGTAGACTTCAAGATGAATTAAACAAACAAAAAAAAGAATAGCTGTTTTTAAAATATTTTACATTTAATTATTATTAATTTAAAACATAAATGATAAAAAAAAACATGGGAAACATTGATAAAATGCTAAGAGTATTAGTTGCAATAGTTATTGCTGTTTTATATTGGTAAGGAATTATTAGTGGTACACTTGCAATTGTACTTTTAGTTTTTGCTGGAATTTTTGTATTAACTAGTTTGGTAAGTTATTGCCCAATTTATCCAATACTTGGAATGAATACTTGTAAGAAAAAATAAGATTTTTATAAAAAAGAGGCTTGTGAAAGCCTCTTTTTTATTCTCCATTATAACTCACAAAATTTCTTGGAGTTTCATAAAGCGTTATTGAAAGTTCCAAATCATCTTCAATTTTAGAACGCAGTTTATTCCAGATTACTACTACAATATTTTCAGCTGTTGGATTTAATGTTTTAAATTCAGATACTTCTTCATTTAAATTTTTATGATCAAACTTCTCTTCTATTTCATTTTCTATTAAAATTTTTAAAACTTTCATATCCATCACAAAACCGGTTTCGGGGTGAATTTCACCTTTTACTGAAACTATTAACTCGTAATTATGTCCGTGGTAATTTGGATTGGCACATTTACCAAAAACCGATGAATTTCTAGCGTCAGTCCAATCTGCATTGTACAATCTGTGTGCTGCATTAAAATGCGCTTTTCTATTTACGGTTACTTTCATTTATAATTTATTTTTACTTATAAAACTATAATACTTCTCAAAAATAATTTTAAACCATTCTGTGTAAATTTCAGGATGCTTTAACATTTTATTTTGAACTTTTTCAAGCGTCATCCATTTAAAATTTTCAACTTCGTCCCTATTAATTGTAGGATTTTCATTATAATAACCAATCATAATATGATCTAGCTCATGCTCTGTTAAACCATTATCAAACGGTGCTTTGTAAATAAATGAAGTTACTTCTTTTAACTCACAAACAAATCCCATTTCTTCTTGTAAACGCCGTTTTCCTGCTTCAATGTTACTTTCACCATTACGTTGATGGCTACAGCAAGAATTTGTCCATAATAAAGGCGAATGGTATTTATCTGCAGCTCGTTGCTGTAATAACAACTCGTTTTTATCATTAAAAATAAATACTGAAAATGCTCTGTGTAAAACCGCTTTTTCATGAGCTTCCATTTTTGGCATTAATCCAATTTGCTCATCTTTTTCATTTACTAAAATAACCTGTTCTTCTACCATTATATTTTTAATTGCAACAAATTTACGAAAAAGAATATTCAAAATTAAATGATTTAAAAATTGAAAAAAACGAATCCTATTGAAACGTTAAATCATTAAATATTTTCATAAGAATACCATATATTTGCACCTCAAAATTTGAAGATGAGTTTTTTAAAAGAAATAGAACGCAGACGTACATTTGGAATTATTTCGCATCCCGATGCTGGTAAAACTACTTTAACTGAAAAGTTATTATTATTTGGTGGTGCAATACAAGAAGCCGGTGCTGTAAAAAATAATAAAATAAAGAAAGGAGCAACTTCCGATTTTATGGAAATTGAACGCCAACGTGGTATTTCAGTTGCAACATCTGTTCTTGCTTTTATTTATAAAGACAAAAAAATTAATATTTTAGATACGCCTGGACATAAAGATTTTGCTGAGGATACTTTTAGAACTTTAACTGCTGTAGACAGTGTTATTGTGGTTATTGATGTTGCAAAAGGTGTTGAAGAACAAACTGAAAAACTAGTTGAAGTTTGTAGAATGCGTAAAATACCAATGATTGTTTTTATTAATAAATTAGATCGTGAAGGTAAAGATGCATTTGATTTGTTAGACGAAGTTGAACAAAAATTAGGACTCAGAGTTGTACCGTTAAGTTTCCCTATTGGAATGGGCTACGATTTTAAAGGAATCTATAATATTTACGATAAAAAAATTAATCTTTTTTCTGGAGATCATAAACAAACCGTTTCTGAAGGTGTTGAATTTACAGATATTTCTGTACCTGAATTGGATGAGATTATTGGTATAAAAGCGGCTGATACATTACGCGAAGAAATAGAATTAGTAACTGAAGTTTATCCAGAATTTAATAAAGAAGCTTATTTAAACGGCGATTTACAACCTGTATTTTTTGGGTCGGCTTTAAATAATTTTGGAGTAAAAGAATTGTTAGAATGCTTTATAGAAATTGCTCCTTCTCCACAACCTAAAATGTCTGAAGAACGTTTAGTAGATTCTAAAGAAGAAACTTTGACTGGTTTTGTGTTTAAAATCCACGCAAATATGGATCCAAATCATAGAAATAGACTGGCGTTTGTTAAAATCGTTTCCGGTACTTTTAAAAGAAATGCTCCCTATTTACATGTTCGAAATAAGAAAAAGATGAAATTTTCAAGTCCAAATGCTTTTTTTGCTGAAAAGAAAGAAATTGTTGATGAATCTTTCCCAGGTGACATTGTTGGTCTTCAAGATACTGGAACATTTAAAATTGGAGATACTTTAACCGAAGGTGAAATCTTAAACTTTAAAGGCGTTCCTAGTTTTTCTCCAGAACATTTTCGTTATGTAAATAACGCTGACCCTCTAAAATCTAAACAATTATATAAAGGTTTAGATCAATTAATGGATGAAGGAGTTGCGCAATTATTTACACTAGATTTAAATGGAAGAAAAATTATTGGTACAGTTGGCGCATTACAATATGAAGTTATCCAATACCGTTTAGAGCATGAATATGGCGCAAAATGTAGCTATGAAAATTTACCTATGCACAAAGCATGTTGGGTAGAACCCGAAGATCCTAAAAATGCTGAATTTAAAGAATTTAAACGTGTAAAACAACGCTATTTGGCAACTGATAAACAAGGCCAATTAGTGTTTTTAGCAGATTCTGCATTTACCATACAAATGACACAAAGTAAATACCCAACAGTAAAATTGCATTATACAAGTGAATTTAAATAACTAATATTCAATAATTGTAAACTCTAATTGCAAAGGTTTAATTGCATTTATTAACATTGGAATAAAATTATTTCCCATTTTTAAATAAATCTCAGAAAAATTACGAGTTCGCTCTTCTAAACTTTGATTTGGGAATAATTCATTTTGCAATACTGTAATTCTTTCTACAACATCAGAAAGTTTTCGTTTTTGAGCTTTTAACAATCTTTTTTCTAAATTATCAAGTCCGTTTAGTTGTTTTTTCTCTTGTGCATTTACAGCTCCTAAAAAAGAACCATCTGTTTGTCTTGCAAGCTCTTTTAAAGCCTTAAATTGCTGTTGTAAATATTCTTTTTGTTTAGAAAAATCTATTTCAATGGCTGAAATTTCTTTTATTTTATTAGAAATTAATTCTTCTTGCTTCAAAAATAAATCTTGCAAAGAAATATTTAATTTATAACACTTAACTACCTGCTTATCAGAAACTAACAATACTGAATTTCTTAATAATAATATTGGAAATGGTGTGTTTACACTATCAAAATAGTTCTTCAACTGAAACCAATATGCCAACTCTCCTCCTCCTCCAATATAACATAAATTTGGTAAAACTGTTTCTTGAAACAGTGGTCTAATAATCACATTTGGACTAAAATGTTCAGGATTATTTGAAACTTCATTTAAAATTTCAGCTTCTGAAAAAATAAGATTTGTATTGTTAATTTTATATTGCTTGTTTTCAAAAATAATACGTTCCCTCAAATTATCCTTTAAATAAAATAAGTTAATTTCTCTTGGATTAACTTGAATTGGATAATTTTCACCTAAATTTTCAATTATTTTAGACACTTCATTAAATGAAGTATTATTTAGTAATTCATCTTTAATAGCTGGTATAAATTGTTGCTTTAATTGAGTGTCATCTCCATCAATAATTACTAATCCATATGCTCCAAAAAGCTCATTTACTAAATAACGAGTTGCATCTGTTAAATTATCGTGATTTAAATATGCTTTTTGAAATAATTCTTTCAAATAATTTGCATCAATAGAATTACCTATTAATTTAGAAAACTCATTAAAAAAACTATCAAAACCTTCTGTTTTTAATCTACCAACGGCTCCACTACTTTCTCTATTCCAAGTAACCTTCCCTCCTTTAAAATTAAAATATTTAATTTCATCAAAATCATGATCTTCAGTAGCCATCCAATAAACTGGTACAAAATTCTGATTTTGAAATTCTTTTTTTAACGTTTTAGTTAAATTAATTGTTGCAATTATTTTATATAAAAAATACAAAGGGCCTGTAAATATATTTAATTGATGCCCTGTTGTAATTGTAAACGTGTTCTCATTTGAAAGCAATTCAATATTTTGAAGTGATTTATCTGAAGTATTTATATTTTTAAATTGGCGTTTTAGTACATCAACTAAAATAGTTCTCGATTGTGGTTGGTATGAAAGTTTCTTTAATGCAATTTGTTTTTTAAATCCCTCTAAATCAGGAAAATTTTCATAAAAATCAGATAACTCACTCTTTTTATCCAAATAATCACAAATTATTTTTGAAAAATAACCCGTTTTTTGAAAAGGAATATGGTGTACTTTCATTTTTTTATACTGTTCGTTGAAATAAAGTATATACATATTGCCTTAAACCACCTGAAGGTTGGGTATATGTATAATTAAACGATTTTAGCAATTTAAAATCAGTTCCCAATCTTTCTTGCAGCATTTCTTCGTTATAATTAAAAACATCCAATCCGCTACATTTTTTTGCGCCTTCAAGATTAAATTCAGCTAAAATTACATACCCATTTGGTTTTAAAACTTTTTTAATCAAATCAAAATATGCTTTTTGTTGTGTTTCAGTTGTAAAAAAATGTAACACAGCTCTGTCATGCCATAAATCAACATTTTTTATATTTAATAACGCTATAGGATTGGTTAAATCATCTACAATAAATCGCACATTTGAATGCCCATGATTTGATATATTATTTTTTAATTCGGTTAATGCCGCATCCGAAATGTCATTTACAAAAATATTTGTATATCCTTTATTCAATAAAAGTTTAATTAAAGTGGTTGCACCTGCACCTGCATTAAAAATTAATGAATCTTTAGGTAAATAACACGCTGAAATTAATTCCATTGAAGAAATGGGGTCTTCTTCATACCATCCTAAATTATTAATTGGTGATTTTTGGTACGCATTATTCCAATGTTTTTTAAAATCATAATCTGATAATGAGTTCTCTTCCATTTGTTAATAAATTTAATTAGATAAAAGTAAACAATTTTGATTGTTTGTCGAAATTACAAAAAACATCTAACAAATTTTTAACTTATTAAGTCAAAAACTTATGAATTCAATTCTCTTTTAAGCCTTGAAAATTAGAACAAAAAAGATATTTTTTACAAAGTGTAATTTTAGGTAGCTATGTGAAAAATAATAATTAGCTTTTTAAATAGGTTCACCATATAAGTCAAATTCAGAGGCTGAAGTAATTTTAATAGTTGCAAACTTACCAACTTGCACATAATGTTTAGTTGCATCAATTAGCACTTCATTATCAACATCTGGCGAATCAAATTCAGTTCTTCCAATAAATTGATTCCCATCTTTTCTATCAATTAAAACTTTAAAAATCGTATCTACTTTTCCTTGATTCAACTCAAATGAAATCTGACTTTGCAATTCCATAATATCATTTACTCGTTGCTGTTTAACTTCCTCTGGAACATCATCTTCTAAATTTGCAGCATGTGTATTTTCTTCGTGAGAATATGCAAAAGCACCTAAGCGTTCAAAACGCATTTCTTCAACCCAATCTTTTAATTCTTTGAATTTCTCTTCAGTTTCTCCCGGATACCCCACAATTAATGTTGTTCTAATTGCCATATTAGGAACCGATTTTCTAAACTCAGCAATTAAATTAGTTGTTTTTTCATGGGAAGTTCCTCTACGCATTGATTTTAAAATCTCATCATTTATATGTTGTAACGGTATATCCAAATAATTACACACTTTAGGTTCATTATTAATTACTTCTAAAACATCTAACGGGAAACCTGTTGGAAATGCATAATGCAAACGAATCCACTCAATTCCATCAATTTTAGCTAGTTCTTTCAGTAAATCAGCTAATGCTCTCCTTTTGTAGATATCTAGTCCGTAATAAGTTAAATCCTGTGCAATTAAAATTAATTCTTTGATTCCTTTTTTAGCTAATTTGGTAGATTCAATCACCAAATTTTCAATTGGGGTTGATACATGTTTTCCTCGCATTAAAGGTATTGCACAAAAAGAGCATGGTCTGTCGCAACCTTCTGCTATTTTTAAATAAGCATAATGTGTAGGAGTCGTAGTTAAGCGTTCGCCAATAAGCTCATGTTTATAATCTGCATCTAAAACTTTTAATAAATTTGGTAAATCATGCGTTCCAAAATACTCATCAACATTAGGAATTTCTTTTTCTAAATCTGGTTTATATCGTTCACTTAAACAACCTGAGACATAAACTCTCTCTACTTCTCCTAATTCCTTTTTATTTACATAATGTAAAATGGTATTAATAGATTCTTCTTTTGCATCTCCAATAAAACCACATGTATTTATTACAACAATATTTCCTTCATCATTTTCATCTTCGTGAACTACATTCTTGTTATTTGCTTTTAGCTGCCCCATTAAAACTTCACTGTCATAAACATTTTTAGAGCATCCTAACGTCACTACATTAATCTTATTTTCTTTTTTTGATTTTGTTCTCATGAATTAGTATTGAGTAATTAGTATTTGGTATCTAGTAATTTTGAAAATTATACAGAGTTGATAAATCTCATATAAATTTTTAGATATAGTTATTTGTGCTTATATGAAAAGTTAAAAAATACCAGATACTTTATACCTGATACTTCTCTCTATTTAAAAAAAGAATCTACAAATTCAAATTTATTGAACACTTGTAAATCATCAATTCCTTCTCCAACTCCAATGTATTTAACTGGAATTTGAAATTGATCAGAAATACCAATTACTACACCTCCTTTTGCCGTACCATCTAATTTAGTAACGGCCAACGAAGTAACTTCCGTTGCCAATGTAAATTGTTTTGCTTGCTCAAAAGCATTTTGACCTGTTGAGCCATCTAACACCAATAGAACTTCATGTGGTGCGTCAGCAACTACTTTTTGCATTACACGTTTTATTTTGGTTAACTCATTCATTAAATTAACCTTATTATGAAGTCTTCCAGCTGTATCAATAATAACTACATCTGCATTTTGAGCAACTGCTGATTTTAAAGTGTCAAATGCTACTGAAGCAGGATCGCTTCCCATTTCTTGTCTAACCAATGAAACCCCAACTCTATCAGCCCAAACCTGTAATTGATCAATGGCAGCAGCTCTAAATGTATCAGCCGCACCAAGTACTACTGTTTTTCCAGACCTTTTAAATTGTGACGCAAGTTTACCAATAGTGGTAGTTTTACCAACACCATTAACGCCAACCACCATAATAACATAAGGTTTTTTATTTAATGGAATACTAAAATCGGTTTCATTTCCTACATTAGTTTCAGCCAATAAACTAGCAATTTCTTCACGAAGAATTGTATTTAGCTCACTGGTTCCTATATATTTATCTTCAGAAACTCTTGCTTCAATTCTCTCAATAATTTTAAGTGTTGTTTTAACTCCAACATCAGAAGAAACTAAAACTTCTTCTAAATTATCTAAAACATCATCATCTACCTTTGTTTTACCAGCAACAACCTTAGATAATTTAGAAAAAAATGATGTTTTACTTTTTTCTAAACCTTTATCCAAGGTTTCTTTTTTTTCTTTTGAAAATATTTTTTTAAATAAACTCATTTTATAGAAATTTACATTGTAAATTAAAAAAGAAAAAAGCTACCCTCAATAATGAAAGTAGCTTTTATATATATTTATGAACAAGTATTATTTCTTGCTCAAAAAGTCCTTTACTTTTGAAGGATCCATAATAGCTTCAGCAAAAGTATAAGCTCCAGATTTTGGAGATTTTACCATTTTTATAGCTTTAGTTAATCTTTTTGATCCAGTCTGTAATGATGCTACTGATTTCTTTGCCATGATCCTATATTATTTAATTTCTTTATGAACGGTCATTTTCTTCAAGATAGGATTGAATTTTTTAATTTCCATTCTATCAGGAGTATTCTTTTTATTCTTCGTTGTAATATATCTAGAAGTACCTGGTAAACCAGTACCTTTATGCTCTGTACATTCTAAAATTACTTGGATTCTATTTCCTTTAGTCTTTGCCATTTCCTACTATAATTATTTTTTTAAAAAACCTTTTTCTCTTGCGTCTTTAATGACTGCAGAGATTCCTAATTTATTAATATTTTTTAAAGCTGAAGCAGCTACTTTTAAAGTAAGCCATTTATCTTCTTCAGGAATATAAAAACATTTTTTAATTAAATTAACGTCAAATTTTCTTTTAGTTCTATTTAATGCGTGAGAAACATTATTCCCAACCATTGCTTTTTTTCCAGTAAGTTCACAAACTCTTGACATATCTCTTGTACCTTTTTAGTGTTTTCTCAAAACGAGATGCAAAATTAAATTTTTTAAACTATATACACAAACTTATTTCGTTAGTTTTTTAAAATTTCTTTCCTTAATAATTCTAATGCCTTATTTGAAGCTCGTTCAATTACTTTCTCACGGGGTTTTCCAAAGAAAAACTCTTCTGAAAAAACGGTGGTTGGAGTTGCAATTGCAATAAAAACTGTACCAACTGTTTTATCCGTATTATCCTTTGTAGGACCAGCATTACCGGTAGTTGCAATAGCATAACTTGTGTTAAATTTTTGTTGAATTCCTTTCGCCATGGCTTCAGCAACTTGTGCGCTTACCACTGAATATTTTGCTATTAGTTCTGCATCAACATTTAATTCCTGTATTTTTATTGATTGGTGATACGCAACGATTGAACCCACAAAATAATTCGATGAACCAGCAATTGAAGTGATTTTTTTAGCAATATTACCACCTGTACAACTTTCAGCTGTTGCTAATGTTTGTTTTTTATTGCTTAATAATCTTCCTAAAGCAACTTCAATTGTTTCATTATCTTCAAAACCAACAATAATATCCGGAATTAACTTAAACAGCTTATCAACTTCATTATCTATTCCTTGCTTTAATTTTTGATCATCGATTCCTTTTGCAGTTAATCGTAAACGAAGTTTGCCATACGAAGGTAAATAAGCTAGTTTAATATAAACTGGCAAATTATTTTCCCAATTTTCAATCCGCTCAGCAACCATACTTTCTCCCATTCCATAAGTTAAAATTGTTTTATGATATATATAAGGCAATTTAAATATCTCTGTTAATTTTGGCAATACACTATTTTGTATTAATCCTTTCATTTCATTCGGAACTCCAGGCAATGATATTAGTATTTTAGCATTGTCTTCAAACCACATTCCAGGTGCTGTACCAAGTTCATTTTTTAAAGGAATACATTTAGAAGGTATCAATGCTTGTTGTTTATTTACCAATGTAAATGGATATTTCATTTTAGCGAACATTTCTTTAATCTGTTCAACTATTTCTTCATTTAAAACTAAGCTATCATTAAAATATTCTACCAAAGTTAATTTGGTAATATCATCTTTTGTTGGTCCTAAACCTCCTGTAATAATAACAATATCACAATTAGACTGTGCTTCTTTTACGGCTTTTAAAATATGCTGCTTTTCATCTTGAATAGATGTAATCTGATATACTGAAACACCAATTGTATTTAACTGCTCAGCTATCCATTTAGAATTTGAATCTAATATTTGACCAATTAAAATCTCGTCTCCAATAGTTATAATTTCTGCATTCATTTTTAAATACTAATTTAATGGTAAAAATACAAATTACAACGCAACCTTTTTCAATAATCTGTATCTCTTTTATAAAGAATCATCTTAATATTCGCTACTGCTATGATTACAACAAATACTTTAAATGACAACGAATTACTTAAAAAAGTTGAAAACTGTACTTTAAGTGCAGAATTGTTCAACCATGAAACACAATTAAGATTGTCTTGGATTTTAATTAACAAATATGGTTTAGAAATTGCAACTTTGAAAAATTGTAAAATAAAAGAACAATTTTATATAAAAGCTTTAAATAGCAACAAATTTAATCTTCCATTAACAAAGGCTTACACTGAAATTTTACATTATTTTATGCAAAAGTCGGCTACTAAAAATTTTGAAAAATTACTGAGAGAATTTCCAAGATTAAAACATGACTTTAAAAAACTTGTAAAAACACATTATGGTATTGATATTTTAAAAATACACAGACATGAAGAAATTAAGCCTTTAGACACCATTTTATTTACGTTTTAGTCTATTGTTATTTAATTTTTATTGAAAATAGTTCTTGTTCTTTAATTGCTCCAACAAGAATATCATTTTCATAAACCTTTCCAACACCTGCTGGAGTTCCTGTAAAAATTATATCACCTTTTTTAAGTGTAAAAAACTGAGAAACATACGCTATTAATTCATCAATTTCCCAAAGCATAGCATTCGTATTTCCATCCTGTACCGAAATTTCATTTTTATGGAGCGAAAACTTTAAGTTTTTTAAATCTCCCAAATTATCTTTTGGAATAAATTTACCAATTACAGCGCTTCCATCAAAAGCTTTTGCTTTTTCCCAAGGCAAACCTTTCTCTTTACATTTATCTTGAATATCACGTGCAGTAAAGTCAATTCCTAAACCAATTTCATCGTAATATTTATGTGCAAATTTTTCATCTATATATTTTCCAACTTTATTTATTTTTACTAAAATTTCAACTTCATAGTGAATATCATTTGAAAAAGGCGGAATAAAAAAAGGTTGATTTTTTGCTAAAATTGCAGAATCTGGCTTTAAAAATATAACTGGATTTTCAGGTTTTTCATTTGCTAATTCTTCAATATGTTTGGCGTAATTACGACCTATACAAATTATTTTCATAAACTTCTTTATTTATTCTCTAAAAAAACATTTAATTACTTACTATAATGGATTCCTGCCTGCGCAGGATGACTTTCATTTTATTCGTGCGGTCTGTTATACCTGCGCATGCAAGTATCCAAACGCTGTATTTTGAATTTCAATAAACTTTGTATAGATTCCTGCCTGCGCAGGAATGACAACACAACGTAATTATAGATTCGTGTTTGAACAGGAATGATATCCTAAAATTATTAATTATCAATTATTTAAGGAATCCATTTTTTTTCAAAATTAGGTGCCCTCTTTTCTAAAAAGGCATTTCTTCCTTCTTTAGCTTCATCAGTCATATAAGCTAATCGCGTTGCTTCTCCTGCAAAAACTTGTTGCCCAACCATTCCATCATCTGTTAAATTCATAGCGAATTTTAACATTCTAATAGATGTTGGTGATTTTGCTAAAATTTCCTGCGCCCATTCATAAGCTGTATTTTCTAATTCATTATGAGGGATTACAGCATTTACCATTCCCATTTCAAATGCCTCTTGAGCAGAGTAATTTCTTCCTAAGAAAAATATTTCACGCGCTTTTTTTTGTCCAACCATTTTTGCTAAATATGCAGATCCATATCCACCATCAAAACTTGTTACATCTGCATCGGTTTGTTTAAAAATTGCGTGTTCTTTACTTGCTAAAGATAAATCACAAACTACGTGCAAGCTATGTCCGCCACCAACTGCCCAACCTGGCACCACAGCAATTACTGGTTTTGGCATAAAACGAATTAAACGCTGAACTTCCAATATATTTAAACGATGATAACCATCATCACCTACATAACCTTGATGCCCGCGTGCTTTTTGATCTCCTCCGCTACAAAAAGAATAAACACCATCTTTACTTGAAGGTCCTTCAGCAGAAAGTAATACAACCCCTATAGAAGTATCTTCTTGCGCATCATAAAAAGCATCATATAATTCCTTGGTAGTTTTTGGTCTAAACGCATTTCTTACATCGGGTCTGTTAAATGCTATACGCGCAACTCCATTGCATTTTTTATAGGTTATATCTTCAAAATCTTTAGTGATTATCCAATTTATTTTTTTCATTTTATTATAAATTACGTGTAAAAATAAATTATTTTAATGGTTTAAAAAAACTAATAGATTAAAAGATCTAGTTGTTACTTTATAATCAAAAAAATAGGATTATTAAATAAAGTAGTGTTTTCAGGTAATTTCATTAAATAAATATGTAATTTTCAATTTATTTATATCTAATAAATCATATAGTTAAAAAAGCAGCGTTATTTAATTTTAAACAATATTTTTGAATATTTTAGCTTTTTATTAAGATGCACAAATTTCATTCTTGAATAATTTAACCATGAAAAAATTACTTTTATTTTTATTTATAATACAAATTTCAACTAGTATTTATTCACAAAATATTCAGCTTAAAAAGTTTAATTCAACAGAATTAAATAATGATCGGTATTTAAAAATTTACATTCCACCAAGTTATCATTTAGATTCAACAAAACTGTATCCACTTACCATTGTATTAGATGCTGAATATTTATTTGATGTATATGTTGGTAACTCTATACTTTTTGCCAATAAAGAAAATGCACCCGAACAAATAATTGTAGGCATCAATCAAAACCAATATAATGAGCGTTATGAAGATTGTTCCTATTTAAAAGAAAACAGTTTTCCAACAACTCAAGGTGAAGCATTTTATAGATTTATTAGAGGGGAATTATTAGACTATTTTGAAAATAATTATCGAATATCACCATTCAAAACTATTGTAGGAAACACACTAACTTCCAATTTTATAAATTATTTTTTAATTGAAGATTCACCCATTTTTAATGCGTTCATAAACATAAATCCATATTATGCCTTGGATATGCCAACGATGCTTCAAGATAAAATGCAGTCTTTAAATAACGAAAATGTTTATTACTATTTAAGCAATACCAAATACAATTTAGACAAATGGAAAAGCTCCATAAATAACGTTAATTCTTTATTAAGCGCTATTAACAATCCAAAACTTAAATACAAATTTGATTCATTTGATACTAGTTCTAAAACTGCTTCAATAGGTCAAGCAATACCAAGTGCATTGGCTTTTATTTTTGAAATGTATTCAGCCATTTCTAAAGAAGAATTTGAGACCAATATTAAAGATTTATCTCCTCCAGATGCAATCGCCTATCTAGAAAATAAGTATGTAGAAATTGAATACTTATTTGGCAGCAATTTAAAAATTAGGAAATCAGATATTTTTGCTGTTGAATCCATCATTTTAGATAAAGAAAATGGAGATTATTTAAAAAATTTCGGGGAAATGATTAACAAATTATATAATGAATCGCCTATTGGAGATTATTATATTGGCCGTTATTATGAAACTGGAAATAAATTAAAACAAGCCTTAAAATATTATAAAAGCGGTTATATGAAATTACCAGAAGGTGATCCAAACGCTGATGGCTATTATGAAAATATTGAACGAGTTCTTAACAAACGAGATGGAACTTATATTGAACCAACAAATGAAAATTAAATAAATAATGAAAAAAATAGTATTATCAATCGCATTCTTTGCGATTACAATTTCGTTCTTCGCCCAAGAAGATAACTTTGTAAAAGTTAACATTCCAAAAGATGAAAAATACAGTTATATACCAATTATTGACCTAGAAGCATCGGCTGTTAAAAACCAAGGAAATACAGGAACTTGTTGGAGTTTTTCAACTTCATCATTTATTGAATCGGAAATTTATAGAAATACAGGTAAAATAATTGATATTTCTGAAATGTACAATGTGAGAAACACCTATACTGATAAAGCTTGGGATTATGTAATGCGCCAAGGAAAAACTCAATTTGGAGAAGGTGGATTGGCACACGATGTTATTAATTCAATTCAAAAAAACGGATTGGTTCCTGAAAGTGATTATTCTGGGTTGTTAAATGGAGCTACAAAATATAATCATGCTCTTATAGTTCCTGCACTTCAAAAAGTTTTAGATGTTTATATTAAAAACGACAAGAAGTCAATGTATCCAAATTGGAAAATTGCAGTAGATTCAATTTTAGATGTATACTTAGGAAAAACAACTGCAAATTTCAAGTATCATGATACTTTATACACACCAAAATCATTTTTAAAAATGACAAAGGTGAATACTTCAGATTATGTTACATTAACCTCATTTATGCATCAACCTTATAATACAAAGTTCATTTTAAATATTCCCGACAATTTTTCAAATGGAACTTTTTACAATATTAAATTGGATCAATTAGTTGCTGAAGTTGATAATGCGCTAAAAAAAGGGTATACACTAGCATTGGATTGTGATGTTTCTGAAAAAACATTTTCACAAAAATTTGGTATTGCGGTACTTCCAAAAAATATAGAAAATAATGAAAAATCATTAACTTATATAGTTGAAGAAAATAATATTACACCAGAATTCAGACAAGAAGAGTTTGAAAATTACAATACAACCGATGATCATTTAATGCATATTGTAGGTTTAGTTAAAGACCAAAATGGTACTGAATATTACAAAGTAAAGAATTCATGGGGAAGTACTGGTGAACGCATTGGAAATGGTGGTTACATCTATATGAGTAAGGCCTTTTTCGAACTAAAAACCATCTCTGTTTTGCTACATAAAAATGGATTAAGTGAGGAAGTTAAAAACGAATTTAACTTATAAATTTTAGCTGTTTAAACTAAAATAATCCTCAACCTAAATCAAGTTTAGGTTGAGGATTTTTAATGCTTTTTAGCCATTTATTTAATTGTTATCTTCATGTTTAAATAAATTAATCCCTTCATCAGAAAGCGTAATTAATTGTTGTCTAAACAAACCTCCTACGGCACTTTTAAAGGCTTTTTTACTCATTCCTAATTTATATTTAATATCATCAGGTTTGCTTTTATCATGCAAAGGCAAAAAACCATCATTTTGCTTTAAAGCATTTAATATGAGTATTTCATTTTTAACAACTGTATGTTTAAAACCTACTGCTTGTAAACTTACATCTAACTTTTCATCTTCTCGAATCTTCTTTATATAGCCTACTAATTTTTGTCCTTCTTCAATTTTTTGGTACAATTCATTTTTATAAAGCAACCCTTCAAATTCTTCATTTACCAACACTGTAAAACCCATTCCAGTATTTCTTACTACAATTAAATCTACTTTATCCCCTACTTTTAAATCCATTATTTATTCTTTTAAATTTTTGAAATATGCTTTTAATATTTGATCGTTTTCTTCTCTTGGTGTAAATATTTCTAATAACTTCGGAAACTTAGAGGCTTCATAAAAACTAGAAAGTTGATTGTCTAATTCTTCTTCATTTTTAGCTGTAATATACTCAAAATGATGCATTTTACATAAATGTTCAGCGGTTAAATTATGCGGCGTTTCAAAATAATCTAACGAGTTTGAATCTTTTGGTCCTGGAATAAATCTAAAAATACCTCCACCTCCATTATTTATAACAATAATTCTAAAGTTATTTGGGATATAGTTATTCCATAAAGCATTGCTATCATAAAAAAAACTAATATCACCTGTAATAAATACTGTGTTTTCCTTTACTGCGAACGCAGCACCAATTGCAGTACTAGTACTTCCGTCAATTCCACTTGTACCTCTATTACAAAAAACTGATAATGTTTTGTTGATATTAAACAATTGTGAATAACGAATTACAGAACTATTACTCAATTGTAATTGTGAATTATTTGGAATTGAAGGTAATAATTTGCTAAATACTTTTAAATCGGAAAATGCACAACGCTCAATAAATTCTTGATGTTTACTTAATCTAAATTCTTTTTTTTGCAACCAATAATCTTGATAATGACTTTTTGTTGGTTTTGTTAAAAAGAAAAACTGACTAAAAAATAATTGTGGTGATATTTTAAAATGATGCTTCAAACAATGAAATGTATCAAATGCTCTTTTAGCATCTGTATGCCAATGATGTTTAGGTTGAAATTTTCTTATATGTTCCTTTATCTTTTTTGAAACAATCAATCCGCCTAAACTTATTAAAATGTCTGGTTGAAATTTTTCCAGTTCATCTTCTTCTAAAGGAAAAATTAATTTATCAATACTATTTATAAATTTTGGATGTGAAACATTCGCTGTATTTTCTATCAGAACTAAAACCGAAGGATCTTTAACCAAATGTTCTAACTGTGTTTGCAATAATTCATCAGGAAAATGTTCACCAACCAACACCATTTTTTTAGTTGAAACATTCCAAACATTCGCAAATTTTTGAAGTTCATCTACATCTAAAGGAATTTCATCTAGTAAGCTCTCTTTAAACTCTTCTACAACTTCAATTTTATGATATTCAACTTCTTCCTTTTCGTACAAAGGATCATTAAAAGGAACATTTATATGTACTGGACCTTTTTTATGTATAGCAGTTTCAATAGCTTTTTTAATGTTTTCTTCATCATTTTCAAAACCTAAATTAGCATTAAATAAAATGTGATTATTAAATACATTTTCTTGCCTAATTGTTTGTCCGTCACCAATATCAATTAAATGAGCTGGTCTATCTGCCGAAATAATTAGTAAAGGAATATTACTGTAAAATGCTTCTGCAATTGCTGGATAATAATTTAACAATGCTGAACCCGATGTGCATAACAAAGCAACAGGTTTGCGAGTTTGCTGTGCAATTCCCAACGCAAAAAAAGCTGCGCAACGCTCATCAACAATAGATAGTGTTTTAATTTCTTTAGCAGTATTAAAACCAATAATTAAAGGAGCATTTCGTGAACCTGGTGAGATTACAACTGTATTTATATTAAAATACTCACAGTTTTTTACAACTAGTTGAGCTAATTTATTTTTTGGGAATTGACGCATTTACACTATAAAATTAAAGTTGCAAAGTTACATAAAGTTATCCTAGTAATAATCGAATGAAATTAAGTTTTATTCGTTGTAATATTTCAATAAAGAGCTGCAATAAATATAAATTCATTATAAAACTTTTTTCATTACTTTCGCTTTAGAAACGGTTTCTTCCCATTCATTTTTTGGAATACTATCCATCGTAATTCCTCCACCAATATAAATTGAAACTGTATTATTATTTAATTGCATACAACGCAAATTTACAAATAAACTGGTACTATTATCAATATTCAGCTCACCTAAATAACCTGTGTAATAAGACCTGTCATATGCTTCATTTTCTAAAATAAATTTGATTGCTTTATCTTTTGGCAAACCACAAACCGCAGGTGTTGGATGTAATGAAGCAACCAAATTACCAAATGAACTACTCGATTTTAATTCTCCAGAAATATCTGTTCTAATATGCAGTAAATTTCCAGCTTTTACGGTATATGCTTCTGAAACTTTAATAACATCAATACTCTCTTTTATATTTTCTAAAATATAATCCGTTACAAATTGTTGCTCTTGTTTTTCTTTATCCTTCCAAATAACATTGGTAGAATTTTTATAAAGTTGCGTTCCCGCCAAAGCCATTGTTTTAAAATTATTTTGACTTACACGTATCAATTGTTCAGGACTTGCACCCATCCACAATCCAATATGTGGATGATACCACAAATACACAAAAGCATTTTTGTAGTTATTCAGCATTTTTTTTAGGGTCTCAATAACATCAATTTTATCAATTTCAAGTGTTTCTTTTCTTGATAAAACTACTTTTTTTGCATTGTTTTTTTTAATAAAATCAATTCCTTTTTTTACTAATTGAATATGGTTTTCTTTTGAATTATTAGTAGAAATAATATTAACATTTGAATTGTTTAACGTTATTTCTAAATCAACTTTATCTGAAATTTCAGAAGTTAGAAGTGTACAATCATTTATTGGAAACACTATTTTTTTTTCATTCTTATTAAATGGCGCAAAAACAAACCCTTGTTCTTTTAAAGAATTTAAATAATGTAACGCATCATCATTTTGAATATATGCAGTTATATATTTTTCATCTGGCTTTCTGAAAACAACCAATGGTTTATTTGAGTTATAAAACTCAGAAATTTTATTAAAAAATTTTATAATTTCTTTTTGCAATTGGGTTTAATTTAACTGTTGAAGCAGTACGCTTTTAATTTCATTAAAATGAGACCAAACCAATCCGTGTCCAGCATGATTCAAAGTTACTAAATCAAATTGTTGTGACGGAAATTTTTCTTTTAAATACAATGAATTTTCATATGGAACAATCCAATCTTCATTTCCATGAATACTTATAATTTTTGAAGGATTCTTATCCCAAGTAGTTTCAAAATTTTGTAAATCTTTTTTATGTGTTAACTTTTCTTTTGAAGCCGCTTTCCAAATTTTAGGCAATAGCCATCTAGTTGCAGTCCATTTATAAAAATGAAGCGCCCAGGGCATTGGCTCTACTTTTGAATATACCGCAGGCGCTAACAATATTATTTTTTTATATTCATTTTTTGAAGCTAAAGCAATAGGACCGCCATAAGAATAACCAACCAAAATTGTATTTTTTTTTATCAAATTTTTGGTTAAATCTTCCAATAAATCGGTTTCAAAAGCAATAGATTCTTGTACATTTCCTGTTTGTTTTGTACCATAACCAATTCTATCATAAGAAATTAAATTAGCTTTCTTATTCAACTCAACATCAACTAAATATTGTTTAAAATCTAACGCTGATCCTATAGAGCCATGAATAAACACCATGGTTGGAAGCAAGGTGTCAATTTCTTTTTGAGTTTCTAAAACTCGATATTTAAACTCTTTAAATGTATGTTCCGTTATATGAACCTGACTGTTACTTTCAACAAAATCATTTATAATTTTTTTATCAGATTTAGGTGTAGAAAAACGATAAAACATAATTATTAAAGCTACTAAAAGAGCACTTAAAATAATTGCAATAATTTTTAAAACCTTTTTAAATTTTTGCAACATAAATAACTATTTAGCTAAAATATAATTCGTGATTTTGCAAATTGAGATCAGGCTGCCTCTTTCATCAACAACTTTAATTTCAACTAAATGTATTGTTTTTCCCTTATGAATAATTTTCGCAGTTGCAGTAATAATCCCACTTTTTACGCTTCTTAAGTGGTTTGCAGAAAATTCAATACCACGAACACTATATTTGTCTCTATCAATTGCTAACAAAGAAGTTGGACTTCCAACACTTTCAGCTAAAGCCATGGTTGCGCCGCCATTTAAAATTCCATCAGGCTGGTGCACTCTTGAATTTACAGGCATTGTAGCTACTAAATAATCTTCACCCATAGCTACATATTTAATTTCTAAAGTTTCCATCAATGTATTTTCACACATCTTATTTAACATCGTTAATGTTGCTGCTTTATCACTCATAAAAAAATTGTTAGACTGTAAAAATAAGAATTTAAAACTTTAAATAGTACCTTTGCTAACTAATTGTATTTTATTAAAATGGCTTACAGAATTCGAATTATTTTAGATGTTAAAAATGATGTTATTAGAGATCTAATTGTAGATAAAACTATTAATTTAGAAGAATTACATTATACCATTGCCAAAGCTTTCGGCTTTAAAGGCAAAGAAATGGCTTCATTTTATGGTACTGATAATAATTGGGAACAAGGAGATGAAATTCCGCTTATTGACATGTCCGAAGAAGACAACTTGCAAGAAATGAACACTTTATTAGTTTCTAATGTTTTTAAAAAGGTTGGCGACAAATTAATTTATGTGTATGATTTTATGGCAATGTGGACATTCTTTGTTGAATTAGCTGAAATTATAAACACTCCTGAAGAAGGCTTACCTAAAATAGCTTTCTCATTTGGAAACACACCTGACGAAGCGCCGGAAAAAGAATTCAAATCAGAAAAATCAGTAGATGATTTTGATTCATTTGATGCTTTTGATGATGAAAATGATATGGAAAATATTGATGATATGGACTTTGATATTTATTAACTAAAGACTTTAAAAACTCCTTTATAACTTTATCTAATAATATAGGTATTTACATTTTCATAGTTTCTGGTAACAAAATCGAAAGCTACCTTTAAAATATCTCCCATATTATTACAATTTTTAAAATTTTTATCAAGCGTGTATTTTTTTAAACCCATTTTAAGTTCATGAATTTTCTCTGGAGTAGAAATTTCATCGTTACACATACAATCTAACAAGGCATTCACTCTATCCTGAGCCCCTCTTAATCTACGTGCTATTGCTGAACGCTCCTCTTTTTTATATTGCTCAATAGATTCTTCATGTAAATTGTCCGAAACCATTTTTACAAAAGGGTAATTTTCTTTAAAATATTGTGGAAAATATACTTTTAAATTTCCTTCAAAACTTTGCTGGTCAAAATCCATGGCACGCATACGGTATTCAACCTGGTCAAAATCATACGAAGCGACAATTACATAATTATAAGACCGCATATCTCCTAACATACGAATCATACAACGTTCATTAAATTTCACAAATTCCTTAGACAGTCTTTTTAAACCTCTAATAGAAACCATCTCCATATTTTCTATTAAAAATTGATCACCAGGAATTCCTAAAACGTGCTCCTCTATTAGTGTTTCTTTATATACTAAAAAGTTAATGTTATTTGGTGATAAAATATGCTCTAATTCAAGACCATATACTCTTGATGCATCTGCTTTTTTAATATAAATATAGGTATGATTGTCATTTAAAATATTTCTAATCTTAACTCTAAATGGTTTTGAGTTACCAAAAGTGCAATAATCAATACCATCAATTGCTAAATGAGGTAAAGAGTCTTCACTACCATCTCCGTGTAAAATTAAATACATTCTCTTTAAACTCAAATCAATTTCTTCACGTTCATGCTCAGCATAATAAACTCGAATCCATAATGTATCTATACCATTTTTATCATACACTTCAACTGCTCCGGCAAAGCGAAGTAAGTCATCATAAAAAACAGGAATCTTTATATTTCTATTGTATTCTGTTAAATAATTATACAAACGTTCATTAATTGGATACGCCGGTTTTTTCTTCGACATTAATTTTTCTTCCTCCATAAATATCTATATTTTACACCAAAATTAGTATATTGCTGTAACAAATTTCCCTAAATATCGTCTTATTTTTATACTAAACAAAAAAAATTTGGAAACAATCATATCGCTTAGCAATCTCAATAAAAGATTTGGAAATATTCATGCTGTAAATAATTTATCTTTTGATATTCAAAAAGGAAATGTTTATGGAATTTTAGGCCCAAATGGAAGTGGTAAATCAACTACCTTAGGAATCATTTTAAATGTTGTTAATAAAACTTCTGGAAACTTTAGCTGGTTTGACGGTAATTTATCAACCCATCAAGCATTAAAAAAAGTGGGAGCTATTATTGAACGCCCAAACTTTTATCCTTATATGACTGCTATTCAAAATTTAAAATTGGTATGTAAAATAAAAGAAATTCCTTTTTCTCGAATTGAAGAAAAACTAAAAACTGTAAATTTATACGAACGTAGAGATAGTAAATTTAAAACATTTTCTTTGGGTATGAAACAACGTTTAGCTATTGCTTCTGCGCTGCTAAATGATCCTGAAATTTTAATTTTAGACGAGCCTACTAATGGCTTAGATCCTCAAGGAATTCACGAGATTCGAAAAATAATTAAAGATATAGCAAGTAATGGAACTACTATTTTATTGGCATCTCATTTATTAGATGAAGTTGAAAAAGTTTGTTCACATGTAGTTGTTATTAGAAATGGAATTAAATTATATTCAGGAAGCGTTGATGAGATGACAGCTTCACATGGGTTGTTTGAACTTAAAGTTGAAATCGATTCAGATAAATTACTTGATTTACTTTCAAATTTTGAAGGAATTGCTTCCGTTAAAAATGATAATGACACCATAATTGCAACTTTAAGTAAACCTATTTCAGCTACAGAAATAAATAGCTATTTATTTAAAAATGGAATTGTAGTATCTCATTTAGTGAAACGCAAACCAAGTTTAGAACAACAATTCTTATCACTAACTAACAAAAACGAATAATGCTGAGACTCTTAAATATAGAAATCCATAAATTAAAACATAACAGAGCAAGTAGAGTTTTAATATTAATTTATTTTATTTTATTAACTTCAATAGCATTAATTGCTGCCATTAAATTTGATATTGGTCCCATAAAATTTCATTTGGCAGAACAAGGTATTTTTAATTTTCCATATATCTGGCATTTTAATACCTATATGGCTTCCATTTTTAAATTTTTCTTACTATTAGTTATTGTTTCAATGATGGCTAATGAATACAGTAACAAAACATTAAAACAAAATTTAATAGATGGTTTAAGTAAAAAAGAGTTTGTATTATCTAAATTTTACACTGTTATTTTATTGGCATTAATTTCAACAATATTTGTATTTATTGTATCTGTTGTATTAGGTTATATTTATTCTGATTTTAATGAATTTTCAATTGTAACCACTGATTTAGAGTATTTAGTTGCCTTTTTTGTAAAATTGGTTGGTTTCTTTTCATTTGGGCTATTTTTAGGAATCTTAGTAAAAAGATCAGCTTTTGCCGTTGGAGCTATGTTAGTTTGGGCAATGATTGAAGGTTTTACAAAAGGAATGCTCTATTGGAAATTTGAAGATTATGTTTCAGAAATTATGCGTTTTCTCCCATTAGAAGCAATGGCAAATTTAATTAAGGAGCCTTTTACACGATTAAGTGCTGTTAAAACTGTTGCAAAACAAGTTGGTGAAGATTTATCAAAAGACTTTTCGGTTCAACCATTAGATATTGTAATTGTGCTTATTTGGACAGCTATTTTTATTTATCTTTCATATATGTTACTCAAAAAAAGAGATTTGTAATTAATTATTAATTTTTGGTAGATATTGTTACATTTGAAAAAATATTAATTTATTCTTCAAATGAGAAAACTGATTATCATTATTACTTTTTTATGTGCCTTACAAAGTTTTGCTCAAGGAGAAGCTAATATTTGGTATTTTGGTGAAAATGCAGGGTTGGATTTTAATAGTGGCGCTCCTATTCCATTAACCAATGGCCAATTAAATACGTTTGAAGGGTGCTCAACTACTTCCGATTCAGATGGAAATTTATTATTTTATTCTGATGGAACTACAGTTTGGAATAAAAATCATGCTATCATGTTAAATGGAACAGGACTAAAAGGACATCCTTCAAGTACGCAATCTGCCATGATAATTCCAAAACCTGGAAGCACAACTCAATATTACATTTTCACAGTTGGAGCAAGAGTAGATAGTGGAGAATTTGGTTTTAATTATTACACGCTTGATATGCTTGGAGATGGTGGATTAGGGGAAATTGTTGCTGGCCCTATTGATTTAACAGAAGGTAAATTTACAGACTGGACTGAAAAAGTAGCTGCAATTAAAGGTGCTGATTGCAATACTTTTTGGGTATTATCATATGTTTTAAATCAATTTTATGCCTACAAAGTAACAAGTGCAGGTGTTTCCAGCACACCTAAAATATCTACAACCACACATTTCGCAAATGATAGACGAGGCTATTTAAAAATTTCACCTAATGGAAAAAAAATAGCGATTGCACATATGGGAGATGCAAAGTTTTTACTGTATGATTTTAATGATTCAACTGGTGACGTAACAAACGAAATAAACCTTACTTTAGAAACGCCAACAAATAACCCTTACGGGGTTGAATTTTCTTCAAATAGTGAAAAATTATATGTTCATGCTTCTAACGATTTTTATAGTAACATTTTTTCGGAGTGGAATAATCCTAGTAACCATTTCTCTACTTTATATCAATTTGATATAAGCTCAAATAATACAACAACTATTATTAACTCAAGACAAATAATAGATTCACGAAATTTATTTAGAGGAGCATTACAATTAGGCCCAGACCAAAAAATTTATAGAGCACTTTCAAAAACTTACAATATTGGAACCCCTTTTTTAGGAGTTATTGAAAATCCTGAAAATGATGGCTTATTATGCAATTATAAACATGATGAAATTTCTTTAGGTAGTAGAAATGGCACCCAAGGTTTACCTCCTTTTATTGCCTCTATATTTTCCCAAATTGAAATTAAAAGTGTAGATACAAATGGAATTGTAACCGTTTTAAATGATCAAACGGCAAATGTTTGTTTTGGAGATAATTTTGATATAATTCCAGCACCTTTAGTGGGTGCAACTTATAGTTGGTATTTAAACAATGCTTCAATTCCATTTTCGAGTAATAAAAACCTTTCTTTTACAAATGCTACATCCGCAATCAATGGCTTATATTCACTTGTGGCTACACAAACCAATGCTTGTGGCATTTCAAGTATTTTAGAAGGTGAATTTTCTATTAAAGTGTTTAATACTCCTCCTACTATAAAGCCTACAAATATTAAACAGTGTGATGATGATAATGATGGTTTTTTTAATTTTGATTTAAATACATTAAAGAATAATGAACTTTTAAATGGTGAAAGTAGCACTGACTTTGAAGTAAACTATTATTCAAATCAGGCAGATGCCGATGCTAATGAAAATGCAATTTCTAATCCATACACCAATTTAGCTCCTTTTAGTACAGATACTATTTTTACTCGAATACATACTATTCAAAATAGTACTTGTTATGAAACGAATAGTTTTACAATTCAAGTTTTTGAATTACCTAAACCAGCAACATCAATATCTAATTTAGGAAAATGTGATAATTCATCCATTAGAACTGATACTGATAATCTTATTATTTTCAACTTACAAGAAAAAGAATTAGATATTTTAAATGGGCAAAGTGCTACAAATTTCACAATTGAATATTTTACTGATATTAACTACCTAAATAAAATTTCAAACCCAACATTATTTGAAAATTCAGATGCTATACAACCAATTTATGTTAAAATATTTAATACTTCAAACCCTAATTGTGTTGCATTTACAAATTTTAATCTTGAAGTATTTACATTACCTACTATAACAACTCCAGTATCTTTAAAACAATGTGATAATGACACTGATGGATTTAGCCCTTTCAATTTGAATGAAGTGAATAATAAAATTTCTACTAATACCGCAAATGAAACCTTTACTTATTTTAATAGTTATGTTGGTGCTGATACAAATGACATTAATGACATAATCACAACACCAACTGCTTACACTAATAAAACTCCAACCACTGATACAGTATGGGCACGAGTTAAAAACTTAAATGGTTGCCATAGAGTTAGTGAAATTAATTTAATTGTCTCAACTACAGGTATTCCTGCTACTTTTCAAAAAGTTTATTATGAATGTGATGATTATTTAGATTCAACAAATGATGATAGAGATGGGGTTTCTTCTTTTGATTTTAGTGAAGTAACCGCAGAAATAAAAACAATTTTAAGTGCTTCTGGTCAACAATTAATTATTATATATTACCGTAACGAAACTGATGCATTAGCTGAAACTAACCCAATTTTAGACCCCTCAAATTATAGAAATACTGGATACCCTAACAACCAGCAAATTTATATTAGAGTAGATAGTCAATTAGACAATGATTGCTTGGGGTTTGGTGCTCATATTACTTTAAATGTTGAACCTTTACCTGTTGCCAATACAGTTACTATAAACAAGGAATGTGATGATGATTTTGATGGTTTCTTTCCTTTTGATACTTCAACTATTGAAGCCACTGTTTTAAACGGTCAAACAAATGTAACCGTCACTTATTTTGACCAAGACAACAATTCGTTGCCAAGTCCATTACCAAACCCATTTTTAACAAACTCACAAACCATTACAATTCGGGTTACAAATAATTCAACCAATGTTACTAATGCCGCTTGTTATGATGAAACCAGTCTTGAATTTATTGTAGAAAAAAAGCCAGTTGCTAACGCAGTCCCAAATTTTATTGAATGTGATGATGATTTTGATCATCTATTTCCTTTTGATACTTCAACCATTGAAACCACCGTGTTAAATAGACAAACCGGAATGCTTGTTTATTATTTTGATCAAAATGGAAACTCACTTCCTAGTCCACTTCCAAATCCGTTTTTAACAGCAACGCAAACCATTACAATTCGAGTTGAAAATGAATTGTACAGTAATTGTACTGCTGAAACAACATTTGATTTTATAGTCCATCCAAAACCTCAATTTGAATTAGACGAAACGGCTATTTATTGTACTAATTTACCACCAATTAAAGTTAGAACTTATAATCCTTTAGCAGATAATTATACATATGAATGGAAAGATGAAACTGGGCTAATAATAAGCAACAACTTAAATGCTGTTATTTCTAGTGCAGGTGTATACACCGTAATTGCTACATCAAATGAAGGTTGTGAATCTTTGCCACATCAAATAATAATTGAAGCTTCCAGTATTGCTTCATTAACGCCTAATGATATTACGATAGTTGATGATTCTGAAAATAATTCTATCTCAATAGCAACTACCAATTTAGGAATTGGCGATTATGAATATGCACTTGCTAAATCCGATGGATTTATAGCCTCTTTTCAGGACGAACCTTATTTTGGTTATTTAGCACCTGGTATTTATACGATTTTTATTCAAGATAAAAATAATTGCGGAATTGCACAATTGGCTATTTCAATCATAGGTTTTCCTAGATTCTTCACCCCAAATAATGATGGATTTAATGATACTTGGAAAGTAATAGGTGTAAACGAAAATTTTTATGCGAGTTCCAACATTTATATTTTTGATAGGTTTGGTAAATTTATCACTCAAATAAATCCAAGAGGAGCGGGTTGGGATGGTTTATTTAAAGGAAAACAGTTACCCGCAACAGATTATTGGTTCTCTGTTGAATTAGTGGACGCTATTGGAAATATAAGAACTAGAAAAGGACACTTTAGCCTGATTAGAAGGTAAATTAACCTGTTGGGTAAAATTATTAAAAACGTCAGTTCGTGTGTTTTTTGTATAGTAAAACGGAACAGGGCTGAGCATTTAAAAAATGTTCAGTGAACATTTTTAGCGAAAGAGCCAGTTAGCGCGAGGCGATGTATCAAGAATCGTTTTTAATGAAATTTTTCTTGTTCTCGATACTATTTTCTATTGAAAATCACTCAAATTGACGAAAAATTTACATTAAAAATTTGAAACTACATAATTATTCTATGATAATTAAAGATTCGTTAAAAAAATAGTAATCCTAAAAACCAATAGAAATTAGTTTATTTTTGCAGGATGCAATTCAAATTAGAATCAAATTTTAAACCAACCGGTGATCAACCTGAAGCAATAAAACAATTGGTTCAAGGAATAAATTCTGATGAAAAATATCAAACATTATTAGGAGTTACTGGTTCTGGAAAAACATTTACGGTTGCTAATTTGATTCAAGAAGTTCAAAAGCCAACCTTAGTTTTAGCGCATAATAAAACATTGGCTGCACAATTGTATTCTGAATTTAAACAGTTTTTCCCCAACAATAGTGTCGAGTATTTTGTTTCCTATTACGACTATTACCAACCAGAAGCCTATTTACCAACTACGGGAACTTATATTGAAAAAGATTTATCTATCAACGAGGATATTGAAAAATTAAGAATAAGTGCTTCATCGGCACTGCTTTCAGGAAGAAGAGATGTTATTATTGTTGCTTCTGTATCTTGTATTTATGGTATTGGAAACCCTGTTGAATTCAAAAAAAATATCATTTCTATTAAAGTAAATGAAGAAATTTCTCGCACCAAATTTTTACATCGACTCGTTACAAGTTTATATTCTAGAACTGAAACTGAAGTCAGTAGCGGTACTTTTAAAGTTAAAGGCGATACTATTACGGTTTACCCCTCTTATGGTGAACACGCTTATAGAATTCATTTTTTCGGAGATGAAATTGAAGAAATAGAAAGCTTCAATATGACGAATAATCAAGTTGTTGAAAAATTTGAACAATTAAATATATATCCCGCAAACTTGTTTGTGACTTCTCCTGATGTTTTACAAAATGCAATACATGCTATTCAGGAAGATTTAATGAAACAATTTGATTATTACAAAGAAATTGGTAAACATTTAGAAGCAAAACGATTAAAAGAACGTACTGAATTTGACTTAGAAATGATTCGTGAATTAGGCTATTGCAGTGGAATTGAAAATTATTCGCGCTACTTAGATGGACGCGAACCAGGCACAAGACCTTTCTGCTTATTAGATTATTTCCCTGATGATTATTTAATGGTTATTGACGAAAGTCACGTTACTGTTCCTCAAGTTCATGCCATGTATGGCGGCGATAGATCACGTAAAGTAAATTTAGTTGAATACGGTTTTAGATTACCTGCAGCAATGGACAATCGTCCTTTAAAGTTTGATGAATTTGAAGAAATTCAAAATCAAGTAATTTTTGTAAGTGCCACACCTGCAGACTACGAATTACAAAAAACTGAAGGTGTTTTTGTTGAACAAGTTATTCGGCCAACCGGATTATTAGATCCAGAAATTGAAGTCCGCCCAAGTATCAATCAGATTGACGATTTAATTGAAGAAATTCAGGTTAGAGTTGAAAAAGATGAACGAACTTTAGTAACAACACTTACCAAAAGAATGGCTGAAGAATTGACAAAATATTTGAGTCGGATTCAAATTCGTTGTCGCTATATTCATTCAGATGTTGATACGTTAGAACGTGTTGAAATTATGGCAGATTTGCGTAAAGGAATCTTTGATGTTTTAATTGGTGTAAACTTGTTACGTGAAGGACTCGATTTACCAGAAGTTTCATTAGTTGCTATTTTAGATGCCGACAAAGAAGGTTTTTTACGTTCACATCGATCACTGACTCAAACCATTGGGAGAGCTGCAAGAAATGTAGAAGGAAAAGCCATTATGTATGCTGATAAAATTACAAAAAGTATGCAATTAACTATTGATGAAACTGAAAGAAGACGAGAAAAACAAATTGCTTACAATACTAAAAACAACATCACTCCTACTCAAATTAAAAAAAGTATTGAAAATACATTAGCTAAAAATACAGGGGCATCTTATCATTATGATGCTACTGCAACTATGGCTGCTGAAGAAGAGTTGGCTTATTTAACAAAACCTGAAATTGAAAAACGAATTCGTGAAAAACGAAAACAAATGGAAGAAGCTGCCAAAGCGCTAGATTTTATAATAGCAGCAAAATTACGTGATGAAATTAAACTATTGAAAGAGAAAGTATAGCTTATCTATTTTACAACCTGAGTTCGATATAAGAAATTTAATAATAATTGATTGTCAATCATTTACGTCATTACGAATGAAACGCAGTGAAATGAAGTAATCTGTTGCTTTAGAATGAGATTGCTTCGTCGCACACTCCTCAAAGACGGTTTTCCGAGGTTTTGAAAAAACTGTGGCAATCTGTTTATTGACAGTTAGATTGCCACATTTTATTTGAAAAAAGTAAAATTCGCAATGACTACATTTTTAAACTTCTAGTTATTAGCTATTTGTGTTTATTACTATATCAAACTCAAGTTGATAACAAATAGCGATTTACTAATCTGTACTTCTGCTGCCCTCTTTAAAGGTGGTAATCCCTTTTTTTAGTAAGCGTTTTATAAAAACCGACGACTGAAAATTTAAATGGTATTTTGAAATGCTTTGCTTTGGGTTGAGCTTTAAAGGGTCGTCTTCTGCCTTGCATTTAAACCCCAATTTAAACTTGCCAATATTTTCGAGGTCCACTGTTTTGCCTTCCAGTAAATGAAATTGCAGCTTTTCACCTAAGCAAATAATACGGCATGAACATCTGTAGGACTTAACGTACTTTCCATACTAATTTCTTTGCTTAACCTGCTAGAATCTATAGTACCCGTAGAAACAGCTTGCATAATATAGTTACTTTCTTTTGTGGGATTTATGTTATTTGTTCGCTTGGTAATTCTGTAACGTATGGCCATAATTTAATTCTTTTTTAAATGTATAAGTCTTAAAATTGTTAGTAACTATCTTATATGAAGCTTTTAGTAATGCTATAAATTTAATATATTTACAATGAAGATAACTTCTGTCTTTTTTCAATTATTTTTATAACTCTGTAAAAATAGTACTTTTTTCTCAAATTAATTCTATAATATCTTGAAATTAATTGTACAATTAATAGTTGATTAATTGTACAGTTTTTTTAGCTATTACTATGAGATATTTCATTATCCCTTAGCAATAATCCACAACTCATAGGAAGTTAAACCACTTTTAATACACAAAAATATATACTACTAATTAAAAGTATATGCTTGCAAATTTTTATAGTAGTCTATGTTTTGTTGCTAGCAAGGTTATTAGTGTTTATAGTTGTCACACTGAGCTTGTCGAAGTGTAATACAGTTGTGAATTGCTTTAGTTCAGTTGTTTTTTATTGGTTTTTGGTTTTCACTGAACCTCTTAAAATAGGTTCCAGATTTGTATGTTTAGGTAGTATATACTTTCCTAAAATAAGTTGACTAAAAATCAGACAACTTATTGCAACTAAACCTGAAGCCCCCCCGCCAAAAAAGAACCTATAATTTCTTACTTCCATTAATTATGCAAAATTAATATCTAGTTGTATAACACATTAGAGAATATAATACGTACATTGAGAAAAGCAATAATAAACAATTGAATAAAAATGCAACAGCAGAATGATTTTAATGAAAAAATATTCTTAACAACTCTAAAAATTCAAGAAGAATTTCCAGAATTGATTAAATACATGAATGAAATACCGAGAAACTTCCAATCCAATACCAAAAAAGGTGTAAGTCACAAATCACTGAAAGATTATCTAGATTCCTTAAACAATTTATTAGAAACTTATGCAAAAGAGCATTAAACAACTATAAAATATGACAATCCAAATAAATACCGACAAAACTCTGACTGGAGAAAAAAGAAGCTCCGATTTTTTTACTTCTCAAATTACAGAAGCCTTACAAAGGTTCGAATCTCATATTACAAGAATAGAGGTTCACTTGAAAGATGAGAATGGAAAAAAGGACGGATTTAATAATATCTCGTGTCTACTAGAAGCCAGACTTGAGGGCAGACAACCCATTGCTATCAACAATCAGGCAGACACTATAGATCTTGCCGTAACAGGTGCTATTGACAAAATAAAAACAGCTATAGAAACTATTCTTGGAAGAATCCAAAAACATTAATATTTATAAAAATGGAAACAAAAAACAACCTAGGTATTTGGATGGATCATTCAACTGCCAATTTGATTGATCTAAATTCTAATATTAATCATTCTATAAACTCAGAATTTACTTTTAATACAAAGGAAGAAGCTTTAAGCAGAAGTGAAAATCTTATGCATAACAAAAGACAACAAATGCATGAAGCCTATTACAAAGAAATAAGTGATAAAATTTTAAAATATAATCATGTCCTCATATTTGGTCCAACAGATGCAAAAGTAGAACTATACAATTACTTGAATAAAGATTTACATTTTAAGGACATAAAAATTGACATTGAACCAGCAGATAAAATGACGGATAATGAAAAAGATGCTTTTGTAAAAAGTTATTTTGAAAAGTAATCTACTTTAACTTTTCTTAAATCAATAAAGTTTTCAAAAAAGCATAGAATTAGTGATACCTTACGTTTATTATTTCAACGCTCAATGCATTGTTTCCATGAGGCGCTATCGTATCGGAATTTAGTGACCATTTTTTGTCCAATTCATAGCTTTTACACCGTAATTTAAACTTCCATTGTAGTAATCATACTATTAGAATATCAAACGTTCGTTCGGCATAATAAAAAAATTTAGTTATGCATAAAACAAAGAAGAAAATGAAAAAGGCAATCGTCATTGGTGGAACTTCCGGGATAGGTCAAGGACTTGCTAAGGTATTACTTAGCAATAATTATATAGTTGGCTTAACTGGTATCGAAAAAAACATGTTAGAAGATTTACAAAATTTGGGTCAAGAGAATTTAGAAGTTAAATATTTAAATTGCCTAACAGATAATACATCAGAAAAAATAGCAGAGTTAGTTGAGACATTGGGAGGACTAGACTTATTAATATTAAGTGCTGGTATTGGAAATTTGAATAAAGATTTGGGATTTGAAGTTGAAAATAATGCCAACAAATTAAATGTATTTGTATTTACTGAAATAGCAGATTGGACTTATAGATTCTTTGAAAAACAAGGTCATGGTCATTTTGTAGCAATTACTTCAATATCGGGGCTTTATGGCAGTAGAATAGCACCAGCTTATCATGCGGCAAAATCTTACCAAATAAATTATTTGGAAGGATTAAGGCAAAGAGCCAGAAGAGATAGAAAAATAGGAAAGTTGATTTACATAACGGACATAAGACCAGGATTTGTTGACACCACAATGACAGAATGTAAGAAAATGGTTTGGGTAGCAACAAAAGATAAAGCAGCAAAACAAATTTTTGAATTAATTAAGAAAAAAAGAGGTTATGGTTACGTAACAAACCGTTGGAGGATAGTTGCGACGATTATTAAAATTTTACCAACCTGGATTCTAAATAGGCTATAAACAATACAATCAAAAAATAAAGTATGTATAAATCAGAAAACAAAATTGGATTATGGTCGGCAGTTGGATTAGGAGTTGGCGCAATGATTGGAGCCGGAATATTTGCACTAATGGGGCAAGCTGGTGCTATTGCAGGGAAAGCTGTTTACATCTCTTTTATCCTTGGCGGAATTGTTGCCGCAATTAGTGGATATTCGTTAGCTAAGCTAGGAGCTCGCTTTCCTGCAGCCGGAGGTATCGTTGAATATGTTGCTAAGTCATTTGGAGTAAACGTTTTTTCTGGCGGGATAAGTGTCTTATTATATTTATCATCCATATTAGCACTTGCTCTTTTAGCTAAAGCATTTGGAAGTTATGCCGCAGCCTTATTTAATTTAAAAGGATTGCTGATTTACACCAATATATTTGCATTATCAATAATGGCATTGCTTGGAATTATTCAATCTTTCGGAGTTAAAAAAGTGGTTAAGTTTCAGAATATAGCAATCATAATAACCATTATTATATTAGTTGCTTTTGCCATTGTGGGTTTAATTTATATGAAACCAGGATTGATGGCTCCTAAATTATATCCTTCATCTAATAAAATATTATTTAGTATTGCTATAACCTTCTTTTCATACGAAGGATTTAGAATAATTACACATACCGCTGAAGATATTGTTAATCCGGAAAAAAACCTGTTAAAAGCAATCTTAATATCAATTGGTATCACTATGGTTATTTATACTGCGTTGGCATTTGCTGTTTTTGGCAACTTGGAAGTTGATAAGGTAATTGAAGCAAAGGATTACGCTTTAGCCGAAGCCTCAAAACCTGTTTTTGGTGCAATTGGTTTTACTATTATTTCAGTTACGGCCCTTTTTTCTACATCATCATCTATTAATGCCGTATTATATGCTACAACTAATATCTCTTATCAAATGGCCATAGAAGGAGAGTTCCCTGGATTTTTTGCCAAACAACTCAGGTATAGCAGTGTGGGATTATTAGTTAGTTTAGTATTAACCGGTTTACTAATAGTATTCTTAGATTTATTACAAATAGCTGCTGTAGGTTCCATTACCGTATTATTTATTCACGCTATAACTCATTTAGGCCATCTTAAAATTATTGATCAGACCAAAGCTTCAAAAATTTTAGTTGTTACCGCATTGCTAACAACATTAACTGTAATCGTTTTGTTTTTGATATATTCTATTAAAGACTCGTATACTATACTTTTTTTGTTTGGTGGAATACTTGCTTTATCGTTTTTGATAGAATTATCAATAAGATTAATTATCAAAAGAAAAGTTGCTAAAAATAACCCTTAGTAAAATATTCAAATAAAAATACGTGTATTTAACAAGCCTCTCGATACTTAATTTAAAATAGTAAATTGATTTCAGTACAATATATTGTTGTAAAAATAGTTAAAGCGGCATTTATTTAGTTAAATGTCGTTTTCTTTAGAATTAAGTTATTCTAAGCTGTCAAACCCATAATCGTGTTCAACTTTACTTATTCTTACTTTAAATTTTTGATACCAAGTACTTCTACCCTTTTCTCTAGCTTCTGAATGTTCTAAATTGAGTTTCCAATGCTGAATAGCTTCCAAACTATTCCAATAACTAACTGTAATTCCAACTTCATTTCTAGCAGACTCCATTCCTAAAAAACCTTCTTGCTTTTTGGCTAATTCAATCATTTTATTTGACATATGTTCATAATCCTTCTCTTCTTCAACCATAACTGAAGTAAAAATTACCGCAAAATAAGGAGGTTTTGGTGTCGTTGCAATCATAATTATAAGAATAAATTTCTGTACTTTTGCACCCGATAAATGTACAAGAATGAGCGCACAAAAAAAAGTCGCATTTTACACACTTGGGTGTAAACTTAATTTTTCAGAAACTTCAACCATCGCACGGAACTTTCAAAACGAAGGTTTTGATCGTGTTGAATTTGATGAAAAAGCTGATATCTATGTAATTAATACGTGTTCAGTAACTGATAATGCTGATAAACGCTTTAAATCAATAGTGAAGTCGGCTTTAAAGCTAAATGAAAATGCATTCCTAATTGCAATAGGCTGTTATGCGCAATTAAAACCCGAAGAACTAGCAGCTGTTGATGGCGTTGATTTGGTGTTGGGAGCTACTGAAAAATTTAAAGTAACCGATTACATCAATGATCTTTCTAAAAATGAAATGGGTGAAGTGCACTCTTGCGAAATTGAAGAAGCTGATTTTTATGTAGGATCATATTCTATTGGAGATAGAACTCGCGCCTTTTTAAAAGTACAAGATGGTTGCGATTATAAATGCACCTATTGTACCATTCCTTTGGCTAGAGGGATTTCAAGAAGTGATACACTCGAAAATGTTCTTAAAAATGCCCAAGAAATTTCAGAAAAAGGAATTAAAGAAATTGTTCTCACAGGTGTAAATATTGGCGATTATGGAAAAGGCGAATTTGGCAATAAAAAGCACGAGCATACTTTTTTTGAATTGGTGCAAGCATTAGATCAGGTTGAAGGAATTCACCGTTTAAGAATTTCATCTATTGAACCTAATTTACTAACAAAAAACACCATTGATTTTGTTGCACAATCCAACAGTTTTGTACCACATTTTCATATTCCTTTACAAAGTGGAAGCGATACTTTATTGAAATTAATGAAGCGCCGTTACCAAAAAGAAACGTATAATAATAGAGTTGCTGCTATTAAGAAAATAATGCCAAACGCTTGTATTGGTGTTGATGTAATTGTAGGATTCCCAGGAGAAACTGATGCCCTATTCTTAGAAACTTACAATTATTTAAACGAGTTAAATATTTCGTATTTACACGTTTTTACCTATTCAGAAAGACCAAATACTGAAGCCATTGAAATGGATGGAGTTGTTTCTCAAAAAGCACGAGCCAAACGCAGCAAAATGCTAAGAGGCTTATCCGTTAAAAAACGTAGAGCTTTTTATGAAAGTCAGTTAGGTAATAACTTAACTGTTTTATTTGAAAGTGAAAATAAAGGAGGTTTTATTCATGGGTTTACTGAAAATTATGTAAAAGTAAAAACACCTTGGAACCCTGAATTGGTAAATACACTTCATCAAATTAAATTAACCAACATTGATGAAGATGGAATTGTTCGCTTTGATTGGATAAATCAACCTACTTTTGTACTATAAAATTAATATTTTAATAAAATTCGTATTCTGAAATGATCCCTGAAACTGATTTATACACGTTTGCGCTGTTAGTATTTACTTCCTTTTTCACCATCATAAATCCATTAGGCACTATGCCAATATTTATGACAATGACTTCTTCGTTAAGCAAACAACGACGTAAACAAACTGCAAAAAAAGCAACATTGGTTGCCTTTTTTACCATACTTGCATTCGCTTTTTCAGGTCAAATTCTATTTAACTTTTTTGGTATTTCAGTTAACAGTTTTAGAATTGTTGGTGGTGTTATTTTCTTTACCATGGGTTGGGATATGTTACAAGCCAGATTGGGAAGTTTTAAACATACTGATGATGAAGATCAAATTGATGCTTATGTAGAAGATATTTCTATTACACCGCTTGCAATTCCAATGATTTGTGGTCCGGGTGCCATTACAAATGCCATAATTTTAATGGAAGACGCTTCTGATATACAGCAAAAAATTATATTAATTTTAGTCATTGCATTTATTTTATTTGTAACCTATTTAATTTTAGTTGGTGCAAGTAAAATCACCGAAAAATTAGGTTCTACAGGTAATAAAGTTATGATGCGATTAATGGGTTTAATTGTCATGGTAATTGCTGTAGAATTTTTCTTTAGTGGGTTAAAACCTATCATTTTAGGGATGACAAACAGTTAATGGAAAATTCTAAAATACATATCTATTTTGTTCCCGGATTAGCTGCAAGTCCTAAAATATTTGAATACTTAAAGCTTTCAAAAGATAAATTTGAACTTCATTATTTAGAATGGTTAATGCCTCTTTCTGAAAAAGAACCCATTGAAGATTATGCGAAAAGAATGGCAGATTTGGTTACTGAAGAAACCCCTGTTTTAGTTGGTGTTTCATTTGGTGGGATTATGGTTCAAGAAATGAGTAAACATTTAAAAACAAAAAAAGTAATTATTATTTCAAGTGTAAAATCTTCAAATGAACTATCTAAACATTTAAAGCTTTTACAAAAAACAAAAGCTTATAAGTTATTTCCAACTAAAATTATTACAAATATTGAAAAATTCTCAATGTATGCATTTGGTGATTATACTAAAAAACGTGTAAAATTATACAAAGAATATCTATCCGTTAGAGATGCTAACTATTTAAATTGGGCTATTTACAATGTACTAAACTGGAAACAAAATAAAGCTTCGGAAAATATACTTCATATTCATGGAACAAACGACCACATTTTCCCAATAAAATATATTAAAAATTGTATTTCTATTGAAAATGGTACTCATGTTATGATACTTAACAAAGCAAAATCTATTAGTAAAATTATAACTGAAGCACTTTAATTGTTAAAATAGCGTTTTTAATACTTTAAAAACAAAATAATTTGTAACTTAACATTTAACAAACACACTGTATTATGAACAAATCAATAAAAATTTTAGGCCTAGTTGCTGTTATAATGATAAGTTCATTATTAATTTTCGCAACCAAAACAACAAATTCAAAAAATATAAAGAATACGACTGTCAGTGATAAAAACACAAGTGAATCCTATCAAATTAGAGCATTAAAAATTCCAGCAAATCTTAATTTTGCGGGGGAACATGTTCCAATTGAAAAGGGTGATATTAAAGAACGAATTGATAAGGAATTATTGGTAAATACTTATTGGCAATCTAATGGGTTACTTTTATTTAAAAGAGCTCATAAATATTTTCCTATTATTGAACCTATCTTAGAAAAAAATAAAATTCCTAACGATTTTAAATATTTAGCGGTTATTGAAAGTGGATTACAAAATGTTACTTCACCTGCAGGAGCTAAAGGGTTTTGGCAGCTTATGGAAGCTACCGCTAAAGAAAATGGATTAGAAGTTAATGAAAATGTAGATGAGCGCTACCAGTTGGAAAAAGCAACACAAGCTGCTTGTGATTATTTAAAAGCTTCTAAAGAACGTTTTGGGAATTGGACACTTGCTGCAGCAGCTTACAATGCTGGTAATGCCGGAATTGCAAAAAAAATTGAAACGCAAAAAGTAAACAATTACTATGAACTTTTATTGGGTGATGAAACCCAACGTTATGTACCAAGAATGGTTGCATTAAAAGAAATATTAACACACCCAGAAAAATACGGTTTTATTTTTGATACTGAAGATTTATATAAATTAGAGTCTACTAAAATTATTGAAGTTGATACAGTGATTACTAATATTGCGCAGTTTTCAAAAAACTTAGGCATTAATTATAAAGTATTAAAATTACACAATCCGTGGCTGCGTGAAAATAAATTAAATAACAAATCACGGAAAAAATATCAACTAAAAATCCCAACTGAAAACTAATATGAAACGAGCATAACAAATTTTGATACACAAAGGAATGATTAATAGCGAACAGCAGCTGTTACCGCTAAAAAATAAGATTTAAACAGATGAAAATGACATTAACAACAATTATTACCTTAGTTATTATTGGATTATTAGCAGGAATTTTAAGTGGCTTGGTAGGTGTTGGTGGCGGAATTATTATGGTGCCACTATTTATTATTTTTTTAGGGTTATCACAATACAACGCTCAAGGTTTAAGCTTAGCTGTTATGCTTCCTCCTGTAACTTTCTTAGCTGTTTACAATTACCATACAGCTGGAAATGGTGGCAATATAGATTGGAAAGTTGCTTTAATAGTTTCTTTACTTTTTATAATTGGTGGTTTTTTAGGTTCAAAATTAGCACTTCAAATTGACCAAAAAATACTAAAAAAGATTTTTGGAGTTATGATGTTGATTGTTGCTATAAAATTAATTTTCACAAAATAATTTTATACTTATTACTATTAATTATAAAGGGTCTATAAAAATATCCCTATATTACTCAACTTAAAATTAAAACTTATAAATGGATTTTACCAACCCATTAGTGTACGGAGTACCTTTCTTCTTAGCACTAATATTACTCGAACTTACCTATAGCAAAAACCACGATAAAAAAAACCTGTATGAATGGAAAGATTTAGGAGCTAGCTTATTCATGGGGATTGGTTCTGCAATAATTGCACCTTTAATTAAAACAATCTCTGCTATTGTAATATTCACCTTTATTTTTGAGGTTTTTAACCCAGAAATAAATGGGATTAGAACCAATATTTTAGGATGGGAATCATTTGGTTATGCATGGTATGTTTGGATTGCTTGCCAACTATTAGATGATTTCACTTATTATTGGTTTCATAGGCAAAATCATATGGTTAGAGCATTATGGGCTGCTCATATAGTTCATCATTCTTCTGATAATTACAATTTAGGAACTGCTGTAAGAAATGGTTGGTTTACAATTTTATACAAACCTTTATTTTATATGTGGATTCCAGCTTTAGGTTTTAGACCTGAAATGGTAATAGTTTGTTTAGGAATTGAAGCCTTATGGCAATTTCAATTACATTCAGTATATATTCCAAAAATGGGTTTTATTGAGAAAATATTTAACACACATACAATGCACCAAGTTCACCACTCCAAGAATTTAGAATATCTAGATAAAAATCACGGAGGTTTTCTAAATATTTTTGATAAAATTTTTGGGACTTGGAAAGAATTAGACGATTCTATTGCTATTAAATATGGAGTAACACATGCGCCAGACTCATACAATCCCTGGGTAATTTTAACTCATGAATATAAAGATATTTGGGATGACACCAAGAAATCTAAAAATTTATATCATAAATTTATGTACACTTTTGGTCCTCCAGGTTGGAGTCATGATAATAGCACACAAACAGTAAAACAAATGCAGTTAGCATTGAAAAAATAGTATCTTTACAAAATGGGATTAACAAATAATGATGTTTTAAAAAAATTACGTGTCGCACTTAAATTACGTGATGATGATATTGTAAAAATATGTGCTTTGGTAGATTTTAAAATTACTAAAAGTGAGTTAGGTGCTTTGTTTAGAAAAGAAGATCACGAAAAATATATGGAATGTGGAGATCAATTTTTACGAAATTTTTTAAATGGTTTGGTCATACATCTACGTGGACCTATGCCTAAAAAAGAAGATAAAAAAATCACAAATAAATAAATTTTAAACAAGACCTAACAGGTTTTGAAAACCTGTTAGGTCTTGTTTAACAGTTTCAAATTGTTTAATTATTTCCTTTTAACAGAGTGATTTTTTTACTTCATTAAACTCATTTACAATTTCTTTCAATCATTATGAGAACCTGAAATAAATTCAGGTTAACGTAAGATTATTAATTTTCCGAAAGTGATTTTTTCACCATATTGAATTCTTTAATTATTTCTTGCACAATTTCTCCAGCAGGTTTTATTTCGTGAATCAGTCCTGCAATTTGTCCGATCTCCAGTTCTCCATTTACTAAATCGCCTTCTAGCATTCCTTTTTTTGCTCTACCTCTACCCAATTTTTCTTTTAACTCTTCAATTGTTGAATTCTGCTGATATAAATCTTGCAGCTCATTAAAAAACTGGTTTTTAATTAAGCGTACTGGTGCTAATTCTTTCAAGGTTAAATGTGTATCACCATCTTCTGCTTTTACAACTTCTTCTTTAAAATTTATATGTGCTGAAGATTCATTACTTGCAACAAATCTGCTTCCAATTTGAACACCATCAGCTCCTAAAACCATTGCTGCCAACATACCTCTTCCTGTTGCAATACCGCCTGCGGCAATTAATGGAATTTGTAATTTTTCTTTTACCATTGGAATTAATGTAAAAGTGGTAGTTTCTTCTCTACCATTATGTCCCCCAGCTTCAAAACCTTCAGCTACAATAGCATCAACACCTGCTAATTCAGATTTTAATGCAAATTTTACACTACTCACCACATGAACAACTGTAATTCCATTTTCTTTTAAAAAGGGAGTCCAAGTTTTAGGATTTCCTGCAGAAGTAAATACAATTTTAACACCTTCATCCACAATTATTTGCATAATTTCTTGAATATTTGGATATAACATTGGTACATTAACTCCAAAAGGTTTATTGGTAGCTTTTTTACATTTTTGAATGTGTTCTCGTAAGACTTCAGGATACATAGAACCTGCACCAATTAATCCTAAACCACCCGCATTACTAACTGCAGAAGCTAGCCTCCAACCACTATTCCAAACCATACCAGCTTGTATAATTGGCTGTTTAATATTAAAAAGTTCGGTAATTCTATTTTTCATTTTAATTTTTAAGAAGTTTAAATGTTTTTATGGTATCATTATATGTTACTTGTACCATGTACAACCCTTTTGATAAAAATGAAATATCTATTGAAGGATTATTTTTATATACTAAATTTGAAAACATATTTTTACCCAATAAGCTAAGAACAGTTACTTCTATTTTATTAATTTCATTGGGAAAAATAAAATTTACTGTATTTTTTGTTGGGTTAGGATACATACTAAATACGCTTTCAAGAGCAATTTCTTTTGAAAAAACACCTTCACAAGCAACACTTGTTTTTACTTCTATAAGATCTCCATTATTTACCTCAATTTCAAATTTAGTATTTGTTGTTTGCATTTTTTCTTTTTCATTTACGTATACCGTAAATGGTGCAGTTCCTTGGTCTAATTCAATAACAACAGATTTTGAAGATATTGTAGCTTTACCCGAAACAGTAGTTCCTGCTGCAACATCCAAATTATAACATTGCATATAACTTTGCTCTGCAATAAAAATACATACTTCATAGCTTCCAACAGCCAAATCATTAAGAGCTAAATTATTAGCTTTAAAAGAATAATTAGTACCATTTACAGTAGCTGTATAATTGAAATTAGCAAAAGCAGTAATATTAATTTTCCCATTATTTTTATTAGGGCAAGTTTCACTAATCACTTCAATATTAAAGTTGTCTGAAGATAATAATAAGCAACCATTAGCGTCAACATCAGTTCCTTTTGGAGTATTTGGGCATAAATCGGAAGCATTCAATACTCCATCACCATCAAGATCATTTATATCAATAGTAAGTGTCTCATAAATTGTTTTAAAATTAGGAATTCCATAACCTTCATGTGCTGTAGGACTTGTAAATAAGTGGGCAGATTCTTTTACCAATTGTGTAATTTCTGCATTTGTTTTAGAAGGAAAAGCTTGCCAAAAACAAGTAATAACTCCTGTAAGAACAGGTGATGAAAATGAAGTACCATTGGAAGTTGCAACATTTCCTGCAGCATTTATTACATAAACACTAGCACCCTGAGCACAAACATCTGGTTTTATTCTACCATCAGCTGTGGGTCCATAAGAACTAAAACCAGCAATTATACCTGAAGCATTTACGGCTCCTATACTTAAAACAGAAACTGCATCAGCTGGAGCACCAATATAATGCCAAGCATCATTGCCTGAATTTCCAGCAGAATTAACAACAATCATTCCTCTAGAAAAAGCAATTTCAGCACCTCTAGATATAAAAGTAGTTTTTCCATCCATATCTGCATATTCGTAATCATAATTTGGATTGTCAAAAGTTGTGTAACCTAATGATGTGTTTATAACATCAACACCTAAACTATCTGCCCTTTCGGCAGCTTCAACCCATAAACTTTCTTCTAAAGGAGTTTCATTTACACTATCTTCAGAAATAAACAAATAAAAATTCGCATCAGGTGCTGTACCTACAAATTGATTATCAATATAACCTGCAATTGTTGATAAAACAGCCATTCCATGATAATAGCCTGTATAAAAATTAGAGTTTCTATTTACAAAATCGTATCCTCCTAAAATTTGATTGTTATCTCTTATTCTTTGAAAAGCTGCAAACTTATCTACATTAGGAAAACCAGCATCAATAATGGCTATTTGCATTCCTTCACCTGTAAAATTATTTTGATGCAACACTTGTCCATTTAACATCTCAATTTGATTTGCAGCATTACCATAATTGAATTCAGTTGTAAACTCTAAATTTTTATTTTTAGGAATCATTTTTGATTTTACGATACTTTTCCCGCCAATATTTAATGATTTATTAGCATATTCAACTTGTTCAACAAAATTGAAGCTTAACAAATTATTTATATCTGTTTGTGTTCCTTGTATGTGCAAAGCATTCAACCATTTAGACCTTGCTTTTATAGTAATGCCAATTGCATTTTTAATTTGAAGCACATAAGATGCTTCAACAGGTATATCTTTATAATCTAATGAAATATTATAACGAATTCTTCTATTCAACGCTCTTTGAGTAAGCATTGTTAAAGGAGCATTTGTAAACGTAGTTTCACTTGGTTTATCTTTGAAATAAACCCAAGCATCTTCAACTTGAGCAAATACTTGAACTAGCGAAAAAAATAAAATAAGTGTCAGTAGTTTTCTTTTCACAAAAATCAATTTAAGGGGTTCACTTTCAAAATTACTGATTTTTATTCAATATTTCATTTTAAAAAATATGAAAGATTAAGCAATTACACCTGAACCTATTAATTCATCATCTAAATACCAAGCAACAAATTGACCTTCAGTAATAGCTGTTTGTGGATTTTTAAATTGAACATACATTCCACTTTCAACTTTATACAATGTAGCTTTTTCTAATTTTTGACGATACCGAATGCGACTTTTAACTTCCATAGAGTCATTATTTTTCAATGCTAAATCTTTTCGAATCCAATGTATTTCTTCATTGGTTACAAATAAAGTATTTCTATACAATCCTTTATGTAATTTACCTTCACCAGTATAAATAACGTTTTCAACAACATCCGTTTCAACAACAAATAATGGTTCTTTCATTCCGCCAACAGCCAAACCTTTACGTTGTCCTTTTGTAAAATAATGAGCTCCTTGATGTTTTCCAACAACTTTACCGTCAGTTACATTATACTTGTATTTAGTTGCAAAAAAATCTAATTCAGCTTCCTTATTCTTAAATTCTGGAATTGTTCTATCAAATATTTCTGAATTGTTTGGTATTCTTACAATAACACCTTCTTTAGGTTTTAATTTTTGTTGTAAAAATTCAGGCAAACGTACTTTTCCTATAAAACATAAACCTTGAGAATCTTTCTTTTCGGCAGTAATTAAATCCTGTTCCGCAGCAATTTTACGAACTTCAGGTTTTGTTAATTCACCTATTGGAAATAAAGCTTTTGATAATTGCTGTTGAGATAACTGACATAAAAAGTACGATTGATCTTTATTAATATCTGATCCTGCCAATAATTTATAAACTTTTTCACCTTTAATTTCTTCTTCACCTTTTCTACAATAATGACCTGTTGCAACAAAATCAGCTCCTAATTCTTCTGCAATTTTCATAAAAACATCAAATTTTATTTCTCTGTTACAAAGCACATCAGGATTTGGAGTTCTGCCCATTTCGTATTCTCTGAACATATAATCTACAATCCGCACTTTGTACTGTTCACTTAAATCAACCACTTGAAATGGAATGCCTAATTTATCAGCAACTAGCATTGCATCATTACTATCTTCCAACCAAGGACATTCATTTGAAATGGTTACAGAATCATCGTGCCAATTTTTCATAAATAAGCCAATAACTTCATAACCTTGTTCTTTTAACAAATAGGCTGCAACACTACTATCTACTCCTCCCGAAAGACCTACAATTACTCGTTTCATTTTTAAAATTTTAGTTTGCAAAGTTACGGATTCATTTTATAAAACTAATTGTACGCTATTATTGTTTTCATTTAATTTTAAATCACAAAAAAAAGCCTATCAAAAATGATAGGCTTTACTTTTAAAAAAGATAATCGTATCTATTATATAACTTTTACGTTTACGCAATTTAATCCTTTTTTACCTTCTGCTAAATCGAATTCAACTTCATCGCCTTCGCGAATTTCATCGATTAATCCAGAAATGTGTACAAAATGTTCTTTGTTTGAACCTTCTTCGGTGATGAATCCAAATCCTTTGGCATCATTGAAAAATTTTACTGTTCCTTTACTCATTGTTAAAATATTTAATTATTATTTATTGAATTACAAATATAATGCCAAAAATTTAATTTCCCTAATTATTTTCATATCAATTAATTAGAAAATAAATTTAAGAACCAATGAAGGCTTTTTTAAAATTCTTGTTTCTCTTTATTACTTATTAAATGATTAAAAAATAACTAAAGGCAACCCTATTTAAATTAAGAAAGATGATATATTTCCATAATATCTTTTAAAATTTTGTCAAAATCAATTTTAAGATCAATTAATTTCCCTGTATGTATATCCCAAACCCAACCGTGAACAGTTATATTCCGTTCTCTAAAAGCCTTTTGAACATCGGCTGTTTTCAGCACATTTACACATTGTTCTTGTACATTTAACTCTACAAGACGATTGTATTTTTCATCTTCACTAGTTATTGAATCAAGTTCATGTTTATGAATTCTATAAACATCTCGAATATTTCGTAGCCAAGGGTTTAACAATCCTAAATCTTCCGATTGCATTGCAGCTTTTACACCTCCACAATAATAATGCCCACAAACTACTATATGTTTAACTTTAAGGTGAATTACTGCATAATTTATGACTGACATTACGCTTAAATCGGTATTAGGAACCATATTCGCAATATTTCTATGCACAAATACTTCTCCTGGCTGAACACCCATTAATTCTTCAGATGAAACACGACTATCTGAACAACCAATATATAGAATTTCAGGATTTTGCCCCTCTGAAAGATTTTTAAAATAGTCTTTATCTATTTCAAGTTTCTTAGCAATCCATTTTTGGTTGTTATCAAAAATTATATTTATATCCAAACTTCTATTTTTAAAATTAGTACTTACTATTGCTTTTCTTTATCAAAATCTTCTGGTTTGCCATTTTCAAAAAATTCCCACTTGCCTACTTTTACATCATTTTCATAATCGCCCCAAAATATTAATTTACCATCAATATTGTAATATTTTGCGGCACCATGAAGTTTCCCGTTTTTGTAGTTTAAATCGTCTAACAAAACACCATTATCTGCATAGCGTTTTAAATTTCCATGCAATTTACCATTTTTATAATGAGAAATTTCTGTGAGTTTTCCTGTTAAATAATATGTTTTAGATTCTCCATTTAAAATTCCATCTTCATAATTTTCTTCGGATAAAATTGATTTCCCGTCTGGATGAAAATAAGCCCATTTTCCAATTCTATTTTTACCATTCATTTCACCTTCACTTTCTAAAATTCCTTTTTCAGTAAAAAACTGAACTTTAGCTTGGTTGCTATTTTTTGAAAAAGTTTTAATTACTGTAGGATGATCTGAATTTAAGGCACTGTAATAGTTGAATATCCCAACTTCTTTTCCTGCTTCAAACTGACCTTGATATCGAATACGGTTATTATTATAATATTTTTTCCAAACTCCGGTTCTTTTACCATTTACATCCAATTGATTTAATTTCTCTTGTGCATATACTGATTGAAATCCTAAAATAAAGAATAAAATTATCGAAAAAATAGAATGAGAAATTTTCATTACTTAAATTTATATAGCTATTATTCTAAAGAAATTGAATTTACCCAATTTAACATAGTTTCATATTGAGCTACTGTCATTTTTGCATCTTTATGAATCCATAAATAACTTTCTAATGGCATTCCTTTTTCTTTTAATTCTTCTTTAAGGTTTTTTAGAATATGCTTTTTTTGATTGTTATTATAAGTGGTCCATTCTGAAAAATTCAAATGCTCTTTTCCTTCATTTACATGAGATGTCAAAAACCAAGAAATTGGTGCAATATCACTATACCATGGATATTTTGTATAATTAGAATGACAATCAGCGCACGAAGTTTTGATGATTTTCTGCACTTCTTTAGGAACTTGCATTACTGTTGTTATAGCATTTATTTCACTATTTGAATCATTTTTTTCAAAACGAATAAATTGTATTAAAATAATTACAACTAAAATTCCTACTACTACTTTTTTCATTTTTTATAATTTTAATATTTCTTGTAATTGTTCATCAGTAATTGTCAATAGCTTTGCTTTTATCAATCGAGGTGTTAATGTTTTCCAATTACTATTCTGTTTAAATATTTCCTTAAAAATTGATTTTGCTTCAACTAATTCCCCATTATTTGCCAAAGTTACTGCATACCAGTATTTCATTTCTAAATTATCTGGATTTAATTTTTGGGCATTCATATAATATTCCTTTGCCAACACATTATTTCCTGTTTCAACAGCTAAATCACCTTGATTCATAAATTCATAAGCGGTATGAATTGTTAATAATCTACGCATTTCCTTTAATGGATTTTCACTGTCTTCAACCCTCAAATCAACAACTTTATCTTCCCAACTATTTCCAGTACTCTTGGCTTTAACGACTAAAATAGCAGCAGATTGTTTACCACGAATATCTCCACCTTCATTTTGAGCAGCTTCCATAGCTACTAACATGCGTTCTGCTAAACTTCCTTTTGAATTTTTAAAAGCTTCTGCCATTGCAGGCCAAACAGTATTTTTTTCCATTAAATTAGCTTGTACCGAAAAATTATCACCAACAATATGACCAGCTGCTTCAATACAATTTGCGCCAGTAAAGGCATCTACATTTCCGTGAACATCTAGAATTGCCAACTGACGAACATCTCTGCCTTCATCTAATTCTAACAACGTTTGTATTGCTAATTTTGGAGATAAACCATTTTCAAGTAAACTTAAACCTCTTGGTCCAAAAGAAGGGTTTATAAATGATTGTGTTGCTACTACTCCAACACCAGCTTTTCCCCAAACAACTAAACTTCCAACAGAGAACCAGTGTGATTGCACTGCTACTCCCATTTCACCTGTAACAGTATCTCTTGCAACAATTGAAAAAGTATGTGCAAAAGGTTCCTTCTTAGCGTATACTTGCTGTGAATTTCCTTGAAAATTTATAATTAATAATAGAAATAATATAACTATTGCCCTCATAATTTAGTAATTTTAAAAAAAATAAAGATACTATTCTTTTTATATATTTAACCCATTGGGTGTAATTATTAAAAACGTCAGTTCGAGTGTTTTTTGTGCAGTAAAACGGAATAAAAAATATATCGAGGACCATTTTTAATGATAATTTTTCTGTTCTCGATACGATTTTCTATCGAAAATCACTCGAACTGACGAAAAATTACAGTCAAAAATTAATCACACTAAAAAGGTTATATTTATTAAATTTTTAATTTATGGGTATTTCAAACTTTTGGTATTATACAATTATGATTGTTGTTATTGGCCATGTAATTGCTGGTTTTGTATATTTAATGTATAAATTATCTCCAAAGAAAAAGGATAATAAAAACAAAGACGTGGACCAAAACGAAGACTAAAATAGTGACTGAATCTAAAACATATTTAATTAAACAACTTAATAACATAGAAAATGCGAAACGTGTAAATCGATTACGCGTTTCAAATTTAGTACTACAAAACCCTGAACTTTTTAAGTATTTACTTGAACTCATTTTTGAAGTTGATAATAAAATATCAATTAAATCTGCTTGGGTTTTAGAATTTGTTTGTGCAGAAAAATTAGCATGGCTATACTCTTATTTAAATTATTTTACAGAGAATATTAGAGAAATAAAATTTGATAGCGCTGTTCGTCCAATATCTAAAATTTGTGAATTTTTAGCGAAAGCTTATACTTCAAAAAATAGTTCAATTATTAAATCTGAAATCAATTCAACACATATTGAAAGAATTATTGAAGCAGGCTTTGATTGGTTAATTGGAAACCACAAAGTAGCTGTTAAAGTGTATTCTATGGAACTATTATTTCTCTTCGGAAAAAATGAAGGTTGGGTACATAAAGAATTACAATTAATTTTACAACAAAATATGATAAATGAAAGTGCAGCATACAAAGCACGTGGAAAGAAAATTTTAAGTTGGATTAACAAGAAATAAAACTATTAATTTAGGTTTATTTCATTATTTTTGTCACTAATTACAAAACTAAAAAATGTCTTTAACAATTTTAAATGCCATATCTCCAATTGACGGTAGGTACAGAAACAAAGTAGAAAGTTTAGCTCCGTTCTTTTCAGAAGAAGCATTGATAAAATACCGCGTAAAAGTTGAAATTGAATATTTTATTGCTTTATGTGAAATTCCACTACCACAATTGGTAAATTTTAACACTACGCTGTTTGAAGAATTAAGAACTATTTACAGAAACTTTTCTTCAGTTGATGCTCAAAAAATTAAAGACATTGAAAGTATTACCAACCACGATGTAAAAGCTGTTGAATACTTCATCAAAGAAAAATTTGATACTTTAGGCCTTCAAAAATATAAAGAGTTTATTCACTTCGGATTAACTTCACAAGATATTAATAATACAGCAACTCCTTTATCTATTAATGATGCTTTTGATGTTGTTTATTATCCGGAATTAGCTACCGTATTAGAAAAATTAAGACAATTAGCAACTGCTTGGTCTGACGTTCCAATGTTAGCAAGAACACACGGTCAGCCAGCATCACCAACCAGATTAGGAAAGGAAATTTTTGTTTTTGTTGAACGCATTGAGCAACAAGTAAAGCAATTACAAAATATACCTTATGCTGCTAAATTTGGAGGTGCAACAGGAAATTTTAATGCACATAAAGTAGCCTACCCAACCATTGACTGGAAAGCATTTGGAACTCATTTTGTTGAAAAAGTGTTGGGTTTACATCATTCATTTCCAACAACACAAATAGAACATTACGACCATTTAGCTGGTATTTTTGATGCTTTAAAACGTATAAATACCATTATAATTGACTTTAATAGAGATATATGGACCTATGTTTCTATGGAATATTTTAAACAAAAAATAAAAGCAGGTGAAGTTGGTTCTTCAGCAATGCCACATAAAGTAAATCCAATTGATTTTGAAAATTCAGAAGGAAATTTGGGTATGGCCAATGCTATTTTTGAACATTTATCAGCTAAATTACCTATTTCAAGATTACAACGTGATTTAACCGATTCAACAGTATTAAGAAATGTTGGTGTTCCCTTTGGACATACAATTATTGCATTTAGTTCTACGTTAAAAGGTTTAAATAAATTAATTATAAACAAAGAAAAATTTGCGGAGGATTTAGAAAATAACTGGGCGGTTGTTGCAGAAGCAATTCAAACAATATTAAGAAGAGAAGGGTACCCTAATCCTTATGAAGCATTAAAAGGATTAACTAGAACAAATGAAAAAATTACTCAAAAATCTATGGCAGATTTTATTGAAAGTTTAGAAGTTTCAAACGAAATTAAATCTGAATTAAAAGCAATTACACCAAGCAATTACACAGGTATCTAATGAAAAAATTTACACTAATAATCGTTTTATTACTCGCTTTTGCATCTTGCAAAGAAGAACCTTTAAGTCCGGATAGATTTAAATATGGAACATTTGAAATTCCAGAAGGGAAAGGGTATGAAAAAACGACAATTTTTAGGCAAGATTCTATTCAAATTGAAACCTATGAAGATAGGATAGATACATTATCAATTAGTTGGAAAGACAATTTTAATTATACATTAAAAATGGTCAATCCAAAAACTGCTATTGATGAAGATCCAATTCATATAAAAATAACAAGTATTGACAAAGATTCTTATGAATTTGAGGCCGTAATTGGACATTCAAATTTTGTACAAAAAGGAAAATTGATTAAAACAGCTAATTAAAAATGGAAATATTTTTACAAGCAAATACGTGGATAGCACTACTTACGCTTACTTTTTTAGAAATTGTTTTAGGTATAGATAATATTGTATTTATTTCAATAATTTCAAATAAATTAAAAGAAAAAGACCAACCAAAAGCAAGAAATGTTGGATTGCTTTTGGCTATGTTTTTTAGAATAGCACTTCTTTTTGGAATTACTTGGGTATTAAAACTACAAGAACCTTTGTTTCATATTGATATTTCTTGGTTAAAAGCTGGAGTTACTGGTCAAAGTTTAATTATCATTGTTGGTGGAATGTTCCTTTTATATAAAAGTGTTTCAGAAATTCATCATAAATTAGAAGGTGAAGAGGAAAGTACTTCGGGAAAATCCAGTTCAACAATAACAAATGCAATTACACAAATTGCAGTATTAAATTTAGTATTTTCTTTTGATAGTATTCTTACTGCAATTGGTTTAGTGAGTTTAGACAATCCTCCTGCAGGATTTGGTTATTTTGGTGGTATGACAATTATGATTATTGCAGTTATGATTTCTATAATTATTATGATGGCTTTTGCTGGCCCTGTTAGTAAATTTGTAAATGAACATCCAACAATTCAAATTTTAGGGCTTTCATTCTTAATTTTAATTGGCGTTATGTTATTAGCAGAAGGTTCTCATTTAGCTCATTTTGAATTCTTTGGAAGTGCAGTTCACAGTATTCCAAAAGGATATTTATACTTCGCTATTTTCTTCTCTTTATTTGTAGAATTCTTAAACTTAAAATTAAGAAAAAGAAAAAAACCAGTACAGTTACACAATTCAACTATTGTTGATGAAAAACTAAAAGACCAAAAATTATTTGATAAATAATCAATTTTTAAAATTATAATCCAAGCTTATCAATATGAATGATAGAAAAACAACAAATGCATTATTGCTAATTATTGTAATTCCATTAATTTTTTATTTGCTAAAAATATTAAGTTTTATTCTAATTCCATTGGTGTCTTCATTATTTATTGCCCTGTTGTTTTTACCATTAATGAGATGGCTTACAAAACGTAAAATACCAAATTTTATAAGTATTATTATTATATTACTCATTTTTATTGGAGCGTTTTTAATTGGCGCTGAAATAATTAAACTTGCAAGTAAAGAAATTATACAAACTCAGGATGCATTTTTAGTAAAAGCACAAACCAAATTCACAGATTTAGTACTTTATATTGAAGGTTTTTTAGGCATTGAATATGTAAAAGAAGGCAATTTTATAAACACATTAATAAATAACAGTGCTTTTGGAAAAAGTTTTGGATTAACATTAAGTTTAATTGGCAATACTATAACTATGTTGTTAATGACCACCTTTTTTGTTGTTTTATGGTTAGCCGAATCAATTAACTTTTATAAAATTTTAAGTACTACTATTTTTAAACAAAAATATGCTTCTGTAAAAATATTTATGAAAATTGAAGATGATTTGATAAAATTTGTAAAAGTAAAATTTTTTATAAGTGCTTTAACAGGCATTGGTTTTGGATTAGCTTGTTACTTTTTTAATGTTAGCTTTCCAATTTTTTGGGGTTTAGTTGCCTTTCTACTAAATTTTGTTCAAATGATAGGCTCAGTAGTTTCGGTTCTATTATTGTCAATATTTGCCTTTGTAGAATTGGATCCTACAAGTGTTCTATTCTTTTTTATTTTAACAATTACATTGGTTCAAGTTGTATTTGGAGGTGTTTTGGAACCTGTTTTTTTGGGTAAATCGTTCTCTATTAATGTAATTGCCATCTTAGTTTCATTAATGCTTTGGGGATACATTTGGGGAATTCCTGGTTTAATTATGTCCATTCCAATAATGGTATTTTTAAAGATTATTTTTGAACAATTTCCACAAACAAAGTTTTTCTCTTCGTTACTTTCTGGAAAACAGTAATTTATTTCCATAAAAAATGAATCTCTTATATAATTCATTAAACAGTAGTTTAATAATTATTATTTTTGTAAATTTATTCACATAAACAACTATTAATTAGTGTGTTACAAATGTTACATTAAACTGTAATGTTTATTACTGTTTACACTTTTCACCTCAGTTACATTTGCACCAAACTAAAAAAACAATACAATGCGAGGTAAAAACATTTTAATAGTTTCAATTTTACTATTAAACTTATTAATAGCGAATGCTCAACAAGAAATTTCTATTTCATTAAATGAAGTGTTAGACAACGTTGAAAGCAACAATCAAACCATTAAAATTTCAGAACAAGATTATTTTGTTGCAAAAGCAGATTACAATCAAACAAATTCAATTTTTTTACCAAATATTGCCGTTTCACATACAGCAATTTCAACCACAAATCCGTTGATGGCTTTTGGCTCTAAATTGAATCAAGAAATTTTAACACAGGCAGATTTTAATCCGGCATTATTAAACGATCCAAATAATATAAAAAACTTTGCAACTAAAATTGAAGTTCAGCAACCAATTTTTAATGCTGATGGAATTTTTATGCGAAAAGCTGCAAAAGCTAAAATGAATGCTTTTGAATTGCAATCCAGTAGAACAAAAGATGCTATGAAACTTGAAGTTACCAAAGCATATATGCAATTACAAGTTGCTTATAAAGCTGTGGAAGTTTTAGAAAAAGCAAAAGAAGCTGCTTTAGAAAATAAAAAAATAGCCGATAACAACTTCAAGCAAGGTTATCTACAAAAAGCAGATATTTTGTCTGTTGAAGTTCATGTGACTGAAGTTGAAAATCAATTATTAACTACAAAAAGTAATGTGAAAAATGCTTCAGACTATTTATTGTTTTTAATGAATGACAAACACGATGCGACTTTAAAACCTTCAACTGAACTAAAAGCTGAACTTAATTTGGATATTTATAAGCAACAACTTTCAGAAAACAGAGCAGATATTGAAGCTATGGAAAAGAGTACAGAAGCTTATAACAATATGTATAAAGCCTCTAAAATGACCTATTTACCAAAATTAAACGCCTTTGGAAGTTATGAATTATATGATGATACACTTTTTGGAACAAATGCAAAAGGATATTTAGTTGGTGCACAACTTTCCTGGAGTGTTTTTGAAGGATATAAAAGAATTGGTAAAACTCAAAAAAGTAAAGCTGAATTTGACAAAGCTGAAATTAGCTTAGACCAATACAAAAATAAAAGCCAGTTAGAATTTAACAAAGCAAAGCGTGATCTTAAAGATGCTGAAAATAAATTAAAGCTCACCAGTTTAGCTTTAGAACAATCTAAAGAAGCGTTAAGAATTAGAACAAATAGATTTGAACAAGGTTTAGAAAAAACTTCTGATCTACTAATTTCTGAAACTCAATATTTACAAAAACAATTAGAATATTTACAAACAGTTTTTAACTACAACTATACAAAAGCCTACGTAGATTTTTTAACAAAATAACTTATTAATAGATAACAAACTTTTAAAATAGATTTTTAAAATTACTAAAAAAATGAAAAACATCTTAAAAATAATAACAATAGTAACGTTGATTTTCACAACAAGTTGTGGAAAAGAAAGAAAAACTATTGTTGATAATAGAACTTCCGTAAATGTAACAGTAAGCACACCAACCACAAAAAATAGTTCGTTTATTTCTGCTAGTGGAAAAGTAGAAGCTGTACAAAACGCAAATCTAAGTACACGTTTGATGGGTTATGTGAACAATATTCAAGTAAATGTTGGCGATAAAGTTACTAAAGGGCAATTATTGATAAGTATTAATAGTGCTGATATTACGGCACAAAAGGCACAAGTAGCTGCTTCTATTTTAGAAGCTTCAGCCGCATTTAAAAATGCTGAAAAAGATTACAATCGGTTTACTACCTTATTTAAAGAAAATAGTGCTTCACAAAAAGAAATGGATGATATTTCAGCAAATTACGAAATATCTAAAGCGCGCTTAGAAGCTGCCAATCAAGCAAAAAACCAAGTAAATGCTCAATTGTCATATTCAAATATTACAGCGCCATTTAGTGGTGTTATCACAGGTAAATTTGTAAATAAAGGTGATATGGCAAATCCGGGAATGCCTTTAATTAGTTTGGAAACTCCTGGTAAATACCAAATAATTTCAATGATTCCTGAATCTGAAATTACTTCCATAAAAAAGGGTGTAGATGTAACTGTTATTATAAAATCTACAAATCAAGTAATAACAGGTAAAGTTACTGAAGTTAGTACATCTGCAAAAAATACTGGCGGACAATATTTAGTAAAAGTACTTTTAAATAAAACGGATGTAAAATTGCTTTCAGGCATGTTCACATCTGTACAATTTCCTATTGAAAAAAGTGCGAAATCTAAAAATGAAACAAGTTTGATTTTAGTTCCAAAAAATGTTTTAATTCAGCAAGGACAATTAACTGGAGTTTACACTATTGGAAATGAAAATGTTGCTATTTTAAGATGGTTACGAATCGGAAAAACTTTTGGGAATCAAGTAGAAATATTGTCTGGTTTATCAGCAGATGAGCAATACATTGTTTCAGCGGATGGAAAATTGTATAACGGAGCTAAAGTTAGTATTCAGTAAACTAAAATTTGCGTTAGGGATAGCAGTGGAAATACTTTTTTTTTGTAAAAAAAGATTGAAACGAATAGCCCGACCCTGTTTTTTTTTAACAGGGTAACGCCCAAAAATATAAAATTATGCAAGAAGGTATATCAGGTAAAGTAGCCAATATTTTTATCAACTCTAAATTAACCATTCTATTAATGGTAGCGTTGATGGCAATTGGTATTTATAGTTCGTTTTTGATTCCAAGAGAAGAAGAACCGCAAATTATTGTTCCAATGGCTGATGTTTTGGTTGGCTATCCAGGAGCAAGTCCAACAGAAATTGAAAGCAGGGTTGTAAAACCATTAGAAAAAATTATTTCTAATATAAAAGGAGTTCAACACGTTCACAGTATTGCTATGAACGGACAATCTATGATGATTGTGCAGTTTTACGTAGGCGAAAATACCGAAGATTCGTATGTGAAATTATATGATGAGTTAATGAGACACCAAGGAATGTTTCCTACAGGTGTTACACAACCCTTAATAAAAACACGCTCTATTGATGATGTTCCTGTACTTGGACTTACGTTTTGGAGTGAGAATTATGATGATTTTCAAATTCGACAAATTGCTGAAGAAGTGGTTTCAGAAATTGAAAAGGTTAAAGATGTTTCAATAACAAAAGTAATTGGAGGTAGAAACCGTCAGTTAAAAGTAGTGCTTGACAAAGATAAAATGGCTGAAAATGGCGTAGATGCTCTTGGTATTATGAAACTAATACAAGCCAATAATAGCAGCTCGCAATCTGGAAGTTTTTTATCTGGTGATCAGGAATACTTAATAACTACTGGTAAATTTTTAACTTCTGCTGAAGATGTAAATAATTTAGTGGTAGGTGTTTATAAAAACAGGCCTGTTTATTTAAAACAAGTTGCAGACATACAAGATGGTCCTTCAACACCTTCAAATTATGTTTCTTTTGGTTATGGAAAAGGAAATGAAAAGTTTGCTAAAAACCCTGGAGAATATTCAGCTGTAACACTCTCAGTTGCCAAAGTGAAAGGAGCTGATGCAATGAAGATTTCAGAGAAAATTTTGCGGAAAGTAGATCAGTTAAAACTAAATTTAATTCCTTCTGATGTTCACGTGAGCGTTACAAGAAATTATGGTGAAACAGCTTCAGATAAAGTAGGTGAATTATTACTTCACTTGGGTGTTGCTATTTTAGCTGTAACCATTTTAGTCATGTTAGCAATGGGTTGGCGTGGTGGATTGGTGGTGTTTTTCTCCGTTCCATTAACATTTGCCTTAACATTATTTAGTTATTATCTATTGGGTTATACTTTAAATAGAATTACGCTTTTTGCCTTGGTTTTTGTTGTGGGAATTGTGGTTGATGACAGTATTATTATTGCAGAAAATATGCATCGACATTTTAAAATGAAACGACTGCCTTTTAAACAAGCTGCTATTTACGCTATTAATGAAGTAGGAAATCCAACAATTTTAGCAACCTTTACTGTAATTGCAGCAATTTTACCAATGGCTTTTGTCTCTGGAATGATGGGACCTTATATGAGTCCAATGCCAATTGGCGCATCTATTGCAATGATACTTTCATTATTTGTTGCACTAACCGTTACCCCTTATTTAGGATATCATTTATTACAAGAAAAAGATGAACAAAAACATAAAGAAGAAGATGGATTAGAAACTGGTTGGATATACAAATTGTATAAAAAAACAGAACAACCACTTTTAGATAGTAGTAAAAAAAGATGGGTAATGTTAGGGATTACTGGGATCTTATTAATTGTTTCCATATTAATGTTTTTTACAAAAACTGTAGCAGTAAAAATGTTGCCTTTTGACAATAAAAATGAATTTCAGGTGGTAATTGATATGCCTGAAGGTACTACTTTAGAAAGAACTGCAGTCATAACAAAAGAAATTGCACAATATTTATCCACTGTGCCAGAAGTGGTAAATTATCAAAACTACATTGGTACTTCTGCACCTATAACATTTAACGGATTGGTTCGTCATTATGATATTCGTGGAGGAAGTAATATGGCTGATATTCAAGTTAATTTATTACCAAAAGGAGAACGAGATTTACAAAGTCATGATGTAGCAAAAATAGTACGTAAAGAAATCCGGAAAATTTCAAAAAAATACAACGGAAATGTAAAAATAGTTGAAGTTCCACCGGGGCCACCTGTTTTATCTACACTTGTAGCTGAAGTTTACGGTCCAGATTACAAAGAGCAAATTAAAGTTGCTTATCAAATTAAAGAAATATTAGAAAATACAACAGATGTAGTTGATATTGATTGGATGGTTGAAGATGTTCAAATTGAATATAAATTGGAAGTTGATAAAGAAAAAGCAATGTTGAATGGAATTGCTCCACAACAGGTAGTTGCTAATTTAACATATTTATTAAAAGAATATCCGATTTCTTATTTATATGATGAAAATTCTTTTGACCAGGTTGATATTGTTTTATCTATAACAGATGCTGATAAAACCAGTTTACAAGATATTCAAAATATCAAAATTAAAGGGAATCAAGGGAATTTGGTTCCGATAAGTGATTTGGTGAGCATAAAACAAGACACGTTGCAAAAAACCATTTTTAGAAAAGATCAAAAACAAGTAGTTTATATTACTGCTGATATGGCTGGTGGATTAGAAAGTCCGGTTTATGCAATCTTAGGGATGAAAGAAAAACTGCAAAACATCAAACTCCCAAAAGGGTATAAATTGAATGAATTGTATTTAGAACAACCTTCAGATGAGAGTGATTTTGCAGTGAAATGGGATGGAGAATGGCAAATTACTTTGGAGGTTTTCCGTGACTTAGGAACGGCATTTTTAGTGGTTATTATCATTATTTACATGTTGATTGTTGGTTGGTTTCAAAACTTTAAAACTCCTATGGTAATGATGTTAGCTATTCCACTTTCGTTGGTTGGAATTGTATTTGGTCACTGGTTATTCGGTGCGTTTTTTACTGCAACTTCATTTATTGGAATGATTGCTTTAGCTGGTGTAATGGTTCGGAATTCAGTTTTATTAATTGATTTTATTGAAATTAGATTAAATGATGGAATTCCTTTAAAACAAGCAATAATTGATGCTGGCGCTGTAAGAACTACTCCTATATTACTAACAACAGGAGCTGTTGTTATTGGAGCTTCAATTATATTATTTGACCCTATTTTTCAAGGGTTGGCAATATCTTTAGTTGCCGGCGCAATAGTTTCAACATTATTAACACTTATTGTGGTTCCAATGATTTATTATATGAGTGAGAAAAAGAAATGGGACAAGTAAAAATATTAAAAAATAGTATTTAAGATGATAATGTCACAACGAGTGAAGTTGAAATAGCTGGTAACTAAAAAATTAGTTTTTTAACTTCACTTAAAATGACAGTTTAAAAATAGTTAATAATCATATTAGTTTAACCTATAAAAACAATTTATGAAATTACTTATGATAACGGCAATTGAAGTATTTGAAAAAGATATCAAATTCTTACTAAAAAAAGCTGCAATTACTCATTTCTCCTATTCAAATGTAAAGGGATATAGGGATTTAACCAAAGAATCGGTTGGAGACAATTGGTTTGCAAGTGATATGAATGAAAGTCAATCTATTATATTCTACGCATTTGTACCAAAAGAAAAAGCAGACGATTTATTTAATTCTGTAGCTGAATTTAACAAACAACAAAGAACTTTATCTAAAGTACATATTGTTGTTTTAAACATTGAAAAATCAAACTAATAAAATTATGAAACAACGAATAATAAGAGCCGCAGCAGGAACATTTATTTTAATTAGCTTACTACTTGCCATAAAAGTAAATATTAACTGGTTATGGTTTACCGCATTTGTGGGTGCAAATTTGTTACAATCTTCTATAACAAAATGGTGCCTACTAGAAATGATATTAGAAAAATTAGGCGTAAAAGATTAATTTTTTTTTTGTAATATTGCAGCTTAAAATATGTCAAAAATTAAGCTACATATTAACCTGTTTATTTCAATTGTATTAATTACAATTGTATTGCTTCCTTTTGCAGTACAATTTTCTCATGCCTTTGAAAAACATGAATATTCAGTTTGTAATGCTCAAAATGTAGTTCATCTACATCATCATAAAACTGATTGTTCCATCTTTCATTACCAAATAAATTACAATACAATTGACTTTTCTACCAGCTTTATTTTAGATTCAGCTAGTATAATTGTAGAAAAAATATATGCTACTGAAGATCCAAATTCTTCAATTAAAATTCTTCATAAATCCTCAAGAGCACCTCCTATTTTATTTTTGTGATAAAAATTTTAAAATCAAATCATTAAGAATAAAATTAGTTAAAATGAAAACATATCTATCAATCCTATTTTTAGGATTATCGTTAATTTCCCATGCCCAAAATAAAATAGTTGGAAAAATAACCGACACTAAAAACAATCCATTATTTGGCGTTGAAGTTTATATTGAAGATCTTCAAAAAGGAACTTCAACAAATGAAGAAGGGATTTATCAACTACAAAATTTACCAAACACACCTATTAAAATTATTGTTTCTTTTATAGGATACGCAAATCAGACAAAAATTGTTAGCCTTCAAAATAAAGAAACAACTCTAAATTTTAGTTTGGAAGATGCCGTTTTTAAAATGGATGAAGTTATTGTTTCAACCGCATTCAATAAATTACAATCACAAAACGTAATGAAAGTTGAGCATGAAAGCATCAAAACATTACAACAAAAAGGAACCTCAACTTTAATTGAAGGTTTGGCAACAATTCCTGGTGTTTCACAAGTTTCAACAGGGACTTCTATTGGAAAACCTGTAATTCGTGGTTTAAGTGGCAATCGAGTTTTAGTATATTCACAAGGTGTTCGTATAGAGAATCAGCAATTTGGAGATGAACATGGGTTGGGTTTAAATGATGCTGGAGTAGAAAGTGTTGAAGTTATAAAAGGACCCGCTTCATTACTTTATGGTTCAGATGCTTTGGGCGGTGTTTTATATTTCAATCCAGAAAAATTTGCTGAAGCCAATACTTTATCCTCCAATTTTGAACAAAAGTTATTTTCAAATACCTTAGGAAGTAATTCTTCAATAAGACTAAAAACTTCTTCTGAAAATTGGAAATTTATAGGTAGAGGTAGTTATAATACACATTCAGATTATAAGATTTCAGACGGAAATAGGGTAACAAATACACGTTATAATGAAACCGATTTTAAAACAGGAATTGGATATCAGAATTTTAAAATTTCAAGTGTTTTAAGATATAATTATAATAAATTAGATTTAGGAATTGCTGAAGAAGGGATTGCTGAACAAACTAAAAGAAAAAAAACTACCTATCCAAAACAAGGCGTTTTTAATAATTTATTAAGTTTAAACAACATTTTCTTTTTTCAAAATTCTAAATTAGATGTAGATCTGGGCTATATTGCTAATGACAGAAGTGAATTTGTAGCTAGTAAAATTGCAGTTTTACATATGAAATTAAACACCTTTAATTACAATGCGAAATTTCATTTTCCGAAATTTGGTAAAATAGAATCTATTGTTGGAGTTCAAGGAATGCATCAAACCAATAAAAATTTTGGTGAGGAATATTTAATCCCGAATGCGGTAACCAATGATATTGGTGTTTTTGGAACTGCTAATTATGAATGGGAAACCAATGTTCTTCAAGCTGGCTTGCGTTTTGATAATAGAACTATTTTAACAAAACAACATGGTATTGCTAGCGAAGAAGGTTCTTTCAAAGTTATAGATAAATCGTACAATAGTTTTAACGCCTCTTTAGGATATAAAACCAATATAATTGATGATTTAATTTTACGCTTAAATTTGGCTTCTGGATTTAGAGCACCAAATTTAGCTGAACTAAGTTCTAACGGAGTTCATGAAGGAACCAATAGATACGAAATTGGAAACAGTAATTTAAAAACTGAACAAAATGTTCAGACAGATATAAATATTGATTACAACTCTAATCATTTTGAATTTTATATCAATGGTTTTTACAATCATATTAACAATTATATTTATACTTCACCAACTGGTGAAATACAAAATAATAATGATGTTTTTAAATATATTCAAAACAACGCAAAATTATATGGTGGTGAAATTGGTGTGCATTTTCATCCGCATCCTTTAGATTGGCTGCATTTGGAAAGTAGTTTTGAAACTGTTACCGGAGAAAAACAAAACGGCGATTATTTACCTTTAATCCCTGCAAATAACTGGAACAATACCATTAGAACTGAATTTGATATTAAAAATTGGTTAACTGATGGTTTTGCTTCTATAAATGTTTCCAGTACATTTAATCAAAATAATGTGAGCGGATTTGAAACTACAACCGCTGGTTATTCAATAGTAAATATTGGTTTTGGAGGAACTCTAAAAATCGGAGAAACTATTTTTAACCTCAATTTAAATGCTAATAATCTGTTTGATAAAAGCTACATTTCACATTTATCTCGTTTAAAAGTAGATAGAATTCAGAATATTGGACGAAATTTAATTTTAGGAATTAAATTTGATATTTAGGTTTCATAGAATCATTCTAAATTTTAACTTATAATGCAATCTTAAATTTTTCATTTAAGATTGTTTTGTTATTATTGTTAAATTTGCTCGATTAAAAAAAACACCAAATGAAAACTTCACAAAATCAAACTTTTACAGACACATCAAATCCAACAAAACGTATTATTATTGGCATACAATTTTTGTTTGTTGCTTTTGGTGCAACAGTATTAGTACCATTACTAATAAATATAGACCCCTCAGTTGCACTATTTACAGCAGGTGTTGGAACATTAATCTTTCATATTATTACTAAAGGAAAAGTTCCTGTGTTTTTAGGAAGTAGTTTTGCCTTTATAGCTCCAATCGTAGCAGCTACAAAATTATATGGTTATCCTGGAACTTTAGGTGGTGTAATTGCTGTTGGTATAGTATATGCAATTGTTTCTGCAATTGTAAAACTATGGGGGTTAAAAATTATAGAAAAAATATTTCCTTCAATTGTTGTTGGCCCCGTAATTATGATTATTGGATTGTCTTTAGCATCAGTTGGTGTTGATATGGCTAAAACTAATTGGCTTATTGCAATTTCAGTTTTAGTAACTGCTATTGTAATTGTAATTTACGCTAAAGGTCTTATGAAATTAATTCCCATTTTTATTGGAATTATTGTTGGATATCTTATTTCAATTATAGCGGGATTGGTAGATTTTTCACTTGTACATGAAGCTTCTTGGTTTGCTTTGCCTAAATTTACGACTCCAGAGTTTAACTGGGCCGCAATTATTTATATGATTCCTGTTGCTGTTGCTCCTATTATAGAACATATTGGAGATATGTATGCTATTGGTGGTGTTGCTGAAAAAGAATATGTTAAAGACCCTGGTTTGCACAGAACACTATTAGGAGATGGTATTGCAACTGCTTTTGCTGGTTTTTTAGGAGGACCACCAAACACTACATACAGTGAAGTTACAGGCGCTGTTGCATTAACTAAAATTGTTGACCCTAGAGTTTTACGTATTGCTGCAGTTACTGCAATTGTATTTTCACTGGTTGGAAAAATTAGTGCTGTTTTAAAAACGATCCCTGCTGCTGTTTTAGGAGGAATTATGTTATTATTATTTGGAATGATTGCTAGTATTGGAATTAAAACTTTAATTGATGCTAAAACCGATTTTTCTAAAACACGTAATCAAATAATTGTATCAATTATTTTGACTATTGGTATTGGTGGGGCTCAAATGAGTTATGGAAACTTCTCGTTAGCTGGAATTGGTTTAGCTTCGATAGTTGGAGTTATTTTAAACTTAGTTTTACCAAATACATCTACTCCTATTAAAGGAAGTCATATTGAAGAATAACTTAACTAAATACATAAAAAAACTTCCAACTTTAATTAAAGTTGGAAGTTTTTTTATTCTTTTAATTCTTATTTAAAGCTAAATATAAAATTTTATAATAAATAGAATTGCTATAATATACATAATAGGTTTAACCTCTTTAAATCTACCAGTAAGCACTTTTAATAGTACAAAAGACAACATTCCAAACACAATACCTTCTGCAATACTATATGTTAAAGGCATCATTATAATTGTAAAAAATGCCGGAATAGCTTCTGTGTAATCAGTTAAATCGATTTTCGTTATTGGTGAAATCATAAATAATCCAACAATTATTAAAGCTGGAGCGGTAGCAGCAGCAGGAACAATCATAAATATAGGAGCAAAAAATAATGATAAAGCAAACATTACTGCAACTGTTAAGGCTGTCATACCAGTCTTTCCACCCTCTGCAACACCTGCAGCACTTTCAACATACGTTGTAACTGTTGAAGTACCTAAAATAGCACCTACAAAAGTTCCTATTGCATCTGCAAATAACGCTTGTTTAACTCTTGGTACGTTTCCATCTTTATCTAACATCCCTGATTTTGAAGAAACACCAACCAAAGTTCCAACGGTGTCAAACATATCTACAAATAAAAATGTAAATAACACCAGTAACATATCCAAGGTAAATACTTGAGAAAAATCAAATTTAAAGAAAATTGGCTCAATTGAAGGAGGCAAACTTACAAACGTAAAATTATCAGGAATCACTGTTACTCCTACAAATAAACCAATAATAGTTGAAGCTAAAATTCCTATTAAAATAGCACCTTTAATTTTTTTAGTTAAAAGAACACCAATAATAATAACACCAATTAATCCAACATAAACTGCAGGATTTTTCATATCACCTAATTGAACCAATGTTGCAGGATTGTTAGTTATTAACCCTGTTCCCTTTAAACCAATAAAGGCAATAAATAAACCAATACCAACAGATACTGCATGTTTCAAATTTAGAGGAATTGAATTCACTATTAATTCTCTAATATTAAATGCTGTAAGAATAATAAAAATAATACCCTCTAAAAAAACAGCTGTTAATGCAAACTTCCATGAATAACCCATACCTAATACAACAGTAAAGGCGAAAAATGCATTTAATCCCATTCCTGGAGCTAATGCAAACGGCAATTTAGCTACTAAAGCCATTACTAAGGTTGCAATTACAGCTGATAAAGCTGTTGCTGTAAAAACAGCATCTTTATCCATTCCTGCAGCACTTAAAATACTTGGGTTTACTGCTAAAATATAAACCATCGTCATAAACGTGGTAATTCCAGCTATAACTTCTGTTTTTAAGGTTGATTTATTTTCGGTAATTTTAAAAAATTTATCTAACATAATTTATATCTTAAAGATTCCATTTTACAGCTAACGTTGGTCTTCCTTTTATTGCATCACTTCCACCAGCAAAATTTGATGAAACTTCAAGCTCACCTCCAACAGAAAAAGTTTTATTTAAATGGTACCACAACTGAGGTTCTGCTAAAAACACTTTAATATCTGTATATCCAAATGTAAAATTTCCTTTTTCAGACCAATAATCTGCAAAACCTGTAAAAGTTAATTTATCAGCAAATACATTCCAGTACCAAGTACCAGTAACTTGAAAATTACCCTCGCCTGCTCCTGTAAATGCTTTGTAACCTGCATACGTAGAAAAACCCCATTTGGCATTTCCTTTACTATAGTTAGCACCAAAAATCCAAGCCTCAGGAATTGTAAATCCGTTAGTATGTCCTGCATTGTATTCAACATGCAAACCAACTGGCATTTTTTCTGTTTTTAAAACACGAGCAATTTCATAATAAGCTTGTCCTGTTCCAACAGCGGAATTGTAATCAAAATCAATAAAAGTAAATGTGTTACCGTATTTATCCAATTTAAATAGTTCAAATGTGGTTGTAAAATAACCTCTTTCTAAATCTCTGTGTAATTGAAAGTTTTGGGCAGTAACAGAAACTGTTACTAAAATTGTGATAAGGGTAATTAGTTTTTTCATTGTGTTGATTAATTAATTGTTAATAAAAAAAATTAAGCTGCAAAAATACTATAATAAGCACTATCTTCTCTTATATTAAAAATTCAATTATTAACAGGTAATTAACTATTCATAATGAAAATAAATAACATAGCACAAATATGATATACACATTTATACTATGTTAAAATTTCTCAATTGATCACTTTTAAAAAAAGGTTTTTAATATAATGAAACTACAGTTACAAACTAGGGTTACAATTTTTAAAAAACCGCATTAGATAAAACAAAAAAAATGCTTTAATTTTTAAATTTCAAGCACCTTTTTTTCACTAATTCAAAATATTATTTATTCTATTTTATTCAATTAAAAAGAGAACATCTCCTTTAGAAACTGTATCTCCAGATTCAAATTTAATTCCAGAAAGAACACCATCTTTATTAGCTTGAAAATTATTCATCATTTTCATAGCTTCAAGAACTAAAATAATTTCTCCTTCAACAACACTATCACCATTTTGTTTCATAAACTCAACAACCATTCCTGGTATTGGCGCTAAAATTGCTCCCTCAACATTGTTTTCTTTGCCTTCTTTTTTCTTTTTCTTTTTAGCACCACGCCCCATTCCTTTTGCTACAGGAATAGCTACATTAAACTTTTCACCATCTACTATAACTTCCATTTCGTGCATTTGGCCATCGTATGCTGGTCCCGTTCTCAATTCACCAGATAAAGCTTTAGCAATTAATAGTTGTTCTTTCTCAACTTCTTCCATTGTTTTAGCCTTTACATCAGCAGGAACTTCTTCCATTCCATACTTCCATTTCAAGAATCTTTTACCTGTTATAGGATATAATGCACATAATACTTCATCATCAGCATCTTGAGTGAAATCTTTAAACTTTTCTCTTACAGCATCCATTTCAGGTTCTAAAATTGAACCAGGACGAGCTATAATTGGCTCTTCTCCACGTGGATAACCTTTCAATGCTTTCTTCTGTACCTCAGGATTAATAGGTTCAGTTGTTTTTCCGTATAATCCATAACAAAGGTCTTTTACTTCTTCAGTAATATTAGCATACTCACCTTCATAAGAGTCAAATAATACGTTGTTTACTGTTTGTACACCAACAATTTGAGAAGTAGGTGTTACCAATGGAATGTTACCTAAATCTTTACGTACTTTTGGTAACATACGGAATACATCTTCCAATTTATCCAAGGCATCCATTGCTTTTAACTGGTTAACCAAGTTAGAAAGCATTCCTCCTGGAGTTTGGTGAAGCAATACATTAATATCAGTAGTAGCATACTTAGGACTGTTATCTAAATGCTTATACTTAGGAATATATTTCTCCATTTCATCAGAAATAGCTGTAATTTTTTTGATATCCATCCCTGAATCACGGTTAGTTCCTAACAATGACATAATAAGAGGTTCAACAGCTGCATGAGAAGTACGATAAGCGTAAGGCCCAATACATGTATCAACAATATCAATACCAGCTTCTATTGCTTTGAAAATAGCTAAATCTCCCATACCTGAAGTAAAGTGAGTATGTAAATTCAATGGAATGTCGGTAATTTTCTTAATCTCACGAACCATATTATAAATATCATATGGTGCTATTAAACCAGCCATATCTTTTATACAAATAGAATCTACACCAAATGCAACAAGTTCTTTTACCTTATTAAGATAATAGTCCATATTATACAAATCACCACCCAAACGAGGCTGATTTAAAGTATAACATACCACTCCTTGAAAATGCTTGTTATTATCTTTAATTACTTTAGCAGCAGTTTCAAAGTTACGGTAATCGTTCAAAGCATCGAAACAACGGAAAATATCCATTCCGTTATCAACTGAACGCTGTACAAATGCTTTCACAACATCATCAGCATAGTTACGATAACCAACAACATTTTGTCCACGAAGTAACATTGAAAACGGTGTTTTTGGCATTACTTTTTTCAAAGTTCTTAATCGCTCCCAAGGGTCTTCTCCTAAAAAACGGTGCATTGTATCAAACGTAGCTCCACCCCAAGTTTCCACTGCATTATAGCCAGCATCATCAATCATTTCAGCAACAGGCAACATATCTTCTGTTCGGCCACGTGTTGCAAATAAAGATTGGTGACCATCACGTAAGCTAACATCGTTAATTTTAATTGGATTAGCTGTTTTTGGTCTATTCGTATTATAATCTAATTGGGTCATTTCTAAAACCCCGTGCTTGTCAAATATCATTTCCGTTAATTTTAATAGTTTATATTAAAAAGGTTTAGTACCTGGTGATTTTCCTTTTCTTTGTAAAAATTCTCTCCCACTAATAATTCTGCTAATTCCCATTTTACCCCAAATATCATTTGACGATTCGGTAGGAATATTTTCCATTTGAACGTAACAACTAACAGCTATTACTGCAGCTCTTTTCCTTTTCTGTGTTAAAGTCATAATAAATATAATTATTGTGGAATGTTACCGTGTTTTTTTGCTGGTAGCATTTCTGATTTTGAAGATAATGCTTCTAAAGCTGTTATCAATCTTTCTCTAGTTTCACTTGGTAATATTACTTCATCAATATAGCCTCTTTCAGCAGCCAAATAAGGAACGCTAAATGCGGTTTCATAAACTTCAATCTTTTCTTGAGTTTTAGCTGCTTTATCTTCAGCCTCATTAATTTCTTTTCTATAACTTGAAATCACTTCTACAGCTCCTTTAGCTCCCATTACTGCAATTTCTGAAGTTGGCCAAGCAAAAACCATATCGGCTCCTAAATGTTTTGAACTCATTGCTAAATAAGCTCCTCCATAATCTTTTCTAACTACAACTGTTAATTTAGGTACAGTAGCTTCAGAAAAACTCCATAAAAGTTTAGCTCCGTGTCTAATAATTCCACCCCATTCTTGTTGTACACCTGGCAAGTAACCTGGCACATCTACAAATGTGATAATTGGAATATTAAACGCATCACAGGTTCTCATAAACCTACTTATTTTATCTGATGCATCAATATCTAAACAACCAGCTAACATCATTGGCTGATTCGCTATAATACCAACCGATCTATTATTTAATCTACCAAAACCTACAATACAGTTTTCAGCAAAATGTTCATGAACTTCATAAAAATCTCCATTATCTAAAACCTCTTCTATAATAATTTTCATATCATAAGGCACTTTAGAATCATCTGGAATAAAAGTATCTAATAAATCACAAGATCTTTTTGGGTCATCACCAGCTTCTAATATTGGTGCATTTTCCATATTATTATTTGGAAGATAATCTAGTAACTCTCTTATTTGCTCAATACAATCTTCATCATTTTCACAAGCAAAATGTGAGTTACCGCTTCTTGAACTGTGTACCATTGCGCCTCCTAATTCCTCAAAAGTAGTTTCTTCACCAGTTACCGTTTTTATAACATACGGACTTGTAATAAACATATGGCTTGTTTTTTTTACCATAAATACAAAATCAGTCATTGCAGGAGAATATACTGCTCCACCAGCACAAGGGCCCATGATTGCTGAAATTTGCGGAATTACACCTGATGCTCTTGAATTTCTGAAGAAAATATCTCCGTACCCTTTTAAAGCATCAACTCCTTCTTCAACTCTAGCTCCACCGGAATCATTTAAACCCACAATTGGAGAACCAGCTTTCATTGCCAAATCCATAATTTTACAAATTTTAGCAGCATTCATTTCTCCTAATGAACCACCTACTGAAGTAAAATCTTGAGAATATGCAAATACAGATCTTCCATTTATTAATCCATATCCAACAATAACACCATCCGACTCAATTTCAACACTTGCCATGTTGAAATTAGTAGACCTGTGTTTCACAAATGCATCAATTTCATGAAAACTTTCTTCATCAAACAAAAGATTCAAACGCTCTCTAGCAGTCAACTTCCCTTTTGCATGCTGTTTTTCAATTCTAACTTCACCTCCCATTTGAGCTACTTTTTCACGTTTAGCTTTTAAAAAGGCTATTTTTTCAACAACTGTCATAGTATATATTTTTACCTAAATTTCAATTATTTACCTTGGTATTTCTGTGTAACAAATTTAACAATTGTATTCGAAAAAAAAGCTTATAAATAGCATTCTTTTTTATTGTTACTTTATTTTCTACTCAATAAAATCTAAATAAATATTAAGTATTTGTTAAAAAATATTGTTATTTTAGACATTATTTTAATAATAATTAAATATTAAGCTTATTTTTTGATTATTTGATAAAAATGAATTTTTTATTAAATAATTTTAATTCGTTAAAAACTGACGATTATTATGATTAAAATGGATGCTCATTGTATTAAAAAAATGAGTTTTACAACGTTTTCGAAGCATTATAAAAAATTCATTTTTTGTTGCTTCAAAAACATATTATTAATAAAGGAAAAACGACATATTTTGGACAAAAAAATGATTAATCCTTTAAAAACATCAAATTAAGACTAAAGTTAGCTTCCTAAAATTGTTATTTCTTCCTAAAACCTCATCAATCCAAACTTTTTATTGATAAATTTTAAGAAAATTAGAATTTAAATACTCCATTTTTAAATATTGATAAAACAATAACACTTCAGTTCGTTTAACACATTCTTTTTCAATGAAATATGATCTTTTATGAATAATTATTTAAAAATTATAACTTCTCATGAACTTTTAGTAATTATTCATTACACATTGGTATTCAACTATTTATATTGTAACTTTAAGAGTCATTTCAATTAAACAAAATAAATTATGAATCGTACTGATCTATTAACACATCTCTGGGAATTTCAAAACAAGTTCGGTTATATTTCAGAAAATGCAATTAAAAAAATTGCCCAGAAATTAAAGGTTTCAACTATTGAAATAAAAGGAGTAATTACATTCTACCACTTTTTTCATCTTCAACCTACTGGAAAATACACCATTTATTTAAACAACAGTATTATCTCAGAATTTAAAGGATTTCAGCACGTTAAAGCTGCTTTTGAAAAAGAAACAAGTTGTACTTTTAATGAATACGATAAAAATTCGCTATTCTCACTTTTTGAAACTCCTTGTATTGGACTAAGTGACCAAGAACCAGCTGCACTTATTAACTTTTTACCATTTACAAATTTAACCGTTAAAAAGGTTAAAACAATTATAGAGCAATTAAAAAATGGGATCAATTTAAAATCAATTTCAAGCAATGTAAAAAGTAAAATCCAATATACTCCTCCTGAAGATAAAACAATTATTTTTAGAAATTATAAAATTGGTAATTCACTAGCTAAATTAAAATATAAAAGTCCTGAAGAAATTCTAAATATAATTAATAAGGCTGAATTAACAGGGCGTGGAGGTGCTTTTTTTCCAACAGCTAAAAAATGGCAATATTGTAAAGAAAGTGAAAATCGGAAAAAATATATTATTTGCAATGCAGATGAAGGTGAACCTGGTACTTTTAAGGATAAAGCATTACTAATTAATCTTCCCGGATTAATTATTGAAGGAATGATAATAGCATCTTATGTTACCGGAGCCAAATATGGTTTTATTTATTTAAGAGCTGAATATAAATATCTACTTCAAAATATAGAAAACAAGATTAAAGAACTTCAATTCAATGGATTTTTAGGTAAGAATATTTGTGGTATAAAAAACTTTGATTTCAATATAAAAATACAATTAGGAGCAGGTTCTTATGTCTGTGGTGAAGAAAAAGCTTTAATAGAATCTTTAGAAGGAAAACGAGGAGAACCAAGATTACAAAAATGTTTTCCAACCAAGTTTGGTTATTTAGGGCATTCAACGGCGGTAAATAATGTAGAAACTTTGGCAAAAGCAGCTAGAATTATTGAGTTAGGAGCAGACTATATTTTAACAATTGGTACTAAAAAAAGTAAAGGCACAAAACTTCTCAGCATCTCTGGTGATGTAGCAAAACCAGGAATTTATGAAATAGAATGGGGAACTACAATAAATCAGTTATTAAAATTATGTGAAGCGCTTTCGCCTTATTATGTTCAAATTAGTGGTCCATCAGGAGAATGCATTAACACTACTGAATTTGACAGAAAAATTTGCGAAGAAGATCTAATTTGTGTTGGATCAATTATGGTATTCAACAGATTTCGTGATATTCTTCAAATTCAAGAAAATTTTATGAATTTTTTCAAAATGGAATCTTGTGGAGTTTGTACTCCTTGTAGAGCTGGAAATCAAATTTTACTTGAAAAAATAAAAAAATTTAAACGTGGTTTATGTACACAAAAAGATCTTGATGAAATTAAACAATGGGGTGAAATTATGAAACTTTCTAGCCGTTGTGGATTGGGTAAATCGTCCCCAAATTCATTAATAATGGGAATCGATAAATTCAAAGATTATTACAATCTTAAAATTTCACCACAAAATGAAAATCAAAATATTGAATTTGATATGGAAAGTGCCGTCCAAGAATATGATAGCATTATAAAAGAAACACAATTATAGTTTGAAATAGCTAAAAATGGAAAATATATCATTTAAAATTGACAAAAGAATTTGTACAGCGGAAAAAGGATTAAACTTAATTGAAGCTGCCAAACAAAACGGAATATTTATTCCAACATTGTGCCATTTTAAACAGCAAAACCCATTAGGAAGCTGTAGAATTTGCACTATTAAACTAAATGGAAGAACTATTGCTGGTTGCACAATTAATGTGGAAGAAGGAATGGATATTGAAGTAAATACTCCTGAATTATTGGATGCAAGAAAAGCTATTTTAGAAATGATGTTTGTTGAAGGCAACCACTTTTGTCCGTCTTGTGAAAAAAGTGGTGATTGTCAAATGCAAAACTTAGGATATGAAACTGGAATAAGATTTACTCGTTTTCCACATTTATTTGTTGAACGATTTATTGATGCCAAAGCTGAACGTATTGTTGTAAATCAAAACAGATGCATAAAATGCAAACGATGTTTTGAAGAAATACAAACAAACGATGGTTATCATGTTTTTAGCTTCACAAATAAAGGAAATAAAACTTTAATTTCTGTTGATTATGAACAAGAAGCCAAACTATCTGAATTACAAGCAGAGTATGCAATGAACATTTGTCCAACCGGCGCTATTTTAGTGAAAGGAAAATCCATCAGCAAGCCATTTGGAAATAGAATTTTTGACCAAGGTGTTAAAGGAAAAACAATTCCTTTTAACAAAACCAATAAGAGTAATTCAAATGGACAGAAAAAGCGTGTAGCTACAACATCATTGGCTGGTTGCTTTGGTTGCCACATGTCTATGTTAGATATTGATTTAGGATTGTTAGATTTAATTGAAGTAGTTGAATTTCATAAATCTCCACTTACTGATATTAAAAAGTTTAGCAAACGTTGCGATATTGGTATTATTGAAGGTGGATGCAGCAATACACATAATTTTGAAGTGTTACGTGAATTTCGTGAAAATTGTGATATTTTAATTTCTGTTGGCGAATGTGCTATTTGGGGAGGTTTACCAGCACTAAGAAACACAATACCTTTAGAAGAATGTTTAAAAGAAGCCTATTTAAATTCATTAACTAGTGAAGATAATGAGACAATAATTCCAAATCACGAAGACATTCCAAAAATTTTAAACAAAGTATATTCAAATCATGAAATTGTGAAAATAGACTATTATATTCCTGGATGTCCTCCAAATGCAAATCATATATGGAACGTAGTTAAAAATATATTATTTGAAGAAAAATATGCTATTCCGTATCCTGAATTTAAATATGATTAACCGCTAAATTCCTATAAAATGAATCCGAGAAAAATCACAATAGATCCTGTTACACGTATTGAAGGACACGGAAAAGTAACCATAAAAATAGATGAAAATGGTAAAGTAAGTAATGCATATTTACATGTGGTAGAATTTAGAGGTTTTGAAAAATTTATTCAAGGACATCCTTACTGGGAAGTTCCAATAATAGTACAACGCTTATGTGGAATTTGTCCTGTAAGCCATCATTTAGCAGCGGCAAAAGCAATAGATCAATTAGTGGGTATAGATCCTGAAAATTTATCTTCAACGGCTACAAAATTACGTAAACTCTTACATTACGGGCAAGTTTTTCAATCGCATGCATTACACTTTTTCTATTTATCTTCTCCAGATCTTTTATTTGGGTTTGATGCGCCTCCTGAAAAAAGAAATATTGTTGCAATAGCTTCAGAAAATATAGAACTGGCTAAAAAAGGAATTTTAATGCGGAAATTTGGACAAGAAATTATAACTGCATTGGCTGGGAAAAAAATTCACGGAACGCTAGCTGTTCCAGGTGGTGTTCATAAAGCATTTACACCTAAAGAACGAGAATATTTCTTAGATGGAAAAGAAATTCCAAACATTGACACAATGATTTCTTGGTCTAAAGAAATTATAGAGTTTATGAAATCATATCATCTTAAAAATAGTGAATGGATTGATAATTTTGCTGCATATCCATCAAATCACTTAGGATTGGTTGATAAGAAAACTGGTGCATTAGAATTATATGATGGTCGACTTCGTTCTATAGATTTTGAAGGAAATGAATTGCTAAATATTGAAGATATTGAATATCGAAATCATTTCAAAGAAGCTGTTGAGCCTTGGTCCTATTTAAAATTTCCATATATGACAAAATATGGAAGAGAAAAAGGTTGGAATAGAGTTGGCCCGTTGGCTCGTATAAATACCTGTTCACATATTAACACTCCACTTGCAGAAACTGAACGACAAATTTTTAAAGCCTACACAAAAAACAAGCCTAATAATATGACCATGCATACACATTGGGCACGTTTAATTGAACTGCTTCATTGTGCGGAAAATATGAAAATTTTACTTTTAGATGAAGATCTAATGGGAAATGATTTAGTTAGGAAAGGAATTCCACGCAAAAAAGGAATAGGAATTATTGAAGCGCCTCGCGGTACACTTATTCATGAATATCATATAGATGATAGTGGATTAATTACAAAATGTAACTTAATTGTTTCAACAACACATAATAATGAGGCAATGAATCGTGGAGTAAGAACAGTAGCTCAAAATGTTTTGAATGATCAGCTTGAAATTACAGAACCCATGTTAAATCAGATTGAAATGGCTATAAGAGCTTATGATCCTTGTTTAAGTTGCGCCACACACGCTTTAGGAGAAATGCCTTTAATTGTTCAGTTAGAAGATAACCAAGGAAATTTAATTGATGAAAAAATTAGGTAACACGCTTATAATTGGAATAGGAAATAACACTCGCCAAGATGATGGACTTGGATGGTGTTTTTTGGATGCGTTAGAGAAAGAGGGGATTAACCCAGCAAATTTAGTGCACAAATACCAATTATTAGTTGAAGATGCTGATTTAATTAGCAAATATGAGACTGTATTTTTTGTTGATGCTAATAAAACATTGTTAAAAAAAGGTTTTTCAATAGAACAAATCTATCCTTCTGCAAATGTATCATTTTCAACACATGCAGTTCCTCCTAATCAAATTTTAAACCTATGTAAAACAATCTACAATAAAAATCCTAAAGTTTATACTATTAAAATTCAAGGTTACAATTGGGATTTTGAAATTGGATTATCTAATCAAGCAAAAATAAATTCAAACAATGCTATAAATAAATTTATTGATGATTTTTTAAGTTAGAAATCCATAGCATTACTTTATTTGATTAAATTTGCATCTCCTAAAAACTTAATCCTAGATTAAACAAGGAGTTGAAGTCATTTAAATAATTCAAATGCAAAAAGAATTTACACCCAAATTATTTTCTCTACTAAAGCAAGGAATTTCTAAAGAAACCTTTTTTAAAGATCTTATTTCAGGAATCATTGTTGGAATTGTGGCACTTCCACTAGCCATTGCTTTTGCTATTGCTTCAGGTGTTTCTCCAGAAAAAGGTATTATTACAGCTATCATTGCAGGAATTATTATTTCAGTTTTAGGTGGTAGCCGGGTTCAAATTGGAGGGCCTACAGGTGCATTTATTGTTATTGTATATGGTATTGTTCAACAATACGGTATGGATGGTTTAACCACAGCAACATTTATGGCTGGATTTATTATTATTGGTTTAGGACTTGCTAAACTTGGAAATTTTTTAAAATTTATTCCTTATTCTCTTATTGTTGGTTTTACTAGTGGTATTGCTTTAATTATCTTTTCTTCTCAAATTAATGATTTTTTGGGCCTTCATATTGCTAATCTTCCTGCTGATTTTATTGATAAATGGGTTGTTTATTTTAATAATTTTCAAAATATTAATTGGTATGCCATTTCAATTGCTGGTACAACTGTAATTATAACTATCTATTTTCAAAAATTGATAAAAAAAATCCCAGGATCAATTGTTGCTATTTTGTTAGCAACAATTGTAGTGCAAGTTTTTAATATCCCTGTTGATACTATTGAAAGTAATTTTGGAGAAATACCAAATAAACTTAGTTTGCCGGTTTTACCTCATTTTGATTATGAGACCGTAAAATCATTAATTCAACCCGCATTTGCTATTGCATTATTAGGAAGTATAGAATCACTACTTTCTGCAGTAGTGTCTGATTCTATGATTGGAGGAAAACACCGTTCAAATATGGAATTAATTGCACAGGGTTTTGCTAATATTGCAGCTGCTTTATTTGGAGGAATCCCTGCAACAGGTGCTATTGCTAGAACAGCAACAAATGTTAAAAATGGAGGAAGAACTCCAATAGCCGGAATTATTCATGCATTCATATTACTCGCAATAATGCTACTTTTTGCTCCTTACGCAAAACTAATACCGCTCTCATGTTTGGCTGGTATTTTAATTGTTGTTGCTTACCATATGAGTGAATGGAGACAATTCAAATCAATTTTAAAAGGAAGTAGGATGGATATTATTATTTTGCTAACCACTTTCTTTTTAACGGTAATCTTTGATTTAGTAATTGCTATAGAAATTGGTATTGTACTTTCTAGTTTTATGTTTATGAAAAGAATGAGTGAGTCTGTTCATATTAAAAATATCACTTCAGAAAGAAAAGAGGGTGAAAATTTATTTGATGAAGAAATAGTAGACTTACCAAAAGAAGTTATTTTATATGAAATAAATGGACCTTTATTTTTTGGTGCAGCAAGGCAATTTCAAGAAACAATTACTATTGATAACCAAAATAAAAAAGTAATAATTATTAGAATGCGATATGTACCAATGATTGATGCTACAGGATTTCAAAGTTTAAAAGAAATAGTTAAAACTTTTAAAGAAAGAGGTATCCTTGTAATCTTATCTGGTATTGGTGTAGATTTAAGAAAAAGTTTTAGAAATAATGGTATGTATGAAATTATTGAAAGAAAATATATTGTTTCTGATATTACGATAGCTATATCAAAATCTGAAAAATATTTAGAAAATCTAAACTAATAATTTTCTAACCATTGCATAGCGGCTTCTCTTGTTGAAAATATATTGAATTTATACTTACCTGTTTTTGCTAATTCTTGATATAACATAGATAAAGCTGTTTCTTTCGGGCTCTTTAAAACTATCGCATCTATAATACAATCATATTGTTCAATAGATTTATAATTTTCAGCAACAATTATTCCCAAATCTTCAAAAACTAAATTCATATCAGATTTCGTGGCATCCGTTAATATTTTTAAAGTTCTTGGGTATAATTTATTTTCTTTAGTTTTAAGTATATATTCAACAATCTCATTAAGTGTTACTTCACCTTCAAATTTTGAGTAAAGGACGCCTGTTTTTTGGTTGAATTCTGTTAAAATCATTTTATCGTGGAATAATAGTAAATTATGTTAAAAATTTATCAAATTTACAATATATTTTTAAAAATTAAAAACCCATAATTAATACTCAAAGTTTTTATAATTTTTATCTTCAACATTTGATTTTTGAAATCACCAATTATGAAAAAAATAATATTTAATATATTTCTACTTATACTTACAACACAACTTTTTTCTCAAAAGAAAATTTTTACACATCAAGATTCACTTAGAGGATCTATTACTAAAGAACGTATTTGGTGGGATTTAAAACATTATGATTTAAACATTAAAGTAGTTCCTGAAACAACATCAATTTCAGGAAAAAATAGTATTTCTTATGAAGTTATTGATACGTATCAAATAATGCAAATTGATTTACAAGAACCCATGAAAATTACCAAAATAACTCAAAATGATTCCGATCTTAACTATACAAAAGATGGATATTCATATTTCATTCAATTAAAAGATAAACAGCTAATAGGGGATATAAATCAACTAACAGTTTTTTTTGAAGGAAAACCAGTAATTGCTAAAAGACCGCCTTGGGATGGAGGCTTAACTTGGGAAAAAGACTCTAATGGCTTAGACTTTATAGCAACGTCATGTCAAGGTGATGGCGCAAGTTTGTGGTGGCCTTGTAAAGACCATATGTATGATGAGCCTGAAAGTATGGCCATTAATATTACTGTGCCAAACCACCTTACAGATGTTTCTAATGGAAGGTTAAAAAATGTTACACAAAATGATGATAACACAAAAACATTTCATTGGTATGTTCAAAATCCGATCAACAATTATGGTGTAAATATGAATATTGGAGATTATGTTCATTTTTCAGAAAAATATGAAGGAGAGAAAGGTATCTTAGATTGTTATTATTATGTTTTAAAAGACAATCTTGAAAAAGCTAAAGAACAGTTTAAAGATGTAAAAAAAATGTTACAAGCATTTGAGTATTGGTTTGGACCTTATCCATTCTATGAAGATAGCTATAAATTAGTTGAAGTTCCCTATTTAGGTATGGAGCATCAAAGTTCTGTAACCTACGGAAATCAGTATCAAAATGGATATTTAGGAAGTGATTTAAGTGGAACTGGATGGGGATTGAAATTCGATTTTATTATTATTCACGAATCTGGTCACGAGTGGTTTGCAAATAATATTACCTATAAAGATATTGCTGATATGTGGATTCATGAAAGTTTTACAGCATATTCTGAAACGCTATTTTTAGATTATCATTATGGAACAGAAGCAGGTAATGAATATGTAATTGGCACAAGAAAGAATATTCAAAATGACAGACCTATAATCGGAGAATACAACGTAAATTATCCTGGATCTGGAGATATGTATTATAAAGGTTCAAATATGTTACATACTTTAAGGCAATTAATTGAAGACGATGCTAAATTTAGAGAAATTCTTAGAGGTTTAAACAATAAATTTTATCATCAAACTGTAACAACTAAGCAAATTGAAAATTATATAAGTGAACACAGTGCTATTGATTTATCAGCTTTTTTTAACCAATACTTGCGCGATATTCGAATTCCAAAGTTAGTTTACAAAATTTCTAAAAAGAAGTTAAAATTCAAATGGGTTAACATAGTTGAAAATTTTGATATGCCTGTAAAAGTATATTTTAATTCTAAAGCAATATGGTTATTTCCAACTAAAGACTGGAAAGAATTATTATTAGACGCTCCAATCGTGAACTTTGAAATTGATAAAAATTTCTATATTAAATCTAAAAATTAAATTAATCAACTAAACTTACAATTTCATCTGCAATTGCCATACACGATGTTGCGGCTGGTGAAGGTGCATTTAACACGTGAATGTTATTATTGTGTTTCATTATTTTAAAATCATCAACTATATTTCCTTGAAAATCAATCGCCTGTGCTCTAACACCAGCTCTTGCAGCTTTTACATCTTTTACCGTAATAGTTGGCATCATTTTTTGCAAAGCTTTTACAAATAATCGTTTTGAAAAAGCCCTTTTATATTCATCTATTCCTTTACGCCAATTTCTAAAAAACAATTTCCAAGTTCCTCCAAAAGTTAATGCTTCAAAAGTATCTCTTAAACTAAAGCTTGTACGTTTATAACCTTCTCTTTTAAAGGTGAAAACGGCATTGGGCCCACATTCAATACTTCCATTAATCATTCTTGTAAAATGAACTCCTAAAAACGGAAATTTAGGATCGGGAACTGGATACACTAAGTTTTTAATTTTGTGTACAGCTTCTGGTTTTAATTCAAAATAATCACCTCTAAAACCGACAATATGCATATCTAATTTTAAATCGTCTTTTTCTGCAATTCTATCAGAAAATAAACCTGTACAAAACAGTACTTTTTCAGCAATTAAATTTCCTAAATTTGTTTGAAGTATGGTAGAATTATCAGAAGAAATTACCCTTTCTACTTTACAAGAAGTAATTAATTTACTTTCAAAATTAATTGTAGAAATTTGTTGAATAAACATTTTTGAAACGGCAACATAATCTATAATTCCCGCAGTTGGAACTAAAATAGCCTTCATTCCTTCAATAAATGGTTCTTTTTCTTTTATTTCTTCTGAAGTTAAATAACAAATACCTGCTGTTCCATTTTTAATTCCTCTCTTATAAATATCCTCTAAAATTAAAATTTCCTCTTGCGTAGTTGCAACAATTATTTTTCCACAAACATCGTGGTTTATATTAAATTGCTTTGCGAATTTTACCAATTGATTTCTTCCATTATTACAATTTATTGCTTTATAAGAACCTGGTTTATAATAAATTCCGGAATGCATTACTCCAGAATTTCTACCTGTTTGATGCAAACCAACTTCAGGTTCCTTTTCTAAAATTGCAATTGATTTATCAGGGAATTTTAATTGTAACTTGTAAGCTGTTGCTGTTCCAACAATACCTGCTCCAACAACAATAAAATCGAACTTTTTATCTAACATGTTTTGAACTTTTCATAAAGCTTAAGGTAATAAATCCCGCAATAAAAAACACAGATAAAATTAAAATAAATAATCGTAATGAATTGGTATAAGAGGTAACAATTCCTGCTATTATCATTCCTAAAACAATGGCTATTTTTTCTGTTACATCGTAAAAACTAAAATAGGTTGCGTGATCTTGAGTTTCATCAGGAATTAATTTAGAATAGGTTGAGCGTGAAAGTGTTTGAATTGCTCCCAAAACCAACCCAATAAAACCACCCAATGCATAAAATTTTAAATACACATTTGGATCTTCTCTATGAAGTGTATAAGCTCCTAAACAAGCAATACTCCATATTATAATGGTTATTTTTAATGTCTTTATATTTCCTATTTTTTCTGATAATCTTGAGAATGCAAATGCACCTACTACTCCAACCAACTGAATCAATAAAATGGTAATAATTAAATTACTGGTTTCCAAACCTAAATCTTTCGTTCCAAAAATAGAAGCTAATAAAATAACTGTCTGAACTCCAACACTATATAAGAAAAATGAAATTAGCAATATTTTTAACTGCCGTTGATTTTTAAGCTCAATTAGAACTATTTTTAATTCTCTAAAACCTTTAAATATATAATCTTTTTCAGGTTTTCTTTTAAACGGATTATTAGGTAAACGACTAAAAGTAACTTGCGCAAATCCTAACCACCAAATTCCCACAGTAAGAAATGAAACTCGCGCAGGAAATGTTGCATCTGTAATTCCATACATTTCAGGTTTCATCACCATGGATAAATTAAATGCCAATAATAAAACTGATCCTGTATAACCTAACATAAATCCTTTAGCACTCACACGATCATGGTCATCTGGTTCAGCTACTTCTGGTAAATAAGCATTATAAAAAACGATGCTACCCCAAAAGCCAATACTCGCCAAAATAGTAAAAACAATCCCTATCCAAACATTTTCTTTCCCTGTAAAAAAGTAAAGAGCCATTACGGAAACAGCGCCTAAAAAACAGAAAAATTGCATAAACCTTTTTTTATTCCCTGTATAATCTGCAATTGCTGATAAAATTGGTGATAAAAACGCAACCACTAAAAATGAAAATCCTAAAGCATAAGAATACATTGTTGTATTATGCCAATCTGTTCCTAAAAATTGAATAATCCCACCATCCGATTCTGTGACCGATTCATAATAAATGGGAAAAACTGCTGTTCCAATTACTAAAGAATATACTGAATTTGCCCAATCGTAAAAGGCCCAACCATTTATCAATTTTTTGTCTCCTTTTTTTAACATATCTATCTAAATAAAAAACCGTTCTCAAATTTGAGAACGGTTTACAATATAGAATAAATTTTTTATTGAAAGAAATGGACAATTGTCTATGTATTATTTAACATTATATTTCTTAGCTTGTGCAATAGCTATTGGTAAATATGCTTTTAAATTCTGAATTCGAGTTTGGTTAGATGGATGCGTGCTTAAAAACTCAGGTGGAGCTTGTCCTCCTGCTCTTTCACTCATCCGAATCCAAACATTGATAGCTTCCTCTGGTTTATAACCAGCCATAATCATAAATACCATTCCTAATTTATCAGCTTCGGTTTCATGAGTTCTGCTATATGCTAACATTCCAACAGTTGAACCAACTCCATAAATTGTATTCCACAATGCTTGTGTTTTTGGATCTTTATTATTTGTACCTATTGCAACAGCAATACCACCTAATTGTTGTCCATAAGCACTTGTCATACGCTCTTGTCCGTGTTTTGCAAATGCGTGTGCAACTTCATGTCCCATTACGGCTGCAATACCATCAATATTTTTACAAATTGGCAAAATACCTGTATAAAAAACTACTTTCCCTCCAGGCATACACCAAGCATTAACAGTTGCATCATCAATTAAATTAAACTCCCATCGGTAGCTATCTGCTTCACTTACCATACCATTGGCGCGCATAAATTTATCAACCGCTTTAGAAATATTCATTCCAACATTTTGTAATTCATTCGTTGATTTAGTATTTGTTGAAATTTTATTTTCTTTTAAAAACCCTTCATATTGAGCAAAACTTGCTGGTAAAATTTCAGCATCACTTACAATATTAATTCGTTTACGACCCGTAATAGGCACTGTGCTACAACTTATTATAAATAAAAATACGATGACTAAGGAAATTACTTTTTTCATTTTTTTGTTTTTTTTAATTGTTGTACTTATTATAAAGTTACAAATTCTATCTTTATACGCAAATATAAAAGATTATATGAATAATTTAAACAATACAAAATCTAAACCACAAAACAATATTCCAAAAATACCTTCTTCAATAATTAATACAGGAAAAGTATTACAATTTTTAGCTCCACCACTAGCAACAAAATTCGCTATTAAATTATTTAGAACTCCAATCAGATATAAAACTCCTGAGCGTGAAAAAATGATGGCTAATAGCGCTCAAAAAGAATTATTATTTATTCCTGAATTAAATAAACAGGTAATGATTTATACGTACGGTTATTCCAATAGAAAAGTTTTATTAGTACATGGTTGGTCAGGCAGAGGAACTCAGTTGTACAAAATTGCGGATAATTTATTAGAAAATGGCTTTATGACTATTAGTTTTGATGGGCCCGCTCATGGTGAATCTACGGGGAAAACTACTATGATGAACGAATTTGTAATTGCTTCAAAAGCGATTGAAGAAAAATACGGTCCTTTTGAAATTGCTATTGGTCATTCGTTAGGTGGTATGGCAGTATTAAACAGTATTAAACAAGGTTTACAATTAAAAAAAGCGATTATAATTGGCGCAGGTGATATTATAACAGATATTATCTACGATTTTATTAAGAAATTAGAATTAAAACCAAAAATGGTTGATAGAATAAAACAACATTTCTATCATCATTTTAGAGAAGATATTGATAATTATTCTGCAAGTAATGCTGCAAAAGAAGTTTTAATTCCAACACTAGTAATTCATGATACTGAAGATAACGATGTACCTGTAAGTTGTGGGCATAATATTCGTCAAAAACTACAACAAGGTGAACTTTTAATTACAAATGGTTTAGGTCACAGACGTATTTTAAAAGATGACCTCGTTATAAATAGAATTATTGAATTTATAAATAGAAATTAGTACAATGAAAAAAATAATTTTACTTTTAGTTTTAATAACTACTATACAAAGTTATTCTCAAGAAAAAATAAAAAATAAAATGAGTAAAAAAGTTACTAAAACAGAAGAAGAATGGAAGAAAGAGCTAACACCTCAACAATATTTTGTGCTTCGGCAAAAAGGAACTGATGCGCCAAGTGAAGGTGGTTTAACAACTCATTTTGAAAAAGGAACCTATCTTTGTGCAGCTTGTGGTGCTCAACTATTTGAATCAAATAGTAAATTTGAATCACATTGTGGTTGGCCATCTTTTGATGATGCCATAAAAGGAACTGTGAATTATGTTGTAGATAAAACTCACGGAATGATTCGGACTGAGATAATTTGCGCTTCCTGTGGTGGGCATTTAGGTCATGTTTTTGATGATGGACCAAAAGAAACAACTGGTCAACGTTATTGTGTAAACACTACTTCTATTAAATTTGTAAAAGACGAAAACTAAATCACTCTGCACTAAAGTGCAGAGGTTTTTTTACTAGGGACTGAAAGTTCCTTGATTACTCTAATATAAAATTAGAGTTGTCTGAATTTGATTTCCTATGATGTTCTAAATACTCATTAACCATTGCATCCGTAATATTTCCTGTACTCCAGGCTCCATAACCTGTTGCCCAAAAATGTTTTCCCAAATAGGTTTTTCCTAAACTTGGAAATTCTTGCTGTAACTTCCGAGATGTCCTTCCTTTCATCTGTTTTACTATAAAACTAATACTCTGTTTGGGGGAATATTCTATGTGCATATGAATATGGTCTGAACTTACTACACCTTTTAATATTTCAACACTTTCTGCATCACAAATCTGAATTAGTAATTCTCGACATCGTGATTGGACATCTCCCCTCAAAACTTGATAACGATATTTTGTAGCCCATACTAAATGACATGTTAATCGTGTTACTGTGTGAGAGCCTTTTCTATATTCTGATTTCATTCATCTAATTTATAGATTTTTTCGTAATACTAAAGTTCTGCACTGAAAGTGCAGGGTTTTACTCCCTTAACTGAGACCAATAAAAAATGCTAAACAAAAAAACATCGACTCTAGAGTCGATGTTTTTTTGTTTTTTAGCTATAAAGTCTATTTATTAACACCTATTCTCCATACCTGATAATTAATAGATTCAGTTGAACTTTCCCAATCTTTCAGCGCACTATCCCAGCTTCCTTCACCATAAATACCCTCAAAAGATTTTTTTATACCACCATCGTCTTTATCCATTTCAGTCCAGTTATTAAAAGCCCAAACTATAGCTACATCTCTTCCATCTCCCTCAGTAAATTGGTTATCGTAAACACTAAAATTACCATCTGCCTTTTTCTCATATGCAGCCTTAACCTTTTAAATAAACTTTTTAAATTTATAATTCTGTCCTCTTTTCACATCAACAAACCAAATGTTTTCATACTTTGGGCTATCTGAAGTATCTCCATGATAAGATAGCTTTTTATTGTAATGCCAAAATTCATTCCTACCATATTCAGCAACTTTTTGAGATACATTTTTATCCCAGTCGTTTGTATGAGCATCATCATTTGGGCAATTATCTAAATCTGAAAAAGTACATGGTCCCATTATCCAAACATACCAACCCGTTTCTTTTCCTGTTATAATATTATCTAATGATGCCTTAAAAACACCTTCTTTATGATATTTTACATTATGTGCTTTAACTGCATCTTCAAATGCTTTTTCCATACCAATTTTTGGTAACATATAAGTAATTTCAGCCATTTCATAGCTTTCTTTTTCTTCTTGTGCAATAGCAGTTGAAGATGTTAACATTACAAATAATAGTAACATTGTCAAAAAAATAGTTTTTGTTCTCATGATTAAATAGTGTTAGTTAGTTAATAAAATATATACCAAATACATTGATATTAAATGTTAATTATTGAGGTTTAATAAAGGGGATGGTTATTTAAAAAATAAAAGTTTTATTGTGTAACTTTTATCACATAGCAAAGCTAATATACTAATTTCTTAAAAAAAGAAAATTGATTTAAAATTAAAATTGATTATTTATTTTAAATTAAATACCAAGAAAAAAGCATCTATAACTTAAATTTTAAGTTATAGATGCTTTCAGAAATAAACAACCAATATTTTTTAATTTAACCGTGCATAAACTGGTTCTGGTATTGTGATTTTTGAACTGAACATTTGCCATAGTTTAAAACCTCCTGCAACATTCACCACATTTTTAATATTATTTTGGTTTAAAATTAATTCAGCTAAATAACCCCGTAAACCTCTCTGACAAAAAATAATCACTGGTTTTTCTTGGTTTTTAATAAAATCTATATGATTTCTAATCTCATTTAAAGGAAAATTCATTGCATTTGGAATGGTTCCTTTTTTATATTCAGCAACCGTTCTAGAATCAATTAATAAATAATCTGAAAGTTGATTATTCATAAATTTTTCTTCTAATTCTTCAACAGAAATTTGAACACTTTTACCATTTATTATATTCTCTGCAACAAAACTAGAAACAACAACAGGATCTTTTGCAGGTGAAAAAGGGGGCGCATACGCCAAATCTAACTGTGATAAATCTGTGATTTTTAATTTGGCATAAATTGCAGTACTTAAAACATCTACTCTTTTATCTACACCAACTTCGCCAAACAACTCAGCTCCTAAAATTTCTTCTGTTTCTGGATTGTAATACATTTCGGTAATTAAATTTTTTGCATTCGGGTAATAACTAGGTGTTGAGCCAGCTATAGTTAAAACTGTTTTAAACGGAATACTATTTGCTTTTAAATATTTTGGATTTAAACCAGTTCTTGCCAATGTATAATTAAACACTTTTACAATGGCTGTTTTGTAAGCACCTTTAAATACAATATTTTTACCAACTGCATTTGCTCCTGCTGCTCTACCTCCTTTATTTGAGTGTGTTCCTAAAGGAAAATAGTCAAATTCATTGGTTTGTAAATTTTTAATGGAAACATTATCTCCCGCTGCAAACACATCTTTTATAGATGTTTCCATCCTTTCGTTCACTTTTAATGCGCCATTTTCAATATGTTCTGCCCCATTTTTAAGTAATAACTCTGTATTGGGTCTAATCCCAACACTTAGAATTACAAAATCGGTTTTTATAGCTTGTTTTCCTTCAATTTTAATAGCTGTTATTTTACCAACTTCATCTAATTCAAATTCCTTTACAATACTCGAAGTTAACACCTCAATTCCTTCACTTTTTAAAATTGTTTCAGCAAAATTTCCAAACTTTGGTTGCCACATATTTAAAATTTGAGCATCACCTTCAATTAATGTCACTTTTTTACCTGCTTGGGTCAAATTTTCAGCAACTTCAACACCAATTAAACCAGCACCAATAATAGTAATATTTTTTGAAGAACTTGCCAATCCTTCTTTCATAATTTTATCAAAATCAACCATTGATCTACACGTAGACCAATTTGTTGCAATATGGATATTTTTGATAGGCGGAACCACAGATTTTGCTCCCGTTGCAAAAATTAACTTATCGTAACTATAATCGTTATTTTTAGAATAAATTATTTTTTTATCAGTATTTATATTAATAATTTCCTCGTTAATTCTTACATCAATATTAAATCTGTCCTTCATTAATTGTTGATCTACAACAATTAAATTGCTACGATTCTCAATAACTCCAGAAAAAGCATAAGGCATGCCACAAGTTGCATAACTAATATTTTCTCCTTTTTCAAAAAGCAGAATTTCTGCATTTTCATCTTCTCTCCTTGCTTTAGCAGCAGCTGAAGGACCCGCTGACAAACCACCAATTATTATAATTCTTTTCATTTAGTTTTTTAAATTTTATGCAAATTTTAAACAATTTTACAAGATACATTGTAATTATTATTACAATAACGTTTTTGTTACATTTTTAACTAATTTATGTATTAAAAAATACCTCCCTTTAAAATTAAATTATTATTAAAATGATTTAATTGAACCAAATACTATTCAGTACAATTTCTTATATTTGCATTTCTAAAAAACGAAGCGAGAACCTATGTTTAATAATTTAAGTGACAAATTAGATAAAGCCTTTCATATACTGAAAGGGCACGGTAAAATTACAGAAGTAAATGTTGCAGAAACACTAAAAGAAGTTCGTAGGGCACTTTTAGACGCCGATGTTAACTTTAAAATAGCCAAAACCTTTACTACTACTGTTAAAGAAAAAGCTTTAGGGCAAGATGTTTTAACAACATTGAATCCAGGGCAATTAATGGTGAAGATTGTAAAAGATGAGTTAACCAATTTAATGGGTGGAGAAACCGTTGGTTTAAACTTATCTGGTACTCCAACTATTATTTTAATGTCTGGTTTACAAGGTTCTGGTAAAACAACATTTTCAGGTAAGCTTGCAAATTATTTAAAAACTAAAAAATCTAAACAAGTATTATTGGTTGGTTGTGATGTCTATCGTCCAGCTGCAATAAATCAATTACAAGTTGTTGGTGATCAAATTGGTGTTGAAGTATATGCAGAAATAGGAAATCAAAATCCTGTTGAAATTTCACGAAATGCTGTAAAACATGCAAAAGCAACTGGTAAAAATGTTGTAATTGTTGATACCGCTGGACGTTTAGCTGTTGATGAAGAAATGATGGCCGAAATTTCAAACATTCACAAAGCAGTAAATCCGCAAGAAACGTTATTTGTTGTAGATTCAATGACTGGACAAGATGCCGTAAATACCGCAAAAGCTTTTAATGATATTTTGAATTTTGATGGAGTTATCCTTACAAAATTAGATGGTGATACACGTGGTGGAGCTGCTTTATCTATTAAATCAGTTGTAAACAAACCAATTAAATTTATTGGTACTGGTGAAAAAATGGAAGCAATTGATATTTTCCATCCAGACCGTATGGCTGAACGAATTTTGGGAATGGGAGATGTTATCTCATTGGTTGAACGTGCTCAAGAACAATACGATGAAGAAGAAGCCCGTAAAATTCAAAAGAAAATTGCAAAAAATCAATTTGGTTTTGATGATTTCTTGAAGCAAATTCAACAAATCAAAAAAATGGGTAATATGAAGGATTTAATGGGAATGATTCCTGGAGCAGGAAAAATGATGAAAGATGTAGATGTTGATGATGATGCATTTAAAGGAATTGAGGCTATTATTCATTCTATGACACCAGTTGAAAGAAGTGAACCAAAAGTAATTGACTCCAATAGGAAAAAGAGAATTGCAAAAGGTTCTGGTACATCTATACAAGAAGTAAATCAGTTGCTAAAACAATTCACTCAAATGAGTAAAATGATGAAAATGATGCAAGGAGGCGGTGGCCGACAAATGATGCAAATGATGAAAGGAATGGGAAAATAAGTTAATTAGCAATCAGTTTTCAGTGACAATTGGCAGCACTATTAAATAAATTTATAATAAATAACTATGAGTTTCAAAAAGTTATTTGCATACCAAAAAGCATTTGAACTTTCAATCGAAATATTTGAGTTATCAAAATCTTTCCCTAAAGAAGAAACTTATTCATTAACTGATCAAATTAGAAGAAGCTCTAGATCGATTTGTGCTAATATTGCAGAGTCATATAGTAAAAGGACATATCCAAAACACTTTATAAGCAAATTATCTGATTCTGACAGTGAAAATTCTGAAACACAAGTTTGGAATGATTTTTCTCATTCTTGCAATTATATGAATGCTAAACAACAACAAAATTTAACAACTAAAAGTATTGAAGTTGGTAAACTAATCAATTTTATGATTAATAATCCTGAGAAATTCGGTGTAAAACTGTAAACTGAAACTGACATACTGTAAACTAATTTATTATGATTTTACTAGACGGAAAAAAAACATCAGCAGATTTAAAAATTGAAATTGCGGCATCTGTGAAGCAATTAAAAGCTCAAGGTAAAAAAACACCTCATTTAGCTGCTATTTTGGTAGGTTCAGATGGCGCAAGTATGACCTATGTAAACGCTAAAGTAAAAGCATGTGAATTAGTTGGGTTTCATTCAACTTTAATAAAACTTTCTAAAGAAACTTCAGAAGAAAAATTATTGCATGAAATAGATAAATTAAATACCAATAATGATATTGACGGATTTATAGTTCAACTACCATTACCGAAACATATTGATGAGCAAAAAATACTAAATGCTGTAAATCCAGATAAAGATGTTGATGGTTTTCACCCAACAAATGTTGGTAGAATGGCTTTAGATATGCCTTGTTTTTTACCAGCCACACCATTTGGTATTTTAGAATTATTAGAACGCTATAATATAGAAACCTCTGGAAAACATGTTGTTGTAATTGGAAGAAGCCATATTGTTGGTCGCCCAATGAGTATTTTAATGAGTCAAAAACGTAAAGCTGGTAACGCAACCGTAACAGTTGCACATAGTAGAACTAAAAACCTAAAAGAACTTACATTACAAGCTGATATTATTGTTGCAGCATTAGGTATTCCAGAATTTTTAACCGGAGATATGGTTAAAGATGGTGTTACTATCATTGATGTTGGAATCACAAGACTTGCTGACGCTACCAAAAAAAATGGGTACCGTTTAGCTGGTGATGTTCATTTTGAAAGTGTGAGTCCTAAATCAGCTTATATTACGCCTGTTCCAGGTGGAGTTGGGCCTATGACAATTGCAATGCTTATGAAAAACACATTGCTTGCTTGCGAACGAAAATAGTAATTATGTTTTAAAAATCTATTTTTTCAGGACGTTCCCTTTCAGGTCGTGCTTTCACTACTCGCTTTTTTATAGTTAAAAAACTATAAAAAGAGCTCAAACAAACCGTTCAATCACTAACGCAAACTCTCACTTCCTTTTTTAGTAAAAAGAAAGGTTATGCTTCTTCCCTATTTACCAAGCCAATAGAAAAAGCAGGTAAACAAACTGCTAAATACTCACATTCTTTGTCAAACGGATTTGAATATTTAATTTTAGCTCCTTTGCTTATTTTAATAGATTGCCCAGCTTCTAAAGTAATAAGTTCACCATCAATACTTATTTGTTTTTTCCCTCTAATAATATAGGTATACTCATCAAATTCAGGAGTTTGAAAAGGTTCACTCCAACCCGCAGGAGCAATCATATGTGCTACACTTAATTCTCCATTCTCTGTTGTATGCCCAAAATGTTCTTCAATTAATTTCCCATCTGTTGTAGGAATTACAAATGGTGCTTTTTGTATCTTATATTTCTTCATAATTCAAATTTATAAATTAATACTTAAATTCACTAAAATCATTTCAGAATTTTTATTTATAAAAAAATCATTTTAAAATCGTAAATTAGAGTACTATTTCAACCCTATTCTTAAAAATAATTTTAAAAATAGTTAAAAATGAAACTAACATTTTTAGGTGGCGCAGGTACAGTAACTGGTTCTAAAATCTTATTAGAAAGCAATTATACTAAAATATTGATTGATTGTGGTTTGTTTCAAGGATTGAAAGAATTACGATTAAAAAATCGTGATCCACTTCCTATAAACCTAGAAGATTTAGATCTAGTTTTTCTTACCCACGCACATTTAGACCACTCTGGATATATACCAATATTAGTAAAAAATGGGTATAAAGGAAAAATATATTGCACAAAAGCAACCAGAGATTTAACAGAAATTATATTATTAGATAGCGGTAAAATACAAGAAGAAGATGCTCGAAGAGCAAATAAATACAGTTATACAAAACATGATATAGCAAAACCTTTATATGATATTGAAGATGCTAAAGATGCAATTACTCACTTTGAAACTTTTGAGACCAACAAATGGCATACTATTAATAGTGAAATAAAATTTAAATTTTTAAATAGTGGTCATATTTTAGGTAGCGAATTTGTTGTAATTGACATTCAAGGGGGAGTTTTTGTTTTTTCTGGCGATATTGGTAGAAAAGAACCAATCCTTTTACCTCAACACGAATATATTGATCAAGCTGATTATTTGGTAATTGAATCTACGTATGGAAATAGACTGCATAGAAATATTTCAATTATTGATGCGTTACTCCGGTATATTAAACTTACGTATTCAAAAGGTGGTATTTTAGTAATTCCTACATTTTCAGTTGAAAGAGCGCAAGAAATTATTTACTTATTAAGTATTTTAAAACGACAGAATAAATTACCTAAAATTCCAATTTACTTAGACAGTCCAATGGGTGTAAATGCTACTGAAGTTTATTTTAAGTATCATAATTCACATAAATTATCACCTGAGGATATAAAAAGTATGGTTTCAACTGTTCAGCTAATTAGCGATGTTAACACTTCAAAAGCAATAGTAAATGATAAAAATCCTAAAATTGTTTTGGCTGGAAGTGGCATGATTACTGGTGGTAGAGTAATGCATTACTTAGATAAATTAATATCTGACGAAAAAAACAGTATTTTAATCGTAGGATTTCAAGCTGAAGGAACACGAGGCAGAGCTATAATTTCTGGTGAGACTGAAATCAAGTTTTTTGGTAAATTTCATAAAGTAAAAGCCGAAATCTTTAAAATTAATAATTTTTCAGGTCATGCAGATCAAAGTGAATTACTAGATTGGCTACAGCATTTTAAAAAACCACCAAAATTAACTTTTATTAATCATGGAGAACCTCATCAAAGTCAAGCGCTTAAAGTAAAAATTAAAACAGATTTAAAGTGGAATTGTACGATTGCTAAAATGAATAAAGAATACTATTTAGAGAATTAAAATTTTAGTATTGTAAGATTTTTCTTTATACTAAAATAATAAAATTTTTATATAAGTTTATAAAAATGAGGTTGCCTAAAAAGTATAATTTATTTTGTCATATTGAGCTTGTCAAAGTTAACTTTGATTATCAATTAGTTAAATATTTCTACCCTTCGGCAAAAGCTCAGGACAGGCTAAGCTCAATATGACATACAGTTTTAGTTTTTACAACATCTCTTTTATTTTTACAACTTTTTAGCGTTTTTAACTTTCTGCTTTGTTAAAGCTAACTCTATAACTTCTTTCATTTCAGAAACATATTTAAATTTTAATCCAGTTAAATAGGATTGCTTAATTTCTTCAATATCTTTTTTATTTTCAACAGAAAGAATTAATTCTTTAATATTTGCTCTTTTAGCCGCTAAAATTTTCTCTTTTATTCCTCCAACAGGTAATACTTTTCCTCGTAAAGTAATTTCTCCTGTCATTGCTAAGTGAGCTTTCACTTTCCTTTGAGTAAATACTGATACTAATGATGTTAGCATAGTAATCCCAGCACTTGGACCATCTTTTGGGGTTGCACCTTCAGGAACGTGAATATGTACTTTATATTCATCTAATATTTTACTGTCAATTCCAAAATCGCTTGCATTTGCTCTAATATATTCCATGGCAATAGTTGCAGACTCTTTCATTACTTTTCCTAAATTCCCAGTAATTGTAAGTCCTTTTCCTTTTGAAATAATAGATTCAATAAATAATATATCACCTCCAACACTTGTCCAAGCTAAGCCAGTTACAACACCAGCAACTTCGTTACTTTCATATTTATCACGTTCTAAATGTGATGGACCTAAAACTTTTTCAATAATTTCATTGGTGATTTTAACTTCATAAGTCTCTTCCATTGCAATAGATTTAGCAGCAAAACGTACCATTTTAGCTATTTGCTTTTCTAAACCTCTTACTCCAGATTCACGTGTATAAGCTTCCACAATTTTTTCTAATTGCTTTTTACCCATCAATAAATGCTCTTTTGATAATCCGTGTTCTTTTAACTGTTTTGGTAATAAATGACGTTTTGCAATTTCAACTTTTTCTTCAATGGTATAACCAGAAACATTGATAATTTCCATTCGATCCCTTAAAGCCCAAGGAATAGTTGACAAACTATTAGCTGTTGCCACAAAAAGAACTTTAGAAAGGTCATAATCTTTTTCTAAATAATTATCATAAAAAGTAGTATTTTGTTCAGGATCTAATACTTCTAACATTGCTGAAGATGGATCTCCATTATGGCTAGAAGTAGCTAATTTATCAATCTCATCTAATACAAAAACGGGATTTGATGTTCCTGCTTTTTTGATGTCTTTAATAATTCTACCTGGCATTGCTCCAATATATGTTTTTCTATGACCACGGATTTCAGCTTCATCACGAAGACCACCTAAAGACATTCTTACGTATTTTCTACCCAAAGCTTCAGCAATTGATTTTCCTAAAGAAGTTTTTCCTACTCCCGGAGGGCCGTATAAACAAATTATAGGCGATTTCATATCTCCTTTTAATTTTAATACCGCCAAATGCTCAATGATACGTTCTTTAACTTCCTCTAAACCGAAGTGATCTCTATCTAATATTTTTTGAGCACGTTTTAAATCAAATTTATCTTTTGAATATTCATTCCAAGGTAAATCTAACAACAAATCCAAATAATTTCGTTGAACAGAATATTCAGCGGCTTGCGGATTCATACGTTGCAAACGGCCTAATTCTTTATCAAACGTTTCTTTTATATCCTCATTCCATTTTTTAGATTTAGAACGCTCACGCATTTCTTCCAATTCCTCATCATATGAAACGCCACCTAATTCTTCTTGAATTGTTTTTAATTGCTGGTGCAAATAATATTCACGTTGCTGCTGATCCATATCAGAACGTGTTTTAGATTGAATAACATTACGCAATTCTAAACGCTGCAATTCAGCATCCATCTTTTTTAACGTAAGTAATGCTCTTTCTTTTAAGTTTTTCGTTTCTAATAATTCTTGCTTCTCTGCTACTTTTAAATTCATATTAGAAGAAACAAAATTTATTAGAAAGGGTTTGCTTTCAATATTTTTAATAGCAAAAGACGCTTCAGAAGGTAAATTTGGATTTTCCTTAATAATTCGAACAGCCATTTCTTTAATAGAATCAATAATAGCTTCAAATTCCGGTTCCTTTTCTTCAGATCTATCTTCAACATGTGCTTTTGTAGTAGCCTGAAAATAAGGTTCTTCTTGCACAAAATTATCTATTTCAAATTGCTTTTTCCCCTGAATAATAACCGTTATATTACCATCGGGCATTTTAAGCATTCTTAAAATACGTGCAACAGTTCCAACTTTATGAATATCATTAATTGTAGGATCTTCTATACCTTCATTTTTTTGAGCTACAACACCAATAATTTTGTTGCCTTTGTTTGCTTCCTTAATTAATTGAATAGATTTATCTCTCCCAGCAGTTATTGGTATTACAACTCCAGGAAATAATACTGTATTACGCAATGGCAATATTGGTAACACCTCTGGAACTTCTTCTTTATTTATTTCCTCTTCATCTTCAGGTGTCATTAAAGGTATTAAATCAGCATCTTCATCTAAAATGTGCTGTAATGACATATTGTCTATATTTAAAAATTTTGATTTACTCATAGTCTTTATTGGGTCATTTTGTCATTAATAGTTTCTTTATAAAAGAAAAAATAACAACAAAAAAAAATTAATTATCTGATTATCAATATTATATATTTATAATAAATATATTCTCACTTACTAAATTTCAATTGTTATGCCAAATAAGTGAATATTAAACAATAAATTTTTAGTAATTTTAAATAAAACTGTAACAGTTAATAAATAGTAATGTCTTTTTAATAGAAATTAATTTTTGGAAGTACAGATTCTACATAATAACCAACTAATAGAACGTTGCAAAAAAGGAGATAAAAATGCTCAATTTGCAATTTACAAACAATACTATAAAGCAATGTATAATACTGCTTTTAGAATTGTAAATGATAGTTTTGAAGCTGAAGATGTAATGCAGGAATCGTTTTTAGCAGCTTTCACAAAACTAAATACTTTTAGTGGAACTGTAACTTTTGGAGCCTGGCTAAAAAGAATTGTAATTAACAAAAGTCTAACCGCTTTAAAAAATCACAATAGACTAGATACTGTTCCTATAGAAAAAGTAGTGATAAATGAAGTTGAAGATAAAGAAAAACAAGATTATAGCATCTTAAAGGCAAGTGAGATTTTAAACAAAGTTTCACAACTTAAAAATAATTACAAAGTAGCCATAACCCTAAACTTAATTGAAGGATATGATTGTAAAGAAATAGCTGAGATTATGGATATAAGTTATGAAAATAGCAGAACAACCGTTTCAAGAGCAAAAAATAAATTAAGACAACTTTTATCTCAATAAAAATGAAAGATAATTTAGAAAATATGTTTAAAAATTTAGAAAATCAGTTTGATATTGAAGAACCAACTATTGGGCATTTTAATAGATTTGAAGCTAAATTAAATAACTCCTCAACTACTAAAAAAAATTATAAACTATTTTCATATGTTGCTGTTGCGGCTTCAATAGTTTTACTATTTGGAGTTTGGCTTGGTGCTTCGTTTTCAAATAAAGGAATGGAATTAGCAGGAATTTCAACAGAAATGGAAGAAACACAAAGTTATTTTGTTTCAGTTATTAAAACTGAACTTGCTACCATTGAAAATGAACGTAATAGCGATACAGAAAAGCTAATTAATGATACTCTTGAACAATTAAATATATTAGAGAACCAATACACTGCACTGACTTTAGAGCTCAAAGAAAGTACTGAAGATAAAAGAATCATTTACGCAATGATTTCAAATTTTCAACAGCGTGTTATTATTTTACAAAGCTTATTAAATCAAATTGAAACTATTAAACAATTAAAAAAACAAGACGATGAAAACTATGTATAAAATACTATTTATTCTTTTTCTAATACCACTTACCATTACGGCAACTGAGAAAAAAGGAAAATATACCAAGTCGAAAACTATAAAAAAAGAATTTAAGGTAACTAATGACGCTACATTAAATGTAACTAACAAATATGGGAACATAGTTATTGCTACCTGGAATGAAAATAAAATTATTATTGATATTACCATTACAACCAATGGAAATGACGAAGAAAAAGTAGAAAAACGCTTAGAACAAATTGATGTTGAATTTAACTCAACTACTAATTATGTCTCTGCCAAAACTATGATTGAAAAAAATTCAAGATCTTGGAATATTTGGGGAAAAAATAATAATGTAAATATGCAAATAGATTATGTTATTAAAATGCCCATCACAAACAATATTGATTTAAGTAACGATTATGGCTCAATTAGTTTGGATAAGCTTGAAGGAACCTCTAAAATTAATTGTGATTATGGAAAAATAAATATTGGTGAATTATTAAATACTTCTAATCTTATAAAAATAGATTATACAAATAAATCTACTATTGATTTTATGAAAGATGGTGAAATTAATGCCGATTATTCTACACTTCATGTTGAAAAAGCAGGAAGAACTAAATTAAATGCCGATTATTCACATATCTCTTTTGGAATGTTGGTTGACTTAAATTATAACTGTGATTATGGGGATTTAAAAATTGATGATTGTGGAAACTTAACAGGAAATAGTGATTATATGCATACAACTGTAGATATATTAAGAGGCTCAGGTGATTTTGATACTGATTATGGTTCAATTAAAATAAATGAATTAGGTAAAGATTTTAAAAATCTAAAAATTAAATCTTCTTACACAAGCTTGAAATTTGGTGTAAATCCAAACACTTCTTTTAATATTACTGCATTTTTAAATTATGGAGGATTAAAATATGATAGTGGATTTACCTTTAATAAAGAAATAACAAAATCATCTTCAAAACAATATGAAGGTTATTATAATTCATCAAATTCCAGAAACACTATTACAATAAAATCTAGCTACGGAAATGTAACTTTTATTAACAATTAAAAAATATAACTATGAAATTATTTACAAGTATTTTAGCATTCTTAATTATAAGTGCAAACTTAAATGCACAAATGTTTACAAAAAAAATTAAAGGAAATGGTACTATAATTACAAAAACAAGAATGGTTTCAGATTACGATAAAATTGCAGTGGCCGGTTCTTTTGATGTAAAATTATTGAAAGGAATAGAAGGTGTTATTAGTGTTAAAGCAGATGAAAATTTAATGGAATATATTGTTACTGAAGTAGAAAATGGAGATTTAAAGATTCATATAAAAAAAGGTTTTAACATAAAAACTAACAAAACTATATTAGTAACAGTACCTTTTACTGATATTAACGCAATTTCTTTAGCCGGTTCAGGAGATGTAACTTCAGAAGATGTTATAAATGCTTCTGAATTAAGATTAAAACTAGCGGGTTCTGGGAATTTGAATTTAAATATTTCATCAAAAAATTTAACTTCAAGTATTGCAGGCTCTGGAAATATTAATTTAAAAGGAAATTCTAATATATTTGAATGTAACATTGCAGGCTCTGGAAACATAAATGGCTATGAGTTGAAAGCTTTAATTGCAACTGCAAAAATTGCTGGATCAGGAAATGTTAAAATCAATGCAGTTAACGAAATCCATGCCAAAAGTGTAGGTTCTGGAAACATCTATTATTCAGGAAGTCCAAGTATTGAAAAAATATCTTCAGTAGGTTCCGGCTCCATTAAAAAGAAGAATTAATTAGCTACTTTATAAAAATAGAAGAAGGCTGTATGAAAACTGAAATTTTCATCATTCTGAACTTGATTCAGGTTCTCATAGTGATTGATTATCAGTATGATGAGATTCTGAATCAAGTTCAGAATGACGGTTTCAATACTTTTCAGACAGCCTCTTTTTTTTAAAAATTTCTATATTTTTTTGTAATTTCAAAAACGTGTTCTAAAATGCGTTGTTCTTTTTCATCAAACAGTTCGTTTTTGCGTTTCATTACCAAATTAGAGGTTTCATTAGCTTTATTAATTTGATAGGTAGTAAAACCAGCAGCTCCACCCCAACTATAAGAAGGAATAAAATTTCTAGGAAAATTACTCCCATAAATATTTGAACTTACACCAACAACAGTTCCTGTATTAAACATGGTGTTTATAGCACTTTTAGAATGATCTCCCATCATTAAACCACAAAATTGCAATCCTGTTTTATCAAATTTTTCACTTTCATAATTCCACAATCTAACTTCAGCATAGTTATTTTTTAAATTTGAATTATTGGTGTCTGCACCAATATTACACCATTCACCTAAAACAGAATTTCCTAAATAACCCTCATGTCCTTTGCTTGAATTACCAAATAAAATTACATTATTAACTTCTCCTCCTATGGTGCATTTAGGTCCCAAAGTTGTTGCTCCATAAACTTTTGATCCCATTTTTAAAACTGAATGCTCACACATTGCAAAAGGTCCACGAATTAAGCTTCCCTCCATAACAAGTGTATTTTTACCAATATATATTGGTCCAGTACTCGCATTTAAAACAGAAAATAAAATTTCAGCACCTTCTTCAATAAATATATTTTCTTTATCTAAATATTTAACTCCCTCTGGAATTGGTTGTGATTTTCTTCCTTTAGTAATTAATTCAAAATCATCACTAATTGCCTGATCGTTTAATGAAAAAATATCCCAAGTATTTTTAATTTGCAAAAAATCAAAATTGAATTCTTCTTGTTCATAAGTATCCAAATTAACTTCTTCTTGATTTTCATTTGTAAAAAATGCAATTACTTCATCATTTTTAAAAATAGCTTGATTTGCTTTTAGATTTTTTACTTTTTCTATTAAAGCTTTTGTAGGTAAAAATGAAGCGTTTATTAGAATATTTTGCTCCATTTCAACCATTGGGTATTTTTCTTCTAAATACTCTTCAGTAATGGTGCTTGTAGTAAAACCTAATTGTTTTTCCCATTTTTCACGAATAGTAAGAATTCCTATTCGTATATCGGCAACAGGTCTAGTGTATGTAAATGGTAGTAGCGCATTACGAACTGTACCATCAAATAAAATATAATTCATTACAAAAATAATTTACACAAATGTACAGCAAGTTTTTTCTTTCTCAAACTTAAAAACAATGGTACTTTAAACTATTTTGTTTTTCCTTAAGTAAGTATCTATATTATCTGCAGTATCAAAACAAGCGCTTACTGAATTAATTTCAGAACAATAACGTGAATCTATTGCATGGTTTTTACAACCAATAGCATTCATATCTATTGTTTTAAAATTTTCATCAATAGCAATACACTTATTGTATAAAGAAGCAATGGTTTCATTAGGTTGAAGATTAACTTCTTTTTTTGTTAAATAACCTTTTAGAAAGTTTTCAATAGCAAATTGTGAATTCTTACAAACTGAATAACTAACAATATCTTCAGCAGGTTTAAACATTTCATCTTTAGCTATCTTTAGTTTTTTTTCTGCTTCTTTTAAAAAAGCATCCGATCTAGCTTTCATATTTTTTTATTTTTTTGTATTATTAATTTTAAAGAAAAAAATTATTTCGTTTTTATTAAGTATTAAAAGTATCTTTTTATTTCAAAAAAAATCTTATACAATACTCACTTAAAGGTACAAAAAAGTGCCAAGGTTTTACACTTGGCACTTCTAAAATTAATCTATTTTATAGATTTTTATAAAGTTCTAATCTTTCCCATTGAACATCAACTTGTTCTTGGGCTTTATCTAATAGTTCTTTACCTAATTCCGCATTTTCTTTAACAACTCTTGTGAAACGAGTTTCAGTATACATAAACTCTTCAAGTGGTGCTGAAGGTGCTTTTGAATCTAATTTAAATTTCTTTCCTTTAACAGCTAAAGGATTAAATCTAAATAATGGCCAATAACCAGTTTCAACCGCTTTTTCTTGATGTAAAGTTCCGTCTTTTAAATCGTAACCATGTTCACCACAATGCGCATAAGCAATTATTAATGATGGTCCTGGATAAGCTGCAGCTTCTTCAATTGCTTTTAAAGTTTGATTATCTTTAGCTCCAATTGCAATTTGAGCAACATAAACATTTCCATAAGAAACTGCTTGTAGTGCTAAACTTTTCTTAGTTGTTTTCTTTCCTGAAATTGTGAACTTAGCACTTGCTCCCATTGGTGTAGCTTTTGATGCTTGTCCACCTGTATTTGAATACACTTCTGTATCCATTACCAAGATATTAATATTCTCTCCTGAAGAAAATAAATGGTCTAAACCACCATATCCAATATCATAAGCCCAACCATCTCCACCAAAAATCCAAACGTCTTTTTTACGTAAGTATTCAGAAAGGTTTCTTAGTTTTTTAGCATCATAAGTATCAATTGTATCTAAAATTCCGTTTAACTCTTCAATACTGTTTAATTGTTGTTCTTTTAAAGCTTCTGTACCTTCAACATTATCAACTAAACTATTAACTAAAGTACTTCCAATCTTGCTTTCTAAAGATTTCAATAAATCAAATGCAATTTCTTGTTTTTTAGATAAAGCTAATTTCATACCTAAACCAAACTCTGCATTATCTTCAAATAATGAATTTGCCCAAGCTGGACCTCTACCATCTTTATTTTTAGTATAAGGTGTTGTTGGTAAATTACCGCCATATATTGAAGAACAACCTGTAGCGTTTGCAATTAATATGCTATCTCCATATAATTGTGTAACTAATTTAATATAAGGTGTTTCACCACAACCTGAACAAGCGCCTGAGAACTCAAACAAAGGTTGTAAAAATTGTGATCCTTTTACAGTTGAAACCACTAATTCTTTTCTGTCATAATCTGGCAAATTAATAAAGTAATTCCAGTTAACATTTTCAACTTTTTCAACCTCTGGTTTTTTTGCTAAATTAATTGCAAAAGTATTTGCTTTCTCTTTACTTTCTGCTGGACAAACAGCTACACATAAATCACATCCTGTACAATCTTCTGGAGAAACTTGCAAAATATAACTTTCTGTTTCACTATTAAATGGTCTTCCTTTTGCTGGAACATGTTTTAATGAATCGGGGGCGTTTACAAGTAAGTCGTTTGAAACAACTTTAGCTCTAATAGCAGCGTGTGGACAAATAGCTACACACTTGTTACATTGTGTACAAAGATCAGCATCATCCCAAGTTGGTACAAAATCTGCAATACCACGTTTTTCGTATTTAGTTGTTCCTGTTGGAAAAGTTCCGTCAACTGGGAATGCACTTACTGGTAAAGAATCTCCATTACCTGACAAAATAGTTCCTAAAATTTCTTTTACAAAATCGTCTGCCTCTGCAGTCATCATAGATGCTAAACCATTTTCATTTGTTGTATGACGAGGATATTCAACTTTTTGAAGATTTTCTAAAGATTTATCAACCGCATTAAAGTTCATTTCAACAATACCTTCACCTTTATGAGAATATGATTTTACAATAGCATCTTTAATTTTCTTAATTGCTTCATCTTTAGGTAAAACACCTGAAATTGCAAAGAAACATGTTTGTAATATTGTATTTGTACGTTTTCCTAAGTTAGCATCTTGAGCCACTTTAGTTGCATCAACTACATAAAATTCAATATTAAAATCAATAATTTTACGTTGTACAACACCTGGTAATTCTGCCCAAACTTTATATTTAGAATGTGGTGTATTTAATAAAAAAGTACCACCTTCTTTAATATTTTTTAAAATATCATATTCATTAACAAAATTTGGTTGATGACATGCAATAAAATTAGCATTGCTAATTAAATATGAAGAATAAATTGGGTCTGGACCAAAACGTAAATGAGATACTGTTTGAGCTCCAGCTTTTTTAGAGTCATAAACAAAATATCCCTGTACGAAATTATCAGTAGTTTCTCCAATAATTTTAATAGAGTTTTTATTTGCTCCAACTGTACCATCTGAACCTAAACCATAAAACATACAATTAAAAGTATCTTTATTTAATTTAAATGCTGGATCGTATGTTAAACTTGTATGAGTTACATCATCATTAATACCTATTGTAAAATGATTTTTAGGAGAATTATTTTCTAATTCATCATAAATACCTTTTACCATAGCAGGCGTAAATTCTTTTGAAGAAAGACCGTAACGACCACCAACGATAGTAGGCATAGATTCACCCATTTCAACAAATGAAGTTACTACATCTAAATATAAAGGTTCTCCTACACTTCCTGGTTCTTTTGTTCTATCTAATACTGCAACTTTTTTAACTGTTTTAGGTAACCTTTCTAAGAAATCAGCTACTGAGAATGGACGGTATAAACGAACAAATAATGCTCCTACTTTTTCGCCACTTTCTACAAGTGTTTCAACAGTTTCATTAACTGGACCTTCACCTGAACCCATAATAATGATTACTTTTTCAGCTTCTGAATGTCCTACATAATGAAATAAGCTATATCTTCTACCTGTTTGTTCATAAAATTCATCCATTGTATCTTGTACAATTCCAGGGACTTTTTGAAAATAAGTATTTGCTGCTTCACGAGCTTGAAAAAATACATCAGGGTTTTGAGCCGTACCTCTTAATACTGGACTATCAGGATCTAATGAATTTTTCTTAAGCTTCATTACTTCTTCTTCTGGCATCATTGATTTTATAACTGCATCAGGTATAGCATCAATTTTAGAAATTTCGTGTGAAGTTCTAAAACCATCAAAAATATTCATAAAAGGCACTCTACTTTTTAAGGTTGCAACTTGAGATATTAAAGCAAAATCATGAGCTTCTTGAACATTCCCCGCAAATAACATAGAGAAACCTGTTGAACGAGCACCCATCACATCTGAATGATCACCAAAAATTGAAAGTGCATGAGTAGCAATTGTTCTTGCAGCAACATGAATTACCGTTGGTAATAACTCCCCTGCCATTTTATACATGTTTGGGATCATTAATAACAATCCCTGTGACGCTGTAAATGTTGTAGTAATTGCTCCTCCTTGTAAAGAACCATGAACTGCTCCTGCTGCACCACCTTCACTTTGCATTTCAACAATTCTAGGAACATTATTCCAAATATTTTTTTGGCCTTTTGCGCTATAAACCTCCGCATGTTCACCCATTGGTGATGCCGGTGTAATTGGATAAATTGCACAAACTTCGTTTGTTTTGTGAGCAATAATAGCTACAGCCTCATTAGCATCACAAATTAATTTTTTCTTCTCTTCTTTCATTATACTTTATATTTACACTTAATAATTTGCAAAATGAATAATTAATATAAAAATATTTTGCGAATCATATTTATAATACTATTCAATTTAATGTGGTAAAATTAGCGTAATTAAGTAAAAATTATAATGATATATGTCAGCTAAATAGCCTAAGTAATTATTTAGAATTATTAAAAATAATAACATTAATTACCTGATTTTATTACAGTTAAATAAAATAATAATTTTAACAAAACGAAGTTTGTAACAATTTTTACAGATTAAAGGACTCATAATTCATCAATTTATAAGGTTAATAATGAATTATGAGTATAAATCTTGAAGAAATTATTTTTTTTATACTAAGCTATAATATTGGAGTCAATATTATAGCTTGTTAGTTTCAAAAGTAACTAGTAACTTTTTAATTATTTATTTAAATACATTTTTCTACGAGAATATAACTCATAAAACTGATCATCTTTTAAACTATCAATAAATAAAATACTTTCACCGGTAGATTTCATTTCAGGTCCTAGCTTTTTATCAACATTTGGAAATTTATTAAATGAAAATACGGGTTGCTTTATAGCATAACCTTCAAGCTGAGGATTAAAGTTAAAATCTTTCACTTTATTTACGCCTAGCATTACTTTTGTTGCGTAATTAACATAAGGTTCTTTATAAGCTTTTGAAATAAAAGGTACGGTACGTGAAGCTCTTGGATTTGCTTCAATTATATAAACAATATCATCTTTAATGGCAAATTGAATATTTATCAAACCAACGGTTCTTAAAGCCAATGCAATTTTTTTAGTATGATCCTTAATTTGCTGCATTACGAATTCACCTAAGTTAAATGGAGGTAAAGTTGCATTTGAATCGCCTGAATGAACACCACAAGGCTCAATATGCTCCATAATACCTATAATATAAACATCTTTTCCATCACAAATTGCATCTGCTTCAGCTTCAATTGCTCCATCTAAATAGTGATCTAATAATAACATATTATTAGGAATACTTCTAAGTAATGCTACAACGTGTTTTTCTAATTCTTCTTTATTGATGACAATTTTCATTCCTTGACCTCCTAATACATAAGAAGGACGAACTAAAATTGGAAAATCTAAAGTATCTGCAATTGCAGAAGCTTCATCAGCTGTTGTTGCTGTTCCATATTGGGGGAAAGGTATGTTTAAATCAACTAATAATTCTGAAAAACGTTTTCTGTCTTCTGCTAAATCTAAGGCTTCAAAGCTAGTTCCAATGATTTTAACTCCCCATTTTTCCAATTTTTCAGCTAATTTTAAAGCTGTTTGACCACCTAATTGAACAATAACTCCTTCTGGTTTTTCATGATGAATGATATCATAAATGTGTTCCCAAAAAACGGGTTCAAAATATAATTTATCAGCTGTATCAAAATCTGTTGAAACTGTTTCTGGGTTACAGTTTATCATAATTGTTTCATAACCACATTCTTTTGCAGCTAAAACACCATGCACACAACAATAATCAAATTCAATTCCTTGTCCAATTCTGTTTGGTCCTGAACCTAGGACTACAATTTTTTTCTTATCGGTTACAATACTTTCATTATCCGCATAACTTCCTTCAGAAGTAATCATTTTATTTTCAAACGTAGAATAGTAATAAGGCGTTTTCGCATCAAATTCAGCAGCACACGTATCAACAAGCTTATAAACTCTGTTAATTCCTAATTCGGTTCTTTTTGCATGAACTTCACTTTCCCAACATCCTAACATATGAGCAATTTGTCTGTCTGCAAAACCTTTTTGTTTTGCTTCAAGCAATAATTCATATGTTAATGATTCTAGTTTAAACGTTGAAATTTGATTTTCTAATGTTAATAATTCTTCATATTGTTTTAAAAACCACATATCAATTTTTGTGATCTCATGAATTCTACTTAATGGGATCCCCATTTGAAGTGCATCATAAATTACAAAAACACGATCCCAACTTGCGTATGTTAATTTTTGAATAATAGTATCATAATCCTTTTCTCCTTTTCCATCAGCACCTAAACCATTACGTTTTATTTCTAATGATTGTGTTGCTTTGTGAAGTGCTTCTTGAAATGAACGCCCAATTCCCATAACTTCCCCAACCGATTTCATTTGTAAGCCTAAAGTTCTGTCTGATCCTTCAAACTTATCAAAATTCCATCGTGGTATTTTAACAATTACATAATCTAATGTTGGTTCAAATAATGCTGAAGTTGTTTTGGTAATTTGATTATTTAGTTCATCTAAATGATAACCAATAGCTAATTTTGCGGCAATTTTAGCAATCGGATAACCTGTTGCTTTTGAAGCTAATGCAGATGATCTAGATACTCTAGGATTTATTTCAATAGCAATAATATCTTCATTTTCATCTGGACTTACAGCAAATTGCACATTACAACCTCCTGCAAAATCACCAATTGAGCGCATCATATGAATTGCCATATCGCGCATTTTTTGAAAAGTAGTATCACTTAAAGTCATTGCAGGCGCAACAGTTATAGAATCTCCTGTATGAATTCCCATAGGATCCATATTTTCGATGGTACAAATAATAACAACATTGTTATTACTATCACGCAACAACTCTAATTCAAATTCTTTCCAACCTAATAACGCTTTATCTATAATAACTTCGTGAATAGGAGAAGCTTCTAAACCACGACTTAGCAAGTCGTCAAAATCTTCTTTTTTATAAACGATGGATGCTCCAAAACCACCCAATGTAAATGAAGGTCTAATTACTAAAGGAAACCCATATTCTTGAGCAATTTCCTTCCCTTTTAAAAATGAATTCGCTACGGTAGATGGCGCTTGTCCAATACCAATTTCAATCATGAGCTTTCTAAACTGCTCGCGATCTTCAGTAATATTTATAGCAGCAATATCTACTCCAATAAGTTCAACATTAAAATCCTTCCAAATACCCTTATCATCCGCTTCAATACATAAATTTAATGCAGTTTGCCCACCCATTGTTGGTAAAACGGCATCAATATTCGGATGCTTTTTTAGAATTTCAATAATAGACTTTGAAGTTAAAGGCAACAAATAAACATGATCCGCCAATGATGGATCTGTCATAATTGTAGCTGGATTTGAATTGATTAGTACTACTTCAATTCCCTCTTCTTTTAACGATCTAATTGCCTGAGAACCTGCATAATCAAATTCACATGCTTGACCAATAATAATTGGTCCTGAACCAATTATTAGAATAGATTTTATGTTTGTATTTTTAGGCATTGGTACTTATAAATATTAATGTGCAAATATCACTAAAATTCGTTTTTAATAGCAAAATAGTTTTCAAAACTTATTAAAAGTATATAAAAAAAGGTGTTACTTTAAAAAAGTAACACCTTATATATAAAACTAATGTTTCATTATTTCTTAGGTCTCGGGGCTGAAGAAACACTTAAGTTCTTTCTTCCTTTAGCTCTCCTTCTAGATAACACTTTTCTTCCTGTTGCACTAGCCATACGTTCTCTAAAACCGTGCTTATTTCTTCTTTTTCTTTTTGATGGCTGGTATGTTCTTTTTGGCATTACTTATAAATTTTAAAAATCGTGTTTCTTATGTTGTTACTTTCTTTAAGAATTCCCTCCTTAAAAGCGTTGGCAAATATACAATTACTTTTGTTTTTGACAAATAGAATTTAAAAAAAAATAAAAAATATTATTTCAAAGGTAAAAAAGAAAAAATACATACATTTATAAAAATTGTAAAATAGTATAATATGTATCAAAAACCAATGCTTAAAGAAGGTAGTTTAAAAGATCAAGTTATTGTTGTAACAGGTGGCGGAAGTGGTTTAGGAAAGGCAATGACCACATATTTTTTAGAGCTTGGAGCTCATGTAGTTATCACCTCAAGAAATATTGAGAAACTAAACACCGTAAAAATTGAATTAGAAGAAAAAACTGGAGGTACAGTTTTAGCAGTTCAATGTGATGTTAGAAATTACACTGAAGTGGAAGCTGTTTTAGAAGCAACTCTTGCTAAATTTGGTAAAGTTGATGGCCTTTTAAACAACGCCGCAGGAAATTTCATCAGTCCAACAGAACGATTATCAGCCAACGCATTTGACACCATTATTGATATTGTTTTAAAAGGAAGCAAAAATTGCACCTTGGCATTTGGGAAACATTGGATTGATATTAAACAACCAAAATCAACCATTTTAAATATTGTAACTACTTACGCTTGGACAGGTTCCGCTTATGTTGTTCCATCTGCAACAGCAAAAGCTGGTGTTTTGGCAATGACACGTTCTTTAGCTGTTGAATGGACAAAATATGGAATTCGTTCTAATGCCATTGCTCCTGGTCCATTTCCAACTGAAGGTGCTTGGGATAGATTATTACCTGGAGATTTGAAAGATAAGTTCGATATGAAAAAGAAAGTACCGGTTGGTAGAGTTGGCGAACATCAGGAATTGGCAAATTTAGCAGCCTATTTAATGAGCGATTTTTCAGCGTATATTAACGGAGAAGTAATCACTATTGATGGTGGAGAATGGCTAAAAGGTGCGGGAGAATTTAATATGCTTGAGGATGTTCCAAAAGAAATGTGGGATATGCTGGAAGCAATGATTCGGAGTAAAAAGAATAAATAAGTATTATGTATTTAATATTTTAGTTTCATAAATTATTTACCCAGCTTTAATATCTACAACCTTCAAACTTTTTAACTTTTCCCTTTTGTAAACTAAAACATTAAGTGTAATTTTGCCAAAACCTACAATTAATGAAAAACACTAAATATGTTTTTGTAACAGGAGGCGTTACTTCTTCACTTGGAAAAGGAATAATTGCTGCTTCTTTAGCCAAATTATTACAAGAAAGAGGCTATTCTGTAACTATTCAAAAACTTGATCCATATATTAATATTGACCCAGGAACTTTAAATCCATACGAACATGGAGAATGTTATGTAACTGATGATGGTGCTGAAACAGATTTAGATTTGGGGCATTATGAACGTTTTTTAAACATCCCTACTTCGCAAGCAAATAATGTTACAACAGGAAAAATATATCAGTCCGTTATAGACAAAGAACGTAAAGGTGAGTTTTTAGGCAAAACAGTACAAGTTGTTCCTCATATTACTGATGAAATTAAACACAGAATTCAAATCTTAGGAAATACTGGTGATTTTGATATTGTAATTACCGAAATTGGTGGAACTGTTGGCGATATTGAATCACTACCTTATGTAGAATCTGTTCGTCAATTATTATGGGAATTAGGTCATGAAAATGCTATTGTAATACATTTAACATTAATACCTTATTTAGCTGCTGCAGGTGAATTAAAAACAAAACCTACACAACATTCAGTAAAAATGTTGATGCAAAGTGGTGTGAGTCCTGATATTTTAGTTTGTAGAACTGAACATAAAATAACGGATTCAATAAAAAATAAATTAGCATTGTTTTGTAATGTTAAAAAAGAAGATGTAATTGAATCTATAGATGCTGAGACTATTTACGACGTTCCAAATTTAATGTCAGAAGAAGGTTTGGATCGTGTAGTTTTGAAAAAATTTCAATTACCAATAGACAAACAACCCGAACTTAAAGAATGGAATAATTTCTTAAAAGGTTTTAAAAACCCAAAAAACACTGTCGAAATTGGGTTAATTGGTAAATATGTAGAATTACATGATGCATACAAATCAATTTCTGAAGCGTTTATACATGCAGGTGCAAATAATGAAATAAAAGTAAACATCAATTGGATTCATTCTGAAGATCTTACCGTTGCAAATGTTCCAAGAAAATTGAAAAATTTAAATGGGATTCTAGTGGCTCCCGGTTTTGGAGAACGAGGAATTGAAGGAAAAATTGAAGCCGTAAAATACGCACGTGAAAATAACATCCCATTTTTAGGAATTTGTTTAGGAATGCAAATGGCTGTTATTGAATTTTCTAGAAATGTTTTAGGGTTAAAGAAAGCTAATTCTTCTGAAATGAATGCAACTACCAAATATCCTGTAATTGATTTGATGGAAGAGCAAAAAAGCATTACAAATTATGGTGGCACAATGCGATTAGGCGCTTGGGATTGTAAATTAAAAGAAAATACAAAAATTAAAAATATTTACAAAAAGGAATTAATTAGTGAACGTCACAGGCATAGATATGAGTTTAATAACGATTATTTAGAGCAAATAGAAAAAGCTGGAATGATTGCCACAGGTAAAAATCCCAAAACAAATTTAGTTGAAGTCGTTGAAATCCCTTCACATCCTTGGTTTATAGGTGTTCAATACCATCCAGAATATAAAAGTACGGTACAAAATCCACATCCTTTATTTGTTGATTTTGTAAAAGCTTGTTTGGAACACTCTTTGACCTAACATAGAATTATTAATAAAAATTCAATTATAACGTTACATTTAGTACTTTTGTCGGGCTTTTTAAAACTTTTTTAATAAGTAAGTGACAAACTGACATTTTAATTATACACATGGAAGAAAAAAAATTCGATTTAAATTCACTAATTGGTTTTGTTTTATTAGGAGCAATAATGTTATGGTGGATGTGGAGCAACCAACCTACACCAGAAGAATTAAAAGCTAAAGCTGAAACAGAACAAATTCAGAAAGATTCTATTGCTGAACAAACTAAGAATGAAGAAAAAACAGCTGTAATAGCAATTGTAAATGATACTCTTTCTTTAGAAAACGCCAAAAATGCTTTAGGTAATTTTGCGTATTCAGCTTCATTACCTTCTGCTACAAATACCGAAACAGTTTTAGAAAACAACGTTTTAAAATTAGTAATTGAAAATAAAGGTGGTTATATTAAAGAAGCGCTTATTAAAAATTTTGTTACTTATGATTCTTTACCATTGTATCTTATAAAAGATAAAAACGCATCTTTTAATATAAATTTTGGAACTTCTGATAACCGAATATTAAACACTAAAGATTTATATTTTCAGCCAACCTTAACTAAAAATGGTGAAAATCAGATACTTTCAATGAAATTAAAAGTATCTGAAAATAATTATTTAGAATATAGATATGAAATTAAACCAGGTAAATATATGGTTGATTTCACTATTCATTCTCAAGGATTAAATTCTTCATTGAATCCTATAGCTCCAATAACTTTAGATTGGGATTTAAAAGGACATAGACATGAAAAAAGTATAAAGTATGAAAATCAACATACGGAGTTGTACTATGAAAAAGAAGATGAAAAAATAGATTATTTATCTATGGGAGCAGATGATGATGCGACTGAAAATGATATAAATTGGATCGCATTTAAGCAACAATTTTTCTCTTCTATTCTAATTTCAAAAGAAGGCTTTAACAACGCAAAATTAGCTTCTAAAAATTTAATGAAAGACGAAGAAAAAGATACTGTTTTCACCAAACAATTTTCTTTAAAAGCACCACTTGTTTTAACCAATGGTGAATTAAATTATGATATGAATTGGTATATCGGTCCAACCGATTACAAAATTCTTAAGAAATACGATAGAAATATTAAAGAAATAGTAAATTTAGGATGGGGCATTTTTGGATATATTAACCGATTGGTTTTTGTTCCAGTATTTAACTTCCTACAAGGATTTATTGGTAATTATGGGTTAATTATTATTCTATTAACCATTGTGGTTCGGATTATAATGTCACCTTTAGTTTACAAATCTTATTTATCAAGTGCCAAGATGAAAGTTTTGAAGCCAGAAATGGAAGAAATAAACAAACGTTTACCTGGTAAAGAAAATGCTATGAAACGCCAACAAGAAACTATGGCTGTACAAAGTAAAGCTGGTGTAAGTCCGCTTGCCGGTTGTATTCCGGCAGTGCTACAAATGCCTGTTTTCTTTGCATTATTTAGATTTTTTCCATCAAATATAGATTTACGTCAACAGAGTTTTTTATGGGCTACAGATTTATCTGCTTATGACTCCGTATATGAGCTTCCTTTTAGAATTCCAATGTATGGATCTCACATCAGTTTATTTCCAATTTTAGCTTCTATTGCAATTTTCTTTTATATGAGAATGAGTCAAAGTCAGCAAATGAATATGCAGCAACCTACCCAAGAAGGAATGCCTGATATGCAAAAGATGATGAAGATGATGATGTATTTTTCACCTGTAATGATGTTGGTTTTCTTTAACAATTATGCAAGTAGTTTAAGTTTATACTATTTTGTATCTAACTTACTTACTGTATCCATCATGTTAATTATTAAAAATTACATTATTGACGAAGATAAAATTCACGCAAAAATTCAAGAAAATAAAAAGAAACCTAAAAAAGAAGGTAAATTTCGTCAACGTATAAACAGCGCAATGAAACAAGCACAAGAGCAACAAGCACAACAAAAAAAGAAAAAATAATTTAAAATTTTTATAGATAACAGCTCAAATTTAACTATTTGAGCTTTTTTTTATATATTGTAATAAAAGTTACTAAAAATGAATACATTAATAAGTAAATATAAAATTTTAAAAGAAAACAATCTAATACTTGAGTTTCACAAAGGTGCTTTAGATATTGATTCATTTATAAAATTCAAAATTAAATTAACAGAAGACCCTTTATTTACAAATTCCTTAAACTATTATATTGATTTTAAAAATGTAACTTTTAATCTTTCTGAAAGTGATGTAGATAAGTACCTTAATTTTTTAAAAGGTAATTCAAATTATCTAGGAAAAAGAAAAGTTGCTCTAATAACAAACACTCCAAAACAAGTAGTTTATTCAACTTTTTTTAAGATGAAACGCACTAACTCTATACAAGCTATTGAAGTTTTTTCAACTAGTAAATCTGCTCTTGCTTGGTTAAAAATAGATGATACATCAATTATAGAATTGGAAACTATTTTTGATGAATTAAATTAAACATCTTTCATTCAATTTATTTACTTTTATGGTTAGTAATAACCTGATTATGCAATTTTTAAAGCGATTTTTATTTTTAATCCTTACTTTAAGTATTTTTTATGCTTGCTCAAAAAATGAAAGTACTTCCAATCCAATTCCTCAAAATAGCGCTAAAGAAGTAACCATTTTTCATATAAATGACCAACATGGAAAACTTGATAATTTTTCTAAAATAAAATACATAATTGATCAAGAAAAAGAACTCACCAATGTAATGGTGGTTTGTGGTGGAGATATATTCTCAGGAAATCCTGTAGTTGATAATTATAATGAGAAAGGTTTTCCAATGATTGATTTAATGAACAAAGTTGGTTTTGATATTGCTACAATTGGCAATCACGAATTTGATTATGGCGAAGCTATTTTAAAAGATCGATTTCAACAATCTAATTTTGAATGGATTTGTGCGAATGTTAATATGAATGCCACAGGAATTCCAGAACCTTCTGAATACAAAACAATTACTAAAAATAATGTAAAAGTTACTTTTTTAGGATTGGTTGAAACCAATGGAAAAGAAAATGCGATTATTCCTTCAACACATCCATGGCGTGTTCAAAATTTAACTTTTCAAAAATACAATACTTTAATTACTAACTATGCACAAATAAAAGAAGTTGAAAACTCTGATTTGTATATTGCTCTTACACATTTAGGTGAATACACCGATAAAAATATTGCTACAAATTATCCCTATTTCGATTTAATTATTGGAGGTCATTCACATTCAATAACAAATACAACTGTAAATAATATTCCTATATTTCAAGCAGGTTCTAACCTCAATTATTTGGGGAAAATTAAATTAACCATTAAGAATAAAAATATTGAATCTTTAACTTATGATTTAATTGATTTAACTACTTATTCAAATTATGATTCAACACTTAAATCTATTATTGACACCTATAATGAAGATGCTAATTTAGATGAAGTAATTGGTTATGCAAATGCTTATCATTCAACATCGCAAGTAGGTTATTTTTATACTGATGCACTTAGAAATGAAATGAATGTTGATTTAACATTTCAAAATTCTGGCGGAATAAGAGCTAGTTTAAATGAAGGTGCTATTTTAAAACGTGAAATTTATACTATTGATCCTTTTAACAATGGAAGTGTAACCTATACTATGACAGTAAGTGAAATTAAAAACTTCTTAAAAAATAGTGGCGCTGGATTTTATTATTCTGGTGGTACAATTGAACAACAAGGCAATGATATTGTAATTAAAAATGATAATCAAGAAATTTTGAGTGATAATTTTAATCTAACAATTGGTCTAAACGATTATATTCCTGCTGTTTACGATACTTACTTTACACAAACACCAACCTTTTTACCTTTTACGACTGCTGAAGCAATTATCAATTATTTAAATAATAATTCAAGCCCTATAAATTATACTAATTATAATAACTATTTTAAATTTCAATAAGCTATTTATTCAAAAAAGAAAGCACATTTTTTTCAATTCTTTCCATAATATTACTTACATCTGATTTTACAAATTTTTCGCCAGTAATTTTCTCATATAATTCAATATAACGTTCTGAAATTTCGTTAATTTTATCATCAGTCATTACAGGAATTGTTTGCCCTTTTAAACCCTGAAAGCCATTTTCAATTAACCATTGACGCACAAATTCTTTCGATAATTGTTTTTGTGCTTCACCTCTACTCTGTCTTTCTTTATAACCTTCTGAATAAAAATAACGAGAAGAATCTGGTGTATGAATTTCATCAATTAATACAATTTTACCATCTTTAGTTTTTCCAAATTCATACTTAGTATCCACTAAAATTAAACCTCGTTTGGCGGCAATTTCAGTTCCTCTTTTGAATAATGCTTTTGTATAATTCTCTAAAATTTCATAATCTTCTTTTGAAACAATTCCTTGTGACAGTATATTCTCTCTTGAAATATCTTCATCATGTTGTCCTCCATCGGCTTTTGTTGAAGGTGTAATAATTGGCTCTGGAAATTTATCATTTTCTTTAATTCCTTCTGGCATAGAAACTCCACAAAGTATTCTTTTCCCAGCTTTGTATTCACGTGCTGCATGACCTGATAAATATCCACGAATCACCATTTCAACTTTAAAAGGAGTGCACATATAACCAATGGCAACATTTGGATCTGGAATAGCAATAATCCAATTTGGAACAATATCTTTAGTTGCTTCCATCATTTTTGAAGCAATTTGATTTAATATTTGTCCTTTAAACGGAATTTGCTTTGGCATAACAACATCAAAAGCTGAAAGTCTATCTGAAGCTATCATCACCAAAATTTCATCATTTAAATTATAAACTTCTCTAACTTTCCCTTTATAAACCGATTTTTGATTTGGAAAATTAAATGCTGTATCGTTAATGGTATTTTTCATTTTTTAGTTGTTTGGTAGTTTAATTATGTTATTATGAAAACAAAAATGTAATTCCTGTGTAGACAGGAATCTATTTTTTAATTCATTTGGATTCCTACTTACTCAGGAATGACACAATCATAAACTTTTTAATTATTAATATTTTAATACTACTCATCTCCTACTTCAAAACTTTTATAAGCTGAAATAATATGCTTCACCAATTTATGCCTTAAAACGTCTTTATCATCTAAATACACAAACCCAATTCCTTTTACTTCTTTTAAAGTAAACATTGCTTCTTTTAATCCAGAAATTTGACGCCTAGGCAAATCAATTTGTCCTGGATCACCATTAACCACAAACTTTGCATTTTTTCCCATTCGAGTTAAAAACATCTTCATTTGATTGTGAGTTGTGTTTTGTGCTTCATCCAAAATTACAAAAGCATTATCTAACGTTCTACCACGCATAAATGCTAACGGCGCAATTTGTATAACTCCCTTTTCTATATATGAATCTAATCTTTCGAAAGGAATCATATCACGCAAAGCATCATATAAAGGTTGCATATATGGATCTAATTTCTCTTTTAAATCACCTGGTAAAAAACCTAAATTCTCACCTGCTTCAACGGCAGGTCGTGTTAATATTATTCTTTTAACTTCTTTTTCTTTTAATGCTTTAACGGCTAATGCAACGGCTGTATATGTTTTCCCGGTACCGGCAGGTCCAATAGCAAAAAGCATATCATTTTTTTCCATTAATTCAACCATTTTTCGCTGGTTGGCCGTTTGGGCTTTTATCAATCTTCCACCAACACCGTGTACTAATACACAATCTGCTAATTTAGAATTTTTATGTTCGTTACCATTCGTGGTTAAAATACGTTCAATACTATTTTCGTCTAATTTATTATACCTATTAAAATAAGCAATAAGCATTTCTAATCTTTTTTCAAATTCATCTAGTATTTCTTTCTCCCCGTAGGCTTTAAGTTCATTTCCGCGAGCTACAATTTTAAGTTTTGGGTAATATTTTCGCAAAATTTCTATCGTTATATTTTGAGCACCAAACAAATCGCTTGGGTTAATCTCTGTCAGTTCAATTATACGTTCGTTCAAATGATATTGTTGTTAAGTTATAATAAAAATTGTATGCTATTTAACCGAATATTTCATTAGATTTGCATAACAAATGTAATCAATATAGAAGAACTAATTTATACTATTTAGTAATAAGTTTTAAACATTTTATTAAAAATTTACAGTTGTAATTAGCTAAAAAAATCGCAAAAATTTTATATGTCAATAATAACTTTAACAACTGATTTTGGTACGAAAGACCATTTTGTTGGCGCCATAAAAGGAACTGTTTACAGTGAATTACCTGATGCTAAAATTGTTGATATATCACATCAAATTTCGCCATTTAATATCACTGAAACAGCTTATATTTTAAAAAATGCTTATAAAAGTTTCCCCGATGGAAGCATTCATATTATTGGAGTAGATTCTGAATTAAATGACGAAAATAAACATATTGCCTTAAAGCTTGATAACCATTATTTTATTTGTCCAGATAACGGTGTAATTTCATTATTAGCTTCAGAAATAAAACCTGAAAAAATAGTTGAAATAAATATTCACGATCGAGTTGAAACAAGTTTTCCTGTACTTGATGTTTTTGTGAAAGTTGCTTGTCATATTGCCCGTGGTGGCACTTTAGAAATTATTGGTAAAATTATTCCTGAATTTAAACAATTAACTGAATTACAACCTTCAATTTCTTTAGATAAAAATACCATTTCAGGCAATATAATTTATGTTGATAACTATGGGAATTCTATTAGTAATATCAATAACAAATTGTTTCAAGAAATTGGAAAAGGACGTGATTTTGAAGTGCTTGTAAACAGATATACTTTTAAAAAAATATATACTAAATACAGTGATATTGTAGATTTTTCATTACCAAATGATCAACGTCAAAAAGATGGAAGCAGAATGGCTATTTTTAATTCCGCAAATTATTTAGAAATTGCAATGTACCGAAGTAATTCTAATACCGTTGGAAGTGCTTTTACACTTTTAGGATTAAATTATAGAGATGTGCTAATTGTTAAATTTATTTAAAACTAAATTATGTTTATAAGAATTGTAAAAATGAGTTTTGAAGCATCGAAAATTGAACAGTTTCTTAAAAATTTCAACCAAAACAAACAAAAAATAAGAAACTTTGAAGGTTGCAGCTTATTAAAAATATTACAAGATAAAAATAATTCGTCTATAATTTTCTCTTATAGTTATTGGGAATCTGAAGCTCATTTAGAAGCCTACAGAAATTCTGAATTATTTAAACAAGTTTGGGCAACAACAAAAATATGGTTCAACAACAAACCAGAAGCATGGAGCGTTGATACTATTGAAAGTTTAACGTAATTTTAAAGATTGAAAGATTGTCATTCCTGCGTAGGCAGGAATCCAAACATTAAAAAAATAGATTTTTGCCTTCACAGGAATGATATTATTAGTTTTGATAATCTTATTATTTAATAAAAAAATAAATGAAACCCATTATAATAAAAGAACTTAATTCCTTTTTTTTATCACCAATTGCATATTTGGTAATTTCAGTGTATTTATTGGTTAATGGTTTATTTTTATGGGTTTTTGAAGGCGATTTTAATATTTTACACGCTGGTTTTGCCGATTTAAACAATTACTTTTTTTTAGCCCCTTGGATATTTATTTTTTTAATTCCAGCAATTACAATGCGAAGTTTTTCTGAAGAAATAAATACAGGAACCCTAGAAATTTTAAAAACCAAACCTATTACTTATTGGCAATTAATTATAGGTAAATATATAGGTTCCTATATATTGGTAATTTTAGCAATATTACCAACACTAATTTATGCTTATAGCGTTTATCAATTAGGAAATCCAGTTGGAAACATAAAATTCGGAGCAACTTTTGGTTCATTTATTGGGTTGTTATTTTTGGCTGGAACGTACACTGCTATTGGTGTTTTTTCATCAACAATTTCAAAAAATCAAATTGTTTCATTTATTATTGCCGTTTTTACCTCTTTCTTTTTATTTTATGGTTTTGAGGCTTTGGCAAATTATAATCTCTTCGGAAATTTAGATTATACGCTTCAAAATTTTGGAATGATTGCTCATTATAACAGCATAAGCAAAGGAGTTATAGACACGCGTGATTTAGTTTATTTTGCATCAATAACCTTTTTCTTTTTACTAGTAACCAATTATAGAATACAACATGAGCAATAAGTATTCTAAAATAGCATTCGTTTTATTGGGGTTATTACTCATCAATTTTATAAGTTCTACAATTTATAAACGATTTGATTTAACTGAAGATAAACGCTATACATTGTCAACAGAAACAAAATTAATTGTTGAAAATATTAAAGATATTATTACCATTAAAGTGTATTTACAAGGCGATTTTCCTGCTGAATTTAAACGTCTACAAATAGAAACAAAACAACATTTAGAGGAACTTAAAGCACTTAATAAAAATATTAGATTTAAATTTATTAATCCTTCTGAAATAGCTGAAAAATTAATAAATAAGGGCTTAGAGCCAAGCAGATTGCAAGTTCAAGAAAATGGGAAATTATCTGAAATAATTATCTTCCCTTGGGCAACTGTTTCTTCAAAAAACAAAACAGAAAATGTAGCACTTTTAAAAGATATTTTTTCGAACTCACAAAATGAACAATTAGAAAGTTCCATTCAAAATTTAGAATATGCTTTTGCAGATGCTATTCATAAAGTTACTTCAAAAAAATCAAAGAAAATAGCCATTATTAAAGGGAATGGTGAACTAAACGACATTTATATTGCTGACTTTTTACGGAAATTAAATGACTATTATTACTTGGCTCCTTTTACCTTAGATTCTGTAGAAAAGCAACCTCAAAAAACACTGAATGAAATTTCTAAATTTGATTTAGTTATTGTTGCAAAACCAACAGAAAAATTTACAGAAGAAGAAAAATTTACACTTGATCAATTTAGTATGAATGGTGGTAAAACGCTATGGCTAATTGACAATGTGCAAGCTGAATTAGATAGTTTAATGAAAACTGGAGAAACCTTGGCATATCCACGAGATTTAGGTTTAACCGATTTATTTTTTAATTATGGCGTTCGGATTAACACCGATTTAATTACCGATTTAAACAGTTCAGAGATTCCTTTAGCTACAGGAAATGTTGGAAATAAAACACAGTTCAGCCAATTTCAATGGAACTTTTTCCCTTTGTTAAATTCAACAAACAATCATCCAATTAACAATAATATTGAAGCTGTAAATGTGAAATTTTCAAATAGCATTGACACTTTAAGAAACAGCATTCAGAAAACTATTTTATTGCAAAGTTCACCACTTTCTAAAACAGTAGGAACTCCTTCAATAATTTCATTAAAAACAATAACAGCACCACAAAACCCTTCAGAATACATCAATGGAAACAAACCTATTGCTGTGTTGTTAGAAGGAACTTTTAAATCGGGATATCGCGGTCGTGTAAAACCTTTTAAAATTGAAAAACCTAAAGAAAAAGGAATCTATACCAAAATGGTTATAATTTCAGATGGAGACATTATTGCGAACGAAATCTCAAAAGGAAAACCGCTTGAATTAGGTATTAACAAATGGACAAATCAACGTTACGGAAATAAAGAATTTTTACTGAATACTGTTAATTATTTGCTAGATGATACTGGATTAATTAATATCCGTTCAAAAACTATTAAAATTGACTTTTTAAACAAGCAAAAAGCTTTTGAAGAAACACAAAAATGGCAATTGATAAATATTCTTTTTCCTTTAATATTACTTACCTTTTTCGGACTTATATTCAACTATTTTAGAAAGAAAAAATACCAATAAATCTTCTTTTATTTCATCTTAAAATAGTGTTAAAATTAAATTTGATCAATCTTTTAGCTCTTAATATGTTATATTTGTTATATAACTAAAATAAGCTAAAATGTTAAAAAAATTATCGATCCTTTTATTCATAATTGGAATTACTTCAACAGTAAATGCACAAATTAAAACACCACAACCTAGTCCTTTTTCAAAAATTGAACAAGTTGTTGGATTAACTGATGTTACCTTAGAATATTCAAGACCTGCAATGCGCGGAAGAACTATTTTTGGTGGTTTAGTTCCTTATGGAAAAGTATGGAGAACTGGAGCAAACGCAAATACCAAAATTACTTTTGGAGATAATGTGATTATTGATGGTCAAAAATTGGTTAAAGGAACCTATGCTATCTATACAATTCCAAATAAAAATACTTGGGATGTTATTTTTTATAGCGAATCTAATAATTGGGGAACTCCTAAAGAATGGGATGAAAGTAAAGTTGCTGCAAAAACTACAGTAAATGTTTTGCCAATGGACATAAAAACTCAATCATTTACAATCACTTTTGATGATTTAGAAACTGGTTCAGCTGTATTAGGAATACTTTGGGAAAATGTATATGTAGGAGTTAAATTTGAAGTACCTACAGATGCTATCACTTCTAAAAGTATTGATGTTATTATGGCAGGACCTACAGGAAATGATTATTTTCAAGCTGCAACATATTACCACACAGAAGGAAAAGATTTAAATCAAGCCTTAGAATGGATGCAAAAAGCTACAGAAGGTGACAATCCTGAATTTTGGTATTTACGAAGAATGAGCTTAATACAAGCTGATTTAGGCGATAAAGCTGGCGCTATTGAAACTGCAAAAAAATCGTTAGCGGGTGCTGAAAAAGCAAACAATGCTGATTATATTAAAATGAATAAAGAATCTATTGCAGCATGGACTAAATAGAAATTTTTAGATTGAATTTTTATTATAAAAAACACTATCAAATTTGATAGTGTTTTTTTATGAAGTTGATTTAGAAAATAGTTGTAATATTATTGCAATTCCCATCACCAACATACAACCAAATAAGTTCAACCATAAATAAGGCATCCAATCATAATACCAACCAATAATTACAATTATTTGCGTAATAAGTGCTGCCATAAAAACAGCATTGCTTTTTACATATTTAATAAAAAATGCCAATAGAAATATACCCAATACATTACCATAAAAAATAGAACCAATAATATTTACCAACTGAATTAAATTATCAAACAAATTTGCTACACAAGCCACTGAAATTGCAATAATTCCCCAAGCAAGTGTAAACCATTTTGAAGCCGTTACATAATGATGATCAGTTTTAACAACGGTAACATTTCTCTTGTATAAATCTATTGCCGTTGTACCTGCCAAAGCATTTAATTCTGAAGCCGTGCTAGACATTGCTGCAGATAAAATTACAGCCAATAACAAACCAATTAACCCTCTTGGCAAGTTATTTAAAATAAAGTGGATAAAAACATAATCTTTGTCATTCGTCTCAACTTCTGTATTTTCAGAAACATTTGCCTTTTTTATCAATTCTACTGCTTGTAATCTATTCTCTTTTTCTAATGAATTTAAGCGTTGAATTTCATTTACTAAGCTTTCATCAGCTAAATTATTTCCATAGTTTAAATTAGCAACAGATTTCAATTTTTCAATTTCAATTTGTTTATTTTCTAATATTTTATAGTCCGAAGCATATTCTGAACTTTTAACAATTTTGGTTGCAGCAGGATTAAAATTTAAAGGGGATGCATTGAATTGATAAAACACAAAAACCATCACACCAACCAACAATATAAAAAATTGCATAGGTATTTTTAACAACCCATTAAAAATAAGACCCAATTGCATTTCTTTCACGGATTTTCCAGATAAATAACGCTGTACCTGACTTTGATCTGTACCAAAATAAGAAAGAGCTAAAAAACTCCCCCCAATAATTCCACTCCAAAAAGTATATCTGTTATCTAAATTAAAAGAGAAATCTAACACGTTCATTTTCCCACTTGCCCCTGCAATTTTTAAGGCTTTTGAAAAAGTGATATCGGCTGGTAGATAACTTACAATTAAATAAAAAGCAACAAACATCCCTATAAAAATTACAGCCATTTGTTGTTTTTGAGTCACACTTACCGCTTTTGTTCCACCACTAACGGTATAAATTATTACCAAACCTCCAATTAAAATATTTAACATTGTTAAATTCCAACCCAAAACTGCTGATAAAATAATGGCTGGCGCAAAAATGGTAATTCCCGCTGCTAAACCACGTTGAATTAAAAATAAAATAGCCGCTAAACTTCGTGTTTTTAAGTCGAATCGGGTTTCTAAATATTCGTAAGCTGTAAAAACTTTTAATTTGTGGTAGATTGGAATAAAAACCAAACAAATAACAACCATAGCAATTGGCAATCCGAAGTAAAATTGCACAAAACCCATTCCGCTATGAAAAGCTTGACCAGGCGTTGATAAAAATGTGATAGCACTTGCTTGGGTTGCCATAACTGACAATCCAATTGTCCACCATTTGGCTTCACTTCCACCTTTAATATAATCGGTTACATTTTTACTTCCACGCGTTTTATATGCTCCATAAAAAACGATAAATAACAACGTTCCAATAAGTACAATCCAATCTAATTGTAGCATCTTTTACGAGTAAGATTTCATTATAATATAAAACAACACAATATAGACTGCATTAGCTATCAGCACAACAGAATATTCTTTTTTCCAAACAAACTTATATTTTTCCATAGTTAATTTTTTAGTGATTTTTCTGTTTTGTTTTTTCCAATTGAAAGCATATTTGCAAACAACCTATACGCTCCTGGAACACCTGCTGGTAATTCTCTAAAAAAACTTAATCCTGTATAAATAAAATTTCCCTTCCCGTATTTTGCTACTAACAAACTACTATTTTTTGGCGATTCATTTTTATCATTCATACTTAAAATAGTTTCAAAATGAGCATCCCATTCACTTGGAAAATACAATCCGCGTTCCTGAACCCAGCCTTCAAAATCGTTTTGAGTTATTTTATTTGGATAATTTAACAGTTCGTGAGAAGGGTTTAAAATTATAACTTCTGAATTTTCATCCGTAACTCTATCGTGTGATAGCTTTATAGAAAAAGGAGCAACTTCATCAACTTTCAATCTAAAACTAGTATTGTATTGCACAATCATAGTTCCCCCATTTTCTACATATTTATGCAACTTTTTTTGATAAAATTTCGCTCTTTCATTTGTATTGTAAGCTCTAACACCAAGTACAACGGCATCAAAATTTTGTAATTTTTCAGTCGTTATATCATCATCACTTAATTCAACAACGGTATAACCAATTTGACGTAAACTTGTTGGAATTACATCTCCTGCTCCTTGAATATATCCAATTACTTGTCCTTTTTTCTGAATATTTAACCGAACAACTTTTGCTTCAGAAGGCATTATAACAGATTGAAAAGGAATATGATTGTAATCAATTTCAATCAATTCATTGGTGTATATTTTATCTCCTATTTCAACAATTGGCGAAATAATTCCTTCTGTTTGATTTACTGGTGGAAATACTTCAAATTCAAAACTTTGCTCTTCTCCTTTTTGCAATAAACTAAATACCCTATTTTCAGGTAAAACTTTCCAATTCTCTGGAATACACAAACTGATTTTACCTTGTAAGCTATCTTTTACTGATTTAACTTTAATAGCAATTTTTTGAGAATTTTCATCAGCAAAAATGTAAACTTTTTCATTAAAAGACGCAGAAATTTCAGGTAGAATTTCAAAAGGTTTATATACTTCACCTTTTATGGGATTGTTATATTTATAAACAACTTCTTTTGTAAAAGGAATGGTAATTCCATTAAAATCAAGTAAGAAATTAGCGAAAATGGCTCTTGGTGTTTCAGGTAAACCTATTAAAGTTTTATCAGAAACTTTATACATTCCTAAAGTTCCTTTTTCTGATAACCAGTAAGGAGCTGTATTTTTAATTTCTGAAGGAATTTTGATATTTATGGAGAAAATTTGTGGACTATTTTGTTCTAAATAAAGTGATTTTTCTTCAATAATATTCAACGGATTTATATTCACTGACTTTAAAAAAATTGCATAATTACTTCTATTTGTAGCTTCAATATGAATCGTATTTTTTGAATTTGAAGTTGTTGAAGAATTATTTGCCACCGCTTCTAAATACAAACCTGAACAAGCAGCAATAATTTCTTTTATTTCATTCGTTTTAATTTGTTTCCAATGTTCATTTTTTAATACTGAAATCAATTGATATGCTTCAACCAATTCAGGAATACTTGCTGAAGGATTTTTGAAATCGAATTCATTTTCTACTTTATTTAAAATTTTCGCTATTTCTTTACCCCCTTCAACTCTATTCCAAGTGGTATCAATTCCATCAAAAACATTTTTATTTAGAGGGAAATCACCTTTTAAAAATTCTAAATATTCCGTTTCGTTCCCTCTGGTTCCTGTATTACCAAATCCTTGCGACTGATGTTGACTTCTACTTAAAGAAGCTATTTCACTGTTAGACAACCCTTTATTTACATAATAAGTTCCAATCTCTAAACTTAGCATATTCGTTTTATCTGCCTTTTCAAAATTTTCTTTACTTCCATAAAACCACCATGATGTGTTAAAAAACAATCGTTTTGGTTTCCAAATGGCATCATTTTTTAAATGCGTTTTATAAGTTGCATTGGACGCCAAATCAAAAGCTTCAACGCTTAACATGGCTGAAGATGTATGATGTCCGTGCGTAGTTCCTGGCGTTTTATAATTAAATCTATTGATAATTACATCGGGTTTAAACTTTCTAATAACTGAAACAACATCACTTAAAACTTCTTCTTTATTCCAAATTTCCAATGTTTCATCTGGGTGTTTTGAATATCCAAAATCGTTAGCGCGTGTAAAAAATTGTTGTCCACCATCTATTCTTCTAGCTGCCAATAATTCTTGAGTTCTAATAACACCCAATAATTCTCTAATTTCTGGTCCAATCAAATTTTGACCACCATCACCACGTGTTAAACTTAAATAGGCTGTTTGTGCTTTTACATTGTTCGCAAAATAAGAGATTAATCGTGTATTTTCATCATCAGGATGTGCTGCTATATATAAAACAGATCCTAAAAAATTAAGTTTTTCAATGGACTCAAATAGTTCACCTGAAGTTGGTTTTTTTGGTGCTTGTGCAAAAGTTATAAATGAACAAAATAAGGATAAGAATATAACTGAAAATAATTTCTTCATATTAAAGGTTGATTTTTTTAGTACTAAAACAAATATAAAATTAATATCTACATCATCCTTTTCAAAAGGGCTAATTAACATAATTATAACTTTTTTTAATCGAAAAACTGTTCCTAAATGTGCATATTGCAACTTCATTTTTCTTAGTGATAAACTGTTAATAAAAATCTTTTTTATAACAACATTTTTAGAATATATTTGTAAAACATTCATTAAAATAATCGTAAATGAAATTTATAGTATCCAGTAGTCAATTATTAAAGCAACTTCAAGTTTTAGGAGGCGTTATAAACAACAGCAACACCTTACCTATTTTAGATAATTTCTTATTCGAATTAAATCAAAACGAGTTAAAAATATCGGCTTCTGATTTAGAAACCACCATGAGCACAACTATTAATGTTGAGTCTGACTCTGAAGGTTCTGTAGCTATATCAGCACGTTTATTATTAGATACTTTAAAAACATTTCCAAATCAGCCTTTAACTTTTAAAACTGAGGAAAATAATATTGAAATTAGCTCTAGCCAAGGTAAATATGATATGGCTTATTTTGATGGTAGTGAATTTCCAAAATCAATTTCAATTGAATCACCAAGCAGTACAGTTATACCTGGAGCCATTTTAGCAACTGCTATTTCAAAAACAATATTTGCTGCTGGAAATGATGATTTAAGACCTGTAATGAGCGGTGTTTTTTTCCAATTTGCTACAGATAGTTTAACTTTTGTTGCAACAGATGCTCATAAATTAGTAAAATATGCTAGAACTGATGTTGTTGCAAATGAAGCCGCTGAATTTATAATGCCTAAAAAACCTTTAAATTTATTAAAAGGAATTTTAGGAGGTTCAGATAGTGATGTAACTATTGAATACAATGATGCTAACGCAAAATTTACTTTTGATAATGTAGTGTTAGTTTGTAGATTAATTGATGGGAAGTATCCTAATTATGAAGCAGTAATTCCAAAAGAAAATCCAAATAAATTAACCGTTGATAGAGGTACTTTTTTGAACTCTGTAAAACGTGTATCCATTTTTTCAAGTAAAACAACACATCAAATTCGTTTAAAAATGGCAGGAACGGAATTAAACATTTCTGCAGAAGACATTGATTATTCTAACAAAGCAGAAGAACGTTTAGTTTGTGAATACCAAGGTGATGATTTACAAATTGGTTTTAACTCACGTTTTTTAACTGAAATGCTAAGCAATTTAAATTCAAATGAAATTTCAATTGAAATGTCATTACCAAATAGAGCTGGAATTTTAACTCCAATAGATGGTATTGAAGAAGGTGAATATATAACTATGTTAGTAATGCCCGTAATGTTAAATAGCTAAATTAGACTAAAATATCAAATATTAAAATCCGCCAATGGCGGATTTTTTTGTATCATTGTTTAAATTTATTTTATGAATTTTCTGGCACATTTATATCTTTCTAAAAACAATAAAAACATTCTCATAGGTAATTTTATTGCAGATGCAGTGAAAGGAAATAAATTTAAAGAATACCCAACCGAAATTAAAGCTGGTATTTTATTGCATCGAGAAATTGATAATTACACTGATAATCATCCAATTGTAAGAACAAGTAAACGCCGTTTACATGGACGCTACAAGCATTATGATGGTGTTATTATTGATATACTATACGATCATTATTTAGCTAAAAACTGGGATCAATATTCTGAAATTCCTCTTAATGATTACGCTGAAAATGTGTATTCATTTTTACAAGAAAATAGTCAAATTTTCCCTATCAAAATTCAAAATATACTACCTTATATGGTTCAATATAATTGGTTGGTAGCTTATGCTTCAATTGAAGGAATTGGTAAAATTTTAGAAGGAATGAACAAACGAACCAAAGGAATTTCAAAAATGGATTTAGCAATTGAAGATTTAATATTATATTACAAAGAATTTGAATTAGATTTTACCACATTTTTTAAAGATTTAGAACAATTTACAGAAGAAAAAACAATTTTATTACTTTCAACATGAAAAAACTTATCATATTCCTTTTAATAATTTTCCTATATGTTCAGTGCAAAGAAAATTCTAACGAAAAAATTGAGCATAATAAGAATCTTGGATTTTTAGCTGATAGCGCTATGGTAGTTAGTGCCAGAAATGAAGCTTCTAAAATAGGAGCACAAATTATGCAAAAAGGTGGTAATGCCTTTGACGCAATGATTGCTACACATTTTGCATTGGCAGTTTCATACCCTTTTGCAGGTAATATTGGTGGTGGTGGTTTTATGGTGTTTAGAACAAATAATGGGGAAAATGGCGCTTTAGATTTTAGAGAAAAAGCACCATTAGCCGCTTCAAAAAATATGTATTTAGACGAAAAAGGAAATGTTATTAAAGGTAAAAGTACTCTAGGTTCCGTTTCAATTGGTGTCCCTGGCAGCGTGGATGGAATTTTTAAAGTCTATGAAAAATATGGAACTCTACCATTCGTAGAGCTTATTCAACCTGCTATAGATTTGGCAAAAAAAGGTGTTATTGTAACAAAAAAACAGGCCGAAAGTTTAGAAAAGTATCGAAAATATTTTATACAAGTGAATAAAACAAAAATTATGTTAGATGCCGAATGGAAAGAAGGTGATACCATAAAATATATAAACTTAGCAAAAACTCTTGAACGTATAAGAGATAATGGAAGCGATGGATTTTATAAAGGGGAAACAGCTGATATGTTGGTGAATTCTGTTCAAAAACTAGGAGGATTAATTACTAAAAAAGATTTAGAAATTTATGAAGCTAAGTGGAGAAAACCAATTCAATTTACCTATAAAGATTTAACTATTATCTCTATGTCACCACCTTCAAGTGGTGGAATTTGCGATGCACAAATATTTAAAGCAATTGAACCCTTTGATATTGCTTCTTATGGCCATAATTCTATTAAAACTATCCAATTAATAACGGAAGCGGAACGAAGAGCATTTGCCGATAGATCTTATTTTTTAGGAGATCCAGATTTTATTAAAATTCCAATAGATACTTTAATTTCAACTAACTATGTTCAAAAAAGAATGGCTGATTTTTCTTGGGATAAGGCGACTCGTTCTTCCGAAGTAAAACATGGCAATATTATTGGTTTTGAAAGTGATGAAACTACCCACTACTCTATTATTGATACTTTTGGAAATGCGGTTTCAGTAACAACAACATTAAATGGTGCTTATGGCTCAAAAGTATACGTTTCTGAAGGTGGTTTTTTGTTGAATAATGAAATGGATGATTTTAGTTCAAAACCTGGCACTCCAAACATGTTTGGATTAATTGGTGCTGAAGCAAATGCTATTCAACCAGAAAAACGTATGTTGAGTTCTATGACACCTACAATTGTTGAAAAAAATAACCACCTTTTTATGGTTGTTGGAGCTCCTGGTGGTTCCACAATTATAACTTCTGTTCTTCAAACCATTTTAAATGTTTATGAGTTTGGTTTTGGTATGCAAGAAGCTGTTGATGCTCCAAGATTTCATCATCAATGGTTACCTGATGTAGTTACTTTTGAACCAAAAGGTTTTGACAGTATTTTAGTGCAAAAATTACAAGAAAAAGGGTATAAAATTAATCAAGAAAACTCTAGAATACTTGGAAAAGTAGATGCCATTTTAGTATTGCCAAATGGAAAATTAGAAGGTGGAGCTGATTACAGAGGCGATGATAAAGCTGCTGGATTTTAATTAGAAATAGTAAGTAATTTTAAATATTTCAACAAATAAAAGTTTAAACATCATTTCCTATGACTTCAAACACTATTACAAACGGAATATTAAAAGCCATTGCCATAATTATTGGTGTTTTAGTACTGTTATATTTTTTATTTAGTATTCAAACAATTATAGTTTATATTGCAATTGCTGCAGTAATTTCACTAATTGGAAGTCCAATTATTCGTTTCTTAAAACGTAAATTAAAATTCCCAAATACTTTGGCGGTACTAGCAACAATGTTACTGTTTTTAGGAATTTTATCTGGATTAATAAGCATGTTTATTCCTTTAATAATAAAGCAAGGTCAAAATTTATCATTATTAAATATTGAGCAACTTCAGTCAAATATTCAAAATTTGTTAAATCAAATTAACAATTATTTTTTAGCACACAATATTGATATTTTAAATGAATTAAAACATGCTGATTTATTTAAAAATGTAACTGCTATTCCCAACCTTCTTAACTCTGTTATTGGCGCTGTTGGAAATATCAGTATTGGATTATTTTCCATTATTTTTATCACATTCTTTTTTATGAAAGACACGCATATTATGGAAAGCTCTATTTATGTATTAGTAAGCGATAAAAGTGAAAATAAATTAAAAAAATCATTAACAACTATCAATAACTTATTGTCTAGATATTTTATTGGTTTGGTTTTTCAAATTTCAATACTTTTTATAATCTATACAATTACATTACTCATTTTTGGAATTGAAAACGCCATTGTTATTGCGTTTTTATGTGCCCTTCTAAATTTAATTCCATATGTTGGTCCATTAATTGGTGGAATTTTAATGTTATTCTTATCCATGAGTAGCAACTTGGGGCAAGATTTTCAAACAGTAATATTACCAACTACTATTTATGTAATGATTGGCTATATGATTGCCCAATTAATTGATAATTTTTTAAGTCAGCCCTTAATATTTTCAAATAGTGTAAAATCGCACCCACTTGAAATATTTTTAGTAATTATGATTGGAGGAATTTTGTTTGGTATTACAGGAATGATAGTTGCTGTGCCAACTTATACTGCAATTAAAGTAATTTTAAAAGCATTTTTAGCTGACAATAAAATTGTAAAATCATTGACAAAAAATTTATAACATCTTAATTATTCAAAAGCTATGAAAAATGAAATTGTTATTCCAAATGAAATAATTTCTAATAAAATTTATGTAATTAGAAATTTAAAAGTAATGTTAGATAGAGATTTAGCGGAACTTTATGGTGTAGAAACAAAATATTTAAAAAGGCAAGTTAGAAGAAACCTGGAACGTTTTCCTTAAAGTTTTATGTTTGAATTAACTAAAAAAGAAAATCAAGAGTTAAGGAGCCAATTTGGCACCTTAAAACAAGGAACACATACTAAATACCTTCCTTTTGCATTTACCGAACATGGAATACTAATGCTTTCAAGCGTTTTGAATAGTGATAACGCTATTAAAATGAGTTTACAAATAATAGATACCTTTGTTCAACTAAGAAAATTGGCTAATAATTATGAAGAGCTTTTAAACAAAATTCAACAAATTGAATCTCAACACAACACTCAATTTAGTGAAATTTATGAAGTTCTTCAAAAATTACTTGAAAAACCTGAAGAAATTCAAAGAACTCAAATAGGCTACAAAAATAATTAAACGCACCTATCCCTTTAATGGATGATGTCTTTTATTAGTATTATTATTTTATTAAACATTTTGTTCTGTAATTTAAGTTATTTCATTCATTATGTATATACTTTAAGGAATTACTAAATACTTTTATC